>Ga0209935_1000107_pt1 | contig 339503 bp, 294 predicted proteins | sample ThiBio_1000_plan_2_FD_183958 | JGI IMG/M metagenome (GOLD analysis project Ga0209935, IMG submission 183958) | Wastewater bioreactor microbial communities from Cape Town, South Africa - Thiocy_cont_1000_plan (SPAdes) | ecosystem: Engineered > Bioreactor > Thiocyanate-remediating >...
AACTTCGTAATGAATTACGTATGTTCACTCAGAGACTTGGTATTCATTTATTGTCCGAAGACATTAAGAATCCATGTCACTTTGAGTGCCCACACAGATTGTCTGATAAATTGTTAAAGAGCAGTGCAACGCGGCTTTCGCTCACCGTTGCGAGGTGGCGTATATTACGCTTTCCTCTTTCAGAGTCAACCCGTTATTTCAGAATTTTTCTCTTCAACCGAACCGGCTGTTGTGTGAAGTGATTCACATCCGCCGTGTCGATGGAGGCGCATTATAGGGGGCCGCCGAGGAATGACAAGCGGAAAAATGCATTTTTATTTCAACCGCTCATCTTTTCACCAAAAAGGCTATTTTTGGTGCTTTTTAATCTCTTTTGGCAGATCGGCCAGACTATTAATCACCCAATCCGCTGCATTTTCTGCTTCTGGCGTCACTGGCTTACCGGTGCGAACTAATATTTTGGTTCCTACACCCGCTGCGGCGGCTGCCTGCATATCTTCCAGTTTATCGCCCACCATATAAGAAGCAGACATATCAATGTGCAGGAACTCCTGTGCAGAGATGAACATCCCGGGATGCGGCTTACGGCAGTCACAGGTCTGACGATACGCTTCAACGGTTCCCTGCGGGTGGTGCGGACAATAGTAGATGCCGTCGAGATCCACACCGCGGTCGGCTAGCGACCAGTCCATCCATTCCGTCAGCGTCTCGAACTGCGCCTCGGTGAATTTACCGCGTGCAATACCGGACTGGTTCGTCACAACCACCAGCGCATAACCCATCTCTTTCAGCTGGCGCATGGCATCTATTACGCCCTCGATAAACTCGAACTCATCAATCTCATGAACATAACCGTGATCCACATTAATAGTGCCGTCACGATCGAGAAAAATTGCGGGTACTGATTTTGCCACCGGTTTGCTCCTGAAAAAGGCATGTTCGACTAGTATCTCATGAATCGCAGCGCAATAAAGTGCTCATCGTACAGAGTTGGATTGATTTAGACGTCTGGATGCCTTAACATCCGTTTTGTTTACGGTCATCACCCGTATCTGGCAGAAGAAAATGCCACGGCTAACTTACATACGATAAAAATAATCTAATGATTAAACTTTCCAATATCACCAAAGTGTTCCAGCAGGGGAACCGAACCATTCAGGCGCTGAACAACGTCAGCCTGCATGTTCCTGCTGGTCAAATTTATGGCGTCATTGGCGCATCGGGTGCAGGTAAAAGCACGCTGATTCGTTGTGTTAACCTGCTTGAGCGCCCAACCCAGGGCAGCGTAGAAGTTGGCGGCCAGGAACTTACCGCCCTCTCAGAGAAAGAACTCACCAAAGCGCGTCGTCAGATTGGCATGATCTTCCAGCACTTTAACCTGCTGGCTTCCCGCACCGTGTTCGGCAACGTTGCCCTGCAGCTTGAGCTTGATAACACGCCAAAAGAAGAAGTGAAGCGTCGCGTCACCGAACTGCTCGACCTCGTGGGTCTGGGCGACAAGCATGATAGCTACCCGGCAAATCTGTCCGGTGGGCAAAAGCAGCGTGTGGCCATTGCCCGCGCGCTGGCAAGCAATCCTAAGGTTCTGCTGTGTGATGAAGCCACCAGCGCACTGGATCCGGCAACCACGCGTTCGATTCTGGAACTGCTGAAAGACATTAACCGTCGCCTGGGCCTGACGATCCTCCTTATTACGCATGAGATGGACGTGGTGAAACGCATCTGCGACTGCGTGGCGGTCATCAGCAACGGTGAACTGATCGAGCAGGACACGGTAAGTGAAGTGTTCTCGCATCCGAAGACGCCTCTGGCACAGCAGTTCATCCAGTCCACGCTGCATCTGGATATTCCGGAAGATTATCTGGAGCGTTTGAAAACCGAACCCGCAGCAGACAGCGTCCCGATGCTGCGCATGGAGTTCACCGGTCAGTCCGTTGACGCTCCCCTGCTTTCCGAAACCGCGCGTCGCTTTAACGTAAACAACAACATCATCAGCGCGCAGATGGATTACGCCGGTGGCGTGAAGTTCGGCATCATGCTGACAGAAATGCACGGCACACAAGAAGAAACCCAGGCCGCGATTGCCTGGCTGCAAGAACACCACGTAAAAGTAGAGGTACTGGGTTATGTCTGAGCCGATGATGTGGCTGCTGGTTCGCGGCGTTTGGGAAACGCTGGCAATGACCTTTGTCTCTGGCTTCTTTGGTTTTGTGATTGGCCTGCCGGTCGGCGTATTGCTGTACGTGACGCGTCCGGGTCAAATCATTGAGAACGCGAAACTGTACCGTACGCTCTCTGCGCTGGTGAACATCTTCCGTTCTATTCCCTTCATTATTCTGCTGGTGTGGATGATTCCGTTTACCCGCGTGATCGTCGGAACGTCTATCGGTCTGCAGGCGGCCATTGTTCCACTGACCGTGGGGGCTGCGCCGTTTATCGCCCGTATGGTGGAAAACGCCCTGCTGGAGATCCCAACCGGTTTGATCGAAGCCTCACGCGCGATGGGCGCAACACCGATGCAGATCGTCCGCAAAGTCCTGCTCCCGGAAGCACTGCCAGGCCTGGTGAACGCGGCAACCATCACGCTCATCACGCTGGTCGGTTATTCCGCAATGGGTGGCGCAGTTGGCGCTGGCGGTTTAGGCCAGATTGGTTACCAGTACGGCTATATTGGATATAACGCTACCGTGATGAATACCGTTCTGGTATTGCTGGTTGTTCTGGTTTATTTAATCCAGTTCTCCGGCGATCGCATCGTCCGGACCGTTACTCACAAATAACGTTACACACAACACAAACTCTACGAGTTAAGGATAAAACATGGCGTTTAAATTAAAGACCTTTGCAGCAGTAGGCGCGCTGATCGGCTCTCTGGCACTGGTGGGTTGCGGTCAGGACGAAAAAGATCCAAACCACATTAAAGTGGGCGTTATCGTGGGTGCAGAACAACAGGTTGCTGAAGTTGCTCAGAAAGTGGCGAAAGAGAAATATGGCCTGGACGTTGAGCTGGTGACCTTCAACGATTACGTTCTGCCGAACGAAGCGCTGAGCAAAGGCGATATCGACGCTAACGCCTTCCAGCATAAGCCATACCTGGATCAGCAGATCAAAGATCGTGGCTATAAACTGGTGGGTGTTGGTAACACCTTCGTTTATCCAATTGCCGGTTACTCTAAGAAAATTAAATCGCTGGACGAGCTGCAGCCGGGTTCTCAGGTTGCCGTGCCTAACGACCCAACCAACCTTGGCCGTTCCCTGCTGCTGCTGCAGAAAGTGGGCCTGATCAAACTGAAAGACGGTGTTGGCCTGCTGCCAACCGTTCTGGATGTCACCGAGAACCCGAAAAATCTGAAAATTGTTGAACTGGAAGCACCGCAGCTGCCACGTTCTTTGGACGATGCGCAGATTGCCCTGGCCGTGATCAACACCACCTATGCCAGCCAGATTGGCCTGACGCCAGCTAAAGACGGTATCTTCGTTGAAGATAAAGACTCCCCGTACGTTAACCTGATCGTGACTCGCGAAGACAACAAGGACGCGGAAAACGTGAAGAAATTCGTTCAGGCTTATCAGTCTGATGAAGTTTACCAGGAAGCCAACAAAGTGTTTAACGGCGGCGCTGTTAAAGGCTGGTAATCTCACCTCAGTGTAATATCATCAGGACGGGCTTATGCCCGTCTTGTCATTTGTGCAGTCAACTGATTCAATATCTGACGTTTTGATTATCCATTGAGGAACTATTATGCGTGCTTTACCGATCTGTCTTTTAGCACTCATGCTGAGCGGCTGTTCTATGCTAAGCAGATCTCCCGTTGAACCTGTTCAAAGCACGGCAACCCCGCCAAAAACCGAGCCTGCAAAACCGAAAGTGGTTCGCCCTGCGCCGGTTCGCATTATCACGAAAGCAGACGAACTCGTCGGTAAACCGTTCCGTGAACTGGGCGAAGTGAGCGGCGAATCCTGTCAGGCAACCAATCAGGACTCACCACCGAATATTCCGACAGCGCGTAAACGTATGCAGATTAATGCCGCAAAAATGAAAGCCAACGCGGTTCTGCTGCACAGCTGCGAAGTCACCAGCGGCACGCCGGGCTGCTACCGTCAGGCGGTTTGCATCGGTTCAGCGCTGAACATCACGGCGAAATGAGTGCATTTCAGTTCGAGCAGATAGGCGTTATCCACTCTCCTTATAAAGAGAAGTTCGCCGTCCCCCGCCAGCCCGGTCTGGTCACCAGCGGAAGCGGTGAGCTTCACCTGATTGCGCCTTACAATCAGGCCGATGCGGTACGCGGGCTCGAGGCTTTCAGCCATTTATGGGTGGTGTTCGTGTTTCACCAGACGATGGAAGGCGGCTGGCGTCCGACCGTGCGCCCTCCTCGTCTTGGCGGAAATGCGAGAATGGGCGTGTTTGCAACTCGCTCGACCTTCCGCCCAAACCCGATTGGAATGTCGCTGGTTGAACTGAAAGGCATACGCTGCCAGAAAGATCGGGTGATACTGGAGTTAGGTAGCCTGGACCTGGTAGACGGCACGCCGGTAATCGACATCAAACCCTATTTGCCCTTCGCCGAAGCGCTCCCGGACGCGCGTGCAAGTTATGCTCAGGACGCGCCGCAGGCGGATATGCCTGTTTATTTTACGCCAGAGATAACCGCGCAGATCGGCCAGCTGGAGAAACGCTATCCTCGCTTACGGGATTTCATCACTGAAGTTCTGGCACAGGACCCGCGTCCGGCCTACCGTAAAGAAGAGGAAGAAGGAAAAACGTACGCCGTCTGGCTGCTCGATTTCAACGTTCGCTGGCGCGTCACCGGGGCAGGTTTTGAAGTGTTTGCCCTTGAACCCAGGTAATTTTGTTCTCCTCTCTTTTGGCATCTTTGCCACACTGGTAAACTAAACCACTTTTTTTGTGTCAGGCTGGTGTTTCAGCCTGTTCCAATCGTCGAAATGGAACCGTAACAACATGCGTACTAGCCAATATCTGCTCTCCACTCTGAAGGAGACGCCTGCCGACGCCGAAGTGATCAGCCATCAGCTGATGCTGCGCGCCGGGATGATCCGCAAGCTGGCCTCCGGGTTATATACCTGGCTGCCGACCGGCGTGCGCGTCCTGAAAAAAGTCGAAAACATCGTGCGTGAAGAGATGAACAACGCCGGTGCTATCGAGGTGTCCATGCCTGTGGTTCAGCCCGCTGACCTGTGGCAGGAGAGCGGCCGTTGGGAGCAATATGGTCCTGAACTGCTGCGCTTTGTCGATCGCGGCGAGCGTCCTTTCGTTCTCGGCCCAACGCATGAAGAAGTCATTACCGACCTGATTCGTAACGAGCTGAGCTCTTACAAACAGCTGCCGCTGAACTTCTTCCAGATCCAGACCAAGTTCCGTGACGAAGTTCGCCCACGTTTCGGCGTCATGCGCTCTCGCGAATTCCTGATGAAAGATGCTTACTCTTTCCATACCTCTCAGGAATCACTGCAAGAGACCTACGACGCAATGTACGCGGCGTACAGCAAAATCTTCTCCCGCATGGGTCTGGATTTCCGTGCTGTGCAGGCTGATACCGGCTCCATCGGCGGTAGCGCATCCCATGAGTTCCAGGTACTGGCGCAGAGCGGTGAAGACGATGTGATCTTCTCTGACTCTTCAGACTACGCGGCGAACATCGAATTTGCAGAAGCGCTGGCGCCAAAAGAGCCACGCGGCGCGGCAACGCAAGAGATGACGCTGGTTGATACGCCAAACGCGAAAACCATCGCCGAGCTGGTTGAGCAGTTCAATCTGCCAGTCGAAAAAACCGTGAAAACCCTGCTGGTGAAATCTACCGAAGGTAGCGCTTATCCGCTGGTTGCCCTGCTGGTGCGTGGCGATCATGAGCTGAACGAAGTGAAAGCCGAGAAGCTGCCGCAGGTAGCCAGCCCGCTGACCTTCGCAACGGAAGCGGAAATCCGCGCCGTGGTGAATGCGGGTCCAGGTTCACTGGGTCCAGTCAATCTACCGGTGCCTGTTGTCATTGACCGCACGGTTGCGGCAATGAGCGACTTCTCCGCAGGTGCGAACATCGACGGTAAACATTACTTCGGCATCAACTGGGATCGCGACGTGGCGACGCCGGAAGTGGCTGACATCCGTAACGTGGTTGCAGGCGATCCAAGCCCGGACGGCCAGGGTACCCTGATGATTAAGCGCGGCATCGAAGTGGGTCATATCTTCCAGCTGGGTGATAAATACTCTCGCGCGCTGAACGCGGCTGTTCAGGGTGAAGATGGCCGTAACCAGATCCTGACCATGGGTTGCTACGGTATCGGGGTGACGCGCGTGGTGGCTGCGGCGATTGAGCAGAACTACGACGAACGCGGCATCGTCTGGCCGGACAATATTGCGCCGTTCCAGGTGGCTATTCTGCCAATGAACATGCACAAGTCTTACCGCGTGCAGGAGCTGGCCGAGAAGCTGTATGCCGAGCTGCGCGCTCAGGGTATCGAAGTGCTGATGGATGACCGTAAAGAGCGTCCAGGCGTGATGTTTGCCGATATGGAACTGATCGGTATCCCGCACACCGTCGTCATCGGCGACCGTAACCTCGACAGCGATGAGATTGAATACAAATACCGTCGCAGCGGCGAGAAACAGATGATCAAGACCGGCGACATTCTTGATTACCTGGTGAAAGCCATCAAAGGCTAAACAAAAAACCCCGCTCAGGCGGGGTTTTTTAATGGCTCAGCGTCGGCTTATTTACTGTTACAGTCTTTACCCGCAACAAACTTCGCGTCTTTATCTGCCACCAGCGTTTTCACCATCTCTCCGCTATCCGGGTTTGGATCCAGCGTAAAGTGACCGTCAACCGTCAGCAGTACCGGCTTGCTGTCATTGCCGCGTGCCACAGCGTAATCACGTTCAAGCTGCGCATTGTTTGCCACGCTGACCTTCCTGCCGGTTGCGCAGTCGGTAAAGATCGCCGCATCCGCCATATAGAAGTACATCCCCCGCATTGCCATCGGTGTGGCAGGCAGAGCCGCTTTTACCGGCGCCAGCGTGTAGTTGAGCTGGGATTCAATCGGGTTGCCTTCGCGGTCGAGCATCTCCATCCCCTCGCCTTTGGCGCGGAAAAAGGTTTTCTCACCGGAGGTATCCGTCAGGACCAGCTTCTCTGCCGTACGCGCCCATGTTCCATAAGTGGCAAAAGAAGAAGGCTCTTTAGCGCCCTGATAGCGCTGATTCATCACCCAGGTGCCATCTTTTTGCAGGAACAGAGACGTTTCAATGCCTTCACAGTCCGCGCAAGGCAATACGCCGCGCCAGCTTTGCTGCATCGGTTTTAATTCTTCCGTTTGCGTGGGTTGTAAAACCTGCGTTTCGGAGCGGTTGTTACACCCAAAAAGCGCAAACAGCGTACTCACTGCCAGCGCTGACCATAATGCTTTTTTCACAATGAATTCCTTATGAAAAGTGTGTTCCCTTTCGTCACTCTGTCGGGCGACGAACTTTACCGCGTAGTGCTTTCACTGTGGATTTTTGGGCCTTCGAGGACAACCGACGCTCTTTCGATGCGCGGGTCGGCCGCGTTGCCCGGCGGCTTTTTTGTACTGCCGTTAGCTCTTTGATGACCGCCACCAGCCTGGCTATCGCCGCTTCCCGGTTGAGCTCCTGGCTGCGGTACTCCTGGGCTTTGATCACAATCACGCCATCGCTGGTGATCAGGTGATGGCTGGCGGCAAGCAGGCTTTCTTTATAATACTCTGGCAGGCTTGAGGACCGAATGTCAAAACGCAAATGGATAGCCGTCGACGCCTTGTTGACGTGCTGCCCGCCAGCCCCCTGCGCACGAATGGCGGTGATCTCCAGCTCGCTGTCAGGGATGCTGACGTTTCGGGACAAGACGATCATGACGCGGGTTGCCACGCCGTTAAATGAATTTCCAGATTATTCTGAGAATCAGAGAGCCAGATGGCGCCATCCTGAATCGTCGCCTGCAAAACCATGGTCCGGCTGGCGAACTCGCTCAACTGCGCCAGCTGCTCATCGTCCAGATACCAGACCGTGAGATTTTTAAACTGTCCGCACTTGCTCTTGTTTTGCTGCCACCAGATCTCCGCCGCGCGCTGATTATACGCGAATAAGGCCACTTCAGCGGACTGGGTGCAGGCCTTCTTAATTCTGCGCTCGTCAGGCAGGCCGAGTTCGATCCACAAATCGATACCCAGATGATCGTTGCGCAGCCAGGCTTCAGGTTCGTCTTCTGCGCTTAACCCACGGGAAAACTGCAGACGCTCGTCGGCATACTTAATCCACGCCAGCAGGCGCAGCATCATGCGCTCCTGGGTTTCGGAGGGGTGGCGTGCCAGCGTAAGCGACGCATCGAGGAACTGGTTGCGATCCAGATCGGCCACATTGACCACTGCTTTATAAATTGTCGCTTTCAGCGCCATGAGAGAACTCCATTCGAATCAGGCGCACATTGTAGCGAAAACCGCGGCAAAAGGCTGTTACAGGGTGTTAAATACACCGCTATCAAGGCCCTGATATTGCTTAAATGAGTATGGTATAGTCACCTTGCTAAACCGAGTTTATCTTCGTAGGCTTAATGATATCTCACAGTAAGTCAGTGCGCTGGCGGGAGGGGATGTGAATAATTATTGTGAGTTAATTCGCAAACGGTATGCGGAAATCGCCAGCGGAGATCTGGGGTATGTCCCGGACGCGTTGGGCTGTGTATTGAAGGTGCTTAATGAAGTGGCCTCTGATGAAACCCTTTCAGAGTCGGTCAGGGAAAAAGCAGCGTATGCTGCGGCGAATTTACTGGTGAGCGATTATGTCGATGAATGATACTTATCAACCCATCAATTGTGATGACTATGACAACCTCGAACTCGCCTGCCAGCATCATTTATTACTGACGCTGGAGCTAAAAGATGGCGAAGTGTTGAAGGCGAAAGCCAGCGATCTGGTTTCACGAAAGAATGTGGAATACCTGATAGTGGAAGACGCCGGGGCGACGCGTGAGCTGCGTCTGGACAAAATAGCCAGCTTCAGCCACCCGCAAATCGGCACCGTCGTGGTGAGCGAATCCTGATGACACTAACGGGCAGCCTGGCTGCCCGTTACGCTTTCTGCCACTCAAAACGAACGCCCTCTTCTGACCACCCCTCTTCCGTGATGAACACCCCTGCCGCAGCGATAAGCGTTTCACCGTAGAACAGTAGCGGCGTGGTGTCGCGCAGCCACGGCGGCACGTTACACTCCTGCCATATTTTCTTCAGCTTCCGTCCCCCGTTGCGCCCGACGATATGCAGCAGGCCGCCAGCCTTAAAGCGCACGGTGACAGGTTCATCGGGCTTAGGCAGCCGCACATGACCAGACGACAGAAGAGAAACGCGTCCTGCCTCACAGGGCAATATCAGGGGCGCGTCAGGAGAAAGCCAGTCGAGCACCACATCGGTCAGCGAGGGCATGGATTTTATCCACCAGAGCTCCCCTTTATAACGTCTAACCTCAAAACCGTTCAGGTGGACGCACGGAGAAGCATCATCCCGCGCCAGTGCGACTTCGTCCCAGAGACGGCTCAGCATTGTCCTCGACGGCATCGCGGCGCGATGAAAGGCCAGCCAGCGCCGTAACAGCGCGGCGCGACGTACCGGGCTCATCGCTTTCATCGGTGCGATCGCCAACGCCCCGTCGGCAGAAATGAGTGCAGCCAGCTCGTCGCTCAACAGTTCATCCAGCAACGATTCCTGTTCGGCGCACAGCATGGCGCTTCTTGCCGTCGCGTCGGCGAAATGCGGCCAGCGTTCGCCTAAAAGCGGGAGGACGCGCAGACGCAGGAAGTTACGGTCATAGCCGTCATCCTGGTTACTCTCATCTTCGATCCAGTTCAGCTGATGTTCTCGCGCCCAGGCTTCCAGTGAGGCACGCGTCTCGCCAAGCAGCGGACGCAGTAACGTTGTGCCGGCAAATTCAGAACGCGTCGGCATGGCAGAAAGTCCCGCCGGGCCGCTGCCCCGCTTAAGGGCTAGCAGAAAGGTTTCACACTGATCGTCCAGATGCTGGGCCGTGACCAGCGCTTCTCCAGGACGTAATGCCCCGGCAAATGCGGCATAGCGGGCTTTCCGCGCCTGCGCCTCGATGCCCAGCCCTTCCTTCGCAAGCGTCACTCGCTCAGCGATGAGCGGGATCGCCCAGGCCGCACACAAGGCTTCGCAGTGCGCCACCCACGCCTCTGCATGAGGACTTAACCCGTGGTGAATATGCATCGCCCGAAGCTGGACGTTAGGCTCCCGGTCGCGCCAGAGTTTAAGACGATGGAGCAGAACGGTGGAATCCAGGCCACCGCTAAACCCCACCAGCAGCTGGCGGTACGGTGAAACGGCTTGTGCGATAGCGGGTAAGGTCATAGGAGATTACACATAAAAAATGCCCGAACTGAGCGGGCATTATCACACAGGACAACCATTACTGCTGATAAAGCTCCAGCGGCAGGCCGTCCGGATCGTTGAAAAAAGTAAAGCGCTTGTCGGTGAACGGATCGACGCGTATCGCTTCGCACGTCACGCCGTGCGCTTCCAGATGCTTAACTGCGCTATCCAGGTCATCGACGCTGAAGGCAAGATGACGCAGGCCGCAGGCTTCCGGGCGGGACGGACGTGCAGGCGGAAAAGGAAAAGAGAACAGCTCAATCACATATTGCCCGTTTAACGCCAGGTCGCCCTTCCAGGAGTCGCGCTCCTCGCGGTAGGCCTCGCTCATGAGCGTAAAGCCCAGGATGTCGCAGTAGAAGGCCTTACTTTTCGCGTAATCGGTCGCAATGATCGCAATATGATGAACAGCTTTTAAACCCAGCATAGCTTCTCCTTTTTATGATGCCTGAACGTTACAACCGAAAACCCGCGCCTGGCAAGCGGTCACCCTTATTTTAGGACTCGCACCCAGTAAACGCCGCTCTCGTCGCGCTTCGCACCGTGGATATCCGTCTCAAAACCGGGATAGTGGCGCCCGACAGAGCAGAGCATTAGCAGGAAATCGAGCACGGCCCGACTCTCTTCGGTAATCATCTCTCCCGGCATCAGGAGCGGAACGCCCGGCGGGTAAGGCAGGATCATGTTAGCCGATACGCGCCCGACCAGGTTTTCCAGCTCGACGGTTCCGACCTCCCCTTTCACCTGGCGCTGCCATGCCTTGTGCGGGGTAAACTTCATCTCCGGTAAGACATCGAACGCCTGAAGCATCAGACGCGGCAGATCGTGCTGACGGATCAGCCTGTGGATCCCCTGGGCCAGATCCTGAATGCGCATATTTCGATAGAAGTCAGGATCCTCCGCGTAGAGATCCGGCAGCATGTTCTTCACCCGCAGGTTGAGATCGTAGGCGCGCTTAAACTCCATCAGGCCGCGCAACAACCCCATCGCGCGGGTTTTGTCGATCCCGATGCTGAACAGGAACAGCAGGTTATAGGGGCCGGTTTTCTCTACCACCACTCCACGTTCATCAAGGAATTTCGCGACCAGCGCGGCCGGAATACCTTCATCGCTCATCTTGCCCTGCTCATCCATGCCCGGCGTCAGGATCGTCACTTTTACCGGGTCGAGGAACATATGGTCGCTATCGGCATCCCGGAAGCCATGCCAGCCTTCGCCGGGCGAGACGGGCCAGCATTCTGCTTCATCAATCTCTTCCGGCTGCCAGATATCAAAGAACCAGCCGTCGGCTTCGTCTTTCAGCCGCTGCACCTCTTTACGGAAATGCAGCGCGCGTTCCACCGAACGATTGATGAGACGCTTACCGGGATTGCCGCGCAGCATCGCCGCGGCCGTTTCAATAGAGGCCACCAGCGGGTAGCTCGGCGAGGTGGTGGTGTGCATCATAAAGGCTTCGTTGAACGTGTCTTCGTCGTACTCGCCTTTGATGTGAATAAGCGAAGCCTGGGAAAACGCCGCCAGCATTTTATGCGTCGACTGCGTTTCGAAGAACACTTTCCCCGGCACCCGTTCACCGCTCATGCCGCTTTTGCCTGCGTAAATCGGATGGAAATTAGTGTAAGGCACCCATGCGGAATCGAAGTGGATCGACGGCACGTCCAGCGTCTGTTTGATCCAGTTCGTGTTGTACAGCAAACCGTCGTAGGTGGAATTGGTGATCACCGCATGGACAGGCCAGCTTGCGCCAGGAATTGCCGCGACCTTACTTTCAATGGCTTCGTGGGTGAACTCCCGGCGCGGAATGCCGCCAAGAATACCGAGCGCATTACGCGTGGGCGACAGCCAGAGCGGTACGACGTCGCTCATCATCAGCAGGTGTGCCAGCGATTTATGGCAGTTACGGTCAATCAGCAAGGTGCTGCCAGCAGGCGCAGCGTACATCCCGACAATTTTGTTCGAGGTCGACGTGCCGTTGGTCACCATATAGCTCTGCTCGGCGCCAAAGGTGCGGGCGATATACTCTTCGGCTTCAAGATGCGGGCCGGTGTGATCCAGCAGGGAGCCTAGTTCGGTGACTGAAATCGACACGTCCGCTTTTAGCGTGTTGCCACCGAAGAAATCATAGAACAGGCAGCCCACCGGGCTTTTTTGATAGGCCGTTCCCGCCATATGACCTGGCGTACAGAAGGTATATTTGCCCTCCTTCACGTAGGTGAAGAGCGCGCGGGTAAAGGGGGGTGTGATGTTATCGAGATATTCATTCGTGTATTGCTGAATGCGGGTCGCAATATCTTCCGCCACGCCGAGCGAATATTCAAAGAACCACAGCGCCATACGCATATCATTGGCGCTGACGTCCATGGTTGAGTGAGTATTAATAAACGCGTACAGCGGAAGGTATTCGTTCAGCTTGTTGATATCGCTGCACAGTTCGAGATCGTATTCGTCCCAGTCGAAGATCACGCCGCAGATACGCGGGTTATGCTCGATGAACTTCAGCAGGTCGGCGCTGTTGTGCGGCCAGATTAGCTGATACCCGCGCGACTGCAGGGCTTGCTCAAGCTCCTTGATGGGCTCGTCTTTATAGAAGATGCCGTGTGGCCCCATAATGGCAATGATATTCATGGGCTTCCTCCTTAAAAAACATTAGCTAAGCATAGTCCGGCTAAACCGCAGGTATAAAAAAAGCCGCAACATTGTGCGGCTTTTCAGATAATTGTGAAGCTTACGCGTAACCGTAGGTCATCAGACGCTGGTAGCGGCGGTTGAGCAGATCGTCTTTGCTCAGCACGTCCAGATCTGCCAGGTCAGCCAGCAGCTGCGCTTTCAGAGAAGCCGCCATTACTTCCGGCTTACGATGCGCACCACCCAGCGGTTCCGGGATGATGGAGTCGATCAGCTTCAGCTCTTTCAGGCGTGGCGCAATGATGCCCATTGCTTCTGCAGCCAGCGGCGCTTTGTCGGCGCTTTTCCACAGAATGGACGCGCAGCCTTCCGGAGAGATAACGGAATAGGTGCTGTACTGCAGCATATTCACTTTATCGCCCACGCCAATCGCCAGCGCACCGCCGGAACCACCCTCACCGATGACGGTACAGATGACCGGCACCTTCAGACGAGACATCTCGCGCAGGTTGCGCGCGATAGCTTCAGACTGACCGCGCTCTTCCGCACCCACGCCAGGGTATGCACCCGGGGTGTCGATGAAGGTGATGATTGGCATGTTGAAACGCTCAGCCATCTCCATCAGACGCAGGGCTTTACGGTAGCCTTCTGGTGCTGGCATACCGAAGTTACGACGGATTTTCTCTTTGGTTTCACGACCTTTCTGATGACCAATGATCATCACCGGGCGTCCGTCCAGACGCGCGATACCGCCAACGATAGCTTTATCGTCAGCGTATGCGCGATCGCCTGCCAGTTCGTCAAATTCGTCAAACGCCAGGCGGACATAATCCAGGGTGTACGGACGCTGTGGATGGCGAGCCAGCTGGGCCACCTGCCATGCGCCGAGATCGGCAAAGATTTTGCGCGTCAGCTCTACGCTTTTCTCGCGCAGACGATGCACTTCTTCGTCGATGTTAATATCCAGTTTTTCATCCTGACGGCTTACCGCTGTCAGAGAATCGATTTTCGCTTCCAGCTCAGCAATCGGCTGTTCGAAATCAAGGAAATTCAGACTCATAGTATTCCTGTATTAGTCAAACTCCAGTTCCACCTGCTCCGAACCAATGAGGCCACGGAGATCGTTCAGTAAACGATCGCTCGGAGAGACACGCCACGTTGCACCAAAGCGCAACCGCGCACGTGCATCCGCCCTCTGATAGTAGAGATGTACTGGAATTGTCCCCGAGCGGTGGGGTTCCAGAGACTGACGGAGTCGGTTTAAAAGCTGGTCATCAATTTGCCTGTCCGTCAGCGAGATAGCAAGCCCGCGAGCATATTTTTCCCGGGCTTCGTCAATGTCCATCACTTCGCGGGCGGTCATTTTAAGCCCCCCACTGAAGTCATCAAAGCTGACCTGTCCGCTGACGATAAGTATGCGGTCTTTTTCCAGCAATTGCTGGTATTTATCCAGCGCGTCGGTGAACAACATCACCTCCAGACGCCCGGAACGGTCATCCAACGTACAGATGCCGATACGATTGCCGCGCTTGGTGACCATAACCCTTGCGGCAATCACGAGCCCCGCAGCCGTGGTGATTTTACCACGTTCTGTCGGATGCATGTCTTTAAGCCTGTGGCCGCCGACATAGCGCTCAATTTCTTTGATGTACTGGTTGATCGGGTGCCCCGTCAGGTACAAGCCTAACGTCTCACGCTCCCCATCCAGTACCACCTGTTCTGGCCACGGCTGGCAGTTGGAATAAGATTGCTCGATCTGCTCTGGCTCTTCCGCCAGCACCCCGAACATATCCGCCTGACCAATGGCTTCCGCTTTTGCGTGCTGATCCGCCGCTTTCAGGGCGTCGCCGAGGGAATTCATCAGCGCGGCGCGGTGCGGCCCCAGCCTGTCAAACGCGCCGGACATGATCAGTTTTTCCAGCACGCGACGGTTCAGTTTTTTGGTATCGGTACGGGCGCAAAGATCGAACAGCTCGCGGAAATACCCGCCGTTGTTACGCGCTTCGATGATCGCCTCGATCGGACCTTCGCCCACGCCTTTGATCGCGCCGATCCCGTAAACGATCTCTCCGTCGTCGTTAACGTGGAAGTGGTAGAGCCCTGAGTTAATATCCGGCGGCAGGATCTTAAGCCCCATGCGCCAGCACTCATCCACCAGGCCAACCACCTTCTCGGTGTTGTCCATATCGGCCGTCATTACCGCCGCCATAAATTCAGCAGGATAGTGCGCTTTCAGCCACAGCGTTTGATACGACACCAAAGCATAGGCGGCGGAGTGGGATTTGTTAAATCCGTACCCGGCGAATTTCTCCACCAGGTCGAAGATTTTCATCGCCAGCTCGCCGTCAACGCCGTTTTTCTTCGCCCCGTCTTCAAAGATGGAGCGCTGCTTGGCCATCTCTTCCGGCTTTTTCTTACCCATCGCACGACGCAGCATGTCCGCGCCGCCGAGCGTATAGCCGGAAAGCACCTGAGCAATCTGCATGACCTGTTCCTGATACAGGATAATGCCGTAGGTTGGCTCCAGCACCGGCTTCAGGCTTTCATGCTGCCACTGAACGTCCGGGTAAGAAATCTCTTCGCGACCGTGCTTACGGTCGATAAAGTTATCTACCATCCCTGACTGCAGTGGGCCCGGACGAAACAGGGCGACCAGTGCGATCATATCTTCGAAGCAGTCGGGCTGCAGGCGTTTAATCAGATCTTTCATGCCGCGGGATTCAAGCTGGAAGACGGCTGTCGTCTCCGAGCGCTGCAGCATGTCGAAACTTTTCTTGTCATCCAGCGGGATGGCGGCAATGTCTATCGGCTCAAGGCCCTGCTTTTCCCGGCGCGGGTTGATCATCTTCAGCGCCCAGTCGATGATCGTCAGCGTACGCAGGCCGAGGAAGTCAAACTTCACCAGCCCGGCGTATTCTACGTCGTTCTTATCAAACTGAGTAACCGGGTGCTCACCCGCTTCATCGCAGTAGAGCGGCGCGAAGTCGGTAATTTTGGTCGGGGCGATAACCACGCCCCCCGCATGCTTGCCGGCGTTACGCGTGACGCCTTCCAGCTTGCGCGCCATGTCGATCAGCGCTTTCACTTCTTCGTCAGCTTCGTAGATTTCCGGCAGCTGAGGTTCGGCTTCAAACGCTTTTGCCAGCGTCATGCCCGGATCGGGCGGCACCAGCTTCGAAATACGATCGACAAACCCGTACGGGTGGCCCAGCACGCGGCCGACGTCACGAATAACCGCCTTCGCCGCCATCGTACCGAACGTAATAATCTGCGATACCGCATCACGGCCGTACATATCGGCAACGTGCTCGATCACCTGGTCGCGTTTCTCCATGCAGAAGTCGACGTCAAAGTCGGGCATGGAAACACGTTCCGGGTTAAGGAAACGTTCGAACAGCAGGTCGAATTCCAGCGGATCGAGGTCGGTAATTTTAAGCGCATAGGCCACAAGCGATCCCGCACCGGAGCCACGTCCCGGTCCAACCGGTACGCCGTTATCCTTCGACCACTGGATAAACTCCATTACGATCAGGAAGTAGCCCGGGAAGCCCATCTGGTTGATGACCTGGAGTTCAATATCCAGGCGTTCATCGTACGGCGGCCGCTTCTCTTTGCGAACGGCCTCATCCGGGAACAGGAATTCCAGACGCTCTTCCAGACCTTCTTTTGATTTCACGACCAGGAAATCTTCCGTGGTCATGTCACCCGTCGGGAACTGCGGCAGGAAGTATTCGCCGAGGCGGACGGTAACGTTACAGCGCCTGGCGATCTCTACGCTGTTTTCCAGCGCTTCGGGGATATCGGAGAAGAGTTCACACATCTCCTCCTCGCTGCGCATGTACTGTTGAGCGGAGTAATTACGCGGCCGTTTCGGATCGTCGAGCGTGAAGCCATCGTGGATCGCCACGCGAATTTCGTGAGCGTCAAAATCTCCCGGCTCGAGGAAGCGTACATCGTTTGTCGCGACGACGGGCAGCCCGCGTTCTTCCGCAAGTGCGACCGCCGCATGCAGATAGCTCTCTTCGTCCTGACGACCGGTGCGGATCAACTCCAGATAATAACGATCCGGGAAATACTCTTCATAGAACGAGACGCATTGATCCACCAGCGCGCTATTGCCGCGCAGCAGGCATTTACCGACATCGCCCATACGGCCGCCAGAGATCAGCAGCAGCCCTTCGTTCAGCTCAGCCAGCCAGTCCCTGTCGATCCACGGGCCCAGCGCACCATATCCGCGCTGATAGGCTTTTGAGATAAGCAGAGTGAGGTTTTGATAGCCCGTGTTGTTCATCGCCAGCACGGAGATTTGCGTCATTTCATCGCCGACGAGATCGCTCTGGACATGAAAATCTGCGCCGACGATAGGCTTCATTCCCGCACCGTGCGCCGTTCCGTAGAACTTCACCAGGCCACACAGGTTGGTAAAATCGGTGATCGCCAGCGCGGGCATGCCAAGGGAGGCCGCCTTTTTTACCAGCGGCCCGGTCTTCGCCAGCCCATCGATCATGGAGTAGTCGCTATGCACCCGCAGGTGTACGAAACGTGGTTCAGCCATCTTCAGATTCCGCGTTACTTAATTGCTTGCGTATTGATTCAGGACACCCGTCCCAGCGCGCGTTTCACCGGGCCAAAACTGCGCCGGTGATGTTCGGTTGCGCCATGTTCAGCCAGCCTTTCCAGATGGAAAGGTGTGGGATACCCCTTATGCTGGGCGAAACCATACTGAGGATAAGTGAGGTCCAGCGCGGCCATTTCGGCGTCGCGCGTCACTTTGGCAATGATAGAAGCGGCGCTAATTTCTGCGACCCGACTATCGCCTTTGACGACCGCCATTGAAGGCATGGGCAATGCCGGACAGCGGTTGCCGTCAATCAGGACATATTCCGGGGAAATTTTCAGACCTGCTACCGCACGCTGCATCGCCAGCATCGTGGCATGCAAAATATTCAGCTCGTCTATTTCATGCGGTTCAGCGCGCCCCAGGCTCCAGGCCAGCGCCTTCTCCTGAATCTCACTGAACAGCGCCAGACGGCGTTTTTCAGACAATTTTTTTGAGTCGTTCAGCCCGATAATCGGGCGAGCCGGATCGAGGATCACCGCGGCAGTCACCACAGCCCCGACCAACGGGCCACGACCCACTTCGTCCACGCCCGCCACAAGGCGAGTGTGAGGATAAACAAATTCCATCATTTTGCTAACTCCAGCACCGCATCAGCCGCTTGCTCATCAGCATTACAGCGGATCAGTTGATGCAGTTCGCGGAAGGTATCGTGCATCTGGTGGCTGGTCTTGCCGTTCGCGAGCAGCGGCAGTAGTGCATCGGCAAGCGCCTGCGGCTGGCACTCATCCTGCAGCAGCTCTTTCACCAGCTCGCGCCCGGCAAGCAGGTTTGGCAGGGAGACATAATCCGTTTTAACCAGACGTTTTGCCAGCCAGAAAGTGAACGGCTTCATGCGATAACCGACCACCATCGGGCATTTCGCCAGCATGCATTCCAGCGCCGCCGTGCCGGAAGCCAGCAGCGCGGCATCGCTCGCATACATCGCTTCCCGCCCTTTCCCGTCCAGAAGACGGACGTGAAGATCCGGGGCGACTTCCGCTTTAATGCGCTCAAACTGCTCGCGGCGTTTGGCATTTACCAGCGGAACAACCACTTCAAGATCCGGATAGGTCTGGCGAAGAATTTGCGCAGTTTTGAGGAAATCGGCGCTCAGCATCTCAACTTCTGCGCCACGGCTGCCCGGTAGCAGTGCCAGACAGTGCACATCGTGCGGGATGCCCAGCGCGTCGCGCGCCGCGTTTTTATCCGGATCCAATGGCATCGCATCCGCCATGGTATGACCGATAAAACGGCACGGAACATTAAATCTGTCGTAAAACGCTTTTTCGAAAGGCAGGAAAGCCAGCACCAGGTTGGTGGACCGTCCGATTTTGAAAACGCGTTTCTGTCGCCACGCCCAGACGGACGGACTGACGTAGTGAATTGTTTTGATACCCTGCTTTTTCAGATTCCCTTCGAGGGTAATGTTGAAATCAGGTGCATCAATACCGACAAACACATCGGGTTTGAGTTCGGTAAAACGGCGGGTGAGATCGGCGCGGATGTGCAGCAAACGGCGTAGCCGTCCCAGCACCTCGACGATGCCCATCACGGCGAGTTCTTCCATTTCATACCAGGCTTCACAGCCTTCGGCCTGCATCAGCGGGCCAGCAACGCCGACAAAGCGAGCATTGGGTACACGCGCCTTAAGCGCGCGAATGAGACCGGCACCAAGAATATCGCCGGAGGTTTCTCCGGCGACCAGGGCTATCGTAAGCGGACGACTGTCGACCATTAACGAATCAGACCCCTTGTTGAACGGTCAAAGAATTCCATGAACGCGTTCACTTCCGGGTGCTTATTCGCCAGCTCGGCAATTTCCGGCTTCGCCTCTTCCAGCGTTTTACCGCTACGGTACAGCAGTTTGTACGCGTTGCGGATAGCAGTAATCGCTTCGCGGCTAAAACCACGACGCTTGAGGCCTTCGATGTTCACGCCAAACGGCGTGGCATGGTTGCCCTGCGCAATCACATACGGTGGGACGTCCTGCGCCACACCGGAGCATCCGCCAACCATCACGTGCGCACCAATGATGCAGAACTGATGGACTGCGGTCATGCCGCCAATAATTGCGAAGTCATCAACCGATACGTGTCCTGCCAGCGTTGCGTTGTTGGCAAGAATACAGCGATCACCCACGGTACAGTCGTGCGCGATGTGCGCATTAACCATAAACAGGTTATCGCTGCCCACCTTCGTCAACCCACCACCCTGTACTGTTCCACGATGAATAGTGACGCTTTCGCGAATACGGTTACGATCGCCAATTTCCAGACGGGTCGACTCACCAGCATATTTCAGATCCTGGTTAACTTCGCCGATGGAAGCGAACTGATAGATCTCGTTATTGCAGCCAATGGTCGTGTGACCATTCACGACAACGTGAGATTTCAGTACTGTACCCTCACCAATTTCGACATGGGGTCCAACAATACAAAACGGGCCAATGTGGACGTTAGCGCCAATGATGGCACCGGTTTCCACAATAGCGGTAGGATGAATAAAGGCGGATTTATCAATCACGTATCAGGACTCCCGGCTACGAGCACACATCATCGTCGCTTCGCAAACAACTTTGCCGTCAACCAGCGCTACGCCTTTGAAGCGAGTCAGGCCACGACGCGTTTTTTCAAAAGTGACTTCCATGATCATCTGATCACCAGGCACGACAGGGCGCTTAAAGCGCGCTTCATCAATACCCGCGAAGTAATACAGCTCACCTGGCTCCAGTTTGCCAACGCTTTTAAACGCCAGAATACCGGTAGCCTGAGCCATCGCTTCCAGAATCAACACACCCGGGAAGATAGGCTTACCAGGGAAGTGTCCCTGGAAAAACGGCTCGTTCACGGAAACATTTTTCACTGCGCGCAGAAAACGACCTTCTTCAAAATCCAGCACACGGTCTACCAGCAGAAACGGGTAGCGGTGCGGCAGAAGTTCTAAAATCTCTTCAATATGCAGAGTATGAGTGTCAGTAGTCAAAATACTCTTCCTGTCAAAATGTACTGATAACAATAATAACACGGCCTGCCGGTTTATTAGAAAGCCGACAGGCCGGGAAAAATAGCGTTCAACGGATGACGCTTAATCTTGTTGATCGATCTTACGCTCAAGAGACTTGAGGCGCTTGCTCATATCATCAATGTTCATCACCAGAGCTGCTGTTTTACGCCATACCTTGTTGGGTTGTAGCGGAATACCTGAGGAATAGACGCCAGGTTCAGTGATAGGACGCATTACCATGCCCATTCCCGTCACAGTCACCTTGTCGCATATTTCCATATGGCCATTAATCACGCTCGCGCCGCCAATCATGCAATAACGGCCAATTTTCAGGCTGCCTGCCATGATGACGCCACCCGCAACCGCGGTATTGTCGCCAATCACAACGTTATGCGCAATCTGGCACTGGTTATCGATGATAACACCATTGCCAATGATCGTGTCGTCAAGCGCGCCACGGTCAATGGTGGTACAGGCGCCGATCTCTACGCGATCGCCAATAATAACGCGACCAAGCTGCGGGATCTTAACCCAGTTACCACGATCGTTAGCGTAACCAAAGCCATCAGAACCAATAACGGTGCTGGACTGGACGAGGCAATTTTCGCCAATTTCAACATCATGATAAACGGACACATTGGCCCATAAACGGGTTCCGGCGCCGATTTTCGTATTTTTCCCAACGAAGCAGCCCGGGCCAATGACGACGTTATCGCCCAGCACAACGCCGGATTCGATAACTGCATTCGCGCCAACGGCGACGTTGTTACCAAGCCTGGCCGTCGCATCAATCGCTGCACTGGCCGCAATGTTCTGGGCCGGCTGCGGCGTGGTATCAAGAATTTGAGCCATGCGTGCATACGTCAGGTAGGGGTTTTTCACTACCAGCGCGCTTACAGTGGCAAATGGAAGATCGTCCTGCGTCAGTACAACAGCTGACGCCTGGCATTGAGCCAGTTGCTCACGGTACTTAGGGCTTACCATGAAGGTAATCGTGCCAGCTTTAGCAGATTGCATGGACGCAACAGCGGTGATGACGATATCGCCATCACCGTGTAATTCTGCATCCAACTGCTGAGCTAAATCAGCCAGTCGAATTGAAGGCATTACTTATTTAACCTGTTTCAGAACATCAGCAGTGATGTCTTTAACATCTTTGCTGTTATAAGCAACGGCGTTCGCATCTACAACCAGATCGATACTCTGATCGGCAGCCACTGCTTTAACAGCAGTCTGAATGCGAGTTACCAGCTTGCCGCGTTCTTCGTTAGAACGACGCTGACGATCCTGCTCGAAAGCCTGCGCTTTCTGGGAGAACGTCTGGCGCTGAGCCATTACGTCTTTTTCCAGCTTGCTGCGATCGCTTGCTTTCATGGTAGAACCATCACGCTGCAGACGCTGCATTTTGGACTGAAGATCGTTTTCCATACCCTGCAGTTCGCTTGCACGGCCTTTGAATTCGTTTTCCAGAGTCGCAGAAACACCCGTTTTCTGTGCAACCTGCTGGAACAAATTACCCATATTGACGATTGCAATTTTGTCTGCTGCCTGAGCAGAAGTTGCCATCGCTAAACCGAGACCTGCAGCTAATAACCACTTTTTCACAATTAACTCCTTACCATCCCATTGGCACCAGAAGGTACCGTTCTTTGCGTGGCAAGGCGACCGTGTTACCGATCGCCAGTTGTCAGCGCTACACTGCCAACGCATTCCTTTGCAGCGGATTATTACCAGGTTTTACCAATGTTAAACTGGAATTGCTCCGCTTTGTCTCCATCATATTTCTTAAACGGCTGGGCGTAGGAGAAGACCAACGGTCCCAGCGGTGACATCCATTGTAATGCGATACCGGCAGACATGCGAATATTGCTCGGATCGCTGTAGTCAGGAATGCCTTCTGCGCGCATCTGGGCAGTATTCTGCCAGTTGGTATCCCACACGGTACCGGCATCCCAGAAGAAGGACGTACGGACCGAGTTCGCATATTTATCACTGATAAACGGCGTTGGCGTGATGAACTCCAGACTGGCAACGGCCATGGCGTTACCGCCCACCGCGTCATTGGAGCTACAGACTTCTGACGAGGAAGACTTATCACAGTTATCTTTGTCGTTTCCGCCGTAGTAAACCGCTTTCGGACCAATGTTATTGGACTGGAAACCACGAACGGTGCTGGAGCCACCCGCATAGAAGTTTTCATAGAACGGCAGTTCTTTGCTACCCAGACCATCTCCATAGCCCCAACGGGTACGACCCAGAACCACCCACTTATGATCGTCATCGATCGGGAAATAGGACGCGGTATCCAGCGTGACCTTATAGAACTCGTTATCGGAACCCGGCACGGTAACTTTACCGTTCAGGTTGACGCGAGAACCTTCCGTTGGGAAGTAACCACGGTCGAGACGGTTATAGGTCCAGCCGTAGTTAAAGGTGAAGTCATCCGCCGCGAAGCCATTGTCATTACCATTTTTACTGGTTGACTGGCCGATAGAGTCCAGATAACGCCACATCGCCACCTGCGGTTGCATGTTGGACAGGTCGTTATGCACGTAACCCAAGCCTGCACGCAGGGTGTTGTATTCGTTAACCGGGAAGCCAAGCGTACCGTCTACACCGTAACTCTTGTTGGTGTATGAAGACAGGTCCGCGTCATCTGCTTTAAAGTCGTTATAGAAGATACGACCGCCCAGGCTCACACCGTCTACGGTGAAGTATGGGTTAGTCACAGAGAACTCAGAGTAGGTCTGGTAGTCGTTTTTGGTGCCGTTAATACCGACAGAGTAACCCGTACCCAGCCAGTTATCCTGCTGTACGCCGACCTGGAAGCTGACGCCGCTTTCAGTACCGTAGCCCACACCGAAGTTGAAGCTACCGGTGTTGCGCTCTTTCACTTTATATACGACATCAACCTGATCCGGGCTGCCCGGTACGCGCTGGGTATCGGTATCCACCGTTTCAAAATAGCCCAGACGGTTCAGACGCTCTTTACCCTGATCAACGAGGTCGCTTCCCAACCATGCGCCTTCCATCTGACGCATTTCGCGACGCAGAACGGAATCTTTGGAGGTGTCGTTACCGACGAAGCGGATCTTACGCACGTAGAAACGGTTGCCCGCATCAACATTCACGTGCAGCTTAACGGTTTTATCCGCGTCATTGATTTCCGGCTGAGTCTGTACGCGCGGATAGGCATAACCGTAGCGGCCGAGCAGCTTCTTAATGCTGTCTTCCATTTTGGTTACCTTGGAACCGCTATACAGATCGCCCGGCTGAATTTTGGTCAGCGATTCGATTTCAGCAGAATGCCCCGCCAGGTTACCACTCACTTCAACACCAGAAAGCTTGTACTGCTCGCCTTCAGTGATGTTAACCGTAATGTAGATACCTTTCTTGTCCGGAGTCAGACTGACCTGAGTCGAGTCGATGTTGAAACGCGCATAGCCACGATCGAGATAGTAGCTGCGCAGGGTTTCGAGGTCGCCCGCCAGTTTCTGTTTCTGGTATTTGCGATCGCCCACCACGTTCCACCATGGCACTTCATCGCGCAGCTGGAAGGTGGAGATCAGTTCGTCGGTGCTGAACGCGTGGTTGCCGACAATGTTGATCTGCTGGATCTTCGCAGAAACACCTTCCTGGAAGACCAGCTTCAGGTCAACACGGTTACGCGGCAGCGGAGTGACAACCGCTTTCACGCTGGCGCTGTATTTACCGACGCTGTAGTAGAAGTCTTCCAGACCTTTTTCAATGTCTGAAAGGGTTGTGCGGTCCAGGGACTCACCCACACGAACACCAGATGCTTCAAGGTTCTGCTTGAGCATGTCATCTTTCACCGACTTGTTACCGGAGAAAGTGATACTGGCGATCGTCGGACGTTCTTTTACCTGTACCAGCAGCGTATCACCATCGCGCAGGACGCGGACGTCCTCAAAGTTGCCGGTGGCAAACAGAGCACGGATGGTGTTACTGATATCATCATCATTAACCGTATCGCCGGGGCGTACAGGCATACTGAGGAGGGCCGCACCAACGGCGACACGCTGGAGGCCTTCGAAATGAATGTCTTTCACTACGAACCCGTCAGCACCGTATACGGTGGCGCTGCTAAACAGCAGCGACGCTATGAGCAACTTTTTCATCGCCATCGTTATTATGCGTTCTTCCTAACACTCTCTTACAACCGAGAGAAATCATTGAAAAGTGCAAGCCCCATTAACAGCACCAGCAAAATCGAGCCAATGCGATAACTAAAGTCTTGAACTCGCTCGGATACCGGTCCGCCTTTTAGCTTTTCAATCGCCAAAAACAGCAGATGACCCCCGTCTAAAACGGGAAGCGGGAACAGGTTGATTATCCCAAGGTTCACGCTAATGAGCGCGAGGAACATGAGATAGTAAATCACCCCGAATTCCGCTGACATCCCAGCCCCCTGAGCAATCGAAATTGGCCCACTGAGGTTGTTCAGTTTCACATCACCGGTTATCAATTTCCCCAACATGTTGACCGTCAGCTTCATCAGTTGCCATGTTTTATCCGTGGCTTCAAGGATGGCGCTGAACGGCCCATACTGGCGTATTGTCTTGTACTCATCTGGCAGCGGGATCACTTTTGGCACAACGCCTGCAAACCCTTCTGCCTTTTTGCCGACCGACTTCGTATCCGGGATCAGCGTCAGCGAAAGCGGACTGCCCTGCCTTTCAACTTCCAGCGCGAGAGACGTTCCCGGATTATCGCGCACCAGAGTAACAAAGGTCATCCACTCTGTTAATGGTTGACCATCGACTTTAACGATCCTGTCGCCCGCTTGCAAACCCGCTTTGCTCGCCGCCGAATTTGCCTGTACTTCGGCTAATACCGGCTCAATCTGCGCGCCGCGTGGACGAATGCCCAGCGCAGCGACGGGATCCTCTTTGTCTGGCTCGAAACGCCAGTGACGTAAATCGAGTACTTTGTCCTGACGCGTATCTGAACCAAACGGCGATACGCTGATGGTGGTCTGCGCATCGCCAATTTTGGCTACCAGCTGCAGTCGCACGGCATCCCAATCAGGGGTTTCGATGCCATCAATCGCTTTAAGTTCCATCCCGGATGTAATTTGCGCACTCGCCGCGATGGAATTGGGGGCAATTTCACCCACCACCGGACGTACGCCAGGGACGCCGATGATAAACACCAGCCAGTAAGCGAAAATCGCAAAGATGAAGTTGGCTACCGGTCCGGCAGCAATGATGGCGGCGCGTTGTCCAACGGTTTTATTGTTGAATGCGCTGTGTCGCAGCTCAGGAGCGACAGGCTCGACGCGTTCGTCGAGCATTTTGACGTAGCCGCCCAGCGGGATAAGGGCGATGACAAATTCCGTGCCGTGGCGGTCGGTGCGCGTCCAGAGTGATTTACCAAAACCGATGGAAAATCGCTCTACGCGCACGCCACAGCGGCGAGCAACCCAGAAATGGCCAAATTCATGCACGGTAATCAGTACACCCAGTGCAACAATGAACGCCGCCAGATTCCAGAGAATGCTCAGCATAAAACCTTCCGTTAAATCGTCCCGAATACCAGTAAAAGCAAACACGCAAACACTGGAACAGCCGCTGTCAGGCTATCAATGCGATCCAGTATACCGCCATGCCCTGGAATCAGGTGTCCGCTGTCCTTAATCCCTGCTTCACGCTTAAACATACTTTCGGTTAAATCACCGAGCACGGAGGCAAGCGCAGCAAAAATCGAGCACACCAGCAGTATTGACGGTGCCACTTCAAGATTCGCCCAGACGCCGTAGCCCCAGGAGATGATCGCTGCCGTAAACAGGCCGCCGATGAATCCTTGCCAGGTTTTGCCCGGAGAAACCTTCGGTGCCAGCTTATGTTTGCCAAACAGTTTACCAAACATATAGGCCCCGGAGTCAGCCCCCCAGACCAGAATCATCACATAAAGCAGCCAGATCGCACCGCTGTAGTGGTTTTCGTCGTAGTGCCAGGCTCGCAGCGCAACCATACCCCAGAAAAAAGGAATAATTGTGAGCAAGCCAAAAATCAGTCGCAGCACTTTTGAATTACGCCACAATGCCGCGGAACCCGGATAAAAAAGAACCAGCAACAGCGCGGCAACCCACCAGGCCAGCGATATCCACAAAGATCCGGCAACCAGGGGCTGATGAATATCATGGTGATATTCAGGCAACGTAAACAGCATTATGGCCAGGATAAAGCCACAAAGTACCGCAAGCCATACTCGCTGAGTGCGCGAGGTAAAGCCGCTAAACTGTCCCCATTCCCACGCGGCGAGCATGCACACCACCAGCGTGACAATAGCGAATCCCACCGGGGGCAGTAAAAACAGCGCCGCAATGACAATGGGTATTAATACAAAAGCGGAAATCAGGCGATACTTCAGCAAAAGCTACCCCCATCAGGCTTTGTCGCCACCAGGCTCGGTGCCGCCGAAACGACGCTCTCGATTGGCAAAGGCATGCAGCGCACCTTCAAAGTCTTGTTCATCAAAATCGGGCCAAAGAACATCCGTAAAGTAAAGTTCGGCATAGGCAATTTGCCATATCAAAAAGTTACTTATGCGATGTTCCCCCCCTGTCCTAATTACCAAATCCACAGGTGCCTGTTCATTCATGCAGATTTGCTTGCTCAGCGCCTCTTCATCAATTTGGTCGGGTCTCAACAGCCCTTCCTGAACCTGTTCGGCCAGATGCCGAACGCCCTGGATAATATCCCAGCGTCCGCCGTAATTCGCCGCAATATTCAGCGTCAAACCGGTATTATTTTCCGTCAGCGCTTCAGCTTTGCGAATCCGTTCCTGCAAACGTGAGTTAAAACGACTGGTATCGCCAATGATACGCAGGCGGACGTTGTGGCGGTGCAGGCTTTTTACTTCGCTGTCTAGCGCCCACACAAACAATTCCATCAACGCAGTCACTTCCTGCAGAGGTCGATTCCAGTTTTCACTGCTAAAAGCATAGAGCGTTAACGCATCAATGCCGTTGTTGGCGGCAAAAGAAACGGCGCGACGAACGGATTTCGCCCCCGCTTTATGCCCAAAGGCTCGTATCTTCCCTTGTCTTTTCGCCCAGCGGCCATTGCCATCCATAATGATTGCTACATGACGGCAGCCATGAGCTGGCAAATTTTCGCTTATTGGTTGATTCGCAGACAACATAACGCGTTTTTTGTCCCTGAAAAGGATTTAACGGTACTCAGGAATACTGAAGCCTATACATAAAAAAGCCGTGTCAAACCACGGCTCACCTGACCACATTAAGTCAAATACCTGCGATCAGGTGGCGCAGACTATATCACTGAAGCCCAACGCTAACAAATAGCACGACGACTAGTGCTTGCTTTATCACCAGCTTGCGAGACGTGTCACCTGTTGGCGCGCAATATTACGCGCAGCTGCATCCACCGCCAGCACCTCTTCCACGCTTTGTGGTTCGCGCAAATCCATCATGTCCAGTACCGATAAATTAAGCGACGCGATATCGGTAAAACGAATTTGCTGATTCAGAAATGCCTCAACGGTAATTTCATTAGCTGCATTAAGTGCCGTCGTCGCCGCCTGCCCCTGGTCAAAGGCATTCATCGCAAGCTTCAGACAAGGATAGCGGTCGTAGTCTGGTTCACTGAACGTCAGGGAACTTAGCTTGCAGAAATCAAGCGGCTTCACGCCGGATTTCACTCGATTTGGCCACGCCATTGAATGGGCAATCGGCGTACGCATGTCCGGCTCGCCCAGCTGTGCCAGCACGCTGCCATCCTGATAACGCACCATCGAGTGAATCACCGATTGCGGGTGAATCAGTACTTCCATCTGTTTCGCTGACGCATTAAACAGCCAGCGCGCTTCAATGTATTCCAGACCTTTGTTCATCATGGTGGCAGAATCAACGGAGATTTTACGCCCCATCGACCAGTTCGGATGACGGCACGCCTGATCCGGTGTCATCGCACGCAGTTCAGACAGTGGCGTTTCACGGAACGGGCCACCAGACCCGGTAAGCAGAATAGACACTACGCCATTCTGCTCCAGGTCAGCGTACCCCAGGTTCTGTTGAAAAGGTTGCGGTAAACTCTGAAAAATCGCGTTGTGTTCGCTGTCGACCGGCAGAAGACGCGCGCCGTGCTGCTTCACCGCATCCATAAACAGGCGTCCACAGGTGACCAGCGACTCTTTATTGGCCAGCAAAACATCCTTACCGGCATCAATCGCAGCAAGCGTCGGCAGCAGCCCTGCCGCGCCGACAATGGCCGCCATGACCTGATCCACCTCATCCAGCGCCGCCATCTCGCAGGCCGCCTGCTGGCCGCTCAGCACTTCGGTTCGGCTGCCCTTTTCACGCAGCTGTGCTTTTAGCAGACGCGCGCTCTCTTCGTCATCCATCACCGCATAGCGGGGCGCAAACTCCAGGCACTGTTCGACCATTCGCTGCACATTCTTACCGGCCACCAGCGCTGTCACGGTGTAAAGTTCAGGATTATGGCGAACGACGTCGAGAGTGCTGCAACCGATAGAGCCGGTTGAGCCGAGGAGTGTTAAATGCTTCATGAGATGCCCGAAAAAAGTTAGACCAGATAAAAGCAAAACGCCGCCAGCAAGACCCGAAGTCCTTCTGAACGGCGTTTATCAGTGTACGACAGAAATCAGAACTGCATCAGTTCCGCTTCTTTTTCTGCCAGCGCCGCATCAATTTTCTTGATGGCCGCGTCGGTCATTTTCTGAATGTCGTCCTGAGAACGACGATCGTCATCTTCGCTGATCTCTTTTTCTTTCAGCAGTGCTTTCACTTTATCGTTCGCGTCGCGACGGACGTTACGCACGGATACACGACCCTGCTCAGCTTCGCCACGAACCACTTTGATAAGATCTTTACGACGTTCTTCCGTCAGCGGAGGCAGTGGAACGCGGATGTCTGCGCCCGCAGAGCTTGGGTTCAGTCCGAGGTCAGAGGCCATAATCGCTTTCTCAACGGCCGGGCTCATAGAGCGGTCGAAGACGTTGATTTTCAGCGTACGGGTATCTTCAACCGTCACGCTCGCCAGCTGGCGCAGAGGGGTTGGCGTACCGTAATATTCTACGATGATGCCATCCAGCAGGCTTGGGGAAGCACGGCCAGTACGGATTTTGCTGATTTGGTTTTTGAACGCTTCTACGCATTTGTCCATGCGTACTTCAGCATCTTTTCTGATGTCGTTAATCACGTTACGAATCCTTGAAAACTTGTCTCAGGCAGACTATCCGCCAGCACAGCGCTACAGGTGTGCTAAGTATAGTCGCGTTTAATTCATGACAACGCCAAAGGCGCGCCCGGGTAAGATACCACTACAAAATAAAGCGGAATCTTACCTGTATTTATCGTCAACGGAAATTATTCCGTGATCAAAGTGCCTTCTTTTTCGCCCATGACCACGCGACGCAGTGCGCCAGGTTTGTTCATGTTGAAGACACGGATCGGCAGTTTGTGGTCGCGAGCCAGCGTGAAGGCGGCAAGATCCATCACTTTCAGCTCTTTATCCAGCACTTCGCTGTAGCTCAGCTGATCGTACATGGTGGCAGAAGGATCTTTTGCCGGATCGGCAGTAAACACGCCGTCTACTTTGGTCGCTTTCAGTACCACATCGGCTTCGATCTCGATACCGCGCAGGCAGGCAGCGGAATCGGTTGTAAAGAACGGGTTACCCGTACCGGCGGAGAGGATCACCACGCGGTTATTGCGCAGCAGGCTGATGGCTTCTGCCCAGCTGTAATTATCGCAAACGCCATTCAGCGGAATCGCGGACATCAGGCGGGCATTCACATAGGCGCGGTGCAGGGCATCACGCATCGCCAGGCCATTCATGACGGTTGCCAGCATACCCATGTGGTCGCCCACAACGCGGTTCATCCCCGCTTTCGCCAGACCAGCACCACGGAAAAGGTTGCCACCGCCAATGACCACGCCAACCTGGATACCCAGTTCGACCAGTTCTTTGATTTCCTGTGCCATGCGATCAAGGATGCTTGCGTCAATACCGAAGCCTTCTGATCCCTGCAGCGCTTCGCCACTCAGCTTAAGCAGAATGCGTTTGTACACGGGTTTTGCATTGGTAGCCATGTTTCTTTCCTGAGACTGTCAACGATTAAGATGGGGGTTAATTCTGGCGACATGATATGCCGCAAATCAGCACAGCGATACTGGAGCCTGTCTGATTTCCTGTGACGGGTGACAAAAAGAAGCCGCCCTCAGGCGGCTCCTTTTCAATCATTAAGACTGCTTGGACATTGCAGCAACTTCTGCTGCGAAGTCAGTCTCAACTTTCTCGATGCCTTCGCCCACTTCGAAGCGGATGAAGCCAGTTACGTCAGCGTTGTGCTCTTTCAGCAGCTGAGCAACAGACTTGCTTGGGTCCATTACGAATGGCTGGCCAGTCAGAGAAACTTCGCCGGTGAATTTCTTCATGCGGCCTTCAACCATTTTCTCTGCGATTTCTTTTGGCTTACCAGACTGCATCGCGATGTCCAGCTGAACCTGGTACTCTTTCTCTACTACTTCAGCAGACACGTCTTCTGGCTTAACGAATTCTGGTTTGCTTGCAGCGATGTGCATAGCCAGCTGTTTAACCAGCTCTTCGTCAGCGCCTTTAGCCGCAACCAGAACACCGATACGTGCACCGTGCTGGTAAGAGCCCAGAACGTCGCCTTCCAGAGAAGATACGCGACGGATGTTGATGTTCTCACCGATTTTAGCAACCAGCGCAACACGTTCTTCTTCGAACTGTGCTTTCAGAACTTCAACGTCAGTGATTTTACCCGCAACAGCTGCGTCCAGAACTTTGTTAGCAAATGCCTGGAAACCGCCATCTTTAGCAACGAAGTCAGTCTGGCAGTTAACTTCCAGAATGATGCCGTAGTTGCCGTCGATCTTAGTGATGATCACGCCGTCAGCAGCAACGTTGCCTGCTTTTTTAGCTGCTTTGATCGCACCGGATTTACGCATGTTTTCGATTGCCAGCTCGATGTCGCCGTTCGCTTCAGTCAGCGCTTTTTTGCAATCCATCATGCCTGCGCCAGTACGCTCGCGCAGCTCTTTTACCAGGGATGCGGTAATTTCAGCCATTCTTAAATCCTCGGGAGATGTGAACTGCCCGGCCGGGGGCCAAACAGTGTAAATTGAAAAAAGGGGCCGGTAATGGGCCCCTATTCATACACGGTACTAATAAGGGGTAAAACCTTATTATTCAGCTTCTACGAAGCTTTCTTCCGCCTGAGAAGCCAGATCCTGGGAACGGCCTTCACGAACGGTAGCAGCTACAGCGCTCAGGTACAGGCTAACAGCACGGATTGCGTCGTCGTTACCCGGGATAACGAAGTCAACACCGTCCGGATCGGAGTTGGTATCAACGATAGCGAATACCGGGATACCCAGGTTGTTAGCTTCTTTGATTGCGATGTGCTCGTGGTCTGCATCGATTACGAACAGCGCGTCTGGCAGGCCGCCCATATCTTTGATACCGCCCAGGCTGTTTTCCAGCTTGTCCAGTTCACGAGTGCGCATCAGCGCTTCTTTCTTAGTCAGCTTGTCGAAAGTACCGTCCTGAGACTGGGTTTCCAGATCTTTCAGGCGTTTGATGGACTGACGAACAGTTTTCCAGTTGGTCAGCATGCCGCCCAACCAGCGATGGTTCACGAAGAACTGGTCGCAGCTGTTAGCAGCATCTTTCACAGCTTCGCTTGCAGCGCGCTTAGTACCAACGAACAGAATCTTACCTTTACGGGAAGAGATCTTGTTCAGCTCAGCCAGGGCTTCGTTGAACATTGGTACAGTTTTCTCAAGGTTGATGATGTGAACTTTGTTACGCGCGCCGAAGATGAAAGGCTTCATTTTCGGGTTCCAGTAACGGGTCTGGTGACCGAAGTGAACACCAGCCTTGAGCATGTCGCGCATGGAAACAGTTGCCATGTTTAAAACCTCTATATTGAAAGTTGGGGTTATGCCTCCACGTATCCCATATTACCGACCCCGAAGGGCACCCCGGAATATGTGCCGATACGTGTGTGTTGTTACACAAAGTGAGATTTGTCGCTTCCGTCCAGCCTGTGTATCTGAGATGGATCGGAAGTCCGGCGCGCTTTATACCACAAAACACGACCAGAAACCAACAGTTGTTGGCGGAGTGTGCTGTTAATGATTCTCAATTTGGCACGGAGCGTGCCTGACTGATACCATTGACGACACTTAGACTAGTATTGTCGAAAAAATCGACACCGATGGACAGATTACATGGCTATCTCTATTAAGACACCTGAAGAAATTGAAAAGATGCGCATCGCCGGTCGTCTGGCCGCGGAAGTGCTGGAAATGATCGAGCCGTTCGTGAAGCCGGGCGTCAGCACCGGTGAACTGGACCGTATCTGTAACGACTATATCGTGAACGAGCAGCACGCGGTTTCCGCCTGCCTCGGCTACCACGGTTTCCCGAAATCCGTCTGCATCTCCATTAATGAAGTGGTGTGTCACGGCATCCCGGACGATGAAAAACTGCTGAAAGATGGCGACATCGTCAACATCGACGTAACCGTCATTAAAGACGAGTACCACGGTGACACCTCAAAAATGTTCATCGTTGGCAAGCCGACGATTCTCGGCGAGCGTCTGTGCAAAGTGACGCAAGAGAGCCTCTACCTGGCGCTGAAAATGGTTAAACCGGGTATTCGCCTGCGTACCCTCGGTGCGGCAATCCAGAAGTTTGTGGAAGCGGAAGGTTTCTCCGTGGTGCGCGAGTACTGCGGACACGGCATTGGTCGCGTCTTCCATGAAGAACCGCAGGTCCTGCACTATGATGCAGATGACGGCGGCGTGGTGCTGCAAAAAGGCATGACCTTTACCATTGAGCCGATGGTCAACGCGGGTGATTACCGCATCCGCACCATGAAAGACGGCTGGACGGTGAAAACCAAAGACAGAAGCTTGTCTGCGCAGTACGAGCATACTATTGTGGTAACAGACAACGGCTGCGAAATTATGACGTTGCGCAAGGATGACACCATCCCGGCGATACTGACGCACGATGAATGATAAAAAAGCCGGCAAATGCCGGCTTTTTTAATGGCTATAGCTTTTTCTTATGGGTGGCGCACGATGAGTAATCTTTTACCCGAACAGTATGCTAACACAGCACTTCCCACCCTCCCCGACCAGCCCGATAACCCGGGCGTCTGGCCGTCGCACGAGCTGACCTGCGCGCATATTAAAGCCCATATGGATGTTTTCCATCGCTGGCTGGGCAGCGCGTTTGACGCAGGCGTGTCGGCCGAGCAGCTCATTGAAGCGCGCACCGAATTTATCGACCAGCTGCTGCAGCGCCTGTGGATCGATTACGGGTTTGGGCAAATCAGTGATGTTGCGCTGGTTGCCGTCGGGGGCTATGGCCGCGGTGAGCTGCATCCGCTTTCCGATATCGATCTGCTGATCTTAAGCCGCAAAAAGCTGCCGGACGAACAGGCGCAAAAAATTGGCGAACTGCTGACGCTGCTCTGGGACGTAAAGCTGGAAGTCGGCCACAGCGTGCGTACCCTGGAAGAGTGTCTGCTGGAAGGGTTATCGGACCTGACCGTCGCCACCAACCTGATTGAAACCCGCCTGCTGATTGGTGACGTCGCCCTGTTCCTGGAGCTGCAAAAACACATCTTCAGCGACGGCTTCTGGCCGTCAGAAAAGTTCTTCGCCGCGAAGGTCGAGGAGCAAAATCAGCGCCACCAGCGCTACCACGGCACCAGCTATAATCTTGAACCCGATATTAAAAGCAGCCCCGGCGGCCTGCGCGACATCCACACCCTGCAGTGGGTCGCCCGCCGCCATTTTGGCGCCACTTCAATGGACGAGATGGTCGGCTTCGGCTTTTTAACCGAGGCCGAGCGTAACGAGCTGAACGAGTGCCTGCACCTGCTGTGGCGCATCCGGTTTGCCCTGCATCTGGAAGTCACCCGCTACGATAACCGCCTGCTGTTTGACCGCCAGCTCAGCGTGGCTCAGCGTCTGAATTATCAGGGCGAAGGCAACGAGCCGGTTGAGCACATGATGAAGGATTTCTTCCGCGTCACCCGCCGGGTGACCGAGCTGAACCAGATGCTGTTGCAGCTGTTCGACGAGGCCATTCTGGCCCTGACGGCGGACGAAAAACCGCGCCCGATTGATGACGAATTCCAGCTGCGCGGCACGCTTATCGACCTGCGCGACGAAACGCTGTTCATCCGCGAGCCGGAAGCGATTCTGCGGATGTTCTATACCATGGTGCGCAACAGCACCATCACCGGGATCTACTCCACCACCCTTCGCCATCTGCGCCATGCGCGCCGTCATCTGACGCAGCCGCTGTGCTATATCCCGGAAGCGCGTTCGCTGTTCCTGAGCATGCTCCGCCACCCGGGCGCCGTCAGCCGCGGCCTGCTGCCGATGCACCGCCACAGCGTGCTGTGGGCCTATATGCCGCAGTGGTCGCACATTGTCGGGCAAATGCAGTTCGATCTGTTCCACGCCTACACGGTGGATGAACACACGATCCGCGTGATGCTCAAGCTGGAAAGCTTTGCGAAAGAAGAGACGCGCTCCCGCCACCCGCTGTGCGTGGAGCTGTGGCCGCGCCTGACCCATCCGGAGCTGATCCTGATTGCCGCCCTGTTCCACGACATCGCCAAAGGTCGCGGCGGTGACCATTCGGTGCTGGGCGCGCAGGACGTGCTGAAATTTGCCGAACTGCACGGCCTGAACTCGCGTGAAACGCAGCTGGTGGCCTGGCTGGTGCGCCATCACCTGCTGATGTCGGTCACCGCGCAGCGTCGTGACATTCAGGATCCGGAAGTGATCAAGCAGTTCGCGGAAGAGGTTCAGACGGAAAATCGTCTGCGCTATCTGGTCTGCCTGACGGTGGCCGATATCTGCGCCACCAACGAGACCCTGTGGAACAGCTGGAAGCAGAGCCTGCTGCGCGAGCTGTACTTCGCCACCGAAAAACAGCTGCGTCGCGGGATGCAAAACACCCCGGACATGCGCGAGCGCGTGCGCCATCACCAGCTGCAGGCGCTCGCGCTGCTGCGGATGGATAACATTGATGAAGAGGCACTGCATCAGATTTGGGCCCGCTGCCGCGCCAACTATTTTGTCCGCCATAGCCCAAACCAGCTTGCGTGGCACGCGCGGCATCTGCTCAAGCACGATCTGTCCCAGCCGATGATCCTGCTGAGCCCGCAGGCCACCCGCGGCGGGACGGAGATTTTCATCTGGAGCCCGGACCGACCTTATCTGTTTGCTGCGGTCTGCGCCGAGCTGGACAGGCGTAACCTGAGCGTTCACGACGCGCAGATTTTCACCACCCGCGACGGCATGGCGATGGACACCTTTATCGTGCTTGAGCCGGACGGCAGCCCGCTCTCGTCGGACAGGCATGAAGGGATACGTTTTGGTCTGGAACAGGCGATTACCCAGCGCAGCTGGCAGCCCCCGCAGCCGCGTCGCCAGCCGGCGAAATTGCGCCACTTTACCGTCGATACCGAGGTCAATTTCCTGCCGACCCACACCGACCGTAAATCGTTCCTGGAGCTGATCGCGCTCGACCAGCCAGGGCTGCTTGCCCGCGTCGGCCAGGTTTTTGCCGATCTGGGAATTTCGCTCCACGGCGCCCGAATTACAACGATTGGCGAGCGAGTAGAAGATTTATTTATAATCGCAACAGCGGACCGGCGTGCCCTTAATAATGACCTGCAGCTTGAAGTGCAACAACGGTTGACAGCAGCCCTCAATCCAAACGATAAAGGGTGATATGTTTTTTAGTGAAATGGAAAGAGTAAACAATGCAGCAGTTACAGAACGTTATTGAGTCCGCTTTTGAGCGTCGCGCCGAGATTACCCCGGCAAATGTGGATACCGTGACCCGTGAAGCGGTAAACCAGGTGATTTCCCTTCTGGATTCCGGCGCGCTGCGCGTGGCAGAAAAAATCGACGGTCAGTGGGTCACTCATCAATGGCTGAAGAAAGCCGTGCTGCTCTCTTTCCGTATCAACGATAACCAGGTTATCGACGGAGCAGAAAGCCGCTACTTCGATAAAGTGCCAATGAAATTCGCTGACTACGACGAAGCGCGTTTCCAGAAGGAAGGCTTCCGTGTGGTACCGCCTGCGGCAGTGCGTCAGGGCGCATTCATCGCACGCAACACCGTGCTGATGCCATCCTACGTGAACATCGGTGCCTACGTTGACGAAGGCACCATGGTTGACACCTGGGCGACCGTCGGTTCCTGCGCGCAGATCGGTAAAAACGTTCACCTGTCCGGCGGCGTGGGTATCGGTGGTGTTCTGGAGCCACTGCAGGCTAACCCGACCATCATCGAAGACAACTGCTTCATCGGCGCGCGCTCTGAAGTGGTTGAAGGCGTGATCGTTGAAGAAGGCTCCGTGATCTCCATGGGCGTTTACATCGGTCAGAGCACCCGTATTTACGACCGTGAAACCGGTGAAGTTCACTACGGTCGCGTTCCGGCGGGCTCCGTGGTGGTTTCCGGCAACCTGCCGTCAAAAGATGGCAAATATAGCCTGTACTGTGCGGTTATCGTGAAGAAAGTGGATGCGAAAACGCGCGGTAAAGTGGGCATCAACGAATTGCTGCGCACCATCGATTAATCGGGTATAACAAAAAGCGGGGGCAACCCCGCTTTTTTTATATCTGAGGGTGGCGAAAATAGATTTTTTCGTTAATTATTCAAAGGTTATGTTGAGATCAAGGGTACCGCTATGTACGATAATCTGAAAAGTCTGGGCATTACCAATCCTGATGAAATTGATCGTTACAGTCTCCGTCAGGAAGCCAATAACGATATTCTGAAAATCTATTTTCACAAGGACAAAGGAGAGTTTTTCGCCAAAAGCGTGAAGTTTAAATATCCACGCCAGCGTAAGACCGTTGTGGCTGACGGTGTAGGACAGGGCTACAAAGAAGTACAGGAAATCAGCCCTAACCTGCGCTATGTGATCGATGAACTCGATCAGATCTGCCAGCGCGACCGCACCGAAGTCGATCTCAAGCGTAAGATCCTTGACGATCTGCGTCACCTTGAAAGCGTTGTAACAAATAAGATCAGCGAGATTGAAGCGGATCTTGAGAAATTAACGCGGAAATAAAAGCAAAACGGCAATCTTTGATTGCCGTTTTTAGTGTTTGCGCCCTCTCCCAGTGGGAGAGGGATGGGGTGAGGGCACCAGACCGCACTCAGTCATCTCTGTTCGTCCAGCTGCAGCGCCACATACAGCAGCAGCCTGTCGTCAAAGTTTCCCAGATCCAGACCCGTCAGCTCTGAAATCCGGTTTAACCGATACTCAAGCGTATTGCGGTGAATAAACAGCGCCTTCGAGGTCGCCAGCGGCTGCACGTTATGGCGGAACCACGCCTGCAGCGTCCGGCGCAGCAGGCCATTGTTGTCCATGGCTTTCAGACGCGCTAATGGCCGCGCCAGCTCATTGGCCTGCCAGCCCCCGCGCAGGCTGTCGAGCAGCACCGGCAGCATCAGATCCTGATAGAAATAGCTGCGGCTCTCCGGCATCCGCTGCTTGCCCACCATCATGGTGGTGCGCGCGGTACGCCAGGAGCGGGCGATACTGCCCGGCCCGGTAAAGTAGTTGCCCAGCGCAACGCGAAAACGCAGCTGGCCGTTCTCCTCCATCCGGGAGATCAGCTGCTCCACGCGACGACGATGATCGTCGGCATCCCAGCGGCCGAACGCATTGAGCGCCGGTTTGAGGACCACCATTTCCGTCAGAGAAACGATCGCCACCAGGTTATCGCGCTCCGGCGTCGCCAGCGCATTTTGCAGCTGCTGCAGCTCGGCCATCGCGCTGTCCACGCCAAGCTGGCCGCTATCGACCTCAATGACCGCCACCACGCGCGGCTGGTTTAAATCGATCCCCAGACGCTGCGCCCATTCGCTGAGCGCAGGCGTATGCTCTTCCGCCTGAATAAGGTTCATTACCAGCTCTTCACGCAGGCGGCTGTCCTGAGCGAGCAGGTGCATCAGGCGCGACTGCTCCAGCATCATCTCTGCCGTCATACAGACCAGCTCACCGTATTTTCGCAGTGACTCGGGCTCGCCGGTGAGGCCGATTACCCCCACAATTTCGCCTTCAAGACGCAGCGGTAAATTGATGCCCTGACGTACGCCGTGCAGGTGTTTCGCTACCGCATCGTCGATATCCACGACCCGCCCCTGAGAAAGCACCAGCAGCGCGCCTTCGTGCAATTCCCCAATACGCTCGCGATCGCCGCTGCCAATAATGCGCCCGCGGGCATCCATCACGTTGATATTGGTATCAATGATGCGCATGGTGCGCGCCACGATATCCTGCGCCATTTTGGTATCAAGATGCCAGCCAGCCATGTAACCCTCCCGTGAGCAGAGCTCAAGCATAGGGAAGTTCAGCGACGACTGCATTGTGCGAATGCACAAAGAGAGAGGAAGAAGTATGGAGTTGTGGCAAGAATCACAGAAACGAGAAAGCCCCCGCGAACAGGGGCTTCAGAGGATTACTGCATCAGCAGATAAAGAGAGGTATCACCACGCTGGATATTCAGCGCCAGCACGGAAGGCTTGCTGTCGAGAATTTTGCGCAGTTCAGCGATGTTTTTCACCGGCTGCTGGTTAGCGCCCATGATCACATCGCCTTTTTTCAGGCCGATACGGGCTGCCGGTGAATTCGCTTTCACGTTGTTCACCACCACGCCTTTGTCTGCGCCTTTATTGCTCATCTCGGCACCTTCAATACCGCTGAAGATGGTGCTGGAATCCACCTGATTCTGGCTGCTCTGCTGCAGCTCCAGGCTCACGTTAACCGGCTTACCGTCGCGCAGCAGGCCGAGGGTCACTTTACTGCCAATCGGCATCGAGCCCACTTCGGCACGCAGGGCGGCAAAGCTGCTGATCGGTTTACCGTTCAGGGAGGTGATCACATCCCCCGCTTTAATGCCCGCTTTCGCCGCAGAGGAATTTGGCATCACCTGGCTGACGAATGCCCCGCGCTGAGCGTCAACTTTCATCGCCTTAGCCAGTTCGGAGTTCAGCTCCGTACCGAGGATACCCAGCTCGCCGCGTTTCACCTGGCCATACTGCACCATCTGCGCGGTCAGGTTTTTCACCATGTTACTCGGGATAGCAAAACCGATGCCGATGTTGCCGCCGTCCGGTGCCAGGATAGCGGTGTTGATACCGATCAGCTCACCGTTCAGGTTCACCAGCGCACCGCCGGAGTTACCGCGGTTGATCGCCGCATCCGTCTGGATGAAGTTTTCATAGTTTTCCGCGTTCAGGCCGCTACGACCCAGCGCTGAGACGATACCGGATGTCACGGTTTCACCCAGACCGAACGGGTTACCGATCGCCACGGTATAGTCGCCCACGCGCAGCGCATCGGAGTCGGCAATTTTAATCGCCGTCAGGTTTTTCGGATCCTGAATCTGGATCAGCGCGATGTCGGAACGCGGGTCTTTACCCACCACTTTGGCATCGAACTTGCGGCCATCGCTCAGCTGAACCTTAATGCTGTTCGCGTTATCGACAACGTGGTTGTTAGTGACGACGTAGCCTTTCGCCGCATCAATAATTACCCCCGAGCCAAGCGCCATGAATTTCTGCTGCTGGCCGCCGCCCTGGCTGTCATCCCCGGCACCGCCGCCCTGACAGAACGGAGAGCTCTGGAATGGCGAACCGTCCTGGCAGAACGGCGAGTTGTCGCCGAAGAACTGCTGGAAGTTACGCGGCATACGCGGCGTATTGACGGTCGTGCTGCCCTCAACGTTAATACTCACCACCGATGGCATCACTTTTTCGAGCATCGGTGCCAGGCTTGGCATCTGCTGCGCGGTTGCTGCCGACGACGCGGTCTCGGCTGCAGTAGCAGTCAGAGGAGACAGCGCTAAACCTAAACTCAGAGCCAGTGCACTCATTGCTAATGTGGTTTTTTTCATGTTTCTCAATCTCGATTTACAGGTAACGCAAAATTGCTGTGTAACTCAGATTCATTTTATACCGCTTAGTTCCGGCGATAAGTTTATGGAAAAGGTAAAAATTTATTGGCCGTCTTTACAAAACTCCGGAATTATTCCACCGCCATGAGCTTGCGGTATTCATCCCAGGCATACAAATCCGTCATGCCGCTGATATAGTCCTGGATAAGACGGCAGCGATAATAATATTCCATCACCGGCCATTGGGGAGAGTTGCGTTCCAGCTTACCAATCGCTTCGACATACGCCAGACGATGCCGGGTAGAAAGTTTCTGATAAAGCCGCGATTCGATGGGTATTCTGCGCACGCGCTCGTGTTCCACCAGTTCGCTGAATTCATCGACCGACAGCTGAAGCAACGGGGAATAAATTTCCAGTAACCCACTGATTACCCGATAGCCCTGCAGCTCTAGCTGCTCGACATCCGGATGGCTGAATACATGCCGCATCGCCACATGTTTATAAAGCTCAAGGAGTTGACTGAAACTACTGTCATCTTCCAGCAGCGCGTGGTTGAATTCCCCGCTGAAAATGAGCGGCAAATTATCAATAAAACGCGACGCCGCATACGGCACCAGCTTATTTAATGTATTGACCCGCAAATACATAAAGAACTGGTCTTCCGTACTGCGGCTTAATGTATTTGAGCGCGATTTTTCCCAGGCATTTTCGACCACCTGCGCAAACAGCGAACCTTTTTCATGGGTACCCCAGGACGCATAAAGATGTTGATAAAGCTCCTCGACGCTGAAGATTCTTTTCTCCACGGCATCTTCCAGATCGGCCACGCAATAGGAAATATCATCGGCGGCTTCCATAATCCACGTCAATGGAAAGCGGCCGTTTGGCGTCAATGAAAGTTCTTTACGTAACCGTTCAATATAGGCCTCTTCGGAAAGGTAATAGCCCGGTTTTTTCATTAAATAGCTGTGGGACGCGGGCGTATCCCCCATCCACCACGCGGGACGCGTATATTTCAGAATGCAGCCGACCTGTGCCCAGGTCAGGTTCATGCGCATCAGGGAATGAACCAGCCGGATCCCCTGCGCGTTGCCCTCGAAGTGACACAAATCCTGGCGCACTTTGCGGCGCAGATCGTTCAGCCCCTCTTCACCTTCACGCAGGCGTAAATCGCGTACGATGCAGCGGTCATCGCTGAGGGGCTGGCTTACCGCATCCGAAGGATAAAGCCGCTGCTTAAACCAGTCATTGATAGCCGCCTCACCAAAGTGGCCGAAAGGCGGGTTGCCGATGTCATGCATCAGGCAGGCCATCTCAACGATGCTCTCGAAGGGCCCCGTCAGCTCGTCCAGACCATAGGTTTCCAGTAAACGCTGCTCTTTGAGACGGCTCAAAATCTCTTTGGCAATGTAGCGCCCGACCTGCTGCACTTCCATCGAGTGGGTTAAGCGCGTGCGCACCGCGGCGTTACGCTCCAGCGGGAACACCTGAGTTTTTTGCTGCAGACGGCGGATGGCAGGCGAGTTAACGATCCGCCCGCGATCGCTCTCGAATATACGCAGGATCTCATGTTCGCTCTTGTCGCCCTGCGGCGAACGGAAACGTCGGTGCCAGTTTATTTTGGTGCGAAAATCGATTGGTGACATGTGCTCCCCCGCGTGAGAATGCGTTTCCCCTTAACCGCATGATAGACTATGCATCTTAACAAGGCACATCGCGAGTAAATCTATGAAAATCGGCATTATTGGTGCAATGGAAGAAGAAGTTACGCTGCTGCGTGACAAAATTGAGAACCGTCAGACCCTCTCTCTGGGAGGTTGTGAGATCTATACCGGCCAGCTGAACGGTGTTGACGTGGCTCTGCTGAAATCAGGCATCGGTAAAGTGGCTGCTGCGCTGGGTGCAACCCTGCTGCTTGAGCGCTGCAAGCCGGACGTGATCGTGAATACCGGCTCTGCGGGTGGCCTGGCGCCAACGCTGAAAGTGGGCGATATCGTTGTTTCCGACGAAGCGCGTTACCACGATGCCGACGTCACCGCGTTCGGTTACGAGTACGGCCAGCTCCCGGGCTGCCCTGCTGGTTTTAAAGCTGACGACAAACTGATTGCGGCGGCAGAGACCTGCATCGCAGAACTCAACCTCAACGCGGTACGCGGTCTGATTGTCAGCGGTGATGCCTTTATCAACGGCTCCGTTGGGCTGGCGAAAATCCGTCATAACTTCCCTCAGGCGGTTGCCGTTGAGATGGAAGCGACCGCGATCGCTCACGTTTGCCATAACTTCAGCGTACCGTTCGTGGTGGTTCGCGCCATCTCTGACGTGGCAGACCAGCAGTCCCACATCAGCTTCGACGAGTTCCTGACCGTTGCGGCAAAACAGTCCACCGTGATGGTGGAGCGCCTGGTGCAGAATCTGGCACGTGGCTAAACATACCGTCAGGGCGCTGGCCGCCCTGCTTCTTCTCGCACCGCTGTGGCTCTATGCGTTACCGCGCGTGATTACCCTCTCTCCCGCAAATACGGAACTGGCGTTTGCCGCCGGGATCACGCCCGTTGGCGTGAGTAGCTATTCGGATTACCCACCGCAAGCCGCGGGTATTGAACAGGTGGCAACCTGGCAGGGGATGAACCTTGAGCGCATCGTGGCGCTTAAACCGGATCTCGTGCTGGCCTGGCGCGGCGGCAACGCCGAGCGGCAGGTCAACCAGCTCACCTCGCTTGGCATAAAGGTCATGTGGATTGATGCCGTCAGCATTGAGCAGGTCGCTCAGGCGCTACGCGCCCTGGCACCCTTCAGCCCTACGCCCAAAAAAGCCGAGGCTGCGGCGAAACAGATGCTGAGCGACTATGCCGCGCTGAAATCCCGATACGATACCCCTGTTAAAAAACGCATCTTCCTGCAGTTTGGCAGCCAGCCGCTGTTCACCACCGGAAAAGGGTCGATTCAGAACCAGGTGCTGGAAGTCTGCGGCGGTGAAAATATCTTTGCTGCCAGCCGGGTACCGTGGCCTCAGGTGAGCCGCGAACAGGTGCTGGCGCGCCAGCCGCAGGCCATCGTCGTGGTCGGAAATGCGAGCGAGATTCCTAAAATTGAACAATTCTGGCAAAAGCAGCTAAAAATTCCGGTGATCCCGCTCAACAGCGACTGGTTTGAACGCACCAGCCCGCGTATTATCCTCGCCGCAAAACAGCTCTGTGCCGCGCTGGCAGAGAGTCACTAACATAAGACCCTTTTCGAGGATTTAACGATGCTCGTTTATTGGCTGGATATTCTTGGCACAGCCGTTTTTGCTATCTCCGGCGTTCTGCTCGCCGGAAAACTACGCATGGATCCGTTTGGCGTGCTGGTGCTGGGCGTCGTGACCGCCGTCGGCGGCGGGACTATCCGCGATATGGCGCTGGCAAATGGCCCGGTGTTTTGGGTGAAAGATCCTACCGATCTGGTGGTCGCGATGGTCACCTGCCTGTTGACCATTGTGCTGGTTCGCCAGCCCCGCCGCTTACCCAAGTGGATATTGCCGGTACTGGATGCCGTGGGTCTGGCCGTGTTTGTCGGTATTGGCGTCAACAAGGCGTTTAATGCCGGTACCGGTCCGATGGTGGCAATCTGCATGGGCGTATTAACCGGCGTGGGCGGTGGGATCATACGCGACATTCTGGCGCGTGAAGTGCCGATGATCCTGCGTACTGAAATTTACGCAACGGCCTGCATTGTGGGCGGGATTGTTCACGCTACCGCGTACTATACCTTCGCCCTCCCGCTGGAAAATGCCGCGATGCTGGGGATGGTCGTGACGCTGGTGATACGCTTAGCGGCGATACGCTGGCACCTGAAGCTGCCGACGTTTGCGCTGGATGATAATGGCAGGTAAAAGCAAAACGGTAACCGCAAGGTTACCGTTTTTAGTCTTTTCTCCCTCTCCCTGTGAGAGAGGGACGGAGTAACGGCATCAGCCCGCACTCTCTTAGATGCTGAACGAAGATCCACACCCGCAGGTGCTTGTCGCATTCGGGTTCGTGACCACAAAGCGCGAACCTTCCAGACCCTCGGTGTAATCCACCGAACCACCCACCAGATATTGCAGGCTCATCGGGTCAACCACCAGCGCGACGCCCTGTTTCTCGATGGTCATATCGCCATCGTTAACCTGATCGTCAAAGGTAAAACCATACTGGAAGCCGCTGCAGCCGCCACCGGTAATATAAACACGCAGTTTCAGATCCGGATTGTCTTCGTCGGCAATCAGGACTTTCACTTTGTTGGCTGCTGCTTCGGTAAATTCGAGCGGTACAGCTACTACGTCATCACTCATCTTATGCTCCCATGAATACTGCTATTGGGTAAAATTCACCCAATTCTTTGTCTCATTATCTAATACCCTGGTAATTCATTCAAGTATTCTGCGTGGCGGCCCGCTCAGCCTCTTGTTTCGCCAGGGTACGCGCGAGGATGGTGGAGTATAGCGGTTTTCCACCCAGGAACTGGGCTAATAGTGTCGCGCCGAGACAGGTGATGATCATTGGCAAAATGAGCTGGTAATTGTCCGTCATTTCCAGCACCAGCACGATCCCGGTCAAGGGCGCACGCAGGGACGCGGCCAGCAGCGCCCCCATTCCGGCCACCGCAAAGGTACCGGCTTCAAGATGATAGGCGGGAAAGCCCACTTCAGCCGCCATACCAAACGCGGTCCCGAGCAGCGTACCCAGCGCCAGCATCGGGGCAAAAATCCCGCCGGGCGCGCCGGAAGAGAAGCACAGTACCGTCGTGATAACCCGGGAGATAAACATAAACAGCAGCAGACCCACGCTGAAATTCCCCGCCGCCGCAATGGGAATCAGCCCGAACCCGCCGCCTGCGGCATTCGGCTCGATAAACCCGAGTACGCCGCACATTCCGCCCAGCAGGCCGCCCATCAGCACCCATTTCGTGGTGTTGCCGCCATGAATGCGCTGGAACATATCCTGAGCGCGCAGGATAAAGGTGTTAAACAGCGGCCCCACCACGCCAAAAATCATGCCGAGGATCAGGTAAAGCCACAGGGTGTTGACCGGCGCGTTGGTCAGTTTCCCCACCTCAATGACCGCGCCCTCGCCATTAAAGATGCGAAACACGATGCTCGACATAATGACGCCGGTGAATACCGCTTTAATTGAGATCAGGTTGTAGCGGAACTGCGCGCGCATCTCTTCAATAATGAACAAAATGCCCGCCAGCGGCGCGTTAAACGCGGCGGAAAGTCCCGCCGCCGCGCCGGTTGCCAGCAGCGTATGGCGCGCCTCGGCGCTTCGCATCCGAAACAGATCGCCCACCATGCGGCCCACGTTCCCCCCCAGCTGTACCGTGGGTCCTTCCCGTCCAAGCACCATTCCCGCGCCCAGAGTCCCCATGCCGCCGATAAACTTAACCGGAATCACCCGCCACCAGCGCACCGGACGCAGCTCCTCCAGCGCTCCTTCAATTTCCGGGATGCCCGATCCCCCCGCTTCCGGCGCGAATTTTCGCACCAGAAAATACCCCACCATGGCAAACAGCGCGGACAGCCCGAATGCCCACACCCAGACCAGCCATTCGCTGTCGGCGAAACCGGCCACGGTGCCCACTCGCCAGTTGAGTACGGCATTAACCGCTTTTTCAAACGCCACGCCAACCAGGCCCGCGAGAGTACCCACCACGGCAGCGGCCAGCAGGATCGCCAGCGGCGTTTTATCGCGATTGAGCAGCCGCCGAATGCTGATTCGGTGCTGGACGCGCGTAAACTGTTGTTCTTCAAAAGACGGAGAATCTGATTTCATGTCCTGTTCTTATTTGTCACACAAAAAGCCGCGAGGATTTTACCAGAGACGGCCCCACCGTCTCCTGAAAATTACTTAACAAATCTTAAAGCATTGCCCGGCTAAAAATTTCATAACCTTCCCCGAATCACATAGAATAGTGGGCTTAACCATTTTATTCGAACCAGGAACGACGCCATGAGCAAGTCTGAAAACCTCTACAGTGCAGCCCGCGAGCTTATTCCGGGTGGCGTGAACTCACCTGTGCGCGCCTTCACCGGCGTGGGCGGTACGCCGCTGTTTATCGAACGTGCTGACGGCGCGTATCTGTATGATGTCGATGGCAAAGCCTATATCGATTATGTGGGTTCCTGGGGGCCGATGGTGCTGGGGCACAACCACCCGGCCATTCGTAACGCGGTAATTGAAGCCGCCCAGCGCGGCCTGAGCTTCGGTGCGCCAACCGAAATGGAAGTGAAAATGGCGGAACTGGTGACCGAGCTGGTGCCGACCATGGACATGGTGCGTATGGTGAACTCCGGTACCGAAGCGACCATGAGCGCCATCCGCCTGGCACGCGGTTTTACCGGTCGCGATAAAATCATCAAGTTTGAAGGCTGTTACCACGGTCACGCCGACTGTCTTCTGGTGAAAGCCGGTTCCGGCGCTCTGACGCTCGGCCAGCCGAACTCGCCTGGCGTACCGGCAGATTTCGCGAAGCACACCCTGACCTGCACCTACAACGATCTTGCTACCGTTCGCGCGGCGTTCGAGCAGTATCCGCAGGAGATCGCCTGCATCATCGTTGAGCCGGTTGCCGGCAACATGAACTGTATCCCACCACAGCCTGACTTCCTGCCGGGCCTGCGTGCCCTGTGCGACGAGTTCGGCGCGCTGCTGATCATCGATGAAGTCATGACCGGCTTCCGCGTGGCGCTGGCGGGTGCCCAGTCTTACTACGACGTCGTGCCGGACCTGACCTGCCTCGGCAAAATCATCGGCGGCGGCATGCCGGTCGGCGCATTCGGTGGTCGTAAGGACGTGATGGAAGCCCTGGCGCCAACCGGCCCGGTTTACCAGGCGGGCACGCTTTCCGGTAACCCTATCGCCATGGCGGCGGGCTTTGCCTGCCTGACCGAAGTGGCACAGCCGGGTATTCACGAAACCCTGACCGACCTGACCTCGCAGCTGGCAAACGGTCTGCTGGAAGCGGCAGAAGAAGCGGGTATTCCGCTGGTGGTTAACCACGTGGGCGGGATGTTCGGGATTTTCTTCACCGATGCGAAAACCGTGACCTGCTATCAGGACGTGGTGAAGTGCGACGTTGAACGCTTCAAGCGCTTCTTCCACCTGATGCTGGACGAAGGCGTGTACCTGGCGCCGTCCGCGTTCGAAGCGGGCTTTATGTCCGTTGCGCACAGCGAAGAAGATATCAACAACACCATCGACGCGGCGCGCAAGGTGTTTGCGAAGCTGTAAGGGCATTGCCGGGTGGCGCTAACGCTTACCCGGCCTACGATGTTCTCCCTCTCCCCGTGGGAGAGGGTCGGGGTGAGGGCAACAGGCCGCACCTGACTACCGACTCTGCTTTCTCAACAGATAAATAAAGTACGGCGCACCGATAAAGGTCGACAGCAGACCCGCCGGGATCTGATACGGGAACAGCACCATTCTTCCGCACCAGTCCGCGAACACCAGCATCACCCCGCCCGTCAGGGCCGACATGACGATATGCGGCATCGTCCGGCGGAATCCCATCATTCTGGCAATGTGCGGCGCCATTAATCCGACAAAACTCAGCGGTCCAATCGTCAGGGTTGCCACAGCCGTCAGGCACGCCGCCAGCAGCAGCAGGGCCACGCGCGCTGGCGTCAGCGCCATTCCCACCGCGCGCGCGGTTTCGCCGCCAAGCGGCAGAATGGTCATCCAGCGGCGGCACAGCGGCACCATCGCCAGCAGCACGAGCATCACGATCCCGGACCAGACCACCTGGCTGCCGGTGGCGTTGTACGTCGAGCCGGAAATCCAGGTCAGGATCTTCGCCATACGCGGATCGCCGCTGGCCTGCAGCATCATCAGCAGCATGGTAAATGCGGTGCTGAGCGCCATCCCGGCCAGCAGCATGCGGTGCGGCGAAAATCCGCCGCGACCGGCGGCAATCAGGATAATCATCAGCGTGACTGCCGCGCCGATACTGCCAGCAGGCATCAGCCAGCCAAACGCATTCCCCGGCACAAAGAACAGCATCAGCACCACGCCAAAGGCGGCGCCAGAGCTGATCCCGAGCACTTCAGGGCTTGCCATCGGGTTGCCGGTCAGACGCTGAATAATGCACCCCGCCACCGCCAGCATCACCCCTGCGATCAGCGCGGAGAAGATACGCGGCCAGCGCCACTGCACCAGTTCATTGAGTAAATCACCCGTTGCCCAGTGCCAGCCCATGGCATCGCGTCCGAATGAGAGCGCCGCGAACGAGGCGATAATCAGCACCGCCAGACCGGCAAGGCTAAACCACAGCACCGACTGACGTTCAGCGTAGACTTTATCGCCGGCGTCCATCGCCGGTGCGCTCATGCTGCGCAGGCGCGGCAGCAGCCACAGCAGCAGCGGCGCCCCGATAAGCGCGGTCACAGAGCCGGTGGACACTTCCCTCCAGACCTGCGCCAGCCAGAGAATAAGCTGATCGGAAAGCCAGAGGATCAGCGCCCCAATCAGCGGCGCCAGCATCAGACGCGCCAGCAGGCGACGCGCCCCGAGCATTTTCGCCAGCAGCGGCGCAAACAGGCCGATAAATCCGATGATGCCGACCGCGTTGACCAGCAGGGCACTCAATACAATCGCCAGCGTCAGCGCCGCCAGACGAGCCAGCGACAGCGCCAGCCCCAGGTTACGCGCCACGCCATCATCCAGCCCCATGAGCGTCAGAGGGCGCAGGAGCAGCAGCGTCAGCACGACGCCGCCAGCCAGCTGCGGCCAGAGGTGCTCTACAACGCTCCAGTCGGTCTGGGTGAGCGTGCCGGTACTCCACAGGAACATGCTTTGCAGCCGATCGTGATGGAACAGCACCAGCAGCTGGTTAATCGCCCCGCAGTACAGGCTCACCACCAGCCCGGCCAGAATAAGCGTCACAGGAGAAAGGCGCTTGCCCCAGGCCACGCCAAAGACCAGCGCGCCCACCACGCACGCCCCCGCGAGTGCCGCAAACTGCGAGGTTAACGCTCCCGGCAGCGCCCACAGCGTGGTGATGGTGATCCCAAGCTGCGCGCCGGTCGCGACGCCGAGCGTGGTTGGCTCTGCCAGCGGGTTACGTAAAACCTGCTGGAACAGCACGCCCACCAGCCCTAAGCCGGCCCCGACCAAAAGGGAGATCGCCAGACGCGGCAGCAGGCTGTAGTGGAACAGCATCTGCTGAATATTGTCGATACCCGGCGAGGCCAGAGCGGCCCCCCACTGCGCGCGCGGTAAGGCCGCGGAGAGATTGAAGCCGGTTAATACCAGCGCAACCAGAAAAAGCAGGGATAACAGCAGCGCCGGGAAGCGGGCGATACGCGTACTCATGCTTTACCTCCCAGGGCGTTATCCAGCACGCGGGCAAAATGCATGGCCGACAGCGTCGCGCCGTAGAACCAGACTGCCGGGGCGCGCTGGAAGCGCTTCTCGCGTACAAACGGCATCGCCTGCCAGAGCGGGGTCGCCATCAGGGTTTGCATGTCGCGTTCATTACCGTGGTCGAAACAGAGCACGTCCACATCGCGAAACGCCGCCAGGCGGTCGATACCCACGGCGGTACTGCCCCAGAAGGTCATCTCCCCTTCCCAGGCGTTGCGAATGCCGAAGCTGTCCAGCACCTCCTGGAACAGACAGTTTTTACCGAAGACCAGCATATGGCGGGCATCCAGCAGCGTCACCATGAGCAGCGGACGATCGCCCCGGTGAGCAAAGCGCGGCTTCAGGGAGTCTATCAGGGCATCAAATTCGTCGAGATGCTTTTTGGCCTCCGCTTCGCGGTTGAGGAAATGCGCCATCTCGTTAATCGAGTTTTTCGCCACGGCCAGCGGTTTTTTACCGTCGCTGAAAGCAAATCCACGTCCCGGCGCAATGCGCGCCATGGTCTCCTCTGACGGGCCGTAGCCCGCGGACCAGAACAGGAACGAGGGTTTCATCTGGGTGAGCAGCTCGAGGTTTGGCTCCGTACGCAGGCCGACGTCGATCACCGAGTCCGGCAGCTTTGGCTCGTTCACCCAGAGGTTATAGTTAGGAATGTCCGCCACGCCATAGGGCGTGACGCCGAGCGCCATCATCAGTTCGACCGGCAGCCACTCCAGGGCCACAATACGGTGCGGATCGACGGCGGCGGCACGCGCCGTATTCATTTTTAACAGCAGCGGCGAGAGCGCCATCGCCGTCAGCAGGCGACGGCGGCTAATGCGTGTGTTATTCAGCATCAGTAGACAAAGCTCACCGGTGCAGCCCCGGCCGGGTGAGGCAGAATACCCATCGGAATACCGTAAATATGTTCCAGCGTTTCGCTGCGCATCAGCTCTGCCGGTGTCCCCTGGGCAATCATCTCGCCCCCGCGCAGCGCGACGAGGTAGTCACAATAGCGCGCGGCCATGTTGATATCGTGCAGAACCGCGATGACCGTCAGGCCACGCTGCTGGCTCAGGCGATGCACCAGCGCCAGGACGTCGACCTGATGGGCGATATCCAGCGCAGAGGTCGGTTCATCCAGCAGCAGACAGCGGCTGTCCTGCGCCACCAGCATCGCGATCCACGCGCGCTGACGTTCGCCGCCGGACAGGCTATCCACCAGACGGTGCGCCAGCGGTTTTAGCCCGACCAGCGCAATCGCCTCTTCCACCTTCTCTCTGTCGGCGACGCCGAAGCGCCCAAGCGCACCGTGCCACGGATAACGCCCAATCGCCACCAGCTCGCGCACCGTCATCCCTTCCGCCTGCGGCAGCTGCTGCGGCAGATAGGCCACTTTGCGGGCAAAGGCTTTACTGCTCCAGCTCTCCAGCGGTTGGTCATCCAGCAGAATATCGCCTTCTGAAGGCGGCTGATGGCGCCCCAGCATCTTGAGAAGCGTGGATTTACCGGAACCGTTGTGACCAATCAGGCCCGTCACTTTACCGGCAGGGAACGTCAGAGAGAGCGGATGCAGCAGCGTGCGCCCGGGTACGCGAAAGGAGAGATGGTTGAGCGTAAAGGTGGTGTCGGGTTGCGTTTGAATATCCTGCATATCAGCCAACTTAAATAAAAAGGGCACGGCGAACCGTGCCCGAAGAGAGATTAGAAGCGGAAGGTCGCGGTGGCAACAACCTGACGTTCAGCACCCCAGAAGCAGCCGTAGGTATTGAAGCAGCTGGCAACGTACTCACGATCGAACAGGTTGTTCACGTGCAGCGCCACGTTTGAGCCCGCCATGCCAACGCGTGCCAGATCGTATCTGACCAGCGCATCGACAACGGTGTAGCTGCCCACCTTGAAGGAGTTCGCCGGATCGCCATAGCTTGAGCCCGTGTAACGCACGCCGGTACCCAGCGTCAGACCTGACAGCGCACCGTCAAACAGGGTGTAATCGCCCCACAACGATGCCATGTGTTTTGGCACCTGAGCAGGCGTGTTGCCTTTGTAGGTGGTGTCCGTGGTGTATTCCGCATCGGTATAGGTATAAGAACCCACCAGGTTGACGCTCGCAGAGAGGGCCGCTTTCGCTTCCAGTTCTACGCCACGCGCGCGGATTTCACCGCCCTGAACCGAGAAGAAGGAGCCCGCCGGGTCCGCCATCAGGTTGTTGGTTTTGGTCAGCTGGTACAACGCACCGGTGACGACGATCGGACGATCGTTCGGCACGTATTTCACGCCCGCTTCGTACTGTTTGCCTTTAGACGGCGAGAACAGCTTGCCCTGGGCATCGGTCTGCGAAGCCGGTTCAAACGATTCGCTGTAGCTAAAGTACGGAGTTACGCCGTTATCAAACAGATAGTTAACGCCACCGCGCCAGGTGAACTGGGTATCATCACGTTTGGAGGTGGTGTTCGTCACGCGGTTGTAGGATTCCTGATCGGCCCAGTCATAACGGCCGCCCAGGGTTACCAGCACTTTATCCCACTGCGCCTGATCCTGAACGTACAGACCCGTCTGTTTTTGACGGTTGAGGATCTGATATGGGCCGGAGGTCGCGGGATCTTTTGAGCCGAAATCAAAATCGCTGTTCACCGGGTTGTAGAGATCCAGCAGCGGAACAGAGTCGTCGTAACCGAACCAGGAGTTGATGTCATTCCGCATGCGCATAAAGTCAACGCCGGTCAGCAGGACGTGGTCCACCTCGCCGGTTGAGAATTTGCTCTGCAGCTGGGTATCAACGGTAAAGTTCTGCAGCTTTTCATTATCGACAACGTATTTACGCGCCAGATAATGGCCTTTGTCCGATGGCGCTAGCGCGGCGCACTGTTTGTTGCCGCTGTTTGCCGGATCGGTACAGACGCCATAGCCGTATACGCTGTTTTGCGAGGTTTTGTTCTCGGCAAAGCGCAGGTTCTGACGCACGGTAAAGGTATCGTTGAACTCGTGGTCGAAGCTATATCCCACCATTTTCTGGTTACGGGAATAGGTATTGTTCTTCGCGCCTTCGTTGAAGTTCGTCGGCAGACGATCCCCATTCGGCAGCGGCTCCACCGTTCCCTCTTTTGGCAGCCAGCCGTAGTAGCCCGTTTCAGGCTCGTTCTGGAAGTAGGAGAGGAACGTGAAGGTGGTTTTATCATCCGGACGCCAGGAGAACGATGGCGCGATGGCGTAACGCTGCTCTTCCGCACGCTCCTGCTGAGCGTTATTAGAACGCGCAACGCCCGTTAAGCGATAAGAGTAAACGCCGTCGTCGTCGATCGCATCGCTAAAGTCAAACCCGGTCTGGAACAGGCTATCCGTGCCGACTTTGAACTGGATCTCTTTCAGCGGCTCGGTTGTTGGGCGCTTACTGACCATGTTCAGCAAACCGCCCGGGCTGCTTTTGCCGTACAGAACGGAAACCGGACCGCGCATGATCTCGGCGCGCTCCAGCATATAAGGATCAATCACCGCGTCGTTATAGAAGTTCCCCTGCATTTTCATGCCGTCGAGGTAGTTATTCTGCGTCTGGCCATCGGCCGCGAAGCCGCGAATGATCAAATAGTCATAGGTGTTAGACGCGCCGCGCGTGCCTACCGCAACGCCCGGCGTGTAGCTCAGGGCTTCTTTCACCGAGCGCGGCTGATGCAGCGCCATCTCTTCGGCCGTGACCACAGAAATAGACTGCGGAACCTTTTGAATAGGGGTATCCGTTTTGGTTCCGGTCGCGGATTGCCGTGCGGCGATGGTCGCAGCAGGCCCCCAGGCACTTTCCTGTGCCGCAGGTGCTGCGGTAACCGTAATGGTTTCTTCTTTTTTCGGGGTTTCGGCCGCGTGAGCATAAGCAGACATGCCGGCAACCGCTGTGGCGACGACGACCGCGAGCTTACGCAGCGACGTGTTCATTGGCTGAGCAGTATTGGAAAGCGCCATGTTGAATCTCTGATGTGAAAGTGAATGATAACGTAAACGAGAATTATTATTATGAGCGCCAGAATAATATGCGAAACGCTGGTTGCATAGCAAGCAGTAAGCGGCCCTATGAGAATTAAGGGTTTAAGAAATCATCAAGAGAAAACGAAGGGTTAATCAGAGTTAAAGCGAGGGTTAACGAAATGAGGTTTGCGGGTAAAAAAAGCCCCCTTCCAGGGAAGAGGGCTTTAAAAGCTTAGTTACCGCCGAACATGTCTTTAATCCAGCCCGCGACACCGTCGCTGTCTTTCTTCTCATTCTGCTGCTGCGGCTGTTGCTGCTGCGGCTGCTGTGGCTGAGAAGACTGGTCGAACGGGTTACCCGTTGGCTGTTCTGGCTGGCTTTGCTGGCACAGCGAGTCCGGGTTTGCGGTCCAGACAGGCAGCGTACGCATCCCGCCGCCGCAGACGAAGTTACCGGAGCTGTCAACGCCCATATCGACGATATCTTCCGGCGCAACCAGATTCAGCGGCACAGGAGACTGATTTGCCAGATAGCGCTGGTAAATCGACATCGCCCCGCTCGCCCCGTACAGTTTGGTCGGCTGGTTGTTGTCGCGGCCTACCCAGGTGATCACCACTTCACGGCCATCAATACCGGCGAACCAGGTATCGACGTTGTTGTTGGTGGTCCCGGTTTTACCCGCCAGATGCAGACCCGGATACTTCGCGCCCAGCTGGCGCCCGGTACCGCGCTGCACGACCTGCTGCATCGTCCACAGCGTCATATAGGCGGCCTGAGCAGGAACGGCACGCTCCGCCTGCGGGAAGCTCTGATAAAGCACGGAACCATCTTCGGCAATCACTGAGCGCAGGGCAGACAGCGGCGCGCGGTTGCCCCCGCTGGCAATGGTCTGGAACGCCTGCGCCACTTCGATCGGCGTCAGGTTAAGCGCACCGAGGATCATCGCCGGCACCGGATGCAGCTGATCTTTCGCCACGCCCAGTTTTTGCCAGGTATCGACAATCGCCGGCAGTCCCAGCGACATGCCCAGGTTCACCGTTGGCACGTTCATGGAACGGGTCAACGCATCCACCAGCATGACCTGGCCGCTGAACTGTTTATCATCGTTCTGCGGTGACCAGACCTGGCCGTTAGGCTGGCGCAGGGAGATCGGCGCATCCGCAATCCAGGTATTCAGGCGATACTGATTTGGCTGGCTCAGGGCTGTGAGGTAGGTTGCCGGTTTTGCCAGAGAGCCGATTGAGCGACGCGCCTGCATCGCACGGTTGTAGCCTGCAAACTGCGGCTCGGCCCCGCCCACCATCGCGCGCACTTCGCCGGTGTTACGGTCAACCACCACCATCGCGGTTTCAAGATCGGAGAGCTTACGCTGTTTCTTCAGCGCCGGAATGCCTTCCACCGCCGCTTTTTCGGCCGCATCCTGCGCCACGGAGTCAAAGGTGGTGAAGATCTTCACGCCGGAGAGATCTTTGACCTTATCGCCGAGCTTGCTTTGCAGCTCCTGACGCACCAGCTGCATAAACGCAGGCTGAGGCGAAATCACGCCGCCGCGCGGCTGAACGCCGAGTGGACGCGCGCTCAGCATGTCGTACAGCTCCTGGTCAATCACCTGCTGCTGTTGCAGCAGACGCAGAACGAGGTTACGACGCTCCAGCGCCAGTTTCGGGTTACGCCACGGGTTATAAATGGACGCCCCTTTCACCATGCCCACCAGCAGCGCCTGCTGGTCCAGGCTCAGCTCTTCCACCGGACGGCCAAAGTAGTACAGGCTCGCCAGCGGGAAGCCGCGGATTTCGTTATCGCCGCTCTGACCGAGGTACACCTCGTTCATGTACAGCTCAAGGATACGATCCTTGCTGTAGCGCGCATCCATCAGCACGGCCATGTAGGCTTCGTTCGCTTTACGCCAGTAAGAGCGTTCGCTGGAGAGGAACAGGTTTTTCACCAGCTGCTGGGTCAGCGTACTCGCTCCCTGCACGGTACGACCGGCAGTCAGGTTAGCCAGTACCGCACGGCCAATCGAGTAGAGGCTGATGCCATCGTGCTCGTAGAAGTGACGGTCTTCGGTTGCCAGCAGGGTATCTACCAGCAGATCCGGGAAGCCGTTACGCGCCACGAACAGGCGCTGCTCGCCGTTTGCTGACGAAAGCATGGTGATCAGACGCGGATCGAGACGGAAGAAACCGAACTGACGGTTGTTATCCATGTTCTCGATGGTGTCCAGACGATCGCCGTCAAAGGTCAGACGCGCGCGCACCTGCCCCTCTTTGCTGTCCGGGAAATCAAACGGACGACGAATCATCTCAATGCTGTTGGACTGCACGGTAAATTCGCCAGGCCGCGTCATTTTTGATACCTGACGATACTGGGTGGCTTCCAGCAGTTTAACCATCTCGTTCTTGGTGATGGACATATCTGGCTCAAGGTTCACCATACGGCCATACACTGCCGCAGGGAGCTGCCAGACTTTACCGTCGATACGGCTACGGATCTTCTGATCCAGATACACGCCGTAAATCGCCATCAGGACAACAAAAACAATAAACAGCTTCAGCAGCAGCCAGAACCAGCCGCGCTTGCCCCGAGGCTTACGCCCTTTGCCTTTTCCATTACGCGGCATCGGTTCTTCATCCTCATAATCGTCTTCATAGTCATCGTCATAGTCCTCATCTCTGAGGCGACGACGGCTTACCTTTTCTTTCGCCGGACGCGTTGGTTTTCCCTTACGTCCTATTGGCTCGCGGTCATTCCCCGCCATGCTTTTTCTCCGCAACTTTCAGGCGCAAAGGCCAGATTTTCTTTTCTTTCACAGGCCTGTGAAAGAAGAAATCTCTCAAAATAAACAGCAAGACTTTCCTGTCAGGAAAGTCTTTAGTGTTTTCTCCCTCTCCCCGTGGGAGAGGGCCGGGGTGAGGGCATCAGGCCGCACTCCCTCTTTCACCTAACCTACGAATATTTCTTCGTTCGCCGCGTCGGCGCCGTATTCGCCGGATCGTCCGGCCAGACATGTTTGGGATATCGCCCCTTCATCTCTTTCTGCACTTCACGGTAGCTTCCCGCCCAGAACGCTCCCAAATCTCGGGTGATTTGTAATGGACGATGCGCAGGCGACAGCAGCTCAAGCACTAACGGCACACGCCCTTCCGCAATGGACGGCGTGGTGGCTTCACCAAACATCTCCTGCATCCGAACCGCCAGCGCCGGCGGATTATCCTCATGATAACGGACGGCAATCCGGCTTCCGGTCGGCACAGTGTAATGCCCTGGCAGTTCACTATCCAGACGTTGACGTAATGACCAGTCCAGTAAATTCTGTAACGCGGTCTTAACATCAAGCGCCTTAAGGGCTCGCAGAGAGTGTACGCCGCTCATTTGCGGCAGTAGCCAGCGCTCAAGCGTAGCGAGCAGCGTCTCGTCATCCACCGCAGGCCAACCGTATTCCGGTAGCCACTTCGCGGCGCAGTGCAGACGAATGCGGTACTGCTCCGCTTCCGGCGTCCAGTTCAGGGCGCTCAGCCCTTTTTCCCGAATTCCGTTCAGCATCGCCTGATGAAGCTCGTCTTCCGACGGCTTCGCCAGCGGCTTCGTCCCAAGCGTCAACTTGCCAATCTGGCTGCGACGAAAGGCCTTCAGCGTGCCCTGGGCGTCATCCCATTCCACGGTATCAGATTGCTGAAGCAGCTGCGGACAGGCACGCGTCAGGGCGTCAATATCTACGGCTATCGCCAGCAGGATACGCGCATCCGGAGAATGGCTGCCCTGCAGCAACAGCGGGGCGATCAGCCATTCGTGACGCGTCAGCGCATCATCGCTATCCAGCATCGCTCCCATGCCGTTTGCCAGCTGGTAGCGACCATCCAGCCCGCGCCGACGCGCGATCCTGTCCGGGAAAGCCTGGGCCAGCAGGAAGGCAATCTTATCGCTGTCAGGCGCACCTCCCCGGCTATTCAGGCGTTTGCCCAGCTGCTGCGCCCGCTGCTGCCAGTTCCCCTGGCTGCGCGAAAACGCCTGCCCCAGATCGCTGCTGCCACCGCGAGGCGGCTCCTCAAGAATAGCCGCCAGTTTTGCCGCCGTGGCAATTTCATCATCCCCTTGCGCGGCCACCAGCATCGCGGCCAGACGCGGATCGTTGCCCAGCGCCGCCATTTTCTGGCCGCGCGCCGTCAGACGCTCGCCTTCCAGCGCGCCAAGCTGCGTCAGCAACGTGCGCGCAGCGGTGAGGTTTACGACAGGCGGAGGATTAAGCCAGGTGAGCTGCTCAGGGTTCGGACAGCCCCACTGGAGCAGATCCATCACCAGGCCAGACAAATCGCTTTGTAAAATTTCCGGCGTGCTTTGCTGTGCAGCGCGTTCAGCCTGCTCCGCGCTGGTCAAATGCAGGCAGATGCCCGGCTCAAGACGCCCCGCACGGCCCGCGCGCTGCACCATCGACGCCTGGCTGATGCGCTGCGTCAGGAGTTTAGTCAGCCCGGTACGAGGGTCAAAGCTTGCCACTCTCTCCTGCGCGCTATCCACCACCAGGCGAATCCCTTCAATGGTCAAACTGGTTTCAGCAATGTTGGTTGCCAGCACCACCTTGCGCTGCCCCGCCGGTGCGGGAACAATCGCTTTACGCTGATCCTGCAGCGACAACGCGCCGTAGAGCGGGCAAAGCAGCACGTCGGCGCCTACGCGGGTAGAAAGCTGCTCCTGCACGCGCTGAATTTCGCCCACGCCGGGCAAAAACAGCAGCAGGGAACCGGCTTCCTGGCGCAGCAGCTCAGCCGTGGCAATGGCGACGGCCTCGTCAAAACGCTGGTGGGAGGGAAGCGGCTGATAGCGGCGTTCAACCGGAAACGCCCGCCCTTCCGAGCTGATGACCGGCGCATCGGGTAATGCCTGTCGTAGCCGCTCGTTATCCAGCGTGGCCGACATAATAAGCAGCCGGAGATCGTCGCGTAGCCCCTGCTGCACGTCCAGCAACAGCGCGAGGGCCAGATCCGCCTGCAGGCTGCGCTCGTGGAATTCATCGAGGATTACCAGCCCGACGCCGTTCAGCTCCGGATCGTTTTGCAGCATGCGGGTGAGAATACCCTCGGTGACAACTTCAAGACGCGTGGTCGGGCCAACGCAGGTCTCGGCACGCATCCTGTAACCTACCGTTTCGCCCGGTTTTTCATTCAGCAGCTCCGCCAGACGCTGAGCCACGTTGCGCGCGGCCAGCCTGCGCGGCTCCAGCAGGATAATTTTCCCGCGGATATTTCCGTCTTTCAGAATCTGCAGCGGCAGCCAGGTGGACTTGCCCGCGCCCGTAGGGGCATTCAGCAAAACCTGCGGGGCATGGCGTAAGGCAGCGAGAAGCTCAGGAAGAATGACGGCGACCGGCAATGAGGACACTAACAGCTCCAGAGGGTTAACATTAGTCGGCGTACATTGTAGCATCGGCGCATATCATTACCGAGTCCTCCGTATGCCTGAGTCGAAACGGCTGTTTTTTGCCATTGAATTGCCCACCACCATACAGCGTCAAATTGTTCGCTGGCGCGCCGATTGCTTTTCGCCGGAAGCGGGCCGCCCTGTCGCGGCGGCCAACCTGCACCTGACGCTGGCCTTTTTGGGCGACGTCAGTGCCGAAAAACAGCGGGCGTTAGCCGCAATGGCCGGGCGTATTGCCCAGCCGGAATTTACGCTGCACCTCGACGACGCGGGCCAGTGGCCGCGTTCGCGCGTGGTCTGGCTGGGAACGCGCCAGCCGCCGCGCGGCTTATTGCAGCTGGCGAATATGCTGCGCGCCCAGGCGGCGCGCAGCGGCTGTTATCAGAGCCCACAGCCGTTTCATCCACATATCACGCTGCTGCGCGATGCCGGTCAGGCCGTTGCCATCCCGCCGCCGGGTTTTCACTGGGCCTTTCCGGTCAACGCATTCGCGCTTTACGAATCCGTCTTTGCACAGGGACGCACCCGCTATACGCCGCTACAGCGCTGGACGCTGGGCAATACTGAAAGGAATTCTGATGAAGTTTAGTCCTCCCCTGCAGCACGCTACGCTTATCCAGCGATACAAACGCTTCCTCGCCGACGTGATCACCCCCGAAGGGGTTCAGCTCACCCTGCACTGCCCCAATACCGGCGCCATGACGGGGTGTGCGACGCCGGGTGACAGGGTCTGGTATTCCACTTCAGAAAATAGTAAACGCAAATATGCCCATACCTGGGAAGTGACCGAAACCCAAAACGGGGCATTTATTTGCGTTAATACCCAGCGCGCAAATCAGCTGGTTAAGGAAGCGCTGACCCTTGGCGCCATTCCCGAACTGGTGGGATATGGCACGCATAAAAGTGAAGTGAAATATGGCGATGAAGGCAGCAGAATTGACTTCATGTTACAGGCGGAAGACAGGCCCGAGTGCTATATTGAAGTAAAATCAGTGACGTTAGCGGAACAGGAAAATGGCTACTTCCCGGATGCGGTAACGCTGCGTGGCCAGAAGCATCTGCGAGAGCTAATGAGTGTTGCGGCGGCGGGCAAACGCGCCGTATTGCTGTTTGCGGTGTTGCATTCAGCCATTGAACGTTTCTCCCCTGCCCGCCATATTGATCCTAAATACGCGCAATTGTTGCATGAGGCACAAAAGCAGGGGGTAGAGGTTTTCGCTTATAAAGCGGAACTTTCTGCCGATAATATGACTCTGAGATCCTCTCTTCCCATTGTCTTGTAAGGGATTAGACGATTGTCGAATAAGTGTTCTGGCCGCGTGCGCAAATACGCTTTTCCTCACAGGCTTGTCAAGTGTTACGTTTAGATAATTGCCTTACGGAAAAGCATCTGCTATTTATAGCGACCTGATTTTTCCCCCAACACGGGGATCGATAGTGCGTGTTAAGGAGAAGCAACATGCAAGAAGGGCAAAACCGTAAAACATCGTCCCTGAGTATTCTCGCCATCGCTGGGGTGGAGCCGTATCAAGAGAAGCCGGGCGAAGAGTATATGAACGAAGCCCAGCTGTCGCACTTCAAGCGTATTCTTGAAGCATGGCGTAATCAACTCAGGGATGAAGTCGATCGCACCGTTACTCATATGCAGGATGAAGCTGCCAACTTCCCGGATCCGGTAGACCGTGCCGCTCAGGAAGAAGAGTTCAGCCTCGAACTGCGTAACCGTGACCGCGAACGCAAACTGATCAAAAAGATCGAGAAAACGCTGAAAAAAGTCGAAGACGAAGATTTTGGCTACTGCGAATCCTGCGGTGTTGAAATCGGTATTCGTCGCCTGGAAGCGCGTCCAACCGCCGATCTGTGCATCGACTGTAAAACGCTGGCCGAAATCCGCGAAAAACAGATGGCCGGTTAATACCAGCGCTGTTTACACACTCCAAAGGCGGGAGTCTCTCCCGCCTTGTTACTGTTGATATGTCTGAATCACACTATATTGGGCGCTTCGCGCCATCTCCTTCCGGTGAATTACACTTCGGCTCATTAATTGCCGCGCTCGGCAGCTACCTGCAGGCTCGCGCCCGCCTGGGAAAATGGCTCGTACGCATTGAAGATATTGACCCTCCGCGTGAAGTTCCCGGTGCTGCAGAGACGATTCTGCGTCAGCTGGAACATTACGGTCTTCACTGGGATGACGAGGTGCTCTGGCAGTCAAAACGTCACGATGCCTATCGGGAACGTCTGGCCTGGCTTCGCGAACGGGGGCTTTCCTATAACTGCACCTGCACCCGCGCGCGTATCCAGAGCGTGGGTGGCGTCTATGACGGCCACTGCCGCACGCTTAATCTTCCCCCGGAAAATGCCGCCGTACGTATAAAGCAGCGCTCCCCGGTGACGCACTTTAACGATCTCCTCTCCGGTGAGATTCATGCCGATGAACGTCTGGCGCGTGAGGATTTTATTATTCACCGCCGTGACGGCCTTTTCGCCTATAACCTGGCGGTGGTCGTCGACGATCGTTTTCAGGGCGTGACGGAAATTGTGCGCGGGGCGGATCTGGTCGAGCCGACCGTGCGACAAATATCGCTGTATCACCAGTTTGGCTGGACGGCACCGGACTACATTCATCTGCCGCTGGCGGTCAATGCGCAGGGCTTTAAATTGTCAAAGCAGAACCACGCCCCGGCCCTGCCAGACGGCGATCCGCGTCCTGTTTTGATCGACGCGCTGCGATTTCTCAACCAGAATGTAACCAACGAATGGCAGGATCTGCGTATTGACGAACTGCTGAAAATGGCCGTTGCCAACTGGACGCTCGCGGCAGTGCCAAAAATCCAGCATTCTCAAATGCGTTGCGCTGAGCTATGATTAGCCGCTTTTTTCATAACAAAACACACTACGAGGTGTACCATTTTTACCCGAGTCGCTAATTTTTGCCGCAAAGTGCTAAGCCGCGAAGAGAGCATGGCGAACGATGCTATTGCACAGCCACACATGTCGGTTATTCCGCGTGAGCAGCACACTATTTCCCGCAAAGATATCAGTGAAAATGCCCTCAAGGTGCTCTATCGTCTGAATAAAGCGGGCTACGAGGCCTACCTCGTGGGCGGTGGAGTGCGTGATTTACTGCTGGGCAAAAAACCAAAAGATTTCGACGTGACGACCAGCGCCACGCCTGAGCAGGTGCGCAAATTATTCCGCAACTGCCGTCTCGTTGGCCGCCGTTTCCGTCTGGCTCACGTGATGTTTGGGCCGGAAATTATCGAAGTGGCGACCTTCCGCGGCCACCACGAAGCGGGCGCATCCGATCGCACCACGTCACAGCGCGGCCAGAACGGCATGCTGCTGCGCGACAATATCTTCGGCTCTATCGAAGAAGATGCCCAGCGTCGCGACTTCACCATCAACAGTCTTTATTACAGCGTGGCGGATTTCACCGTGCGCGATTACGTCGGCGGCATGCAGGACCTGAAAGAAGGTCTGATCCGTCTGATCGGCACGCCGGAAACGCGCTATCGTGAAGATCCCGTGCGTATGCTGCGCGCCGTGCGTTTCGCCGCCAAGCTCAATATGCGCATCAGCCCGGAAACAGCTGAGCCTATTCCGCGCCTGGCGACGCTGATTAACGACGTGCCGCCTGCCCGCCTGTTTGAAGAGGCGCTGAAGCTGCTGCAGGCTGGCCACGGCTTTGAAACCTACAACCTGCTGCGCGAATACAACCTGTTCCAGCCCCTCTTCCCGACCATTACCCGCTACTTCACCGAAAGCGGTGACAGCCCAATGGAGCGGATGATTGCGCAGGTGCTGAAAAATACCGATACCCGTATTCGCAACGACATGCGCGTCAATCCGGCGTTCCTGTTTGCGGCGATGTTCTGGTATCCGCTGCTGGAAACGGCCCAGCGAATTACCCAGGAGAGCGGGCTTGCCTATTATGACGCCTTCGCGCTGGCCGCAAACGACGTGCTGGACGAAGGGTGCCGTACGCTCGCTATTCCAAAACGTATTACCACGCTGGTGCGCGATATCTGGCAGCTTCAGCTGCGCATGTCCCGTCGTCAGGGCAAACGCGCCTGGAAGCTGATGGAGCATCCAAAATTCCGCGCCGCCTTCGATCTGCTGTCGCTGCGTGCTGAAATTGAACGCAACCAGGAGCTGCAGCGCCTGGCGCAGTGGTGGGCCGAATTCCAGGTTTCCGCACCGCCGGAGCAAAAAGACATGCTCACCGGGCTGGATGAAGAGCCGGAACCGCGTCGCCGCCATCGTCGCCCGCGCAAACGCGCGCCGCGTCGTGAAGGGACAGCATGACCCTCGCGTATATCGCCATCGGCAGCAATTTAGCCTCTCCGCTGGAGCAGGTGAACGCTGCCGTACAGGCGCTGGGGGAGATCCCGCAAAGCAAGATCGTGGCGGTCTCCTCTTTCTACCGCACGCCGCCGCTGGGCCCGCAGGATCAGCCTGATTATCTCAATGCCGCCGTGGTGCTGGAAACTGCCCTTGATGCCGAAACGCTGCTGGATAACACCCAGCGCATCGAACTGCAGCAGGGACGCGTACGCAAAGCCGAGCGCTGGGGACCGCGCACGCTGGACCTCGACATTATGCTGTTTGGTCACGAAACCATTAACACTGAACGTCTCACCGTTCCGCATTACGACATGAAAAACCGCGGGTTTATGCTTTGGCCGCTGTTTGAAGTCGCCCCCGATCTCATCTTCCCGGATGGCATCCCACTCAGGACCATTCTGGACAACCTCAACGCGGAAAGACCCGCCCGCTGGTGATCCGGTTCCTCTGCCGATTAACCTCAAAATAATTATGGCTAATCGGTTACCTAAAATCATTGTTCCCCCGAATGTTACTGTTAGAATGCGCAAAGATTCGCTTTTGGGCTATCAGGAAACAGTATGAAACCAACCACCATCTCCTTACTGCAGAAATGCAAACAGGAAAAAAAACGCTTCGCCACCATCACCGCGTATGACTACAGCTTCGCCAAACTCTTTGCCGAAGAGGGTATCAACGTCATGCTGGTCGGAGATTCGTTAGGGATGACGGTACAAGGACATGATTCCACCCTGCCGGTCACGGTTGAGGATATCGCTTACCATACGCGTGCGGTGCGCCGCGGGGCTCCAGCCTGCCTGCTGCTTTCCGATCTGCCGTTTATGGCCTATGCCACGCCGGAGCAGGCATTCGAAAACGCGGCAGCGGTCATGCGTGCTGGCGCTAACATGGTCAAAATTGAAGGCGGCGCCTGGCTGGTGGATACGGTGAAGATGCTCACCGAGCGCGCCGTGCCGGTGTGCGGCCATTTGGGCCTGACGCCGCAGTCCGTCAACATCTTTGGTGGATATAAAGTGCAGGGCCGCGGCGATGCAGCCCAGACGCTGTTTGATGATGCCCTGGCGCTGGAAGCCGCAGGTGCACAGCTGCTGGTGCTGGAGTGCGTGCCGGTTGAGCTGGCGAAGCGTATTACTGAAGCCCTGTCGATTCCGGTGATTGGTATTGGCGCGGGCAACGTGACCGACGGCCAGATCCTGGTGATGCACGACGCCTTTGGCATCACCGGCGGGCATATTCCGAAGTTTGCCAAAAATTTCCTCACCGAAGCGGGCGACATGCGCGCTGCGGTCAGGCAGTATATTGCCGACGTTGAATCCGGTGTTTACCCGGGTGAAGAACACAGTTTCCATTAAGGAGTCTCGTTGTGCTAATCATTGAAACCCTGCCGCTGCTGCGCCAGCATATCCGTCGTGCGCGTCAGGAAGGTAAACGTATCGCACTGGTCCCGACCATGGGCAACCTGCATGACGGCCATATGAAGCTGGTTGACGAAGCAAGAGCCCGTGCAGATATCGTGGTGGTCAGTATCTTCGTTAACCCAATGCAGTTTGACCGCGCCGACGATCTGGCACGCTATCCGCGCACCCTGCAGGAAGATTGCGAGAAGCTCAAAAAACGCCATGCGGATATTGTCTTCTCTCCGGCACCGGCGGATGTCTATCCTCAGGGTACCGATGAGGCCACTTACGTTGACGTACCGGGCATTTCCACCATGCTGGAAGGCGCAAGCCGCCCGGGTCATTTCCGCGGCGTATCGACCATCGTCAGCAAGCTGTTCAACCTGGTGCAGCCGGACGTTGCCTGCTTCGGTGAGAAAGATTTCCAGCAGCTGGCGCTGATCCGCAAGATGGTTGCGGATATGGGCTACGATATCGAGATTGTCGGCGTACCGATTGTACGCGCGAAAGACGGTCTGGCGCTCAGCTCGCGAAATGGATACCTGACCGCGGACCAGCGTAAAATCGCGCCGGGCTTAAGCAAGGTCATGAACACCATGGCAGAACAGCTGCTGGCGAAAGAGTTAACGGCCGAAGAGATTATTGCTCTGGCTGAACAGGCGCTGAACGATAAAGGCTTCCGCGCTGATGATATTCAAATTCGCGATGCCGACACGCTTCTGGAGCTTACACAGACCAGCAAACGTGCGGTTATTCTGGTGGCGGCATGGCTTGGTCAGGCCCGCCTAATCGACAACAAAGTGGTTGAACTGGCGTAGGTTTCTCTACCCGGAAGATGAAAGGTAAACGTAATGATTCGCAAAATGCTGCAAGGTAAGCTTCACCGTGTGAAAGTCACCCAGGCCGACCTGCACTATGAAGGCTCCTGCGCCATCGACCAGGATTTCCTTGATGCTGCGGGCATCCTTGAAAACGAAGCGATTGATATCTGGAACGTTAACAACGGCAAACGTTTCTCCACCTACGCCATCGCCGCCGAGCGCGGGTCTAAAATCATCTCCGTTAACGGCGCGGCAGCGCACTGCGCGGACGTGGGCGATATTGTGATTATCGCCAGCTTCGTGATGATGTCTGATGAAGAAGCGCGCCGCTGGCAGCCGAAAGTTGCCTACTTTGAAGGCGACAACGACATGAAACGTACCGCGAAGGCGATTCCGGTTCAGGTTGCTTAAGCACTATCCCTGCGGCTGATTGCTGATCAGCCGCGACATGGTCTCCAGCGAATCCGTTCTTAAGATGTACAGGCGTTTCAGTAAGAACGGATTATCCCCCGGCTTCACCTTCCCTTTCACCGTCGTCACCGCCAGATGGAAACCGGCATCATTCGCCGCCTTTATCGCTTTATTGTCGTAGCCGCCAAACGGATAGGAAAGATAGAGCACGCGTGGATTAAACTGCGCCAGCGCGCGACGCGAGCGTTCAAAATCAAACAAAATCACGTGATAGCTGCGGCTCAGTAAAATCGGGTGCTTATACCCATCCACGCGGTGCAGGAAGTGGGTGTGGGACTGAATATCGAACACATCCTGAATCCCCTTAATCTCCTGCACGCTCATAAACTGCAGCGATTTTGGATCCCACTTCTGCGGATGGCCTTTTATGCGGGAAGAGATAATAAACGCGGTAGCCTTGAAGCCGTACTCTTTCAGCACAGGATAGGCATAGCGGCTGACGGATTTCAGGCCGTCGTCAAAGGTAATCACCACCGATTTTGCAGGCAGGTTCATTTTGTTACGCACGTACCCTTCAAGCTGGTACATCGTCAGAGTGGTATAGCCCTGATCGCGTAGCCAGGCCATCTGGTTGTTGAACGCACGTACGCTGGTCGTTGTGGACGTATGTCGAAAGCGCGTGTTTTCTTCATCACGCAAAATATGATGGTAGGTCAGAACCGGAAGGCCGTTATCTTCCTGCGCGTCCAGGCTGCTGATCCACGCCAGACGATTGCCGATGCGGATCTGGAACCAGGTCTGATTCAGACGGTCTTTCAGTTTATTCAGTATGGGGTAGCGCAGATTGGCGCTTAACGTGCCGAACGGCGCGCTGCCGCTCGACGGCGCGTTATACACCGGCGTGTCTTTCCAGGTAATAAGGTTCTGATTGCTCAGGGGCTTATTGAGATCCCCGAGGCTGTCCTCGACGCGCTGTTTCCCCTGAACCGGCTCCAGGTGCCCCTTGTCGATAAACCCCGTGCCAAAACCGAAGCGAAATTCGTAGTAGTCCGCCGCCGCGGGCACGACGGCCAGGATCTGCCCGGCGCGCACGTTACCGACGTTGATCACGCTGTTCCCCACCTGCGCCCAGATCGCCGCGTCTTCGGTGGTTTGCATGTACTGAGCAGGCAGCGTGTGCTGACTGAGTAAACTGGCTGAGCTGAGGCCGGAAATGAGCATCAATAGCAAGAAAAGAATGCGCGGTAGCATGGTGTCTTAATCGGTGCGGAAAACTGCCGCTATTGTAACAAATGAGACATCAATACCCACGTTTAATTCTTATACAAATCGTGGAGCAGGACGAAGGGAGGATTTTTTTGCTGCTGATGCCACAAGCTGCTGACGCCCGGAACGCCCTGCGCCACGATGGCCTGGCGAAACTCTGCGCTGCTTAAGGATCCACGCTGCGGATACATTAACGCCAGCAGGGAAAAGTTAATACCCGAGATCACTTCACAGCACGCGTGCTTATGGCTCAGCAACGCGGCTGCGCGATAAGGCGCCGCGCCCGATTTATCGGTAAGAAAAATCACGCCATCACCGGTGTCCGTTTCATGCAGGGCATCGCACATCATGCGGCTCAGCATGTTGGTGCTCAACCCGCGCCAGTAGTTTACCGCCCGGCATTGCACCAGCGGGCCAAATCTGGCTTCAAGCTTATCCAGCATTTCTTGCGCCTGTTCATCGTGGCAGGTGATAACCCATCCCAGCATAACTCCCTCCTTAGCAGGCAAGTAGTTTAGCGGAGTGAAGGTTAGCTTACGGTGATAACTGTCAAAGAAAGTGCCCGGCAAACAGAGCGTCGCCGGGCAAAAGATTAGCTGCGCAGCCCGCGTCCGCGCTGGATCAGCGACCAGCAGAGCAGGTAGAAGGCGATGATGAACACCACCAGTACCGCCACCGTGGTAAACAGCGGCACATCGGTGATGCCGAGGAAGCCAAAGCGGAACCCGCTGATCATGTAGACAATCGGGTTCAGGTGCGACAGCGCCTGCCAGAACGGTGGCAGCAGCGTCAGGGAGTAGAACACCCCGCCGAGATAGGTCAGCGGCGTCAGCACGAAGGTCGGGATCAGGCTGATGTCGTCAAACGTTTTGGCGAACACGGCGTTCAGCAGACCGGCCAGCGAGAAGAGGATCGCCGTCAGGAGCAGCGTCAGCGCGACAAACAGCCACGAGTGGACCTGGAACGGCACGAAGAACAGCGAAATCGCCGTGACCAGGATCCCCACGCACAGCCCGCGCGCCACGCCGCCGCCGACATAGCCCGCGATAATAACGTGCGTCGGTACCGGCGCGACCAGCAGCTCTTCAATATTGCGCTGGAACTTGGCGCTAAAGAACGACGACGCCACGTTGGCGTAGGCATTGGTGATCACCGCCATCATGATCAGGCCCGGCACGATAAACTGCATATAGGTAAAGCCGTGCATCTCACCAATCCGGGAGCCAATCAGGTTACCGAAGATGATGAAATAGAGCGTCATCGTGATAACCGGCGGCACCAGGGTTTGCACCCAGATACGCATAAAGCGGTTGATCTCTTTCGCCCAGATACTTTTCAGCGCGACCCAGTAAAGATGCGTCATGCCTTGTCTCCTTGTTTGTCATGTACCAGAGAGACAAACAGCTCTTCCAGTCGGTTCGCTTTGTTACGCATACTTAAAACCTGAATCCCCTGCGCGCTCAGCTGTGAGAACATGCTGTTAATCCCCTGCTCGCGCAGCACTTCCACTTCCAGCGTTGAGGTATCTACCAGACGATAGTTGTAACCTTCAAGTTTTGGCAGCGCGCTTTTCGCCGCCAGATCGAGAATGAAGGTTTCGGATTTCAGCTTGGAGAGCAGATTCTTCATCGAGGTGTTTTCCACCAGCTCGCCGTTCTGAATGATGCCGATATTGCGGCACAGCATTTCAGCCTCTTCCAGATAGTGGGTGGTCAGAATAATGGTGGTGCCTTTGTCGTTGAGATCTTTCAGGAAGCCCCACATGGAGCGACGAAGTTCGATATCAACACCCGCTGTCGGTTCATCGAGGATCAGCAGCTTTGGCTCGTGCATCAGCGCACGTGCAATCATCAGGCGGCGCTTCATCCCGCCGGACAACATGCGCGCGCGTTCGTTACGCTTTTCCCACAGATCGAGCTGCTTAAGGTATTTTTCGCTACGCTCCAGGGCCTCTTTACGCTCAACGCCGTAATAGCCCGCCTGGTTAACCACAATCTGCTGCACCGTCTCGAACGGGTTGAAGTTGAACTCCTGCGGAACCAGCCCCAGCTGGCGCTTGGCGTTCACCACATCTTTTTGCAGGTCGTACCCAAAGACGCTCACCCGGCCGGACGTTTTATTGACCAGCGAGCTGATAATCCCAATGGTGGTCGATTTCCCGGCCCCGTTCGGCCCCAGAAGCGCGTAAAAATCGCCGGCCTCTACTTTCAGATCTATTCCGCGTAGCGCCTGAACGCCACCCGGATAGGTTTTTTTAAGCTGCTCAAGCTCCAGTGCAATTGCCATGAAATTAACTTACCTTCAGTTCTTACACACGTTGTGTGGTTTCATTAAAAGTCGGGTTACCCTATAGTAGCGCAACGCAATAACTCGGTTACAGGTCGCTAACCTCCATGAACAACATAGATACACTCATCAGCAACAATGCACTATGGTCAAAAATGCTGGTGGAGGAAGACCCCGGATTTTTTGGAAAACTCGCGCAGGCTCAGAACCCACGCTTTCTCTGGATTGGATGTTCCGACAGCCGCGTACCGGCGGAGCGCCTGACCGGCCTTGAACCCGGTGAACTGTTTGTTCACCGCAATGTCGCCAATCTCGTGATTCACACCGATCTCAACTGTCTTTCTGTTGTTCAGTATGCCGTGGACGTTCTGCAAGTCGAGCACATCATCATTTGCGGCCATTATGGCTGCGGCGGCGTGCAGGCGGCGGTTGAAAACACGGAACTGGGGCTCATTGATAACTGGCTACTGCACATCCGCGATATCTGGTTCAAACATAGCTCACTGCTGGGCGAAATGCCGCAGGAGCGTCGCATGGATACCCTTTGCGAACTCAACGTGATGGAGCAGGTGTATAACCTGGGCCACTCAACGATCATGCAATCAGCGTGGAAACGCGGGCAGAAGGTCTCTATCCACGGCTGGGCGTACGGGATTCACGATGGCCTGCTGCGCAATCTGGAAGTGACCGCCACCAACCGCGAAACGCTGGAGCAGCGTTACCGTTCGGGGATTGCCAACCTTCAGCTTAAGCATGTAAATCATAAATAAAGCCGGGGATTTTCTCCCTCTCCCTGTAGGAGAGGGCCGGGGTGAGGGTATCAGCCCTCGATTACTCGTCCAGCAATACTACTTTCCCAACATACGGCAGATGACGATAGCGCTGCGCGTAGTCAATGCCGTAACCGACGACGAATTCGTCAGGAATCGAGAAGCCCACGAACTCTACCGGCACCTGCACTTCACGACGGTCAGGTTTGTCCAGCAGCGTACAAATCGCCAGAGATTTTGGCTCGCGCAGGCTCAGGATCTCGCGCACTTTTGACAGCGTGTTGCCGGAGTCGATGATGTCCTCAACGATCAACACATCTTTGCCACGAATATCTTCATCCAGATCTTTCAGGATTTTCACATCACGGGTAGTGGACATGCCGCTGCCGTAGCTGGAGGCGGTCATAAAATCGACCTCATGGGGCACATGCACCTCACGGCACAGGTCTGCCATGAACATGAAAGAGCCGCGCAACAGACCGACCAGCACCATTTCGCTGCCGCTGTCCTTGTAATGTTCGGTGATTTGACGACCCAGTTCGGCGATACGCGCTTTGATCTCGGCTTCCGGGATCATCACTTCAACAGTATGTTTCATATTACTAACCAAATGATTTTAGTGAAAATCTCTCAATACGGATGAGTTAATATCCAGCACTGATACGCAAGCCAGCCATTATATCAGCAAATGGATAAGCCTGGCGTATGAGTTATAAAAAGCAAATATTGTGATTCCGATCACACTTGTTAATACCTATAATTAGTTGCTAGCAAATTATTAACAAAAACTGACGAGTACACTTTCTATGGCTGAAACAAACTCTAAACAGCCGCGTCTACTGGTGACATTAACAGCCGCATTCGCAGCCTTCTGCGCGCTGTATCTGTTAATCGGTGGCGTCTGGCTGGTCGCTTTAGGCGGCTCCTGGTACTACCCGATTGCGGGTCTGGTTATGGTTGGCGTAACCGTCCTGCTGTTGCGTAGAAAACAATCTGCACTGTGGCTGTATGCCGCCCTCCTTCTTGCCACCATGATCTGGGGCGTCTGGGAAGTCGGGTTCGACTTCTGGGCACTGACGCCGCGCAGCGACATCCTGGTCTTCTTCGGTATCTGGCTGATCCTGCCGTTCGTCTGGCGTCGCCTGATTGTGCCTTCCAGCGGTGCTGTGGCGGGCCTGGTTGTTGCCCTGCTGATTACCGGCGGCATTCTGACCTGGGCTGGCTTTAATGACCCGCAGGAGATCAACGGTACGCTGAACGCGGAATCCACGCCTGCGGCAGCTATCTCCCAGGTCGCTGACGGCGACTGGCCAGCGTATGGTCGTAACCAGGAAGGTCAACGTTACTCCCCGCTGAAGCAGATCAACGCGGACAACGTTAAAAACCTGAAGGAAGCCTGGGTATTCCGTACCGGCGATCTGAAGATGCCGAACGATCCGGGTGAACTGACCAACGAAGTCACGCCGATTAAAGTCGGCAATATGCTCTACCTGTGTACGGCGCACCAGCGTCTGTTCGCGCTCGACGCGGCCACCGGTAAAGAGAAATGGCACTTCGATCCGCAGCTGAATTCCAACCCGTCCTTCCAGCACGTCACCTGCCGCGGCGTCTCTTACCACGAAGCGCGTGCCGATAATGCGAGCCCGGAAGTCATTGCTGACTGTCCTCGCCGCATCATGCTGCCGGTGAACGATGGCCGTCTGTTCGCCATCAATGCCGAAACGGGCAAGCTGTGTGAAACCTTTGCCAACAAAGGGATCCTGAACCTGCAGACCAACATGCCGGACACCACGCCGGGTCTGTATGAGCCAACCTCACCGCCAATCATCACCGATAAAACTATCGTGATTGCCGGTTCGGTAACGGATAACTTCTCCACGCGTGAAACCTCCGGCGTAATCCGTGGTTTCGACGTGAACACCGGTAAACTGCTGTGGGCCTTCGACCCGGGCGCGAAAGATCCCAACGCGATCCCGTCGGACGAGCACACCTTTACCTTTAACTCGCCAAACTCCTGGGCGCCAGCGGCGTATGACGCGAAGCTGGACCTGGTCTATCTGCCAATGGGTGTGACCACGCCAGATATCTGGGGCGGTAACCGCACGCCGGAGCAGGAGCGTTATGCGAGCGCTATCGTGGCGCTGAATGCGACCACCGGTAAGCTGGCATGGAGCTACCAGACCGTTCACCACGATCTGTGGGATATGGATATGCCGTCCCAGCCGACGCTGGCGGACATTACCGTTGATGGCAAAACCGTTCCGGTGATTTACGCGCCGGCCAAGACGGGCAACATCTTCGTGTTGGATCGCAGCAACGGCAAGCTGGTTGTGCCTGCACCGGAAAAACCGGTTCCGCAGGGCGCGGCGAAAGGCGATTACGTCAGCAAAACCCAGCCGTTCTCTGACCTGAGCTTCCGTCCGAAGAAAGACCTCAGCGGTGCAGACATGTGGGGCGCCACCATGTTTGACCAGCTGGTGTGCCGCGTGATGTTCCACCAGCTGCGCTATGAAGGCATCTTCACGCCGCCGTCTGAGCAGGGCACGCTGGTCTTCCCGGGTAACCTGGGGATGTTCGAGTGGGGCGGGATCTCCGTTGACCCTAACCGTCAGGTGGCGATTGCCAACCCGATGGCGCTGCCGTTCGTTTCCCGCTTGATCCCACGCGGTCCGGGCAACCCAATGGAGCAGCCGAAAGACGCGAAAGGCAGCGGTACCGAAGCCGGCATTCAGCCGCAGTACGGCGTGCCGTTTGGCGTAACGCTGAACCCGTTCCTGTCGCCGTTTGGTCTGCCGTGTAAACAGCCTGCCTGGGGTTATATCTCCGGTCTGGATCTGAAGACTAACCAGATCGTATGGAAAAAACGTATTGGTACGCCACAGGACAGCATGCCGTTCCCGATGCCTGTTCCGGTGCCGTTCAATATGGGTATGCCAATGCTGGGTGGCCCAATCTCCACCGCCGGTAACGTGCTGTTCATCGCGGCAACCGCAGATAACTACCTGCGCGCGTACAACATGACCAACGGTGAAAAACTGTGGCAGGGCCGTCTGCCGGCGGGTGGACAGGCCACGCCGATGACCTATGAAGTGAATGGCAAGCAGTACGTTGTCATCTCAGCGGGCGGTCACGGTTCGTTTGGCACGAAGATGGGCGACTACATCGTCGCGTATGCGTTGCCTGACGAAGGCAAATAAAAGCAAAACGGCAACTTCGGTTGCCGTTTTTGTGTTTGTTCCCTCTCCCTGTGGGAGAGGGTCAGGGTGAGGGCATCAGGCCGCACCTGTGACCACCCGGCTTTTTTTATACCGTGAACCCCAGCATCATCCCCGTATCCTCATGCTCCAGCAGGTGGCAGTGCGCCATATAGGCAAACTCCTTCGGCGCCTCGTGGTCAAACTTCACCAGCACCTCGCTGACGCCGCCCTCCACTCTCACCGTATCTTTCCAGCCTGCGCGATGCGCATCCGGCGCTTTGCCGTTTTCTGTAAGAATACGGAACTGGGTGCCGTGGATATGGAACGGGTGCAGCATCATGTCCCCTTCGCCTGAAATCACCCAGCGCTCGAGCTGACCTTTTGTCGCTGCAAACATTGGCGTATTCATGTCGAACGCTTTGCCGTTGATCATGTTGGCGTTGTGGAAATCAAAGCCATGGTCGCCGTGATTCATGTTCCCCATGCCGCCCATTTTTCCGTGGTCCATATTCATGTGGCCCATCATCTGGCCGTGCTGCATCCCGGCCATCGCCTTATCGCCATATTTCGCCATCAGCGCCTGCATGCCCATCATATCGAGCATCGGGTTCATTGAGAGCTGCAGCTTGCGCTGCGTAAGCCCCTCCAGCGACGGGAGGGCTGGCAGGGTGGTTAACGTATCAGGCAGCGTGCCGGATGCGGCCACCAGCAGCGGCTGAATACGCAGCACCGGATGCGGCTTATCAAACGGTGCGACCGCCATCCCCATCTGGCTCACCGGCAGCGTCACGAGGTCAAACGGCTTACCGTCGCTGATATCCACCAGCACCTCAAAGCGTTCGCCCATGAGCATCGGCAGCTCGCTCACCTTCACCGGCTCCGGCAGCAGGCCGCCGTCGCTGGCGACCACATACAGCGGGCGTTTATCGCTGGCGGCGAAATTCAGCGAGCGCGCGTTACAGCCGTTGAGCAGGCGCAGGCGCAGCCAGCCTTTCGGCGCGGCGTGCTGAGGGTAAATGGCGCCGTTGGTCAGCAGCGTGTCGCCAAACCAGCCTACCGCCGCGCTCATCACGTCCAGCTGATAGTCAATTTGCCCGTCAGCGTTGAATTTCTTGTCCTGCACAATCACCGGTACATCGTCAATGCCCCACTGTTTCGGCAGGCGCAGCAGGCGGCTTTCGTCGTCTTCAATCAGCACCAGCCCCGCCAGCCCCATCGCCACCTGATGGCCCGTTTTGCCATGTTGATGCGGATGGAACCAGCAGGTCGCCGCGCGCTGATCGGGCGTAAAGGTGACGCTGCGCGTACCGCCCGCTTTGATGATGCCCTGCGGCCCGCCGTCCACCTCGCCCGGCACTTCCAGCCCGTGCCAGTGCAGCGTCGTCTCTTCGGCGAGCGTGTTGTGGATATCCACCGTCACCGCTTTCCCTTTACGTAGCTGAAGCGCCGGACCGAGCAAATTGCCGTTATAGCCCCACGTCGTGGCGTTGTGCTCGCCGAACGTCGTTTTACCGGCCTGAACCACAAGCTGGATACGGCTGCGGGCGTCAGCGGTCAGTAAGTCAGGGATGGGTAAGGCAGGCCTGTCGGCCGCTAAAACCGCGCGGCTCCAGAGAGGTAATGCGCTGGCAGCCCCCAGCACAGCGGAATATTTTAAAAAATCACGACGTTGCATGTTCATTTCCTTATTTCCAGCAGGCGATCTTTTGAGCATAAACCCTCCCCTTACCGGAAGGTCAAGTAAAGCGGCAATAATAAAGATCGTCGCACCGGCATCAAGTATGCTAACGTTAATTTTCCGTGAAGAAGTGGTAGAAGCAATGAAGACGTTTTTCAGGACAATTTTGTTCGGAAGCCTGATGGCAATGTGTGCGAACAGCTATGCGCTAAGTGAAAATGAAGCGGAAGATATGGCCGATTTAACGGCGGTTTTTGTATTCCTGAAAAATGATTGTGGCTACCAGAATTTACCCAACGGGCAGATTCGCCGCGCGCTGGTCTTTTTTGCCCAGCAAAACCAGTGGGATCTCAGCAACTACGACAGCTTCGACATGAAGGCGCTCGGCGAAGACAGCTACCGTGACTTGAGCGGTATTGGTATTCCCACTGCCAAAAAATGTAAAGCGCTGGCTCGCGACTCACTCAGCCTGCTCGCCTACGTCAAATAACCTTCCCGACGCCCCCCTGTTGAACCTATAGCCGTGCAACCACGGTTATAGTTAGCTATCATGTTTCGCTCATTTTTTGTGAGCGTAACGGATGTTAACAAAGGAGGAGTCCGCGTATGGCCGACCACACGTTGTGGCATGAAACATTGCATGACCAGTTTGGTCAGTACTTTGCCGTTGATAACGTGCTCTATCATGAGAAAACCGATCACCAGGATCTCATCATCTTCGAAAACGCCGCCTTTGGCCGCGTGATGGCGCTGGACGGCGTCGTGCAAACCACCGAGCGCGACGAGTTTATCTATCACGAAATGATGACCCACGTTCCGCTGCTGGCGCACGGTCACGCGAAGCATGTCCTGATTATCGGCGGCGGCGACGGCGCAATGCTGCGTGAAGTGTCCCGTCATCGTTCCATTGAAACCATCACCATGGTGGAAATCGACGCGGGCGTCGTCTCTTTCTGCCGCCAGTATCTGCCCAACCACAATGCCGGTAGCTATGACGATCCGCGCTTTAGCCTGGTGATTGACGACGGCGTTAACTTTGTTAACCAGACCTCGCAGACCTTTGACGTCATTATCTCCGACTGCACCGACCCAATCGGCCCCGGCGCGTCGCTGTTTACCTCCTCCTTCTACGAAGGCTGCAAGCGCTGCCTGAACCCGGGCGGGATCTTCGTCGCACAAAATGGCGTCTGCTTCCTGCAGCAGGATGAAGCGCTCGACAGCCATCGTAAGCTCAGCACCTATTTCGATGACGTCAGCTTCTATCAGGCCGCTATTCCGACGTACTACGGCGGGATCATGACCTTTGCCTGGGCGACCGATAACGACGTATTACGCCATCTCTCCACCGAAATTATTCAGGCCCGCTTCCATCAGGCCGGTCTTCAGTGCCGATACTACAATCCGGCTATCCATACCGCAGCGTTTGCTCTGCCGCAGTACCTGCAAGACGCATTATCCACTAAGGGGGTGAGCTAATTGAAAAAGCTTAAACTGCATGGCTTTAACAACCTGACGAAAAGCCTGAGTTTTTGTATTTACGATATCTGCTATGCCAAAACAGCGGAAGAACGCGATGGTTACATCGCCTATATCGACGAACTCTACAACGCCAACCGTCTGACCGAGATCCTGTCAGAAACCTGTTCCATTATTGGCGCAAACATCCTGAACATCGCCCGACAGGATTATGAACCTCAGGGCGCCAGCGTGACTATTCTGGTCAGCGAAGAGCCGGTCGACCCGAAGCTTATCGACAAAACTGAACATCCGGGCCCGCTGCCGGAAGTGGTCGTGGCCCACCTGGATAAAAGCCATATCTGCGTGCACACCTACCCGGAGAGTCACCCGGAAGGCGGGCTGTGCACGTTCCGCGCCGATATTGAAGTGTCGACCTGCGGCGTGATTTCACCGCTGAACGCGCTGAACTATTTAATCCACCAGCTGGAATCGGACATCGTCACCATTGACTATCGCGTGCGTGGTTTTACCCGCGATATCAACGGCATGAAGCATTTCATCGACCACGAGATTAACTCCATCCAGAACTTTATGTCCGAGGACATGAAATCGCTGTACGACATGATGGACGTGAACGTGTATCAGGAAAATATCTTCCATACCAAGATGTTACTTAAGGAATTCGACCTTAAGCACTATATGTTCCACACGAAGCCGGAAGATTTGAGCGAAGAAGAACGTAAGGCGATTACTGACCTGCTCTGGAAAGAGATGCGCGAGATTTACTACGGCCGCAATATTCCGGCCGTGTAAGAGCAAGCCGGAGCAGGGATGCTCCGGTCTGTTATTTCTGTTTCATAAAGTCGCGGTAGGCATTTACCACCTGAAGGAAATCCTCTACGCCGCACATCGACAGGCTTTCTTCGTCGTAGTAGCTCATCCCCTCTTCCATCTCGTCACCTGAAAACTCGAGCTGGTTGGCACGCACCATGACCTCTTCACCGTCCATCCACAGCGTATATTCATGCCCGGCGCGCTGCCAGGATCGTTCACTGCCTTTCACCGTATTTGCCGCCTGTTCAACCTCATCAAGAAGTGCGAGATTTTCTTTCACCTCTTCGTTAAACCAGTGTCCAACGGCTTCGTGGCCCATCGACATACGCACTTTCACCACTCCGGTGATGTCGCGCAGAAATTCGTAATCCATAGTGTTTTCCTCTGCAAAGCCATTAAGGTAATTATCGCAGCAGCGAGGAAGAAAAAAAGCGTGAGAGGTGGGAGGAATGAAAATAAAAAGGTGAGAGCAAGACCCTGCGGCCTGATGCCCTCACCCGCCCCTCTCCCACGGGAGAGGGTGCAAACACTAAAAACCGTCTCATGGAGACGGTTTTGCTGTTTATACCGCCGTCTGGAAGATAACCCCGTCGGCCTTCTCGGTGTACTGAGAAAGCTGATCGAAGTTCAGATAGCGATAGGTATCCACCGCGGTCTTATCCACCTGAGCCACAAAGGTCTGGTACTCTTCCGGCGTTGGCAGTTTGCCAATCAGCGCCGCAACCGCCGCCAGCTCCGCAGAGGCCAGGAAGACGTTCGCACCGGTACCTAAACGGTTCGGGAAGTTACGGGTAGAGGTGGAAACCACCGTCGCACCGTCGGCTACGCGCGCCTGGTTGCCCATACACAGGGAACAGCCAGGGATTTCGATACGCGCCCCGCTCTTACCAAACACGCTGTAGTAGCCCTCTTCGGTCAGCTGAGCCGCGTCCATACGGGTTGGCGGCGCTACCCACAGACGGGTTGGCAGCTGGCCTTTGTGGGTATCCAGCAGCTTACCGGCAGCACGGAAGTGACCGATGTTGGTCATACAGGATCCGATGAACACTTCGTCGATCTTCTCGCCCTGAACCTCAGACAGCGGACGCGCGTCGTCCGGATCGTTCGGCGCACACAGGATTGGCTCTTTGATATCCGCCAGATCGATGTCGATCACCGCCGCGTACTCTGCGTCAGCATCGGCTTCCAGCAGCTGCGGATCGGCCAGCCATTTTTCCATGCCCTGGATACGACGCTCCAGCGTACGACGGTCGCCGTAGCCTTCTGCAATCATCCACTTCAGCAGCACGATGTTGGAAGTCAGATACTCGATAATCGGCTCTTTGTTCAGCTTGATGGTACAGCCCGCCGCAGAACGCTCGGCGGAAGCATCGGTCAGCTCGAACGCCTGCTCCACTTTCAGATCCGGCAGACCTTCAATTTCCAGAATGCGGCCAGAGAAGATGTTTTTCTTCCCTTTCTTCTCAACGGTCAGCAGGCCCTGTTTAATCGCATACAGCGGGATCGCGTGAACCAGGTCGCGCAGGGTGATGCCCGGCTGCATTTTACCTTTGAAGCGCACCAGCACCGATTCCGGCATATCCAGCGGCATCACGCCCGTCGCTGCAGCAAACGCCACCAGACCGGAGCCCGCCGGGAAGGAGATACCGATTGGGAAACGGGTATGTGAGTCACCGCCGGTACCCACTGTATCCGGCAGCAGCATGCGGTTCAGCCAGGAGTGGATTACGCCGTCACCCGGACGCAGGGAAACGCCGCCGCGGTTCATGATGAAGTCTGGCAGCGTGTGGTGCGTGGTCACGTCAACCGGCTTCGGATAGGCCGCCGTGTGGCAGAAGGACTGCATCACCAGGTCAGAAGAGAAGCCCAGGCACGCCAGGTCTTTCAGTTCGTCACGGGTCATTGGGCCAGTGGTGTCCTGAGAGCCCACGGAGGTCATCTTAGGCTCGCAGTACGCGCCAGGACGAATACCGGCTACGCCGCACGCGCGGCCCACCATTTTCTGTGCCAGAGAATAACCGCGGTTGCTTTCCGCCACGTCTTTCGCCTGACGGAAAACGTCTGAGTGCGGCAGACCCAGCGCTTCGCGCGCTTTGGTGGTCAGGCCACGGCCGATGATCAGCGGGATACGGCCACCGGCGCGCACTTCGTCGATCAGCACGTCGGTTTTCAGCTCGAAGCTTGCCAGCAGCTCGTTGGTCTCGTGGTTGCGCACTTCGCCTTTGTACGGGTAAACGTCAATCACGTCACCCATGTTCAGGTTAGAAACGTCCACTTCGATCGGCAGGGCGCCCGCATCTTCCATGGTGTTGAAGAAGATTGGCGCAATTTTGCCGCCGAGGCACAGGCCGCCGCCGCGCTTGTTCGGCACGTGCGGAATGTCGTCGCCCATGAACCACAGCACGGAGTTGGTTGCGGACTTACGGGAAGAACCGGTACCCACAACGTCACCCACATAGGCCAGCGGGAACCCTTTTTTCTGCAGGGCTTCGATCTGTTTGATCGGGCCGACGCTGCCCGGCTGATCCGGCTCAATACCTTCACGGGCGTTTTTCAGCATCGCCAGAGCGTGCAGAGGGATATCCGGGCGAGACCACGCGTCCGGTGCCGGAGAGAGGTCATCGGTGTTGGTTTCACCGGTCACTTTAAAGACGGTAACGGTGATTTTTTCAGCCAGCGCTGGGCGGTTCAGGAACCATTCGGCATCAGCCCAGGACTGCATCACCTGCTTCGCATAGACGTTGCCTGCTTTGGCTTTTTCTTCTACGTCGTAGAAGTTATCGAACATCAGCAGCGTGGACGAGAGCGCTTTAGCGGCAATCGGTGCCAGCTTGTCGTTATCCAGCGCGTCAATCAGCGGATGAATGTTGTAACCACCCTGCATGGTGCCGAGCAGTTCAATGGCTTTTTCAGGAGTAACCAGTGGGGAGGTGGCTTCGCCTTTGGCGATAGCAGCAAGGAATCCGGCTTTTACGTAGGCAGCTTCATCTACGCCAGGCGGTACGCGGTTGATCAGCAGATCTAACAGGAATTCTTCTTCGCCCTTAGGCGGGTTCTTCAGCAGCTCGACGAGCGCGGCCATTTGGGTTGCATCTAAAGGTTTGGGTACAATTCCCTCGGCGGCACGTTCTGCTACGTGCTTACGGTATTCTTCTAGCACGACGGTTCTCCTCGCTCTCATTGTCATATGCGGCGGGCGTTCTCTTCACGCTCCTGTGAGACAGCAGTTTGTAGGGTAAATGCCCGATACCGCGTCGGGCAGCATAGCAGGATTTCTGCACAGTGTTAATCCGTTTACAAAAAAGCAACATTAAAAAATTTGCTGAATCGTTAAGCATGGTGTAGCGGGGATTCAGGGCATCTTTTTGCGATATCTTCTGCACCGTGACGCTTCAGTTTTTTCTTCATCAGATATAATTGTGTAATAAATACTCACACTCTTTATCCGGACGTCCCGGACGCTTCCCAATAAAAGTCAAAACAGTAAAAGACGGGTGAATAATACTCACGCCAACCGTAACGCCTCACGGCACAGCGCTTGTCTCGTTGGAGTCATTTTATGAAGTTGCCCTTTAAGCCACATCTGCTCGTCCTTGTGTGCAGTGCCGGGCTGTTTGCCGCCTCGGGCGTCATGTTTGTCAAAGGCCGCGCCACGGAGCCCGCTGCGCCGGCTCCCGTCGCACAACAACAGGCTGCACCTGCGCCTGCAGCAGCCCAGCCCGCCCCTGTTGTCGCGCCAGCCTACACTGCCGCGCAAATCGATCAATGGGTTGCTCCCATCGCGCTCTACCCGGATGCCCTGCTGTCGCAAATTTTAATGGCGTCGACCTATCCGGCCAACGTGATCCAGGCGGCGCAGTGGTCCAAAGACAACCCTAAAATGGAAGGGGACGCCGCGATTCAGGCCGTTGCCAGCCAGCCCTGGGATCCCAGCGTAAAATCGCTGGTCGCGTTTCCTCAGCTTATGTCCCTGATGGGTGAAAACCCGCCGTGGGTACAAAATCTGGGTGATGCGTTTCTCGCGCAGCCGAAGGACGTGATGGATTCCGTTCAGCGCCTGCGCGCGCTGGCGCAGAAGGCCGGCGCTTTACAATCCACGCCCCAGCAGACGGTCACCACCGTGACAAAACCGGCGCCAGCGAAAACCAGCACCGCCGACGCAACGACAACCACGACGTCCGCGCCCGCTCCAACGGTAATCAAAATTGAATCTGCCGATCCGCAGGTTGTTTACGTCCCGACCTATAACCCCAATACGGTTTACGGTACCTGGCCAAATACCGCCTATCCGCCCACCTATCTCCCGCCTGCACCCGGGGAGCAGTTTGGCAACAGCTTCGTAAACGGTTTAGGCTTCAGCCTGGGCGTCGCCACAACCTATGCCATCTTCAGCAACATCGACTGGGATGATGACGATGACTGGGATCATCACCATGGCGACTGGGATAATCACGGCGGCTATAACCGCAACGGCGATAACAATATCAATATCAACGTTGAGAACTTCAATAAAATCAGCGGACAGCGCCTGACGGACGCCAACCGCACCTGGCAGCACAACCCGGCCTATCGGGAAGGCGTGCCCTATCCGACTAACCAGCTCAACACTCGCTTCCACTCCACCAACACGGCGACAGGGCTCAGCTCAACGCAGCAAAAACCGGTTAACCGCGATAGCCAGCGTCAGGCCGCGCTAAGCCAGATGGAGAAATCCACGGGCAAAACCTTCCCCCAAACGGCGCGCACCGGAACGAAAGACGTGCAGCGTCAGGCCTCAGGTGAACAGCTGAAGCAGATTTCACAGCGCAATAACTACCGCGGCTACGACACCAAACCGCAGACGGCGAAGCGGAGCACCGCGCAGCAGCGAGAAAATCGCCAGACCACCGCACAGAGACAAGAGAAGCGGGTTTCGCAGCCCGCGCAGCAACGCTCTCTCCAGCAGCGAAGCAGCCAGCCCCGGGCCAATGCGCTGAGCGGTAACGACAGCCGCTCGGCGAACTGGCAGGCGCAGCAGCAGCGCGGTGCGCAAAGCAGACAGCTCGCTGCGCGCCAGCAGCAGCCACGTCAGGCGTCTGGTGGACGTGCTGAACGCCGTGAAATTCGACATCGCTAAGGGAACCGACATGAAACGTAAACTACTCAGCGGAATGGTGTTATTTATGCTTTCGGCCCCGGTGATGGCGCAGCAGTCTTTTAGCACACCCGCTCAGGCAACCGATGCGCTGACCAAAGCCATCAGTGAGCAAAATGAGAGCGAGATGACCAACCTGCTCGGAGAGAACTGGCGCGATTTTCTGCCGCCTGAGGGCGTTGATCCGGATGCTGTCGATCGCTTCCTGCGCGACTGGAACGTCCGTCATACCACGGTTGTCGAAGGAGATACGGCACACCTGGTCGTCGGAGACAGCGGCTGGCAGCTTCCCATCCCGGTGATCAAAACCTCGGCAGGCTGGCAGTTCGACATCAAAGAAGGCGCTGAAGAGATCCTGACCCGTGAAATCGGGCGTAACGAGCTCGCCGCCATTGAAGCCTTGCATGCCTATGTTGATGCGCAGAGAAGCTATTTTGCGATGAACCAGAAATACGCGCAGAAGATTGTCAGCTCGAAAGGCAAAAAAGACGGTTTGTACTGGCCTGCCTCGCCCGGCGAAGCGCCCAGCCCGCTCGGCCCGGCATTTAGCCCAAAAGAGCCAGGTACCGGCTATCACGGCTATCGCTTCCGCATCCTGCCGGACAATCACGGTTTCGCTATGGTGGCCTGGCCGGTCAGCTATGGTCAGACGGGCGTCATGAGCTTTGTGATAAACCAGGACGACAAGGTGTACCAGTCCGATCTCGGCAGCGATTCAGAGCAGAAAGCCCGGGCGCTAGCCGCCTATAACCCTGATAAAACCTGGCAGCCTGTGGCCCCCTGAACGCAGCGCATAAAAAAAGCGGCCATTGGCCGCTTTTTTTCATCTGAAGAAACTTATTTCTTCTTCGCTTTCGCGTTTGGCAGGTCGGTGATGCTGCCTTCAAACACTTCTGCCGCCAGGCCCACGGACTCGTGCAGAGTCGGGTGAGCGTGGATGGTCAGCGCGATGTCTTCAGCGTCACAGCCCATTTCGATAGCCAGACCGATTTCACCCAGCAGCTCGCCGCCGTTGGTACCGACAATCGCACCACCGATGACGCGGTGAGTCTCTTTGTCGAAGATCAGTTTGGTCATACCGTCAGCGCAGTCGGAAGCGATAGCACGGCCAGAAGCAGCCCACGGGAAGGTGGCGGTTTCGTAGCTGATGCCTTTCTCTTTCGCTTCTTTCTCAGTCAGACCGACCCATGCCACTTCTGGCTCGGTGTACGCGATAGATGGAATGACTTTCGGATCGAAGTAGTGCTTCATGCCGGCGATAACTTCAGCGGCAACGTGACCTTCGTGGACACCTTTGTGCGCCAGCATTGGCTGACCGACGATATCGCCGATAGCAAAGATGTGCGGCACGTTAGTGCGCAGCTGCTTGTCAACGCGGATAAAGCCACGGTCGTCCACTTCCACGCCAGCTTTGCCCGCGTCGAGGTTTTTACCGTTCGGCACACGGCCAATAGCCACCAGCACGGCGTCGTAACGCTGTGGTTCGGATGGGGCTTTTTTGCCTTCCATGGAAACGTAAATACCGTCTTCTTTCGCTTCAACGGCAGTCACTTTGGTTTCCAGCATCAGGTTGAATTTCTTGCTGATGCGTTTGGTGAAGACTTTAACGATGTCTTTGTCGGCAGCCGGGATAACCTGGTCGAACATTTCAACCACGTCGATCTCTGAACCCAGCGCATGGTACACGGTACCCATTTCCAGACCGATGATACCGCCGCCCATGACCAGCAGACGCTTAGGAACGGTTTTCAGCTCCAGCGCATCGGTGGAATCCCACACGCGTGGATCTTCATGCGGAATGAATGGCAGTTCGATTGGGCGAGAGCCTGCCGCGATGATCGCGTTGTCGAAGTTGATCACGGTTTTGCCGTTTTCGCCTTCCACTTCCAGGGTGTTCGCACCGGTGAATTTACCCAGACCGTTTACCACTTTCACTTTACGGCCTTTGGCCATACCCGCCAGACCGCCGGTCAGCTGAGTGATAACTTTCTCTTTCCAGGTACGAATTTTGTCGATATCGGTTTTCGGCTCGCCGAAGACGATACCGTGTTCAGCCAGCGCTTTGGCTTCTTCGATAACTTTCGCTACGTGCAGCAGCGCTTTAGAAGGGATACAGCCGACGTTCAGACAAACACCGCCGAGGGTGCTGTAACGTTCTACGATGACGGTTTCCAGACCTAAATCCGCTGCACGGAATGCTGCGGAGTAACCTGCCGGGCCTGCCCCAAGTACTACGACCTGAGTTTTGATTTCTGTGCTCATCATGACCTCTTAATTTATACCCGTCGTCCACCGGGTCGTTCTATCCGCCCGCAGTTTACAAAATTGTTAACAATTTTGAAACAACAAACGGCTCACGAATTGTCGCTTTCGCCAATAACCTCACAAACACCATGAGATTATCAGAAAAAAGCCGGCCGACTGGCCGGCTTTTCGATTACATCACCAGGCGGCGAATGTCGCTCAGCATGTTGTTGATGATGGTGATGAAGCGCGCACCATCAGCACCGTCGATCACGCGGTGGTCGAAGGACAGAGAGATTGGCATCATCAGACGCGGCACGAACTCTTTGCCATTCCACACCGGCTCCATCGCGGACTTGGACACACCGAGGATAGCCACTTCCGGCGCGTTAACGATCGGCGCGAAGTGGGTGGTACCCAGGCCGCCGATGCTGGAGATAGTGAAGCAGCCGCCCTGCATTTCGCCGGCAGTCAGCTTACCATCACGCGCTTTCTTGGAGATCACGGTCAGTTCACGGGACAGCTCAGTGATGCTCTTCTTGTTCACGTCTTTGAAGACCGGAACAACCAGACCATTTGGCGTATCAACCGCAACACCGATGTTGATGTATTTCTTCAGCGTCAGCTTCTGGCCGTCTTCGGACAGGGAGCTGTTGAAGCGTGGCATCTGCTCAAGGGCAGCGGCAACGGCTTTCATGATGAAGACCACTGGGGTGAATTTCACGTCCAGTTTGCGCTTCTCAGCTTCAGCGTTCTGCTGTTTACGGAACGCTTCCAGATCGGTGATATCGGTTTTGTCGAAGTGCGTAACGTGCGGGATCATCACCCAGTTACGGCTCAGGTTAGCACCAGAGATTTTCTGGATGCGGCCCAGCTCCACTTCTTCGATTTCGCCGAACTTGCTGAAGTCCACTTTCGGCCATGGCAGCATGCCCGGGATACCGCCGCCAGCGGCCGCAGCAGGTGCAGCTTCGGCGCGTTTCACCGCGTCTTTCACGTAGGTCTGAACGTCTTCGCGCAGGATACGACCCTTACGGCCGGTTCCTTTCACTTTCGCCAGGTTCACACCGAACTCGCGCGCCAGGCGACGAATCAGCGGGGTAGCGTGGACGTAAGCGTCGTTTTCAGCGAACTCAGATTTTTCTGCTTTAGCAGCAGGGGCAGCGGCTGGTTTAGCAGCCTGCGCCGGTGCAGCCGCTGCTGGAGCAGCCGCGGCAGCCGGAGCTGCGGCAGGCGCAGCGCCTTCCACTTCGAAGACCATGATCAGAGAGCCGGTAGACACTTTGTCGCCGGTGCTGATCTTAATCTCTTTAACGGTACCCGCGAACGGCGCTGGCACTTCCATAGAAGCTTTGTCGCCTTCAACGGTGATCAGTGACTGTTCAGCGGCAACTTTGTCGCCCACTTTCACCATCACTTCGGTCACTTCAACTTCGTCACCGCCGATGTCCGGTACGTTAACATCTTTCGCGCCGCCAGCAGCTGCTGGTGCAGCAGCCGGAGCCGGAGCAGCGGCCTGCGCAGGCGCTGCAGCAGGTGCAGCACCCGCCACTTCGAAGACCATGATCAGGGAGCCGGTAGACACTTTGTCGCCGGTGTTGATCTTGATCTCTTTAACGGTACCCGCGAACGGAGCCGGCACTTCCATAGAGGCTTTGTCGCCTTCTACGGTGATCAGTGACTGCTCAGCCGCAACGGTGTCGCCCACTTTCACCAGGATTTCAGTGACTTCAACTTCGTCACCGCCGATGTCAGGCACGTTCACTTCTTTCGCGCTCGCGGCAGCTGCTGGAGCAGCGGCGGCCGGAGCGGCTTTCTTCTCTTCCTGCGCAGGTGCAGCAGCTGCTGCACCGTCGGCGGAATCGAAAATCATGATCAGTTTGCCGGTCTCGGTTTTATCGCCAACAGAGACTTTGATCTCTTTAACGATGCCAGCCTGAGGAGACGGGACTTCCATAGAGGCTTTGTCGCCTTCTACGGTGATCAGCGACTGTTCAGCTTCAACTTTGTCGCCTACTTTGACCAGGATCTCGGTGATTTCAACTTCATCAGCCCCGATGTCCGGTACATTGATTTCGATAGCCATTATTCTTTTACCTCTTACGCCAGACGCGGGTTAACTTTTTCTGCATCGATGTTGAATTTGGTGATTGCGTCCGCAACCACTTTCTTATCGATTTCGCCACGTTTAGCCAGTTCGCCCAGTGCTGCTACAACCACGTAAGAAGCATCAACTTCGAAGTGGTGACGCAGGTTTTCGCGGCTGTCAGAACGACCGAAGCCGTCAGTACCCAGAACGCGATAATCATCAGCTGGAACGTAAGTACGAACCTGCTCAGCGAACAGTTTCATATAGTCAGTAGACGCCACCGCTGGCGCGTCGTTCATCACCTGAGCGATGTACGGAACGCGTGGAGTTTCCAGTGGGTGCAGCATGTTCCAGCGCTCACAATCCTGGCCATCACGCGCCAGTTCAGTGAAGGAGGTCACAGAGTACACGTCGGAACCCACGCCGTAGTCTTTCGCCAGAATCTGCGCTGCTTCACGTACGTGACGCAGGATAGAGCCGGAGCCCAGCAGCTGAACTTTACCTTTGCTACCTTCGATGGTTTCGAGTTTGTAGATACCTTTACGGATACCTTCCTCGGCACCTGCTGGCATTGCCGGCATGTGGTAGTTTTCGTTCAGGGTGGTGATGTAGTAGTAAATGTTCTCTTGCGCTTCACCGTACATGCGCTGCAGACCGTCATGCATGATGACTGCCACTTCGTATGCGTAAGACGGATCGTAAGAGATACAGTTAGGGATAGTCAGAGACTGAATGTGGCTGTGGCCATCTTCGTGCTGCAGACCTTCACCGTTCAGAGTCGTACGACCGGAGGTACCGCCTACCAGGAAGCCGCGAGCCTGCTGGTCGCCTGCCTGCCAGCACAGGTCACCGATACGCTGGAACCCGAACATGGAGTAGTAAATGTAGAACGGGATCATCGGCAGGTTGTTGGTGCTGTAAGAGGTCGCAGCAGCCAGCCAGGATGCGCCTGCGCCCAGCTCGTTGATACCTTCCTGCAGGATCTGACCTTTCTCGTCTTCTTTGTAGTATGCAACCTGCTCACGGTCCTGCGGGGTGTACTGCTGGCCGTTCGGGCTGTAGATACCGATCTGACGGAACAGACCTTCCATACCGAAAGTACGCGCTTCGTCGGCGATGATTGGAACCAGACGATCTTTGATCGACTTGTTCTTCAGCATCACGTTCAGGGCACGAACGAAAGCGATAGTGGTAGAGATCTCTTTGTTCTGCTCTTCCAGCAGCTGAGAGAAGTCTTCCAGCGCTGGCAGTTCCAGCTTCTCGGTGAAGTTAGGCTGACGAGCTGGCAGGTAGCCTTTCAGCGCCTGACGACGTTCGTGCAGGTACTTGTGCTCTTCAGAACCTTCCGGGAAGGTGATGTAAGACAGGTTTTCTACCTGCTCATCGGTCACTGGAACGTTGAAACGGTCGCGGATATAACGCACGCCGTCCATGTTCATTTTCTTAACCTGGTGAGCGATGTTTTTACCTTCTGCGGTATCACCCATGCCGTAACCTTTGATGGTATGGGCCAGGATTACAGTCGCTTTACCTTTGGTTTCGCGCGCTTTTTTCAGTGCAGCGTAGACTTTCTTCGGATCGTGACCACCGCGGTTCAGAGCCCAGATCTGCTCATCAGTCCAGTCTGCAACCAGTGCTGCGGTTTCAGGGTATTTGCCGAAGAAGTGCTCACGAACGTAGGCACCGTCTTTGGATTTGAAGGTCTGGTAGTCACCGTCAACGGTTTCGTTCATCAGCTGGATCAGCTTACCGCTGGTGTCTTTACGCAGCAGTTCATCCCAACGACCGCCCCACATGACTTTGATCACGTTCCAGCCAGCACCTGCGAAGATGCCTTCCAGTTCGTTGATGATCTTGCCGTTACCGGTTACCGGACCATCCAGACGCTGCAGGTTACAGTTGATGATGAAGCACAGGTTGTCCAGCTTCTCACGGGTTGCGATGGTGATCGCACCTTTGGATTCTGGCTCATCCATTTCGCCGTCGCCCAGGAAGGCGTAAACGGTCTGCTCAGAGGTGTCTTTCAGACCACGGTGTTCCAGGTATTTCAGGAATTTAGCCTGATAGATCGCACCGATTGGGCCCAGACCCATAGATACGGTCGGGAACTGCCAGAATTCAGGCATCAGTTTAGGGTGCGGGTAAGAAGACAGACCTTTACCGTGAACTTCCTGACGGAAGTTGTTCATCTGCTCTTCAGTCAGACGACCTTCCAGGAATGCACGTGCATAGATGCCCGGAGAGATGTGGCCCTGGAAGTACACCAGATCGCCGCCGTCTTTCTCGTTCGCTGCACGGAAGAAGTGGTTGAAGCACACTTCGTAAACGGTTGCAGAAGACTGGAAGGACGCCATGTGGCCACCCAGTTCCAGGTCTTTCTTGGATGCGCGCAGAACGGTCATGATGGCGTTCCAGCGGATTGCAGAACGGATACGACGTTCCAGATCCAGATTGCCCGGGTATTCCGGTTCGTCTTCGACGGCAATCGTGTTTACGTAGTTGCTAGCCCCTGCACCTGAAGCAACCTTCACACCGCCTTTGCGGGCTTCAGAAAGCAGCTGATCAATCAGATACTGAGCGCGCTCAACACCTTCTTCACGGATGACCGATTCGATCGCCTGTAGCCAGTCGCGAGTTTCGATCGGATCCACGTCATTTTGGAGACGTTCTGACATGGGGGTATTCCTTATCTATCTAATACGTTGATTTGTCTGGAACCTGTCCCATTGTGCTCTTTGTTCTTAATATTTCGGGTTATCTCTTTGTTGGCTGCGCTTTCTCACCCCGGTCACATAGTTCGCTATGCTCCCGGGGATTCGCGCGCTTGCCGCCGCGATATAACCCGAACTATTTGAACAACCAAAAGCACAATAAGACAGGTTCTGCGTTTAGTTGCCGCGCTCTAAAAGTACCTGGCGCTTAATCCTTTCGTTGCTGTATGCGGCGTAATGAACGTTCGCGACGCGATTGTTCACGGCTGCGGTCCAGCAAGATTTCCTCAATGAAAGCCAGATGTCGGTGCGACGCTTCGCGCGCCTGCTCCGGTTCCCCGGCCATTATCGCCTCGAATACTCGGGTGCGATGGTTGCTTACCAGTGGGAGCATGTCCCGACGGGCATACAACAATTCAAAATTCTGACGAACGTTCTGGGCCAGCATCGGCTCCATGCAGCGTAGCAGATGGAGGAGCACCACGTTGTGGGCCGCTTCGGTGACGGCGATTTGATACTGGACGACGGCGCTGGACTCGGCGTCTAGATCGCCGGACTGCTGTGCCCGTTCAATGGCCTGATGCAGTTCGCGGATACGCACGCGATCTTCATCAGTGCTGCGAAGGGCGGCGTAATAGGCCGCAATACCTTCAAGCGCGTGACGGGTCTCAAGCAGGTCAAACTGGGATTCTGGGTGGTCAGAGAGAAGTTCTACCAGCGGATCGCTGAAGCTCTGCCACAGGCTGTTTTGCACAAAGGTTCCGCCGCCCTGGCGACGAAGCAGCAAGCCCTTTGCTTCGAGACGTTGAATCGCCTCACGCAGAGAGGGACGTGAAACGTCGAACTGTTTTGCCAGCTCGCGTTCTGGCGGAAGTTTCTCACCCGGGCGCAGAGTCCCTTCGAGGATTAAAAACTCCAGCTGCTGCTCAATCACATCAGATAGTTTTGGTTGGCGAATTTTGCTGTAGGCCATATTCCCTGTCTTACGCCTTTTTGCCCGGAGTCAATTGGTCTTACCAATTTCTATTTCGTATCGCTAAAGTAACAAAGTATTCACCTTCTGTCCATATTGGTTTTGATTGAAATCAGTAAACCCTGCACATTTTAACAACCTTACAGAAATAACGTTTCAGAAATGTAACTTTGCACAAATGAGTTGATTACTCCTTAAGAGGGAGTTTTAACCATAATGAAACGAGGGTTTTGGCAATCTGAAGCGATTCAACAAGGCAAATAATGAAAATTCGCCCACTTACGGAGCATTTCTATTCTATAGGTTGGGTTAGGAAGAATGAGCGGGCCGATTTACAAATGCTTTCTTTTTATTCAAGTCGTCATCACCCCTTCATAAAGCAGGTGCATTCGCTGGCGCTTACCACTATTCTTGCGCTTACGGAAGTCATGTCCGCTTTTTTCGGTCTCGTTAACCGTAAAGAAATAAATACAGAATATGGATTTTCATAATTACACACGCACAGCGTGAACATAACAACCACACACGAGGTTTCAAATGGAAGCTCAACAGCACGGCGATCAGCTAAAGCGCGGGCTTAAAAACCGCCATATACAGCTCATCGCACTGGGCGGTGCGATTGGTACTGGCCTGTTTCTGGGCAGCGCATCCGTTATCCAGTCAGCCGGTCCCGGCATTATTTTGGGTTACGCGATTGCCGGCTTTATTGCCTTTCTGATTATGCGACAGCTGGGTGAAATGGTCGTTGAAGAGCCGGTCGCAGGCTCCTTCAGCCACTTTGCCTATAAATACTGGGGCAGCTTTGCCGGTTTCGCCTCGGGCTGGAACTACTGGGTGCTGTACGTTCTGGTTGCCATGGCCGAGCTTACCGCCGTCGGGAAATACATTCAGTTCTGGTATCCCGAGATCCCAACCTGGGCCTCCGCAGCGGCTTTCTTCGTCATTATTAACGCCATTAACCTGACCAACGTAAAAGTGTTCGGTGAGATGGAGTTCTGGTTCGCTATCATCAAGGTCATTGCCGTTGTGGCGATGATTATCTTCGGCGGCTGGCTGCTGTTCAGCGGCAACGGCGGCCCGCAGGCAACCGTGCGCAACCTCTGGGAACAGGGCGGCTTCCTGCCTCACGGCATGACCGGTCTGGTGATGATGATGGCCATCATCATGTTCTCCTTCGGCGGCCTGGAGCTGGTGGGCATCACCGCTGCTGAAGCCGACAACCCGGAGCAGAGCATTCCAAAAGCCACTAACCAGGTTATCTACCGCATTCTGATCTTCTATGTGGGCTCGCTGGCCGTGCTGCTCTCCCTGCTGCCGTGGACGCGCGTGACCGCCGACACCAGCCCGTTTGTGCTGATCTTCCACGAGCTGGGCGATACCTTTGTAGCAAACGCACTCAACGTGGTTGTTCTGACAGCAGCGCTCTCCGTTTACAACAGCTGCGTATACTGCAACAGCCGCATGCTGTTCGGCCTGGCCCAGCAGGGCAACGCGCCTAAAGCGCTGCTCAACGTCGATAAACGCGGCGTGCCGGTAAACACAATTCTGGTTTCGGCGGTTGTGACCGCGCTGTGCGTGCTCATTAACTATATGGCACCGGAATCGGCGTTTGGCCTGCTGATGGCACTGGTGGTCTCTGCCCTGGTCATCAACTGGGCGATGATCAGCCTGGCGCACATGAAGTTCCGCCGCGCCAAGCAGCAGCAGGGCGTCACCACCCGCTTCCCTGCCCTGCTCTATCCGCTGGGCAACTGGGTGTGCCTGGTGTTCATGGCGGCCGTGCTGGTGATCATGCTGATCACGCCGGGTATGGCGATTTCCGTCTACCTGATCCCGGTCTGGATTGCGATCCTTGGCGTGGGCTATCTCTTCAGCCAGAAAAGCCGTAATGCCATGAAAGCACACTAAGCCTCTCTCCGCGGCGCCTGCTTTTGCGGGTGCCGCGCGTTGTTACCTCCCTCACACTTTCACGCCCACAGCGCATTTATCCATATCACCGCCCTGATACTGCAACGCATATATTCCTTCGCCAGCAAATAATTCTCTCCATACCGTAAACCGGAGAGCTGTCGATGGATAACAACACACTGTCAGTAAAAGAAAAGATCGGCTATGGGATGGGCGACGCGGGATGCAACATCATCTTCGGCGCCATCATGCTGTTTGTTAACTATTTTTATACGGATATTTTTGGCCTCGCCCCTGCGCTGGTCGGCGTGCTGCTGCTTTCCGTGCGCGTGATTGACGCCGTAACGGACCCGATCATGGGCGCGATTGCTGACCGTACCCGCAGCAAATATGGTCGGTTTCGTCCATGGCTGCTGTGGATCGCTTTCCCCTACGCGCTGTTCAGCATTCTGATGTTCACCACGCCGGAGTGGAGCTATAACAGCAAAGTTATCTATGCGTTTGTCACCTACTTCCTGCTCTCTTTAACCTATACGGCCATCAACATTCCCTACTGCTCGCTGGGCGGGGTGATCACCAACGATCCAAAAGAGCGCGTGGCCTGCCAGTCGTATCGCTTCGTGCTGGTCGGCATCGCCACGCTGCTGCTCTCATTAACGCTGCTGCCGATGGCCGACTGGTTTGGCGGGGATAACAAAGCCAAAGGTTACCAGATGGCGATGACCGTCCTGGCGCTGATTGGCACCTGCATGTTCCTGTTCTGCTTCGCCACCGTGCGCGAGCGCGTGCGTCCGGCGGTACAGACCAACGACGAGCTGAAAAACGATCTCAAAGACGTGTGGAAGAACGACCAGTGGGTACGCATTCTGCTCCTGACCCTGTGCAACGTCTGCCCGGGCTTTATCCGCATGGCGGCCACCATGTATTACGTCACCTGGGTGATGGGCCAGAGCACCCATTTCGCCACGCTGTTTATCAGCCTGGGCGTGGTCGGCATGATGCTCGGCAGCGTGCTGGCAAAAGTGCTGACCGACCGCTGGTGTAAGCTCAAGGTCTTCTTCTGGACCAATATCGTTCTGGCGATTTTCTCAACCGCCTTTTATTTCTTCGACCCGAAAGCCACCGCCACCATCGTGGTGCTCTACTTCCTGCTGAACATCCTGCACCAGATCCCGTCTCCGCTGCACTGGTCGCTGATGGCCGACGTGGACGACTACGGCGAGTGGAAGACCGGTAAGCGCATCACCGGGATCAGCTTCTCCGGCAACATCTTCTTCCTGAAGCTGGGGCTGGCGATTGCCGGGGCGATGGTCGGCTTCCTGCTCTCCTGGTACGGCTATGACGCGGGCGCAAAAGCGCAGAGCGCGGACGCCATTAATGGGATCGTGCTGCTCTTTACCGTCATTCCCGGCATTGGATACTTAGTTACCGCTGGCGTAGTGCGCCTGCTGAAAGTGGACCGCGAAACCATGAAGCAGATCCAGTCCGATCTGGAAAAGCGTCGCAATAACTACCGCGAGCTGAATGATTATCAGGAACTCAAAGCCGCAGAGACAAAATAAGGAAAGCCGAATGCAAACCTGGCCAAACCCGTTTATTGAACAACGCGCCGATCCGTACATTTTACGCCACGAGGGGCAGTACTATTTTATCGCCTCCGTGCCGGAGTACGACAGGCTGGCGATCCGCCGCGAAGAGTCTCTGGAAGGCTTACGTAATGCCGAAGAAGTGGTGGTCTGGCGCAAGCCCAACACCGGCCCGATGAGCCAGCTGATCTGGGCGCCGGAACTGCACCACATCGACGGGAAGTGGTACATCTATTTTGCTGCGACGCACACCCAGGCGCTCGACGCGCTCGGAATGTTCCAGCACCGTATGTTCGCCATTGAATGTGCCGACGGCGATCCGCTCACCGGCACGTGGGTGGAGAAAGGGCAAATCAAAACGCCTTTCGATACCTTCGCTCTGGACGCCACCACCTTTGTTCATCAGGGGAAACGCTGGTATCTGTGGGCGCAAAAAGCGCCGGACATCACCGGTAACTCCAATCTTTATCTGTGTGAAATGGAGAACCCGTGGACGCTGAAAGGCGAGCCGGTGATGCTCAGCAAGCCTGACCACGACTGGGAGCGTCGCGGGTTTTGGGTCAACGAAGGCCCGGCGGTACTGGTTCACGGCGATAAGCTGTTTATCAGCTATTCCGCCAGCGCTACCGACGAGAACTACTGCATGGGTCTACTGTGGATAGACCTGAATGCCGATCCGCAAAACCCGGCAAACTGGCACAAATCCCCCCATCCGGTGTTCGTTACCAGCTACGAAAATCGTCAGTACGGCCCGGGCCACAACAGTTTTACGCAAACGCCGGAAGGGGAAGATGTGCTGGTGTATCACGCGCGGAATTACACCGAAATTGAGGGCGACCCGCTGTACGATCCGAATCGCCATACCCGACTGAAGCTTGTCCGCTGGAATGAAAGCGGGATGCCTGATTTCGGCATCCCGCCCGCGGATACGCTTTAGCCTTTGCGGCGCGCTGGCCTACACCAGCGTGCCGTAAATCGTCAGTAGCGCCACGATCACCACCACCACAAACGACGTTTTCTTCGCCATGGAGACAGCGGCTTTCGGCGTTTCAATCTTGTCGGTATGCGGCTCACGCGCCAGCGAGAACTGCGCCAGACGCGTTAGCACCTGGTACTGCGACGTATGGCGATCGGCAAGAGAAGCGAACCATGCGGGCAGCGCTTTTTCACCGTGACCAATTAACGCGTACACCACGCCGACCAGACGCACCGGGAGCCAGTCGATCACGTGCAGGATGGCGTCAATACCGGACTGCAGGCGTTCATGCGGCGTCAGATAACGGGCAAGCCAGGTCTGCCAGGCGCGCAGGAACGCATATCCCATCAGCAGTACCGGCCCCAGCGGACCACCCACTACAAACCAGAACAGCGGCGCAAGGTAGTAACGGAAGTTAATCCACAGCAGCGCGTTTTGCAGCTCGCGCAGGAATTCGCGCTCGTCACAGTCCGGCGGCACGCCGTGGATCATCGTCAGCTCGCTCGCCATGGCACCGCGCGCATGGGCATCGTCACGGGAGGCGGCTTTCAGGTATGCGTGATAGTGTAAACGCACCTTGCCTGCGCCAATGCACAGCACCCCAAGCAGGATCCACACCACCAGCAGCGGCACGTTGAAAAAGAGTCCGTACAGCGAACGCAGGAGCAGGAACGTAATGACCATCACCCCAGCCATCATCAGCAGCGTGCGCAGCATGGAAAAATGTTTGATACGGCGGAATAATACCTCCAGCCGGTGATCCAGATGCCAGTGCTCGCCGAGCTTAAACAGGCGTTCAGCGATGATAACCAGCAGCATGGTAAACAACGTCATGGTATCTCCTTATTCTGACGACGCGGTGAGCATGGCGCGAAACCGGGACCAGTCAAAGGCCGGGCCGGGATCGGTTTTTCTCTCCGGGGCTATATCACTGTGTCCCGTGATATTTTCGGCGATAGCCGGGTAGAGTCCGATAAGCGTGCGGGTCACTGCCGCTAGCTGTTGATACTGTGAATCGGTGTAGGGCGTCGTATCCGTTCCTTCCAGTTCGATCCCGATAGAAAAATCGTTGCACCGTTCGCGCCCGTGATACATCGACAAGCCGGCATGCCAGGCGCGCTTATCAAAGGGAACATACTGAACCACTTCACCATCGCGACGAATCAGGCAGTGAGCCGATACGCGCAGATGTGCAATTTCAGCAAAGAAGGGATGAGCATCGGGATCAATCGTTCCCGTGAATAACGCATCGATCCACGGGCCGCCAAATTCACCCGGCGGGAGACTAATATTATGAACCACCAGCAGTGTGGGCTTTTCATCCTCCGGGCGGCAATCGTGGTGCGGCGAGGGCACGTGCCGCGCATCCACCAGCCATCCGTTTTCTAACAACATGCTGGAACTCCTTCTGTATGGTGCAATGACTCGGTTCAGAGTAGCATGTTTCAATATTATGATTCGTTACCAATTTGGAGTTTTATCATGCCGCCTCGCCGCTACAACCCCGACCACCGACGTGAAGCGCTTCTGGAACGTATTAATATGGATATTCCGGCAAGCGTCTCCCATGCTTTGAAAGAAGATCTGGGCGGTGACGTTAACGCTGATAAGGATATTACCGCACAATTGTTGCCAAAAGAGACGCGCTCGCACGCGGTCATTATCACCCGTGAAGACGGCGTTTTTTGCGGCAAGCGTTGGGTTGAAGAGGTCTTTACCCAGCTGGCGGGTGATGATGTGCAGATTATCTGGCACGTTGAGGACGGCGATGCAATTACGGCAAACCAGCCGCTGTTTGAACTGGACGGTCCTTCCCGCGTCTTGCTGACCGGCGAACGTACCGCGCTCAATTTTGTACAAACGCTCTCTGGCGTGGCCAGTGAAGTGCGTCGCTACGTTGACCTGCTGGCCGGTACCCGCACCCAGCTGCTGGATACCCGCAAAACGCTGCCGGGCCTGCGCACCGCGCTGAAGTATGCGGTGCTCTGCGGCGGCGGCGCAAACCATCGCCTGGGCTTATCCGACGCCTTCCTGATTAAAGAGAACCACATTATTGCCTCTGGCTCCGTGCGTCAGGCGGTGGAGAAAGCCTTCTGGCTGCACCCGGATGTGCCTGTCGAGGTAGAGGTCGAAAGCCTGGAAGAGCTGGAGCAGGCGATCAAGGCCGGGGCCGATATCATCATGCTCGATAACTTCGAAACAGAGCAGATGCGCGAGGCGGTAAAACTGACTAACGGCCGGGCCCAGCTTGAAGTATCCGGGAACGTCACTTTCGAAACGATCCGTGAATTCGCCGAAACCGGCGTGGATTACATCTCCGTCGGCGCGTTGACTAAACACGTTCGCGCCCTCGACCTCTCAATGCGCTTCAAATAACGCATTCTCCCCTCTCCACCCGGAGAGGGGAATTTCAGCCCCGCTCGCAGATCCGCTGTTCTTCCCTGCAACACTGAATAAATTCTCTGAAGCCTCCTTCCCGTTCCCTTTTTTGCCTCTCGTTTCTCCTCTTTCCCGCTGACAAAGTAGCGCCACTTTGCATAAGGAGCAGATATGAACAGACAACAAGGCTTCACCCTCATTGAGCTGATGGTGGTTATTGACAGTGAATTACTGTAATAATCAAATACATAAATCAAACATAAGCCATTGATTATAAAAAATAAAAAAAGAGGCTCTCAAGCCTCTTCATTATGTTGTTTCTGGATATCGAAAGGATTCGGGAAACAATGCTCTATGCAAATGCTTTCTATCCCCCCTTCCGCTATATCAGTCCTCAATACTGCCAGTACTGACCTTCGCCACCAATGGTTGACTATCCTTCTGTAGCAGAAGAATTTTTAGCCACTTTCGCAATAGTCGCTCTGGAGCAACCGATTAACGCCTGAATTTTGTTCCAGCTTTTTCCATCAGACAGTAGCTCTTGTACTTTACTGTGCAGACTCTCATCTACCGGGCGGCCTCGATACTTTTTCTCATTTTTGGCCTTTTCAATACCCTGCATTTGCCGTCTGCGGCGATCTTCGTAGTCTTTGCGGCTGATTGCTGCCAACATATCCAACATCATTGAATTCATTGCTTCAAACATACGGGCGGTGAATTCGTCCTGAACATTTAAAAGCTGGTGGCTTGTGGGTAAATCCAACGACACAACTCTGATCCCTTTAGACTCAATAAGCCCTCGAAGGGTTTTCCAATCCTCACCAGTAAGGCGGCTGATTCGATCAATTTGCTCACAAAGCAAAATGTCACCGCGTTCTGCTATTTCCAAAAGAAGGAATAACTGAGGACGTTGCAGGCTTGCACCTGATTCATTCTCTTTGAAGTACCTTGACACTTTCAGATCATGTGAATGAGCAAATGCCTCTAACTCATTAAAGGCTCTGTCTGCATCCTGCTCCTTCGTAGAAGCTCGAAGATAACCCCATACTCTCATGACACACCCCAGCAGTCTGTTTTATCTGGTTCATTATATTTGGTTCACTTTAGGTTGTAAAGTGCATTTAATGAACCAGTCTTGCTGGTGGTCTGCACTGGTCTGCTTGAGGTATACTTATTCGACACCAAGTTAATGATGGATAAGCCTTCATTAGCAATTGATTGCCTCCGAAAGTCTATAACTAGAGGCTACTGAAGCCGCAGCAATTCACATCATGCTCAGGAAAGACTCATGTATGCACTACTAGATTTGCTGGCGAAATCAACAGTACGTTTGATTTGCATTTTTACTCTAGAATTCATTCATCTTTTCGGGGTTATGGATAATTGAATGCACACTTCGATTGAAGTACTCAGCCAAGCAAGTTTCAAGTCGGTTCTCGGCAGACCAAATGAAGGCCAAATGGCCTTGACGCTTTTATGCCTTGTTGATTGGCCTGACGGAGTGCAAAGGCAATCATATGTGAAAATTTTTACTAGGGAAAAAAGCATTGGTGTCTTCAATGAAGTTCTTGGGTACCTGCTTACCAAATCAAATGATCTTCCTGTAGCCCCAAAAGCAGGCATATTGATATTGCCCGATGGTGTCATTGATTCAATTGACAAGCCCGTATCGCCAATTGCCTTTGTTAGCTCCAAGGTTACCGGACATTCTCCGGCTAGCTATTACAACATTGGTGATATGATTAAATTTGAGAGTCTTAGAAGGATTCTTGATGGATGGGAAAAGTTACATAAAACGATCGCTTTTGATGAGTGGGTCGCAAACCAAGATAGAAATTTAGGGAACTTGATCATTGATTCACACAATCAAGTCACCCTTATTGACCACAGTAATATGCCTGTAGATCTCCTGTGGTCTCCTGAAGACTTATCCATAACTATCAACCCAGTCAATAAGTTGGAAATGGCCCTCCGAGCCGTGCCAACCCTTCCTCAGAAAATGGATATAGTAAATGGAGCTAACGGACAAACTGAAGCATTGGAAATCGTAATAGCAGAGATTGCTTATTGGTGTGAAAAGCTTCTGAATCCGCAAGCAAAAGATTGTTTATTGGAATTTTTGAGTCATCGGGCTATTTTTTCCAAAGAAAGATTAAGCAGAAGGCTTGGCGTACTGGCGGGGGTCGCGTGATTAACTTTGATTCTATCCTAAGTGAGCATTCACATCAGCCGATTGTTAAAGGTGAATGGTTTACAATTCAGTGGTGCCCTGATGTTGCCACAGGAGAAAAACTCAATATCGGAGTATGTTTCAAAGATAGTTTTGGCGGGGTATTTGTACAAACTCTTGAGTATTTTGATAGGATTTCTTGCTTGTACTCTCATGGCATGACATTTCACCTTAAGTTAGCTTGTGAAGTGGCTAGGGAGATAGTACTTTCAGGGGAAGTATTTTTATCAAATCAATGCCAGAATTTAACTTTTAAAAACAATGGATATGCTCAAGGTGAATCAGCAGACGACATAGTATCTTCTCTGTTTTCAAATGTTGTTCCTTTATCGGTAAAAGTGACAAAAAAGAGAGAGAAAGTTTACACTCCAATTTCAAGAGATCGCCTTTACAATATAATGGATGGCTACCTCAAACAACACCTTGAATACGAAGAATATTTTGAGATGCGAGACCCATCCCCGTTAAAAAGAATTACACTGGGGCAACAATCGCAAACAATTTATCTTCCTTACAAAGCCAAGACCTCACTCGGAACAATAGCGTCAGCAGCCTATTCTGATGAAAATTTAGCCAAATGTCATTTGTATGATGCTCAAAGAGATATCTCGTTAGCTTTGAATAACTACGATGAGTATAAGTGTGGAGCGATTTTCATATTGTCTCCAAACAATGATCTCAAAGTAGACAAACGCGATCAAGTAGATTTAGAGATTGATAAGTTTTGCTGGTATTTGAAAACACAAGCCATAGAAACCGAAGTTGATAGTGACCCAGATAGTTTATCCGACAGAGCAATCCATTGGTACCGTAGGAAAGCTGCCTAATAATATTCCTAGTTCACAAAAAACCGTCCTTTGGCGGTTTTTTGTGTCGAGAATATCCAAGATTTCCAATCATTGATTTTTAACCAATGCAGGGTTGGTGAAAAGTTCGGTACTGATATCTGAGTACATGGCATTTGGTCGGCGGGGTTGAACCTGATCAGACGAACGGGATTTTAAATCATGCAGAAAAATACTGACTGTACTTTTATCTCAGTAAACGATCCCTTTAACTTTTTTGTCAAAAATCGGGATACCTGGGATTTGATTATTTTGTGATCTAAAGACCAGTAACTTAGCGGCATTTCCATTTCTGTATACAGAAGGCCGCGAAAGCAGCCTTAGATAATATGTATGCCCGCATATCTGGCATTGCTCTACAGTAGAATTGATGAGACAACTCATTACGACAAACTAAATTAGCAAAATCAAGCTGGCGTACATTTATATTGATTTCTAACCACTACAGGTTGCCCTTGAAACTTAATGCGTTGATAATGGTACATTGTTGCTTGATTTACTATCACTATCAAATTCGCATTATCACGAAAAATTCCATTTTTCACTTTCTTTAAAGTGTTTTGTATAAAATTTTTATTTTTATAGTACTCAAGCACTACATGATCATCACTACTATATGACCTGAGTACTGTATCTGTTTTGACTGTTTGCATCACAATATTCGCTTGAATATTAGGGTACTTACTGACACCATCCTCAGTAAAATTATAAACAGGAGTATTTTCATAACAAAATAAATCGGCTCGAACTACACCAGAGAATGACAGTCCAACTAAAAGCACCGTATATATTAATACATTCATTATCATACCTCCGATTTCCATACAGTTTATATCGCCTAATACAAAAAAATATTTACAACTACTTACAGCAATGATTAATTATAAATTCGGGCAATGAATAACCATTGCCCTTATTATGAGCTATTCGCTAAAGGTTATCCTCTTTAAACAACTGTTCTAAGTTCAATGTTATATTCTTTTTATTCAATTCTTTTTCAATACATTCCCAACGCTTACGTTTAGCATCCTTAAGATTTGCTACGGCATTTTTTGCGTCAGCATCGCTCATACTACCGATATTTGATTTAAGCTGATAATCAAGATCATCATATTTTTGATGTTCTGATTTACATACACCAGAAATCGCTTTAGTTACAAGTCTGCTATCTTTATGCGGATCATATGTTTTGTATGCGGCAAAAGTTGAAGTACTGAATAACAACCCCAAAATTAGTAACTTTTTCATTTTATATAGCCTCTTAGTTATATGTTTTCTAAACCAAAATAACAATACAATCTGATACAGAAAACATCATGTTATGGATAACACGCATTATAATCACCTCCATTTTTCTGAACGCATTGTAACTTTTCAGAAAAATATGCCTCTTGAATTACTGGTTTGGCATTAGGACGAGAAAGGTGATTAGTTTTATTAATTAGTGAAAAAACACATTCTCTGAAAATGTTTTCCAGTTCAGTTTTCTTCTTAGAGTAATCGGCGTTAACGATATCCCTTCTATACATTTCCTGCTTTAGCATAGACTTAGGAAATTCACTGAATGGTCGCCAATCCTGAGAGTCTTTCCATGCTGTATATGGAGCTAATTGATTTTTCAATTCCTGACGGCAATTAGATTTATCTATTGCCAAATCATACAATTTAAGACTTACCCCATAATCTAAATAGTCCATTTCTGCCACATCTCTTTCTACTGAATCATTTGAGTAAGATGCTATTTCATCAAGTATCTTTTTAGTCAATTCAGTATTTTCTTTTAGATCTTTACTGATTAACTCTTGTGCTCGCTCCTTTCTACCAGCATCGGAAAATATAGCCACATACTTAGCCACCTTATCCTGTTCAGCTTTATCGGCTGCCGCTAAAGCATCTTGAGCCGCCTTTTCAGCCTTTATAACTTTTTGCTCTTCTACGAATTTGGCATAATCGGCAACGTTAGTAATGTTATTTTCACGAGCAATAGAAAAATCTTTGCCGTCTTTAAATCCAAGTTTTTGTGCTCTGGATTCATCACTTGAGGATCGGGCAGCACTTGCCACGAAAGCCAGTACAATGATCAATACTGGCACTGTATAATTGTTAACGAGTTTATAGGGTAAGTACTCAGCCCGGAGAGTACCTAAACCCAAAACAGCCCAACCTATCGCGGCAGTACTTGCCAGTAGCTGGCACAATCCAGCGACGGAAAGCATGACTACCGACCAGAAGCCTGTACCGACTGCGAAAAGATCACCAAATTTCTCCATTGACGCAAGGAATAAAAACACTCCCCAAATACCATAAATTCCTATTTTTAAATATTTACTCACCGTAATTATCCTTTAATAATTTTCCAAATCTATGGTTCGTTCTATTAGTATTATCGACAATAATTCGTTTGCCTTTAGGTAGAACCCTTAAAAAAGAATCCCCCCAAAATTTATAGATTAGCAGTTGTACCAGTCTCACCGTTTTGTCACTCCCGTTAGCTTATCTCAGGCCAAAAGTACGGACTTAAAGCCGTCCGTGTTCAGGTGCTCAAGGGTAGCACGCACATCAATAATCGATCGATAAAAACGATCGATTATTGATTTATTGATCGTTATAATCTATCAACAACTATTAATTCAATACAAATCAATAGGTAAAATCGATCAAGCGGATTCGCCATCCATGAAAAGGGTTATGTATCTGATTTCAATACGGGGAGTACTGGCGATTCCATCACGAAAACGATCTCAAAGCGTCGCTACGGCGTTTTATGGGGTTTTGTACATACGTGTATGTCAGTAACGAAGATCGCGTTCAGGGGCTTCCTGTGCGTTTTGCCCGAAACACCATTATGAAGGCGGATTAATTGGATCGGGGTCGCTTCGCTCTGGTCAGTACTGACAGGGCTTTTCCAGTAACTGAAACAGCAGGTACACACTAAGTACATAAAGGAATCATTAGTATAATAAGTAATGAAATAACAATAAGTTATGTACTTACTGACAGAACAATAAAACGCGATTGGTTCGCTCTGCCAGTGACTGAAAGGAACACAGCAGTAGAACCTAATCCAGCGAACAGTACACGCGAAGCGGGTGCTGTTTAAATGTTTTATCTATATAAACAATGTGATAGCTATCAAGTACTCACTACGTGAGCACTCTCACTAACTACCCGAAACAGTTCGCTTGCTTCGCCGCTCCTGCTTTCCGGTAGTTAATTCGCTTTCGCTCCTCGGTGTCATGTCCGAAATTTATTACCTAATAACTTTTTAAGGTATTATTTTCCGGACATTTATTGGTTTTATGATGGTGTTTCTGACAAATAAGCGGGACTATTTCTGTTTCTTTTGTACTGCTTTTTCGTACTTCTCGTACATGGCTGCCCTTTCCTCAGTACTGAGATCTTCGTTAGTAGTACTGGTAAGAAATGCCCTGAACGCTTCTAACTCAAGCCCTGGATTGCTGCCTTTCCAGCGGCGGAAACGCTTTGCTTTGGTATCATCAAGAGTGAAACGCTTTTCCTTGTTCATTGAGCCTTGCGGTCTGCCTCTCTGCCCTTGTTCATCATCATCAATACCAAGATCTATGTACTCAATGTTATCCGTAAGTGATCTCGCTTGCCATTCATCAAAAACATAGACTATCTGCGTTTCAGTACTGTCAAAATTCCTCGAAATCCCTCGTAGTACGAACTGGTGTAAACTTTCATATTCCCTTGCGGCGTGTATCGCCTCGCCGTCAATCTCAAAGAACAATTCACACTGTTTAGCTTCTGTTTCTGAGGGACGCATACAGGCCAACCAGACGCACGTCATAAGGTGTTGGTACTGGTTAAATCCTCTGGCATCCGGGCTGATCTCTGTGCCGTTCTTGAGGTTCTGAGAGTCGCTTTTGTTCTTCGTCCAGAAGAAGTCTTGCCCGGCAAGTCTGGTATCGAGGAAATCGTATATTTTTTGTACTTTATCAGGGTTGTTAGTTTTCCATGTCATTGATAGCTTGTGATTTTTTGAGAAGTAATAAACCTGTAATCTGTCTTTGAGTGCTGTTTTTCGTGTTAATAATCCTTCAAGTTCAGTACTTTCAAAGAGTTCTTTATTGCCTTTATAGATCAATGAGTTTTCAAAATTAGCCCCGAGAAAGGTAATTGATACATCTTTGTACTTATTGAGATCTTTCCAGGCGGTAATATTAAGCTGTTCCTTTTCCGTATCGGTAAAGTACTCATTATTCATTATAAAAAAATCATTATCATTCAATACTGAAAGTTGATTTAAAATGTTCTTTACTACATCGCCCTTTACTTCTGGATTTCTTTCAGCCGCAATATATATATTTCTGTCATCTAATGACTGAACTTTGTGGATTAAATAATTACGAATAACGTTTTTTATTTCAGCACTACCTTCATTTATGTTTTGGAAAGAGTGGAAATTAGTCACATCATCAATGTAAATATTCCAGTCAGATAACAATTCACGAGGGATTTTGAAAAATGTTTTATCTGTTATGATTAATGTTTTATTACTTCCAGATGAAAGGAATTCAATAGCCGAACTAATAACACTTTCATCTTTTGGTACTGTATCCGTAATAATATACTCGCAATTATTGATTTGCTTAGCCGTCTGCTTAATAAGTTCTTGTGTGTTCTGTACTACAATATATTTTTCAGCACTGTTATTGATTATATTACATATAGCTGTGGTTTTGCCTGAGCCACACTCAGCAGATACATACTTAAACTTGTTATAAATATGTGTAGGATTAATCATTTGTTCACGCTCCATGTTGATTAATTTAGAAAGGTCAGCCATTCCAGTGTCTGGCCTTTCGTCGTTTTAGTTATTGTATTTAGAGTATACATTATCAAACCTTAATCCCAAACTATAATGGAAAAGATCGAAAAAAAGAATTAACTTCCAATTATATGCTCGACTATTTTTAAGTCATCATTCTGAACACCCATGTACAGTACTTCACCATTTTTACTATTAATTACGATCGCTTGTTTTTCGTTAATTGCTATGTAATTAACAACTAAAAATATAGAATCGCTATAGCGTTTTATAACAATGCTTTTAATTACACGTTTAATCTTGATGTTAAAATCAAGTCTTATATCTACATTCATCGGATCGCGTAACTCCTCTGAATATTTTTTCAACTCATCGAATGTACTTACATTCACATTCAAACGTTTTAGATTCGATATTTCAGATTCGATTTCTCCAATTTTCTTCTGTAAATTTTTCAAAATTCTCCTATCATTAGGATCGGGTATATCCTCTTTCTCGATATCTTGTAAGATCTCATCTTTGTACTTTATATGTGTTAACAACTCCATTGAAAGATGATTTACTCTAATCTGAATATCAGATTCATTCGCATTCAATGATGAAAAATCAAAATTCCTGATGTATTGCAATAATGCATTTTCAAAAAACTTGTATTTGAATCCACGTTCCTGACATCTATCAATCTTAACGAGACTGCCACCACAACGAAAATAAGATTCACCATTAGGCTCAACACTGTTAACCTGAACATATCTCCCACATTCCATGCATATACATAATCCAGCAAATAAATTATTTGCCTTGCGATGAATTTTACCAACGGGATTCCTCTGTTTCCGTAGTTGGTCAACGATGTGGAATAGTGATAAATCTACAACTACTGGATAGATAACAAGACCACTTAGCTTTTTCCTACCAGTTGAATTGAATTTCCCAATCAATCTCTCATCTTTTATTATCTTGTTTATGTGAGCAATCGTTGGTTCACTATCATTGATTAACATATTTTTTTCTTTTAATACATCGCGTATTGCTGCCGGACCGAAACCGTCAGCATACATCTGGAATATAAGATTATACTTTTCCTTCTCCCCTTCTTTGATTACATATCCATTGTCTTTTACTTCCAACCATGATGGAACTCGATTAGTCAGTACTGCTTTACCATCGATTGCGTTTTTGATTCGTTCATCCCAATTTTTGATACTCAATCGGGCTTTGCGTTTACTCTCGTTATGAGCACGTTGTAACCCGCCCGTAATGATACTGAGGTCACTACTGGAATGATGTATTGTTTCAGTTTCGACTTCATGGATATCACATCCGGCAGTGATCAAATTAAGGAATAGATTAGCGGCTTTAATTGGTTCTGCTCGACTAAATCGATCAAGGTTCTCAATGACTAAAACCGAATTGATAATCTTACGATCCAATACATCATCAATGAATGATTTCAGCACTGAACCATCTTCGATGTTCTTACCGCTATAGGCCGAGATCCCCTCTGCGAACAACCAGTTAACTGCTCCTAATTCGTATCCTCGATCATGTAGAGAATCATCATATGATGACACGTAATCATTCAGCATCTTTTGCTGGCGAGACATCCCAAAGCCATCTTTAGCCTGACCTCTCGAACTAACACGAGCGTAACAATATACCGTTTTTATCATTCTATTTTCCGAAAAATTACAACAGTAATAATAAGTATATCATGGTGGTCATTGGCATCATTGCGATTCTGAGCGCCATCGGCGTTCCCGCCTATCAGAACTACCTGCGCAAGGCGGCGCTGACCGATATGCTGCAAACTTTCGTTCCCTACCGCACGGCCATTGAGCTTTGCGCGCTGGATCACGGTGGTGTGGAGAGCTGCGACGCCGGCAGTAACGGTATCCCTTCCCCCACCACGACACGCTACGTTTCAGGAATGAGCGTGGCGAAAGGGACCGTGACCTTAACAGGACAGGAGAGTCTTAACGGGCTGACGGTGACCATGACGCCACGGTGGAGCGACGGCAACGGTATGACGGGCTGGACGCGCGACTGCAACATCAGTGCTGACAGCGCCCTGAAACAGGCCTGCGAAGACGTTTTCCGCTTCGACAATAACTGAGGAGCGGATAATGAATACCGATCAACTCGTGGCGCTTTGTCAGCGCCATCACGCTCTGCTGCTCACCAGCGACAGTGACATGGTCAGCATCGCCGTCGTGGGCAGCCCCGCGGCTGAACTCATGGAGGCGCTGCGCTTCGCGACCCAGAAACGGATTGATATTGAGTGCTGGAGCGCTGAGCGCATGGAAAAACACCGGCAGCTAACGTCACAATCGCATCTGCCCGTCGTTTCGCAAACACACTCGACGGTGGATATCCTCAACCACACGCTGCAGCAGGCAATCAACCAGCGCGCCTCCGACATTCATATCGAACCGATGGAGCATGCATGCCAGATTCGGTTACGCATCGACGGGGTTCTTTGCCCCCAGCCTCCGCTTTCCGCCTCGCTGGCCAGCCTGTTCAGCGCACGTTTAAAAGTGCTGGGTAATCTGGATATTGCAGAACGTCGTTTACCTCAGGACGGTCAGTTTACGATTGAGCTGGCAAACGAGCCGGTCTCGTTTCGGATCGCGACGCTTCCCTGCAGCGGTGGCGAGAAAATTGTGCTGCGTCTCCTGCATCAGGTTCAACAGGCTCTTGAGCCGAAAGCGCTTGGCATGAGCGCAGAACAACTGGCCTGTTTCAATGAGGTTCTCCACCAGCCGCAGGGGCTGATTCTGGTCACCGGCCCTACCGGCAGCGGCAAAACCGTGACGCTGTACAGCGCGCTGCAGGCGCGTAATACCCCTGACGTCAACATCTGTAGCGTGGAGGATCCGATTGAAATCCCCCTTGCGGGATTAAACCAGACGCAGATTAATCCCCGGGCGGGTTTAACATTCCAGAGCGTGCTGAGGGCGCTGCTGCGTCAGGATCCAGACATCATTATGGTCGGCGAAATCCGTGACGGTGAAACGGCAGAAATTGCCATTAATGCCGCCCAGACCGGTCATCTGGTGCTGTCAACGCTGCACACCAACTCGACGACGGAAACCCTGATTCGCCTGGAGCAGATGGGCGTCGCGCGCTGGATGATATCTTCCGCGCTGTCGATGGTGATTGCCCAGAGACTGGTCCGGCGTTTGTGTCCGCACTGTCGCCGGGAAGCCAGCGAGCATGCTGAATTACCGCGCGCCGTATGGTCCAGACCGCTTCCACGCTGGCAGCCCACCGGCTGCGATCGCTGTTATCACGGTTTTTATGGCCGCGTTGCCATTTTTGAAGTACTGGCGATCGACAATGCCCTGCGCCAGGCCATTGCCAGCGGGGCGGGAATCGAAGTGATAGAGGCGAGTGCCCGGCAGGCGGGAATGATTTCTCTTTTTGAGCACGGCTGCATGGCCGTCGAAAAAGGGCTGACCACGATCGAAGAGCTGGTGCGCGTGCTGGGAATGCCGGATGGCTGCTAATCAGCTCTAGCGCTGGCGAGCGCTCACCAAAGAAGGTGAACCCCAAAGCGGAACACTCTGGGCCACAGACCGCAATGCCGCCTTCACCAGGCTGATGCGTAGCGATCTCCATCCTCTGGCGCTTACCCGATGCGCTCAGCGGCACCGCTGGCGGCCGCATCACTGCTACGAGATGTTTCGCCAGCTCGCAACGCTTCTGCAGGCGGGGCTGACGTTGTCCCACAGCCTGCAGATGCTGGCAGAGCAACATCCGTTAAAACCGTGGCAGGCGCTGCTGCAAAGCATTGCCGATGAGCTCAGTGAGGGATCCCCCTTTTCTGAGTCGCTAAAAAAGTGGCCAGCGGTGTTTAGCCCACTGCATGTCTCGATGGTGAAAACCGGTGAGCTCACAGGGAAACTGGAGGAGTGCTGCCGCCAGCTCGCGCAGCAGCAAAAAGCGCAGCAGCAGCTCAGAGATAAGGTGAAAAAGGCCCTGCGCTATCCGGCGATCGTCCTGACGCTGGCCGTACTCGTGGTGCTGGCGATGGTCATTCTGGTCTTGCCCGAGTTTGCCGCGATCTACAAAACGTTTAACACACCGCTTCCGATGCTGACACAAATGGTCATGGGGATGGCCGCATTTATCCAGTCTTATGCCCTCGCGTTGTTCGCAGCGTTATTAATGCCCTTAGCCGCCGCCTGGGCTCTGAGGCAGAACCCTCGCTGGCAGCGCATGCTGATCCATACGCCCGTGATGGGCGCGCTGGCAAAAGGCCAAAAGCTGGGACACATCTTTACCGTGCTGTCACTCACGCAGCAGGCAGGTATCCCCTTTTTACAGGGCCTGGAGAGCGCAGAGGAGACCGTTGAAAGTCGCTATTGGCGGGGAATACTCCGCAGCGTTCGCGAGGACATTGAAAAAGGTCTCCCCGTCTGGTCATCCTTTCAGAAAGCGGCCATCTTTACCCCGCTGTGTATTCAGCTTTTACGAACCGGCGAAATGTCAGGTGCGCTGGACATCATGCTGGAAAATCTCGCCCGGCACCACACGGAACAGACCTTTCAACGGGCAGATAATCTGGCGGCACTTCTCGAGCCAGTGCTTCTGATTGTGACAGGGGTCATCATCGGCACGCTGGTGGTGGCAATGTACCTGCCGATTTTCCATCTGGGAGATGCGATGAGCGCGGGTTAGTGCTAAACAGTGCTGGCGCACGGGCATGCGCCAGCAGAAGCCATTACAGACTATTGAATACGCGGTTTTCCTGTTCCTGAACGCGAATAAACGTCGTACGTTTCGTCAGCTCTTTCAGGCGGGATGCCCCAACGTAGGTGCAGGCCGAGCGCAGGCCGCCGAGGATATCGCGCGCGGTGTATTCAACCGGGCCGCGCAGAGGCAGCTTCACGGTTTTGCCTTCTGCCGCACGGTATTTTGCCACGCCACCGACGTGACGGGTCATCGCGGATTCAGAGCTCATGCCGTAGAACAGCATAAATTTCTCTCCATTTTCTTCAACAACGGTACCACCGCTCTCTTCGTGTCCAGCCAGCATACCGCCGAGCATCACAAAGTCGGCGCCGCCGCCGAAAGCTTTCGCAACGTCGCCCGGCATGGTGCAGCCGCCATCGCTGATGATCTGGCCGCCCAGACCGTGCGCCGCGTCGGCGCATTCAATGACTGCAGAGAGCTGCGGATAACCGACGCCGGTTTTGACGCGGGTCGTGCACACGGAGCCCGGGCCAATACCCACTTTCACGATATCTGCACCGGAAAGGATCAGCTCTTCACACATTTCACCGGTCACCACGTTGCCCGCGATGATGGTTTTCGTCGGCCAGGCTTCACGCGCCTTGCTGACGAACTGCACGAAATGTTCGGAGTAACCGTTCGCCACGTCAATACAAACGAAGTTGAGCGCCGGGTTAGCGTTCAGGATCTGTTTGGTCTTCTCGAAATCGGCATCGGAAGTGCCGGTAGAAACCATCACATGCTTCACCACGTCAGCAGGCGCGGACGCAACAAACGCATTCCACTCTTCAGGGCTGTAATGTTTGTGCACGGCGGTAAGAATGTCGAACTGTGCCAGGGCGGTTGCCATCTCAAAGGTTCCCACAGTATCCATGTTGGCGGCGATGATCGGCACGCCAGACCAGGTCTGACCGGAATGCTTAAAGGTGAATTGACGTTCGAGTTCAACGTCTGAGCGACTTTTCAGTGTAGAGCGTTTAGGGCGGATAAGAACGTCTTTGAAACCTAACTTCAGATCTTCTTCGATACGCATGTGCGGATTCCTGGGGTTAGAGGCAAATATGTTAAAAGCACAACTCCAGTGACGTTATCATACGCACTAATACCTGCTCCGCAAGACTGCGAAATTCTCTTTTTTTACGCTACAATCCTATAAATTTACCTGGTAAAAAGCCGGTAAACAGGGTCAAACAGTTGCCAGCGCACCTAATAGTTTTAAACAACTGATTTTAATAATGAATAATTCCCAGGATTTGAATTAATGGGGTATATCGTCGCATTAACCGGCGGCATCGGTAGTGGCAAAAGTACCGTTGCGGACGCGTTCTCTCGTTTGGGTATCACGATTATTGATGCCGATATCATTGCCCGCCAGGTGGTAGAGCCCAATACACCCGCGCTAAAGGCCATCGCAGAACATTTTGGTCAGGCAGTCATCAGTGCCGATGGCACACTGAATCGCCGTCAGCTTCGAGAATGTATTTTTTCTGATTCTGCGGAAAAAGCCTGGCTTAATGCCCTGCTCCACCCCATCATCCACCAGGAAACTCAACGTCAGATAGCCGCAGCCCGCTCGCCCTATGTCCTGTGGGTGGTTCCGCTACTGGTTGAAAATCAGCTGCAGAAGAAAGCCGATCGTGTGCTGGTGATTGATGTCGCGCCCGAAACGCAAATCCAGAGAACCATGACGCGCGATCGCGTCTCTCGGGAGCATGCTGAACAAATTCTTGCCGCTCAGGCTACGCGCGCTCAGCGCCTTGCCGTGGCGGATGATGTTATTGATAATAACGGCGCACCAGATGCCATTGCATCGGATGTTGCCCGTCTGCACGCGCAGTATCTGACGTTCGCCGCGCAGGCCGTTGCACAGGAAAAACCATAATGTCGACACACATCCTTTTTGAGCATCCGCTCAACGAAAAAATGCGCACCTGGCTGCGCATCGAATTCCTTATTCAACAACTTTCACAACATCTGCCTGTTAACGATCATGCCACCGCGCTGCACTTCTTCCGCAACGTAGGCGATCTGCTGGATGTGATTGAACGCGGCGATGTCCGCACAGAATTACTCAAAGAGCTGGAGCGCCAGCAGCGTAAATTGCAGGCATGGACAGAGGTCCCCGGCGTAGATCAGAGCCGTATCGACGCGCTCCGCCAGCAGTTGAAAAGCAGCAGCGCCGTCCTGATGGCCGCGCCGCGCGTCGGGCAGTTTTTGCGTGAAGACCGCCTGATTGGCCTGGTGCGCCAGCGTCTGAGCATTCCTGGCGGCTGCTGCAGCTTCGACCTGCCGACGCTGCATATGTGGCTACATATGCCACAGGCGCAGCGTGACGCACAGGTGAACAGCTGGCTGGCAAGCCTGGAGCCAATGCACCAGACGCTATCGCTGATCCTCGATCTGATCCGTAACTCTGCGCCGTTCCGCAAGCAAACCAGCCTGAATGGTTTCTTCCAGGATAACGGTGATGATGCCGATCTTCTGCGTCTCAACCTGTCTCTCGGCGAACAGCTTTACCCACAGATTTCCGGGCATAAGAGCCGCTTTGCGATTCGCTTTATGCCGCTGGACAGTGAAAATGGCACCGTGCCGGAACGTCTCGATTTTGAACTGGCCTGTTGTTAAGGAGTGCCGATGTCTGATGTCACCACCGTAAGCTGCCCAACCTGTGGCAAAACCGTTGTCTGGGGCGAAGTCAGTCCGTTCCGCCCATTCTGCTGCAAGCGCTGTCAGCTCATTGACCTGGGCGAATGGGCGGCGGAAGAGAAACGCATTCCAAGCGAAGGCGATCTCTCGGATAGCGATGACTGGAGTGAAACCCAGCAGTAATCTGTAAAGCCTGCTGGCGCTTCGCTCAGCAGGCCTACGGTTGTGCGACTAACCGCAGGATCACGGGTTCATTAGCTGGCGGGAATTTTTCGGCATCACTTGCCTGAAGTTCCACCCAGTTACCCGGCTGTCCCTCTTTTCCCCAGGGTTCCCCCTCCCAGTTTTCTACCAGCCAGAACCACAGCGTGATGTGCCTGTCCGGAAACTGGTACTCAAGCTTATCAAACAGCGTTGCGCCAAGCGGCGTGATCCCCACCTCTTCCTGAAGCTCCCGAACCAGCGCCTCTTCCGGCGTTTCACCTGACTCGATTTTACCGCCTGGAAACTCCCACTTGTTCGCCATATGGGCGTCGGCAGCGCGCTGGGTGATGAAGATTTGGTTTTGCGGGTTGCGAATAATCCCGACGGCAATTTGCAGTATTTTCATATTGTCACTTCCATAAAAAAGGCGCAGATTTCTGCGCCTTTTTGTTTTTTTATGAACTTAGCTCAGACGGCCGTGGCACGCCTTGTACTTTTTACCGGAACCACACGGGCAAGGATCGTTACGACCCACTTTACGATCGCCGGTCTGCGCGGCGATCGCCGCTGCGGCTTCGCTGTCGTCGGTCTGATGACTCAGCTGTTGCATCTGTGCCAGACGCTCGGCTTCTTCACGACGCTGCTGCTCCATCGCTTCCACTTCTTCCGGCATACGCACCTGAACCTTGCTCAGGGTGCTGATCACTTCATACTTCAGTGATTCCAGCATAGAGGCAAACATGGAGAAGGATTCACGCTTATATTCCTGCTTCGGATCTTTCTGCGCATAGCCACGCAGGTGAATACCCTGGCGCAGGTAGTCCATCGCCGCCAGGTGCTCTTTCCACAGGGAGTCGAGCGTCTGCAGCATTACACCTTTTTCGAAATGACGCATCATTTCAGCACCAACAACCTCTTCCTTACGCTTGTAGACGTCCAGCGCGGTTTCAAAGATACGTTCGCGCAGGGTCTCTTCGTGCAGCTCAGGCTCTTTATCCAGCCACTCTTTGATTGGCAGATCGAGGTCAAAGTCATTTTTCAGACGTTCCTGCAGGCCTTCGATATCCCACATCTCTTCCAGAGACTGCGGTGGAATATGCGCGTCGATGGTGGCTTTAAACACATCTTCACGAATGCTGTTGATGGTTTCGCTCACGTCGGACACGTCCAGCAGTTCGTTACGCTGGGTGTAGATCGCGCGACGCTGATCGTTAGCCACATCATCATATTCCAGCAGCTGCTTACGAATATCAAAGTTGCGGCTTTCCACTTTACGCTGTGCGTTAGCGATCGCTTTAGTCACCCAAGGGTGCTCGATGGCTTCGCCAGGTTTCATCCCCAGCTTACGCATCATGCCGGAAACACGGTCGGAGGCGAAAATACGCATCAGCGCATCTTCCATAGACAGGTAGAAGCGGGATGAACCGGCATCACCCTGACGACCCGCACGGCCACGCAGCTGGTTATCGATACGACGAGACTCGTGACGCTCTGTACCGATAATGTGCAGACCGCCGGAAGCCAGGACGGCGTCATGACGAACCTGCCAGTCGGCTTTGATCTGCGCAATCTGTTCTGGCGTTGGGTTTTCCAGCTCCGCCACTTCAGCCTGCCAGCTACCGCCCAGCATAATATCGGTACCACGACCCGCCATGTTGGTGGCAATGGTTACTGCAGCCGGATAACCCGCCTGCGCAACAATGTCCGCTTCTTTGGCGTGGAATTTGGCGTTCAGAACGTTGTGTTTGATACCCGCTTTAGTCAGCTCGTGAGAAACCACTTCAGATTTCTCGATTGAGATGGTCCCCACCAGAACCGGCTGGCCGTTGGCAGTGCGGTCGCGAATATCTTCGATGATCGCCTGAATTTTTTCCGCTTCGGTCATGTACACCAGATCCGGCATATCCTTACGGATCATCGGACGGTTGGTTGGAACGACCACGGTATCCAGCTTGTAGATGGAGCTGAATTCAAACGCTTCGGTATCAGCAGTACCGGTCATCCCCGCCAGCTTCTCGTACAGACGGAAATAATTCTGGAAGGTAATAGACGCCAGCGTCTGGTTTTCATTCTGAATATCCACACCTTCTTTGGCTTCCACAGCCTGATGCAGACCGTCAGACCAGCGACGTCCCTGCATGGTACGGCCGGTGTGTTCATCGACGATGATCACTTCGCCGTCTTTAACGATGTAATCGACGTCGCGGGTGAACAGCGCGTGGGCGCGCAGTGCAGCGGTCACGTGGTGCATCAGCATGATGTTGCTCGGGGAGTACAGGGACTCGCCCTCTTCCATGATGCCTTCAGCCACCAGCAGCTCTTCAATTTTCACCAGACCACGTTCGGTCAGGTTCACCTGGCGCGCTTTTTCATCTACGGAGAAGTGACCTTCACCCTGGAAGGTATCCGAGTCCTCTTTCTCCTGGCGCAGCAGGTGTGGAATGATTTTGTCGACTTTACGGTACATCTCGGAGCTGTCTTCAGCCGGGCCGGAGATGATCAGCGGGGTACGCGCTTCATCGATCAGGATGGAGTCAACCTCATCCACCAGCGCATAGTGCAGCTTACGCTGTACGCGCTCTTCCGGGCTGAACGCCATGTTGTCACGCAGGTAGTCGAAGCCGTATTCGTTGTTGGTGCCGTAGGTGATGTCCGCGTTATACGCTTCGCGCTTGGCTGGCGCAGGCAGGCCGGACATGTTGATGCCGACGGTCATACCGAGGAATTCGAACAGTGGACGGTTGTTTTCGGCGTCACGCTGCGCCAGATAGTCGTTGACGGTAACCACGTGAACGCCTTTACCGGTCAGCGCGTTCAGGTAAGCCGGCAGCGTTGCGGTCAGGGTTTTACCTTCACCGGTACGCATTTCCGCGATGCAGCGCTCGTTGAGCACCATACCACCCAGCAGCTGAACGTCGAAGTGACGCATGCCGAATACACGCTTACTCGCTTCGCGCACGACAGCAAACGCTTCCGGGATCAGGCTCTCTAAGGTTTCACCTTTTTCCAGACGCGCACGGAATTCCGCCGTTTTCGCTTTCAGCTCGTCATCAGAGAGCTTCTCCATCGCCGGTTCCATACCGTTGATGACGGCAACAGCTTTGCGCATACGGCGCAGGGTACGATCGTTACGACTACCAAAAACTTTAGTTAACAATTTGATTAGCATAATAAATTCTCAAACGCCCCATTGTGGGCAGATAAATTAAGGTATTGAAAAAGTTAATTTAGCTGAGGCGTTGCGGCCCGGCGCGAATGCCGTGAGCCTGGCTAATCCAGGTTGAAACAGAGAATGAAGCAGGTGAAACAAACGCACGCTGCGTTGTCTGACGAACCATGACCGGCGGCTGGCTGTCCTGCGTGAGCAGCGCGTTGAGCGTGTCCAGCAGGGCAAGATGCTGAGCCTGCACCGGCAGCGCCTCTTCCGCAACAGGCATGGCCTGCGGTGCCATCGCAAAGGACAGATGGCGGATAACGGTGCGGATAGCGTGCTGGTGCCAGTAATCGACGGTGAAGTTTGGGCGGCGACTGGCTTCAAGCCACGCGAGGTTAGTGAAGTTAACCCGCGTGCTGAGATCGTGTTTAGTGGTGGAGGTTTTTGCGGGCGTCGCCGCTTCGGCACTGTTGCTGAGCGCAGGCAAGCCGAAACTCGCCGCGACCATCCCTAATAAGAGATGCGGCCAGAAGTAACGTCTGCCAAATTGTCGCCAGCGCGTCAGTATTCCGCTCACCTGCTCCACCCAATAAGCCAGCCTTGCAGAGGCTGAGTTCAGTTATTCATTTTAGCGCCCAGATAGTACCACTAAAGCCAATATACATCAGCAGGAATGAGGTGCCGCCGCGGAGAAAAACGGTCAAGAATGCAGCTAACGCACATATTTTCTGAGTAAGACAAACGAGAGATAACGCTGGGGTAAACGAAGAAGGGTAAAAATAAAAACGACTGGTCTTCCTGGTCGGAGAGAGTACCAGGTTAACCAGTCGATTTTTTTACGAAACGGTTTGAACCGTTACGCCAGAACCATGCTTGGTGCTTTGAAAGCCAGCGGCAGTTCAGCTTCGTCTTCGAAGGTCACATATTCCCAGGCTTCCTGTTTTGCCAGGACGGCCTGCAACAGTTTGTTGTTCAGCGCATGACCGGATTTGAACGCGGTAAATGCACCAATGATGTTGTGACCACACATGAACAGGTCGCCAATAGCATCCAGCATTTTGTGACGAACGAATTCATCTTCGAAACGCAGGCCGTCTTCGTTCAGTACGCGATAATCGTCAACAACGATGGCACAATCGAAGCTGCCGCCCAGGCACAGGCCGCGGGACTGCAGATATTCGATATCACGCATGAAGCCAAATGTACGGGCTCGGCTGATCTGGCGCATAAACGCATCGGCAGAGAAGTTCATCGCATAGCGCTGGGTGCTGGAGTCAATCGCCGGATGGTTAAAGTCGATGGTAAAGTCCAACGAGAAACCATTGTACGGTTTGAATTCAGCCCATTTATCGCCATCTTCGACGCGAACGGTCTCTTTGATGCGTACAAATTTCTTCGCGCAGTTCAGTTCTTCGATGCCGGCATCCAGCAACAGATAGACGAACGGTGCAGCACTGCCATCCATAATCGGGATTTCTGGCGCATCGACTTCAACAATAATGTTGTCGATACCCAGACCCGCCAGGGCGGCGTTCAGGTGCTCTACGGTAGAAATCCGCACGTCATGCTCGTTCACCAGACAAGTACAGAGCATAGTATCACGCACAGATTTGGCATCGGCCGGAAAATCTACCGGTGGATTCAAGTCGGTGCGACGATAGATGACCCCGGTATTGGCCGGCGCAGGGCGTAACGTCAGCGTGACTTTCTTGCCGGTATGTAAACCGACACCAGTCGCCTGAACGATACGTTTAAGTGTCCTTTGTTTGATCATCGTATAATCTCGCCAAATTAACTATCCAACCGAGAGTGTATATCACTAACGGTGGGCCAGTTTAGCACAAAGAGCGCAAATCCCCTAATTCCAGCCAATTCTTAGTCAGCTTGCTTACGCAGGAACGCCGGGATATCCAGATAATCTGGCTCTTTCGCCGTTTGCGGCGTTGGGTCGTTCACCACTTTCGCGGCCGGTTTCTGCTCCTGAGTCAGAGGAGACATACCGTGCTGCTGGTAACGATCCATTACCGGTTGCTGAGTCTGCTTGTTGGTCACCAGGGTGATCTCAGGACGCTTGTCCATACCGATACCGGTCGCAACAACGGTAACACGCAGCTCGTCGTTCATTTCAGGGTCAAGGGAAGTACCGATTACCACGGTAGCGTTGTCAGAGGCGAACGCACGGATGGTGTTCCCCACGGTTTCGAACTCATCCAGACGCAGGTCAAAGCCAGCGGTAATGTTGACCAGCACGCCGCGCGCACCAGACAGATCGATATCTTCCAGCAGTGGAGAAGAGATAGCCATTTCAGCCGCTTCTTCAGCACGGTCTTCACCGCTCGCCACGCCAGAGCCCATCATCGCGTAGCCCATTTCGGACATAACGGTGCGAACGTCTGCAAAGTCAACGTTCATCAGGCCAGGACGGGTAATCAGTTCAGCGATCCCCTGAACCGCGCCTTTCAGCACGTCGTTTGCTGCACCGAATGCGTCCAGCAGGGAAATACCGCGACCCAGAACTTTCAACAGCTTGTCGTTCGGGATGGTGATCAGCGAGTCCACATGCTTGGACAGCTCGGTGATACCCTGCTCCGCGAAGGCCATACGCTTCTTGCCTTCAAAATTGAAAGGCTTGGTCACGACAGCAACGGTCAGGATACCTAAATCTTTTGCCACTTCAGCCACAACAGGTGCTGCGCCGGTACCGGTACCGCCACCCATACCTGCTGCGATGAAGACCATGTCCGCACCTTCCAGTGCAGCGCGCAGCGCTTCACGATCTTCTTCAGCCGCATTGCGACCGACTTCCGGGTTAGCCCCTGCTCCCAGCCCTTTGGTGATACCACCGCCGATCTGGATAGTCTGGCCTACAGCCGTCTTACGCAGTGCCTGCGCATCGGTGTTAACTGCGAAGAATTCAACACCTTCAATGCGTTCACGCACCATATGCTCTACGGCGTTACCGCCGCCGCCACCGACGCCGATGACTTTAATCACCGCGTCGTTGGTCAGTTCCATAGGTTCAAACATAATTTCTCTCTCCGTTGTGCCTGTCGCCCGAGACCGCTAATTCTCTACGGTCTCTTAAAAAAATTAAAACTCTTTTCGCAACCAGTTGTTCAGTCGTTTGACCCACGACCCCACTGAGACGCGTTTTTCCACTTCTGCTTCACCACTGAGATGAGATTCCTTCCCGTAGTGGAGCAGGCCCACAGCCGTTGAATAATACGGCTCCTGAGCATAATCCGTTAAACCGGTGATATTCAGCGGCGCACCAATACGCACCTGCGTATGGAATACGCGCTGAGCACAGGCCGCAAGACCTTCAATTTGCGCTGCACCGCCGGTTAATACAATCCCCGCCGCAAGATGATGTTTAACGCCCTGCTGACGAAGCTGTTCCTGTAACTGTAAAATCTCTTCGTTGACCAGGTTGAGCAGCTCGGTATAGCGCGGCTCAATGACCTCTGCCAACGTCTGGCGCTGCAGGCTACGCGGTGGACGACCACCGACGCTCGGCACTTCAACGCTCTCATCTTTGCCAACGATAGACCCCAGCGCACAGCCGTGGCGCACTTTAATCGCTTCTGCATCGCTCGGCGGCGTACCAAAAGCGTAAGCAATATCGCTGGTCACAACGTTCCCGGCATAAGGGATCACTTTCGTGTGGCGCAACGCACCGCCGGTATACACGGCGATATCCATTGTACCACCACCAATATCGACCACACAGACACCCAGTTCACGTTCATCTTCGGTCAGCACGGAATAACTTGCCGCCAGACCCGCGAAAATAAGTTGGTCAACTTTCAGGCCACAACGTTCAACGGCTTTTACAATGTTCTTCGCCATATCGTTGTGACATGTGATCAGGTGCACTTTTGCCTGCATACGTACGCCAGAAAGACCGACCGGGTTCTTGATCCCTTCCTGGTAGTCAATTGCATATTCCTGTGGAATGACATGCAGCACGCGATGTTCGTCGCGGACACGGACGGATTTCGCCGTGTGCACAACGTTTTCAACGTCTTCCTGCGTCACTTCTTCTTCGGAAATCGGCACCATACCGATTTCGTTCTGGCAGCTAATGTGCTTACCAGAAAGGGCCAGATAGACAGAAGAAATCTGGCAATCTGCCATCAGTTCAGCCTGATCGATGGCGCGCTGAACGCATTTCACCACCGATTCAAGATCGTTTACCCCACCTTTATCCATACCACGGGACGGGCAACTGCCTACGCCAATGATATTGACCATACCGTCGGGCAGAACTTCCCCTACTAAAGCGGCAACCTTCGCGGTGCCAATCTCCAGTCCAACTACCAGTTTTCTGTCCGTCGCCTTGATCATTGTTGTTCTGCCTGTACCTGTGCCTGATTCTGTTGCTGATTAGGTTCCTCGACCGGAGCCGGTACCCAACCGACTGCTGCGCCTGAGTCATAGCGCAAATCAACGTAGCTTATCCGTTTGCCGTCAGTCTGTGCCTGCTGCTGTAAAACCGGGTAAAGTTCGACAAAACGCGCCAGACGCTTCATTGTGTCGCCGCGTCCCAGGTTGAGCTTAATGCCGTTCGTTAACGTCAGCTGCCAGGAACGGCGCGCCGTCATGGCAGCATCTTTTAACGTAAACCTGTCCTTCGCCAGCACCTGACCCATTTCGCGAAAACCTTGTAACACCTCGTTTTCGCTACCTTCCGGGCCATACAACATCGGTAAATTTTGCTTGTTGACACGATCGGCCGGGACGCTGAAGGAGTTTCCGTCTGCGTCAACCATGTGCTGATCATTCCAACGCGCAATGGGCACATATTCAACCAGATGAATCTTCAATTCATCAGGCCATTGCTTTCTTACGCTCGCCTGTTTTATCCATGGCAGACGTTCTATCTGGCTCTGGATAATGTTGACGTCCTGCGTCATAAAGGTGCCAGGCGAGCCCAGCGCCAGAATTGACTGGCGAATATCGTCGTTACGCGTGTAGTGACGCTCACCGGTGACCACCAGCTTAGAAAGCGGCAACCGCTGCGCATCTTCCATCCAGCCCAGGACCATCCAGCCGCTGATAAACACGGTGCACAGCACCCCGAGCAGGAAAATGATGCCTGCAAGACGCGTTCCATTACTGCGGCGTGAGGAGGCGTATTCGTCCTCGTCATCGCGGTTGCGCGTGTTCAATGCAGCCTGAGACATATCAGCCCGCCTGGTCCAGAATGCGTACGACTAACTGCGAGAAGCTCATCCCCGCCTGACGCGCGGCCATCGGCACAAGGCTGTGGCTGGTCATTCCCGGAGAGGTATTCGCTTCCAGCAGATAAAATTGTCCGTCACTGCCCTGCATCACGTCGATGCGTCCCCAGCCCTGACAACCCAGAATATGCCAGGCTTTAAGCACCAGGGACTGTAAATCTGCTTCACGCTCAGCTTCAAGACCACAAGGGCAGAAATATTGCGTCTCATCAGAGAGATACTTCGCCTCATAATCATAGAAGGTTCCGGCCGGTTGGATACGAATTGACGGTAAAATTTCTTCGCCAAGCATCGCGACGGTAAATTCCGGCCCGCTGAGCCATTTTTCAATCAGAACTTCTTCATCATGTTGAAATGCCAGTGCTAAAGCGGACGAAAGATCTTCAGCTTTGTCGACTTTGGACATTCCCACGCTGGAGCCTTCCCGGCTGGGCTTTACAATAACCGGTAAGCCCAGCTCAGCAATGCGTGCATTAACGCTATCCGGCAGGCCCAATTCAAATTCGCGACGCGTCAGCGCAACCCATGGCGCAACGGGTAACCCCGCGCCCTGCCACAGAAGCTTGCTGCGCAGTTTATCCATAGAGATAGCGGAGGCCATCACGCCGCTGCCGGTGTACGGCATGCCGATCAAATCCAGAAGCCCCTGCAGGGTGCCGTCTTCGCCGCCGCGACCATGCAAAGCGATAAAGACTTTATCGAAGCCCATGGCTTTTAATTGCGTCACGTCGACCTCTTTTGGGTCGACCAGGTGCGCATTGACGCCACCTTCGCGCAGTCCCGCCAGCACAGCCGCGCCGGAATTCAGGGAAACCTCGCGCTCGGCGGAGGTACCGCCAGACAGGACAGCAATCTTATCAGCCATGATGCTCATCCTCCTGGGTTTGCGGCTTCAGTTTGATTTCAGCTAAGGTACGGGCGATTTTGCCAATATTTCCCGCGCCCTGAATCAGAATCAAATCGTTACCTGTCAGAACCGGTGCCAGAATTTCCGCCACCTGTGCAGGGTCAGAAACCAGAATAGGGTCAACTTTACCGCGTCCACGGATGGTACGACACAGAGAGCGGCTGTCGGCCCCCGGAATCGGCGTCTCGCCTGCGGCGTACACGTCCAGCATTAACAGGGTGTCTACCTGTGACAGGACGCTGGCGAAATCGTCGTACAGATCGCGCGTACGCGTGAAGCGGTGCGGCTGGAAGACCATCACCAGATTTTTGTCCGGCCAGCCTGCGCGTGCGGCTTTAATGGTGGCGTCGACTTCGGTCGGATGGTGGCCATAGTCGTCCACCAGCATCGCAGTGCCGGCTTTACCGTTCACGGCGTCCAGCGGGAATTCACCGAGGAAGTCGAAGCGACGGCCGGTGCCCTGGAAGCTTTCCAGCGCGCGCAGAATGGCATCATCATCAATGCCTTCTTCCGTCGCGACGGCCACAGCCGCTGCGGCATTGAGGGCGTTATGGCGACCTGGCGCATTCAGCGTGACGTGCAGCAGCTCTTTGTCCTGACGCGCCAGCGTGAAGTGCCCCTGCGCACCGATCTGTTTGTACTCTTCCACGCGGACGTCAGCGTCTTCGCTGAAGCCGTAAGTGGTGATTTGACGACCCACGCGCGGCAGCAGCTCGCGGATCACCGGATCGTCTACGCACATCACCGCGCGTCCATAGAATGGCAGGTTGTGCAGGAAGTTGATGAAGGTCTGCTTTAAGTTCTCGAAGTCGCCCTGGTAGGTATCCATATGGTCAGCTTCGATGTTAGTGACAATCGCCACCATCGGCTGCAGGTGCAGGAACGACGCGTCGCTCTCATCCGCTTCGGCAATCAGATAACGACTGTGGCCCAGACGCGCGTGTACGCCTGCGGCTTTGACCAGACCGCCGTTGACGAACGTCGGGTCGAGACCCGCTTCCGCATAAATACTGGAGACCATCGCCGTGGTCGTGGTTTTACCGTGGGTCCCGGCAATGGCGATGCCGTGACGGAAACGCATCAGTTCCGCCAGCATTTCTGCACGGCGGATCACCGGAATGCGCGCTTCGTGCGCGGCAACGATTTCCGGGTTGTCAGAGGAGATGGCGCTGGAGACCACCACCACGCTCGCATCGCGCACATTTTCCGGACGATGGTTGAAATAGATAGTCGCCCCAAGCGACGCCAGCTGCTGCGTAACAGGGTTTGGCGCCAGGTCAGACCCGCTGATCTGATAGCCTTCGTTAGCTAACACTTCGGCAATACCGCCCATGCCAGCACCACCGATGCCAACAAAGTGAATGTGCCGGACGCGACGCATCTCGGGCACGATTGAACGCAGTTTTGCCAGTTGTTGTGTATTCATTCTCTAAACGCCATCGACTACTTAAAATTCGTGCAGCGCAACACGCGCTGCGAGGGTTAAGCCTGGGCTGCCAGGCTCACTTCTTTTGCCACCCGTTCCGTCGCATCAGGGATAGCGGCCGCGCGTGCGCGTTGCGCCATCTCCAGCAGTGCGTCTCTGTTCCAGCCCGCCAGGGTGGTGGCGACCGCGTCGGCGGTAAATTGTGGCTGTTCAAATATCTTCGCGGCACCGGCTTTCTCAAGCGGCAGCGCATTCCAGTACTGCTGTCTGTCTTTGTGCTGGAACGGCACAAAAAGGGCCGGCAGACCGGCGGCGGCGATCTCGCTCACCGTCAGCGCGCCTGAACGACAGACCACGACATCGGCCCAGGCATACGCTGCCGCCATGTCGTCGATAAATTCTGTGACTTTATGCTGCGGCTGGCCTTCGTCTGCGTAAGCTTGCTCAACGGTCTGCTGAGCGCCTTTTCCGCTCTGGTGCCAGATGGTCACGGTATCCCCCAGCTTTGCGGCAACCTGCGGCATCGTCTGGTTTAGAACACGCGCCCCCTGAGAGCCGCCGACGACCAGTACACGAACCGGCCCTTCACGGCCCGTCAGGCGAGCGTCCGGCAGCGGGAGCGCCAGCACGTCCACACGCACCGGGTTACCCACCACGTCCGCTTTCGGGAACGCACCGGGAAACGCCTGCATAACTTTGGTAGCGATTTTCGCCAGCCACTTGTTGGTCAGACCGGCAATACCGTTCTGTTCATGCAGCACAACGGGAATGCCTAAGGACCACGCCGCCAGCCCGCCAGGACCAGAGACATAGCCGCCCATGCCCAGCACCACATCTGGCTTAAAGCGCTTCATGATGGTGCGCGCCTGGCGCCAGGCGTTAAAAATACGCACAGGTGCCAGCAGCATTGCCTTGAGGCCTTTGCCCCGAAGGCCGGAAATACGAATAAAGTCGATCTCAATACCGTGCTTCGGTACCAGATCGGCTTCCATGCGGTCTGCGGTTCCCAGCCAGCGTACCTGCCAGCCCTGATCCATTAAATGGTGCGCAACCGCCAGCCCCGGGAACACGTGTCCACCGGTACCGCCTGCCATCACCATTAACCGCTTCGGTTGATTCATCGTGAACCTCGTGTAAACGCCTGGGCTTTTTCCAGACGCGTTTCATAATCTATACGCAACAAAAACATGATGGCCGTCGACATAATCAACAGACTCGAACCACCATAACTGATCAACGGCAACGTCAGACCTTTGGTCGGCAGCATACCCGCTGCGGCCCCGACGTTAACCAATGCCTGGAAGCTAAACCAGATACCAATTGAACAGGCTAAGAATCCTGAGAAGCGGTGATCGATCTCCAGCGCTTTCCGGCCGATAGACATGGCGCGGAAAGCGACGAAGAATACCATTAATAGCGCTAATACCACACCGATATAACCCAGTTCTTCCGCAATAATGGAGAAGATGAAGTCAGTATGCGCTTCCGGTAAATACTCCAGTTTCTGTACCGAGTTACCCAGCCCCTGCCCCCAGACTTCACCGCGACCAAAGGCCATCAGCGACTGCGTCAGCTGATAACCGCTGCCGAAGGGATCTTCCCACGGGTTCCAGAACGAGGTAACACGGCGAATACGGTAAGGCTCGGCGAGGATCAGCAGCACAACCGCCGAAATACCCATCCCGATGATAGCGATGAACTGCCACAGCTTCGCGCCCGCCAGGAACAGCATGGCCAGAGTGGTAACGAACAGCACGACAACGGTACCGAGGTCAGGCTGCGCCAGCAGTAATACCGCCAGCACCAGAATCACGCCCATCGGTTTTAAGAAGCCGCGCAGGTTGTTACGCACTTCATCAACCTTACGCACCAGGTAGTTAGCCAGATAGCAGAACAGGGAGAGCTTGGTAAATTCCGCAGGCTGAATGCGCAGCGGGCCAAAGGCGATCCAGCGCGATGCCCCGTTAACAGAGCTCCCCACCACCAGTACGATCAGCAGCATAATAATCGAGGCGATCAGCATCGCCGTACTGTGGCGCTGCCAGAACTCCATCGGCAGGCGCAAGGTCACCAGCGCCAGGCAGAACGCCAGGATGATGTAAAGACCATCACGCTTGGCAAACAGGAAAGGATCGTTCGCCAGACGCTGCCCGACGGGCATTGAGGCTGACGTCACCATAATGAAGCCGACCGCCGCCAGCCCCATAGTGAGCCAGAACAGCGTGCGATCGTACATGACCAGGCTGTCGTTATCTTTTTGACGAGAGCCCATCACCCAGCCTTTGAGCGCCGCAAATACCCATGCCAGGATCCCAAATCCTGGCAGGCGCGGCATTTTCAGGCGAGGGAGAGATAAACGCATTAGCCTAACTCCTTCGCCAGGCGGGTAAAGACATCACCACGCTGTTCGAAATTCTTGAATTGATCGAGGCTGGCACAGGCCGGAGAGAGCAGCACCATATCGCCTGGCTTCACGCGAGGGGCAATCAGCCGCATCGCCTGTTCCATGGTTTCGGTTTGCTCGGCAACCTCAGGGCGCAGTTCAGCCAGCTCGCTGCCGTCACGCCCGAAGCAGTACAGGCGGATGTTATCTCCGGCGAGATACGGCTTCAGTGAGGAGAAATCAGCTGATTTACCGTCGCCGCCCAGCAGTAAATGCAGGGTGCCGTCAACGTGCAGACCGTTCAGCGCGGCCTCCGTGCTTCCGACGTTGGTGGCTTTGGAGTCGTTGATCCAGCGCACGCCGTTGTGCTCCAGCGCCAGCTGGAAACGGTGCGCCAGGCCAGAAAACGTGGTTAACGCTTTCAGGCTGGAGGAGCGCGGCAGCCCTACTGCATCCGCCAGCGCCAGCGCTGCCAGGGCATTGGTATAGTTGTGCTGACCAGTGAGCTTCATCTCTTTCACGTTCAGCACTTTCTCACCCTTCACGCGCAGCCAGGTTTCGCCCAGCTGACGGTTCAGGTGGTAATCCCCCATCGTGATACCGAAGCTGATACAGCGATCGTCTGCACCGCGTACGGGCATGGTCAGCGCGTCATCGGCGTTAACAACGCAGACTTTGGCATTTTCATAAACGCGCAGCTTGGCGGCACGGTACTGCTGCAGACCAAATGGATACCGATCCATATGATCTTCAGTCACGTTGAGGATCGTCGCGGCCGCAGCGTGCAGGCTGGAGGTGGTTTCCAGCTGGAAGCTGGAAAGCTCGAGAACATACAGCTCGCAGCCTTTGTCCAGCAGCATCAGAGCGGGTAAACCAATGTTACCGCCAACGCCGACATTCATGCCCGCCGCTTTCGCCATTTCCCCCACCAGGGTGGTGACGGTGCTTTTACCGTTAGAACCGGTAATGGCGATAACAGGCGCCTGCGCTTCGCGGCAGAACAGCTCGATATCGCCGACAATCTCAACGCCCGCATCCGCAGCAGCGCTCAGCGAAGGATGCGCCAGCGCCATACCTGGGCTTGCGACAATCAGATCGGCTGCCAGCAGCCAGTCATCATTCAGACCACCAAGGTGGCGTTCAACCTGTTCCGGCAGTTTGTCCAGACCCGGCGGAGAGACACGCGTATCCATCACGCGTGGCGTCACGCCGCGTGCGAGGAAAAAGTCCACGCAGGAGAGCCCCGTGAGGCCCAACCCGATGATAACGACTTTTTTGCCCTGGTAATCTGCCATGATTAACGTACCTTCAGCGTTGCCAGGCCAATCAGCACCAGCATCAGCGAAATAATCCAGAAGCGCACAATCACGCGCGGCTCCGGCCAGCCTTTCAGTTCATAGTGGTGGTGAATCGGCGCCATACGGAAGATGCGCTGACCGCGCAGCTTGAAGGAACCGACCTGCAAAATCACCGACAGGGTTTCAACCACAAACACGCCGCCCATGATCACCAGCAGGAACTCCTGACGCAGCAGTACGGCGATAATGCCGAGCGCACCGCCCAAAGCCAGAGAACCGACGTCACCCATAAAGACCTGCGCCGGATAGGTGTTGAACCACAGGAAGCCCAGCCCCGCGCCGACAATCGCCGTACAGACGATCACCAGCTCACCCGCGTGGCGCAAATAAGGGATGTGCAGGTAGTTCGCAAAGTTCATGTTACCGGTCGCCCACGCCACCAGCGCAAAACCGGCGGCCACAAAGACGGTTGGCATAATGGCCAGGCCATCCAGACCGTCGGTCAGGTTAACTGCGTTGCCGGTACCGACAATCACAAAGTAGGCCAGAAGGATGTAGAACAGCCCCAGCTGCGGCATCACGTCTTTAAAGAACGGCACGACCAGCTCGGTGGCTGGCGTATCTTTCCCGGCCAGATACAGCGCGAAGGCCACGCCCAGCGCGATCACCGACATCCAGAAATATTTCCAGCGCGCAATCAGGCCTTTAGTATCTTTGCGAACGACTTTGCGGTAATCATCCACAAAACCGATGATCCCATAACCCACCAGTACCGTCAGAACGCACCAGACGTACGGGTTGGAGGGATAGGCCCACAGCAACACGGAAACTACGATGGCGGTCAGGATCATGATCCCGCCCATGGTCGGCGTGCCGCGCTTGCTGAAGTGCGATTCCGGACCGTCGTTACGCACAACCTGGCCGAAAGAGAGTTTTTGCAGACGGGCAATCATGCGCGGGCCCATCCACAACGAGATGAACAGCGCAGTCAGCAGGCTGACGATGGCGCGAAACGTCAGATACGAAAAGACGTTAAAGCCTGAATAATATTTGACCAAATGTTCGGCCAGCCAAACTAACATGTCCCGTTCTCCTGTAATGCGTGCACAACCTCTTCCATGGCGGCACTACGTGAACCTTTCACTAACACAGTCACAATTTGTTTTTCTGTAATCAACGCCTTAAGGCGCGCTATCAACGCGGTTTTATCAGCAAAATGCTCGCCAACGCCGCTGGCTTGGCTAATCGCCTGGCTCAGTTTTCCTGCGCTCAGCACGCAGTCCAGCCCTGCAGCTTTCGCCGCTTCACCGACCTGGGTATGGCAGGCTTCGCTTTCGTCGCCCAGCTCTGCCATATCGCCCACCACCATGATGCGGTAGCCCGGCATTTCAGATAACACCTGCACCGCCGCCGTCATCGAGCCCACGTTCGCGTTGTAGGAGTCATCAAGCAGCAGCTTGTTTTCCGAAAGCTGAATCGGGAACAGACGCCCCGGCACGGCTTTCAGGTTCGCCAGCCCGGTTTTAATCGCTTCATGCGACGCGCCCACTGCCGTCGACAACGCCGCCGCCGCAAGCGCATTGGCGATATTATGGCGACCCGGCAGCGGCAGCAGCACATCGACGCCACCCGTTGGGGTGGTGAGGGTGAACTCCGTACCGTGCGACGTCACGTGGATATTGGTCGCGGTAAAATCACTGTTGGCCGCATTCGGCGAGAAGCGCCAGGTTTTACGCGAACCAATGATGCTCTGCCAGTTCAGCCAGTCGTTGTTGTCGGCGTTCAGGATGGCGATACCGTCATCCGGCAGACCGGTGTAAATCTCACCTTTGGCTTTCGCTACGCCTTCCAGCGAGCCAAAGCCTTCCAGATGCGCCGCCGCGAGGTTATTCACCAGCGCGGCTTCCGGGCGAGTCAGGCTCACGGTCCAGGCGATTTCGCCCTGGTGGTTTGCCCCTAACTCGATCACCGCAAATTCATGTTCTTTGGTCAGGCGGAGTAATGTCATCGGCACGCCGATGTCATTATTGAGGTTGCCCGCGGTATAAAGCGTATTCCCGCACTGGCTGAGGATCGCCGCCGTCATCTCTTTCACCGACGTCTTGCCTGATGAACCGGTCAAGGCGACAACGCGCGTAGGGACCTGCTGGCGAACCCAGGCGGCCAGCTCACCGAACGCGAGACGCGTATCTTTCACCACAATTTGTGGCAGATCGATATCGAGCCTGCGGCTGACGAGCAGCGCACCGGCGCCGTTCTCTTTGGCCTGTTCCGCAAAATCATGCGCGTCAAAACGCTCGCCTTTCAGCGCCACAAACAGACAGCCCGCGGTGATTTTGCGGGTGTCCGTCGTCACGGCATCAATGGTCAGGTCTTGCCCGCGCAGGTCGCCCTGCAGGATGGCAGCGGCCTGGCTTAACGTGATGCTAATCATGCCACGACTCCCAGCAGACGAGCTGCCGTTACGCGGTCCGAGTAGTCCAGACGGCGATTGCCAACGATCTGATAATCTTCATGGCCTTTGCCCGCCAGCAGGACAACATCATTCTCCTGCGCCTGCATGATGGTGTTGGTCACGGCTTCCGCACGCCCTTCCACCACGCGAGCGCGGCCCGCGTCCAGCATGCCCGCCAGAATGTCATTAATGATGGCGCGCGGCTCTTCAGTACGCGGGTTGTCATCGGTCACAACCGGAATATCTGCGAACTGCTCAGCAATAGCCCCCATCAGCGGGCGTTTGCCTTTATCGCGATCGCCGCCGCAGCCAAACACGCACCAGAGCTTACCGGCGCAATGCAGGCGCGCCGCTTCCAGCGCTTTTTCCAGCGCATCCGGCGTGTGGGCATAATCAACCACAACGGTCGGTTTGCCCGGCGCGCTGAACACTTCCATACGGCCGCAAACCGGCTGCAGACGCGCTGAGGTTTTCAGCAGTTCAGCCATCGGATAACCCAGCGCCAGCAGCGTCGCCAGCGCCAGCAGAAGATTGCTGACGTTAAAGGCGCCCATCAGGCGGCTTTCAATTTCGCCTTCACCCCAGGAAGAGGAAAAGCGGATTGTCGCCCCGCTGTCGTGATAATTCACCTCAACCGCCTTCAGCCAGCGGCCGTGGCAGTTCGGATTGATATGGTCTTCCATCGACACCGCAACCGCATCCGGCAGCTTCGCCAGCCAGCGGCGGCCCACTTCGTCGTCGGCGTTGATGATGGCTTGTCCGTAATGGTGAGTAGAGAACAGCAGCCATTTCGCGGCTTCGTAATGCTCCATATCACCGTGATAATCAAGATGATCGCGGCTCAGGTTGGTAAACACGGAAGCGGCAAATTTCAGCGCCGCGACGCGGTGCTGAACCAGACCGTGCGAAGAGACTTCCATCGCAGCAAAGGTTGCCCCCTGCCCTGCCAGACCGGCAAGCACATGCTGTACGTCTACGGCCGAGCCGGTGGTGTTTTCCGTCGGGCTCACTTTGCCCAGCAGGCCGTTACCCACGGTACCCATCACCGCACCGGTTTCACCCAGCAGCTGGGCCCACTGCGCCATCAGCTGCGTGGTAGTGGTTTTACCGTTCGTACCCGTGACGCCTACCAGGCGCAGCTGGTCGGAAGGTTCGTGATAAAAACGTCCAGCGAGCGCGGAAAGACGCTCGTTTAACTGGCTGAGATAGATGACCGGCACCCCGTGCATTTCACGGATCTCACCGTCGGTTGCCTCATCTTTGGCCTCAGCAATAATGGCAGCCACACCTTGCGCAATCGCCTGCGGGATATAACGACGCCCGTCCGCCTGATGACCGACCACCGCCACAAAAAGATCGCCAGAAGCAGCCACGCGGCTGTCCAGTACCATCTCTCGCAGTGCTCGCTCCGGTGCATTTGGCACCCACGGAGCGAGAAGGTCGCGCAAATTACGATCTGCCACCTGTACCCTCGCCTTGATTAATTACAAATTCACTTTTTTCGCCCGTCGCCAGCGCATCCGGTTCGATGTTCATGGTGCGTAACACGCCGCCCATGATAGCCCCGAACACAGGCGCGGAGACGGCGCCGCCGTAGTATTTACCCGCCTGCGGATCGTTTATCACGACCACCAGCGCAAAACGCGGATTGCTTGCAGGCGCAACGCCTGCGGTATAGGCAATGTATTTGTTGATATAGCGGCCGTCCGGCCCTACTTTTTTCGCCGTACCGGTCTTGATGGCGATGCGATAACCTTTAATTGCCGCCTTCACGCCGCCGCCGCCGGGCAACGCCACGCTTTCCATCATATGAACAACCGTACGGACGGTTGATTCCGGGAAGATACGCTCGCCGGGAACCGGTGGATCAACTTTGGTAATCGACAGCGGACGATAAACGCCATAGCTGCCGATCGTTGCGTAGACTCGCGCTAACTGTAACGGTGTCACCATTAGCCCGTAGCCGAAAGAGAAGGTGGCCCTCTCTATGTCAGACCACCGTTGTTTTTGAGGATATAAGCCACTGCGTTCTCCGACCAACCCCAAATTGGTCGCCTTTCCAAGTCCAAAACGTGAGTAAGTCTCTACTAACGCTGAGGACGGCATCGCTAACGCCAGCTTTGAAACACCGACGTTACTCGACTTCTGTAACACCCCGGTCAGGGTCAATTCGCTGTAGCGCGCCACGTCTTTGATCTCGTGGCCGTTAATTCGGTATGGAATGGTATTCAGGACGGTGTTTTCGTTGACGATACCGCGCTGAAGGGCAGTCATGACCACCATCGGCTTAACGGTCGAACCCGGTTCGAACACGTCGGTGATGGTACGGTTACGCATAATATCCTTCTGCGTACCGGTAAGATTGTTAGGGTTGTAGGACGGGCTATTGGCCATCGCCAGCACTTCACCCGTGTTGACGTCAACTAACACGGCACTGCCCGATTCCGCTTTGTTGAAGGCCACGGCATTGTTCAGCTCGCGGTAAACCAGCGCCTGTAACCGCTCATCAATACTCAGGGCCAGATTGTGTGCGGCCTGGCTGTCCGTAGAGGAAATATCCTCGATCACGCGACCATAGCGGTCCTTACGCACAATACGCTCGCCGGGCTGGCCGGTGAGCCATTTATCAAAGCTTTTTTCAACGCCTTCAATCCCCTGGCTATCAACGTTAGTAAAGCCAATGAGGTGAGCAGTCACTTCGCCGGATGGATAGTAACGACGGGATTCTTCACGGAGATGGATCCCAGGCAGCTTCAATTTTTTGATGTAGTCCGCCATGTCAGGGTTCACCTGACGCGCCAGATAGATAAAGCGCCCTCGCGGGTTCGTATTTACGCGTGAAGCTAACTGGTCCAGCGGCATCTTCAGCGCATCCGCAAGGGCCTTCCAGCGGTTATCAAGCGTGATCCCGCCAGCGTCGTGCAGCTCTTTCGGATCGGCCCAGATCGCCTTCACCGGCACGCTCACCGCCAGCGGACGACCCGAACGGTCGGTGATCATCCCGCGGGATGTCGACACTTCCTGGACGCGCAGGGAGCGCATGTCGCCCTGACGCACCAGCATGTCAGGGGCGATGATTTGCAGCCAGGCCACGCGTCCCAGCAGAAAACCCAGAGCGAGTAAAATGCAGCCGCAAAGCAACGCAAAACGCCAACTGACAAAGTTGGCCTGTTCTTCCTGACGTTTTGGTTTTAGCGTTTTTGCCGCTGCTTTCATGCGTCGCGTTTTCCCTTATTTTTGTACTACGATATTTTCCTGCGAAGGATCAACATGCTGCAGCTGCAGCTTTTCCGTTGCGATCCGTTCAACCCGGCTGTGATCGCCGAGCGCGTTTTCTTCAAGGATCAGATTTCGCCATTCAATATCCAGCGCATCGCGTTCCAGTACCATCTGCTCGCGTTGCGCAGTCAATAAACGTGTATGGTGGGCGGTGGTCACCACCGTAACTGCCGTGACAATGATGCAAATGAACAGACAGAGTGGCAGTTTCCCAAACCGCAAAAGATCGTCGCCGATCACGCCAGGCAAGGCATGGCGCTCGTTGCTTCCTAACGAATCCTTAACTTTGCTTAGGGTCTCTGTCACTCTGCCGATCATGCGTTCGTCCTCTCTGCAACACGCAGCACTGAACTACGGGCGCGTGGATTCTCTGCCACTTCTTCTTCGCCCGGCATCAACTTGCCTAATGCTCGCAACTGACGGCCACCCAGTTTCCTGAGTTGTTCTTCCGTCATCGGCAGCCCCGCTGGCACCTGTGGACCGCGGCTTTGCTCACGCATAAAGCGTTTCACAATACGGTCTTCCAGCGAATGGAAGCTGATGATGGATAACCGCCCACCCGGGGCCAGCACGTCGAGCGAGCTTTTTAGCGCCAGCTCTATTTCCTCCAGTTCACTGTTTACCCAGATGCGAACCGCCTGGAAGGTACGGGTCGCGGGATGTTTGTGCTTATCCTTCACCGGTGTCGCCGCCGCGATCACTTCGGCCAACTCTTTGGTGCGGGTCATGGGCTCAATGCGATTGCGCTCAACGATGGCGCGCGCAATACGTTTGCCAAAGCGCTCTTCGCCAAACGTTTTGATGACCCATGCAATATCTGCTTCGTCAGCGGTCTGTAACCACTCAGCGGCAGACTGACCGCGCGTCGGGTCCATACGCATATCCAGCGGACCATCACGCATAAAGGAGAAACCACGTTCAGCATCATCAAGTTGGGGTGAAGAGACGCCAAGATCGAGAAGAATCCCGTCGATCTTGCCCGTCAGGCCACGCTCGGCAACATAATCCGCGAGCGCAGAGAAAGGTCCATGCACGATGGAAAAGCGTGGGTCATTGATGGTTTGTGCAACGGCAATTGCCTGCGGATCGCGATCGATTGCCAGCAGACGTCCTTCCTCTCCAAGCTGGGAGAGAATCAAACGCGAGTGACCACCGCGACCAAACGTGCCATCAATGTAGATGCCATCCGGACGAATATTCAGACCGTTTACGGCCTCGTCCAGTAACACCGTTTTGTGTTTATAATTTTCCATCATATTTATAGAGACAAGTCCTGCAGCCGTTCCGATAATGTTGCGGAATCAGACTGCTCAGCGTCGATATCTTCCTTGACCTGTTGATACCAGGTCGTTTCATCCCACAGTTCAAACTTGTTGAACTGCCCGACCAGCATCACTTCTTTGGTCAGACCGGCATGTTGCCGCAACACAGGGGCAATCAGTAACCGCCCTGCGTTATCCATCTGACATTCACTGGCATGTCCCAATAACAGCCGCTGCACGCGGCGTTCCTGCGGGTTCATGCTCGACAGTCGCGACAGCTTTTGCTCAATAATTTCCCATTCAGGCAAGGGGTAAAGCAGCAGGCAGGGGGAGTTAATGTCAATGGTGCAAACCATTTGACCCGCAGCGTTCTCAATCAGCTGGTCGCGGTATCGGGTTGGTACCGATAAACGCCCTTTGCTGTCGAGATTGACTAACGTAGCTCCACGGAACATGCCAGTCTCACCCCTCCTCACCACTTTAACCCACAAATTCCCACCTAAAGGAGTTTACGGAGCGAGGGAAAAGCTTGTCAAGCCAGGACTCTCCCTATAAGGACCCGAAAGCCCTCTATTTACAGAGATAAACAGTCCTGGTTAATAACTGCACAACTGGCGAGGCAAAATTAACGTTATGAATATTTGTAAGAAAAAAACCGAATATGCACACTAGCGTTAAAGCTCACTCAATATCATCGCAGATAAATATAAAGTGTCAGTTTGCGACGCGGGCAGCATTTTATGACAGATTCTCAGGGGATAACAGCGCCAGATTCATCCAGGTGCCCGGTAAGCGCGGAGGTTGCCACGTAAGCTGAAGCAGTAAGAGGAAAAACGTCTGAATATTCATCGACCGAAGAGGGTTTGTAACAAAATAATACAAAGATAGCTGTTTAAAATCGCCCGCATGTTCTTTAAAAGGACAATTTAAAAGCCAGAATGAATTAAAAAAATAGGCGATTACGATCCCGCAAGAATTATCCTAATTTCTCTCCGGGAATTATCTGCACGAATAATCACAGCAAAATGGGGCAGATTTCTCCGCCCCGGTCATTTCATTTTTGGCGGCTTAAAATTCCGCGATGGTAGAGATTACGTTTGATACGCGTCAGACCCGGCTTCGGTTTGCGCGGCTCATCCAGGCTTGCCAGCACAATCTCAAGCACGCGTTCAGCCACATCGCGGTGACGCTGTGCTACCGCCAGCACCGGGCACTGCAGGAAGTCGAGCAGCTCATTATCCCCGAACGTGGCAATCGCCAGGTCGGAGGGCAGTTTACCTTCACGACGTAAGGTCACATCCATGACACCCTGCAACAGCGCAAATGACGTGGTGAACAGCGCCTGAGGCATCGGATGCGTTTCCAGCCATTTCTCAAACAGCTGCGCTGCGGCTTCGCGTTCGTAGCTGTTGGCATAGAGGTAGTGAACCTCGCGCGGATCGTCTTTCCAGGCGGTTCTGAATCCCTGCTCACGCAGGAAGCTCACGGAAAGCTCAGGCAACGCGCCAAGATACAGCACTGTTTCAGCGGGGAACGTTCTCAGCTCTGCGGCCAGCATTTCGGCATCATCCTGATCCGCACCCACGACGCTGGTGAAATGCTCGCGATCGAGCGCGCGGTCCAGCGCAACGATTGGGAACGGGTCGTTCGCCCAGCGCTGGTAGAACGGATGCTCTGGCGGCAAAGAGGTCGACACGATGATGGCATCCACCTGGCGCTGGAGCAGATGCTCAATGCAACGCATTTCGTTGTCGGGCTGGTCTTCCGAGCAGGCAATCAGCAATTGATAGCCGCGCTGGCGCGCCTGTCGTTCAAGATAGTTGGCGATACGGGTATAGCTGGTGTTTTCCAGGTCAGGGATCACCAGACCAATAGAGCGGGTACGCCCGGCACGCAGACCGGCTGCGACAGCATTCGGATGGTAGTTATGCTCACGAACCACCGCCATAACTTTTTCAACGGTCTTGTCGCTGACACGGTACTGCTTTGCTTTACCGTTAATCACATAGCTGGCCGTTGTTCGTGACACGCCGGCTAGCCGGGCGATTTCATCCAGTTTCACAATTGCCCCTTAAAAAAAGAAAAGAGTCCATGGCCCTGTCAAGGTTATGGTTAAAACTTTTAACATCTAAACGCAGAAAAGACTTCGCGGCAACCGCTTTTATCTGCGTTGTCGGCTGATTACGCAAAAAAAAGCCCGGCTTTGGTGACCGGGCAGAAAGAGGCGAACCTTTTTGACAACTAACGCATGATTTTCTCGCCGCGTGACAGACCTACGACACCCGATCTCGCCACCTCGACAATTTTTGCAACGTCCCGCACGGACGCGAGGAAAGCATCCAGCTTGTCGCTTGTCCCGACCAGCTGCACAGTATAAAGAGAAGGCGTGACGTCGATAATTTGTCCGCGGAAAATATCCGCATTGCGTTTGACTTCATCACGCCCGTAGCCGCTGGCCTGGATTTTCACCAGCATGACCTCACGCTCAACGTAGGCCCCCTGCCCCAGCTCGCTCACGCGCAGTACGTCGACCAGCTTATGCAGCTGTTTTTCAATTTGCTCAAGCACTTTGGCATCGCCGACGGTTTGGATCGTCATACGCGACAGCGTCGGGTCTTCCGTCGGGGCAACGGTCAGGCTTTCAATGTTATAGCCGCGCTGGGCAAAAAGGCCAATGACGCGCGACAGTGCGCCAGACTCGTTTTCCAGTAAAACAGATAATATCCGGCGCATATCAGGTTCTCTCCGTTTTGCTTAACCACATTTCATCCATACCACCACCACGAATATGCATCGGATAAACGTGCTCGGTCCCATCAACAATCACATCCATAAAGACGAGGCGGTTGTTTTTTACGTGCTCAAGCGCTTGCGCGAGCTTCGTTTCCAGCTCAGCCGGATCGGTCACCCGCATGCCAACATGACCATAAGCTTCAGCAAGACGAACAAAATCCGGCAGCGATTTCATGTAGGACTGAGAGTGGCGGCCAGAGTAGATCATATCCTGCCACTGCTTCACCATACCGAGATACCCGTTATTCAGGTTCAGCACCAGTACCGGCAGTTCATATTGCAGCGCGGTAGACAGCTCCTGAATGTTCATCTGAATACTGCCGTCCCCCGTCACGCAGACGACGGTTTCATTCGGCAGCGCCAGCTTCACGCCCAGCGCGGCAGGCAGACCAAAGCCCATGGTTCCTAAACCACCGGAGTTGATCCAGTGTCGCGGTTTATCAAACGGGTAATACAGGGCGGCAAACATCTGATGCTGCCCCACGTCTGAGGTCACGTACGCCTCACCTTTCGTCAGTCGCCACACCGCTTCAATGACCGCCTGCGGCTTAATATTTTCACTTTGCGTGTCATATTTCAGGCACTGACGCGCGCGCCACTGTTCAATCTGCTGCCACCAGTCGCGGATCTCATCCAGCGGCTGGGTTGCACTCTCCTGGGTCAGCAGATCCAGCATTTGCTCCAGAACCTGCCGGGCATCACCGACGATCGGCACATCAGCCGACACCGTTTTTGAAATTGACGTTGGATCGATATCAATGTGCAGCACGGTAGCGTTCGGGCAATACTTCGCCAGGTTGTTGGTGGTGCGATCGTCAAAGCGCACGCCGACGGCAAAGATCACATCGGAATGATGCATTGTCATGTTGGCTTCATAGGTGCCGTGCATACCCAGCATCCCCAGCGCCTGACGATGGGTGGCAGGGAACGCCCCCAGCCCCATCAGCGACGACGCAACGGGAAGGTTAAGCTTTTCAATCAGTTCACGAAGCTGGGCTTCACAGGCAGAGTTGATCGCCCCGCCACCGACATAGACCACCGGTTTTTTGGCCGCCAGAAGCGTTTGCAACGCTCGCTTGATCTGACCTTTATGCCCCTGCGTTGTGGGATTATAAGAGCGCATGCTGACCGATTCCGGCCAGACATAAGGCAGCTTGTTTGCAGGATTGAGAATATCTTTAGGCAGATCGACCACCACCGGTCCCGGGCGTCCGCTCGCCGCCAGCCAGAAGGCTTTTTTCAATACGCCGGGAATGTCTTCTGTTTGCTTGACCAGAAAGCTGTGCTTCACAACGGGACGCGAAATCCCAACCATGTCGCACTCCTGAAACGCATCGTAGCCAATCAGTGAGGTTGCCACCTGCCCGGAGAGGATCACCAGCGGGATAGAGTCCATATAGGCCGTTGCAATCCCGGTAATGGCGTTTGTCGCGCCGGGGCCAGACGTGACTAACACCACGCCCACTTCACCCGTCGCACGTGCCAGGCCGTCAGCCATGTGTACCGCCGCCTGCTCGTGACGTACCAGAACATGGTCAATGCCCCCAACCGTATGCAGCGCATCATAAATATCGAGAACCGCACCGCCAGGGTAGCCGAACACTTGCTTTACGCCCTGATCGATCAGCGACCGAACGACCATTTCCGCGCCAGACAACATCTCCATGCTTTGCCTCCAGGCATTTTGTTATAGACGGACTGCCGAATTCATTTCCGCACCGTCTTACGATTGGGATGAACCAATCTTATATTTTGCAGAGTGTTCTTTACCTTAACCGCTCGTTATGAGGCAGGCAATTAGCAAACCCGGGGAGATAAACGGTGCGTAAAGCAGAAAAAGCAGCCGTTCACAGAAGATATGGTTAATTCATCTGGGAATAGAGAGTGAGGTGATAAATCATCGCTGAAAAGCGCGACAATGCAGGAAATCATCTATTTTTGCGTGCCGTAGAGCAGCCAAAAAAAATCATCACAGAAGAAAATAGCAGTTATCTAAAAAAACTCAGGATAAATCACATAAACCGATGCGATTTATCCTGATGCGTTTACCGGCGACAGATGCCAACCAGCAACTCTTCCATCCACTGATGTCCTTTATCCCGGCCCGCTGCTTCATGCCAGGAAAGATAACAGGTACGGCTATTTAGCTTGAGCGGCAGAGGCAAAATTTGCAGATTTAAAGGGTCAGAAAACTCTTCTGCCAGCCAGCGCGGCGCAATTGCCACCAGCTGTGTCTGAGAAACCACGTTTAATACGCTGACCATGGCCATGCCCTGATAAGCCACGCTCGCCTGTTTATCCGCAGTGTCATACCACGGCAGGCTAAAGGAAGCATATCTGTCGAGCGCAACAACGGCGTGCTGCTCGTTATAAACATCGTTTTCTCGCAGCGGAGAATTCAGGCGCGGGTGTTTTTTACTGGCGACCAAAACCATTTCATCTTTAAACAGCGGCACGCAGGAAAATTCCGGACGACGGAACTCTTCATACCCCAGAACGAATTCGATCTCCTGATAGCGTAACTGATGTTCTGTGTTTTGATTCAGGGATGATTTAAAAACAAGATTGATATTGGGTGCGATCTCTTCAACTTTATTATAGATAATCGACGTTAAATAATTATCTAAAGGGCTACAGACACAAAGATGGAATACGCGCTCGCTGCTTAAGGGTTCAAAGCCCGATCCCGGCAGCTCATTTTGGACCAGTTGCAACGCCTGACGAATGGAGCCAAACAGCTGGAATGCGCGCGCCGTAGGCTGGATCCCCCTCCCGTAGCGAACAAATAATTCGTCGTTAAACATAAGCTTAAGCCTGGCAACGGCATTACTCACGGCAGGTTGTGACATCCCCAAGCTTTGGGCAGCGCGGGTGATATTCTGTTCCTGCATGACAGCATCAAACACCGTCAGAAGATTCAGATCCACCGTGCGTAACTGCGGTTTAATCCCATCAGTAGCTTGAGGTTGTTTAATATTATTTTCTGGCACTTCTGACTCCACTGTCACGCTACACCCCTTTGCCAACGTACGGTAATAATCCTGAAAAATATCATTTATCATGCAAATACGATCAGCGAAAGAGAATTATTTAAAATTCGGAATAAATAAAGACTGTATATTAACGAAAATTAATGAACAAAACTGATATGTTTGACTTTAGGATTTAAATGAAACCATAAATCAAACCAATATACAATTGCCGTCAGGTTAATGATGGCTTAAGTATTATTAAACTGTTATTACTATCGCCCTACAGTTAGTTAACAACCTGTTATCTCTATTCGCTTTCCAGCATTCCGGAAAAGATTCACTGCATTTATAAGTTTATGATATCAAAACTATTTAAACACAAAGCATCCTCATAAAACATTTCACTCATTTTTAAACATTTATATTTATTGGTTTCTGCAACTCTTTTCTCAAGTCCAAAATTAGACAATTAATCGGGTAAAAAAAGCTAAAACCAGCACAATTAGCTAAAGTGAATACCCTGTTGATTCCGTCTGTCGGGCCCGTTTTCATCCTCAGGGGTTGACATGAACAACCGTATCCAGTACCACTAAAAGCATATTGAATTTAACGGAGCACGATTCATGACACGCACCATTCGTTTCACCGGTCTACTACTACTAAACGCATCCACTGTGCGCGGTAGACTGGCGGGCGAAATTCAGCGTTGAATCGTCACCAGTAAGACTAGAAACCCGCGCCACTGCGCGGGTTTTTTTATGCTCGTAGCAAGGCGCCCTAAGACTGACAAGGACCTAACCCATGAGCCAGCAAGTCATTATTTTCGATACAACTTTACGTGACGGTGAACAGGCATTACAGGCAAGCCTGAGTGTAAAAGAGAAACTGCAGATCGCGCTGGCTCTCGAACGTATGGGTGTTGACGTGATGGAGGTCGGTTTCCCTGTCTCTTCCCCAGGTGATTTCGAATCCGTACAGACCATTGCGCGCACCATTAAAAACAGCCGCGTCTGTGCCCTGGCGCGCTGCGTAGAGAAAGACATCGACGTCGCCGCCGAGTCGCTGAAGGTCGCCGAAGCGTTCCGTATCCACACCTTTATTGCTACCTCGCCTATGCACATCGCAACCAAGCTGCGCAGCACGCTGGATGAGGTGATTGAGCGCGCGGTCTACATGGTTAAACGCGCACGCAACTATACCGATGACGTTGAGTTCTCCTGTGAAGATGCGGGCCGTACGCCAATCGAAGACCTGGCGCGCGTTGTGGAAGCCGCCATCAACGCGGGCGCGAAAACCATCAACATCCCGGACACCGTCGGCTACACCATGCCGTTTGAGTTCTCCAACATCATCACCGGCCTGTATGACCGCGTGCCGAATATTGATAAAGCAATTATCTCCGTCCACACCCATGATGATTTGGGTCTGGCCGTAGGCAATGCCATCGCCGCCGTCCACGCTGGCGCGCGTCAGGTAGAAGGCGCGATGAACGGTATCGGCGAACGCGCGGGCAACTGTTCGCTGGAAGAAGTGATCATGGCGATCAAAGTGCGCAAAGACATCATGGACGTGCACACCCGCATCAATCACAACGAAATCTGGCGCACCAGCCAGACCGTCAGCCAGATTTGCAACATGCCCATTCCGGCTAACAAAGCAATTGTCGGTACCGGCGCCTTCGCGCACTCCTCCGGTATTCACCAGGATGGCGTCCTGAAGAATCGTGAAAACTACGAAATCATGACCCCGGAATCCATCGGCCTGAATCAGGTGCAGTTGAACCTGACCTCCCGTTCCGGTCGCGCGGCGGTTAAACATCGTATGGAAGAGATGGGTTATAAGGACAGCGATTACAACATGGACCAGCTGTACGACGCGTTCCTGAAACTGGCCGACAAAAAAGGCCAGGTGTTCGACTATGACCTGGAAGCGCTGGCCTTTATTAACAAGCAGCAGGAAGAGCCGGAGCACTTCCGTCTGGATTACTTCAACGTGCAGTCCGGCTCCAGCGACATCGCCACCGCCTCGGTCAAACTGGCCTGCGGCGATGAAATTAAAGCAGAGGCCGCTAACGGTAACGGCCCTGTCGATGCCATCTACCAGGCGATTAATCGCGTCACCGAGTATGACGTTGAGCTGGTGAAATATGACCTGACGGCCAAGGGCCACGGCAAAGATGCACTGGGTCAGGTCGACATAGTTGTTACCCACAATGGCCGCCGCTTCCATGGCGTGGGCCTGGCGACCGATATCGTTGAATCCTCCGCGAAAGCGATGGTACACGTGTTGAACAACATCTGGCGCGCCGCCGAAGTCGAAAAAGAGTTGCAACGCAAAGCTCAGAATAAAGAGAACAACAAGGAAACCGTGTAATGTCGAAGAATTACCATATTGCTGTGTTGCCGGGCGACGGTATTGGTCCGGAAGTGATGGCACAGGCGCTGAAAGTACTGGAAGCCGTTCGCGCGCGTTTTGCGATGAAAATCACCACCAGCCACTACGACGTGGGCGGTATTGCGATTGATAACCACGGTACGCCGCTGCCAAAAGCGACCGTGGAAGGCTGCGAAAATGCCGATGCCGTGCTGTTTGGTTCCGTCGGTGGCCCGAAATGGGAACACCTGCCTCCGGCAGAGCAGCCTGAACGCGGCGCGCTGCTGCCGCTGCGTAAACATTTCAAACTGTTCAGCAACCTGCGTCCGGCGAAGCTGTATCAGGGTCTGGAAGAGTTCTGCCCGCTGCGTGCGGATATCGCCGCCAACGGTTTCGACATTCTGTGCGTGCGTGAACTGACCGGTGGGATCTATTTCGGTCAGCCAAAAGGACGCGAAGGCAGCGGACAACACGAGAAAGCGTTCGACACCGAGGTGTATCACCGTTTCGAAATCGAACGTATCGCCCACATCGCGTTCGAGTCGGCGCGCAAACGCCGCCATAAAGTGACCTCCATTGATAAAGCGAACGTGCTGCAGTCTTCCATTTTGTGGCGCGAGATCGTCAGCGAAGTCGCTAAGCAGTACCCGGACGTCGCGCTGTCGCACATGTACATCGACAACGCGACCATGCAGCTGATTAAAGATCCGTCCCAGTTTGACGTGCTGCTGTGCTCCAACCTGTTCGGCGATATCCTCTCTGACGAGTGCGCAATGATCACCGGCTCGATGGGCATGCTGCCCTCCGCAAGCCTGAATGAAGAAGGCTTTGGCCTGTACGAGCCTGCGGGCGGCTCCGCGCCGGATATTGCAGGCAAAAACATTGCCAACCCTATTGCGCAGATCCTCTCCCTGGCCCTGCTGCTGCGCTACAGCCTGGATGCAGGCGATGCGGCAACCGCAATTGAAAACGCCATTAACCGGGCGTTAGAAGAAGGCGTCCGTACCGGTGATTTGGCACGCGGCACGGCGGCAGTCAGTACCGATGAAATGGGCGACATTATTGCCCGCTATGTCGCTGAAGGGGTGTAATCATGGCTAAGACGTTATATGAAAAGTTGTTTGATGCGCACGTTGTGTACGAGGCGCCAAACGAAACCCCGCTGCTGTACATTGACCGTCATCTGGTGCACGAAGTGACCTCTCCTCAGGCATTTGACGGCCTGCGGGCGCACAAGCGTCCGGTACGTCAGCCGGGTAAAACCTTCGCGACGATGGATCACAACGTATCCACCCAGACCAAAGACATTAATGCCTCGGGTGAGATGGCGCGTATCCAGATGCAGGAGCTGATTAAGAACTGCAATGAATTTGGCGTTGAGCTGTACGACCTCAACCATCCGTACCAGGGCATCGTCCACGTGATGGGGCCAGAGCAAGGGATCACCCTGCCGGGCATGACCATCGTCTGCGGGGACTCCCATACCGCGACCCACGGCGCGTTTGGCGCTCTGGCGTTCGGGATTGGCACTTCCGAGGTGGAACATGTGCTGGCAACGCAGACCCTGAAACAGGGCCGCGCCAAAACCATGAAGATTGAAGTGAAGGGTAAAGCCGCACCGGGTATTACCGCAAAAGACATCGTGCTGGCCATCATCGGTAAAACCGGCAGCGCGGGCGGCACCGGTCATGTTGTCGAGTTCTGCGGTGAAGCCATCCAGGCGCTGAGCATGGAGGGGCGCATGACCCTGTGCAATATGGCCATTGAGATGGGCGCAAAAGCCGGTCTGGTCGCGCCGGACGAAACCACCTTCAACTACGTGAAGGGTCGTCTGCACGCGCCGAAAGGTCAGAATTTTGACGACGCGGTAGCGTACTGGAAAACCCTGAAAACCGACGATGGCGCAGCCTTTGACACTGTCGTCACGCTGCAGGCAGAAGAGATTGCGCCTCAGGTGACCTGGGGCACCAATCCGGGCCAGGTGATTTCCGTTAACGACAATATCCCGGACCCGGCATCCTTTACCGATCCGGTCGAGCGCGCCAGTGCGGAAAAAGCGCTGGCCTACATGGGGCTGAAGCCCGGCGTGCCGTTGACCGATGTCGCCATTGATAAAGTCTTTATCGGTTCCTGCACCAACTCCCGTATCGAAGATTTGCGTGCCGCCGCCGAGATTGCCAAAGGCCGCAAAGTGGCACCAGGCGTTCAGGCGCTGGTGGTACCTGGCTCCGGCCCGGTGAAAGCCCAGGCGGAAGCCGAAGGTCTGGATAAGATCTTTATCGAAGCGGGCTTCGAGTGGCGTCTGCCCGGCTGCTCCATGTGTCTGGCCATGAACAACGATCGCCTGAATCCGGGCGAGCGCTGCGCCTCCACCAGCAACCGTAACTTTGAAGGCCGTCAGGGCCGCGGTGGGCGCACCCATCTGGTCAGCCCGGCAATGGCCGCCGCTGCGGCAGTCACCGGCCATTTCGCCGATATTCGCAGCCTGAAATAAGGAGACAATCATGGCAGAGAAATTTACCCAACATACGGGCCGGGTTGTCCCGCTGGACGCCGCTAACGTCGATACTGACGCTATTATTCCAAAACAGTTTCTGCAGAAAGTGACGCGTACCGGTTTCGGCGCACATCTGTTTAACGACTGGCGTTTCCTGGACGATAAGGGAGAAGTGCCTAATCCGGAATTCGTTCTGAACTTCCCGGAATACAAAGGCGCCTCCATTTTGCTGGCACGCGAAAACTTTGGCTGCGGCTCATCCCGTGAGCACGCGCCGTGGGCGCTCACCGACTACGGTTTTAAAGTGGTCATTGCCCCAAGCTTCGCGGATATTTTTTACGGTAACAGCTTCAACAACCAGCTGCTGCCCGTCACGCTGAGCGATGAACAGGTCGATGAGTTGTTCGCGCTGGTTAAGGCGAATCCGGGCATTTCGTTTGAAGTGGATCTGGAAGCAGAAGTGGTGAAAGCCGGGGATAAGACCTACAGCTTCAGCATTGATGCGTTCCGCCGTCACTGCATGCTGAACGGTCTGGACAGCATTGGTTTAACTCTCCAGCACGACGCGGCGATTGCCACTTACGAAAACAAACAACCTGCATTTATGAAATAACCCTCCGGCCTGCAGTCCATTCTGCAGGCCGCGTTTTATCCCGATCCCCCCTCCTTCTGTAAATACTTCCCAAACCCAGCCAATAATGACGTTATATTTAATGTCAATTTAATGTTTCCTGCGCAGAATAACCGCTCAATCAGCTGGCAGCGGAAATAATCATGGAAAAGAAAAATGGCAATGAGTCTCATATCCGTTCTCGGGAAATACATAAATGCACATTAGTGAGCGTAATAATAAATAGTTTACTCACCGCCTTTCAGATACTTGCAGGGATATTCTCCGGTTCACAAGGTTTAATTGCTGATGGGATTCATTCTCTTTCCGATTTATCCTCCGACTTTGTCGTTCTGGTTGCGAATAAAAAGAGCCAGAAAGCCTCTGATATCGATCATCATTACGGTCATCTGCGTTTCGAAAACGGTGCAAAGCTCATTATTGGCGCTATTCTGCTGCTTGTGGGGGTCGGGATGCTCTGGTCCGCAGGCAATAAACTGCTTCACCCCGAGACGCATCAGCTGGTGAAAGGGGCCGCGCTGTGGGTGGCGATTCTGGCGCTGGTGGTAAAGGAAAGCCTGTTCAGATACATGTTTGCCACGGGAAAACGTATTCAGTCCTCGCTGCTGATAGCCAATGCCTGGCATGCCCGTTCTGACGCAGCGTCGTCAGTGGTTGTCGCCATCGGCATTGCCGGGAATTTAGTGGGTTTTCACGCGATGGACCTCATTGCGGCCCTGATTGTCGGAGTATTCATCGCCCACATGGGTTACAAATTTTCTGCCGATGCCCTGCACGATCTGATGGACCGTTCGCTTGAGCCCGAGCTGGAGCACGACATCAAAACGTGTCTTCTCGCAACCGAGGGCGTCACCGGACTCCATGATTTAAAAACCCGCAAGATGGGCGATTTAGCCCTTGTCGATGTCCATCTGGAAGTAAACGGCGAATTAAGCGTAAAAGAAGGACATCAGATTGCTGTGAATGCCAGAAATAACGTGATGCAAAAATTCAATGTGCTGAACGTGATGACGCATATTGATCCTGCCCGCTAACCGGAACGCATAAATACAGTGTGACGCAACCGACCGTTAAGGTTTCGTTAATTAATCTGCGTCACACTGCATCGCATCAGCTCTCTCATTATTGAGGTAAAAAGCGATGAAACCAACATTGCGCGATACGCTTCCCCATAAAGAAACGCCTTTTCTTCGCATACTGCACATTCTTGTGGCCTTACTGGTCCTCGCCCAGATTATCAATTCTAATTTCACCGAAAGTGAAGCCCTCCATGAATCCGGTCTGAACGGAATTGTCACCTGGATCCATGTTATCTCCGGGTTTGGTTTAATTTTTTGTGGCATTGCCATGATGGCATGGATGTTAACCCAGCGCGGATTTAAGTATTACTTCGCCTGGCTGGCGCTGGATTTTCGCGGAATTGTTGACGATATTCGCACCCTCGCGCAGCGTCAGCTTCCTGACGCGCATGCCGGCGGTATGGCGGCAACGGTGCAAGGTCTGGGCGTGCTGGCGCTGCTGGGCGTTGCACTCTGCGGCGCGGCCTGGTTCGTGCTGAACGCCACGCTCGGGCCGGTATCGTCCGTCACGGAATCCGTCTTAGATTTGCATAAATTCCTGACGGTCTTTATTGAGACATATTTCTGGGCACACGGCTTCATGGGCCTCGTTCATATGTACCTGACGCTACGCGCGCAGCGTAAATATCAGTATTCAGAATAAAACGGTTCACAGAGCCCGGCGTTCCCGGGCTCCGTTTCGTTCATCCGATCACACGTCTTTTACGCGGCAGGTCAGCAGAAGCGTCACGACGGATAGCGCCGCAATTATCCAGTAGACAGACGCATGCCCGTAGCTTTGCGCCAGCGCCCCCTGAATCACGCCCGCCAGAATCACCCCGGTTGAAATGCTGTTGGTAAAAAGCGTGGTCGCCGAGCCGGCACGACCGGGCATGAGATCCTGAAACCAGAGCATGCCGATCCCGGCAACAATCCCAATAAACACGGCGTTAAACAGCTGCAGCGCCAGCAACGCTTCCCGCGAATGGAAAAGGATCAGCCCCGCGTAGAACAGCACCCCGGCCGCCACGGCGACAATCATCATCCTGCGCTTTCCAAAGCGCTTAACGTAGTAACCCGCCAGAATCATTGCCGGAATTTCCAGCCCGGCGGCAGTTCCCATTAAGATCCCCGCGAGCTTGTCCGGCAGGCCCAGATCGCTGCTGATCCACAGCGGCATATCGATGATGTACATGGTGTTGCAGGTCCACATCAGCGTGGAGGCAATAAACAGCATGCGGACGTTTTTGTCCTGCCAGCCGCTCACCTCGGTGACAGGTTTATCCGTCGTCTGTTCGACGCGCGCCACGGACGGCAGCGCGAAGGCAATCAGCGCCAGGCTGATGACAAAAATCCCGGCGGCGATGGAAAACATGGTGGTAAAGCCGTAGTTCAAAGCCAGCATGAAGGCCAGCGGCGGACCAATGACCCACGCCAGCGAAAGCTGGGCGCGCATCACCGAGCTGAACATCACCACTTCACGCGCCGAGTTATCCGCATATTCACGGGCCAGCGCGAACAGCTGCGGCATGGCGGTGTTCGCCAGTGACGCCAGCAGCACGCCGCAGGTAATGAGCGTCAGATAATGACGGTTGAAGGCAAAGAGCAGCGCGTTTCCCACGGCCATGGCGCAGCAAAAGAGGATCAGCCTGCGGCGATCGCCCTGGCTGTCCGATCGTTTCGCCAGCGCGAGGCTGACCAGGATCCCGGCAATGGCGTTAACGGTGTAAAACAGGCCGACCCAAAACGGCTGCGCCCCCACCTCGCGGCTGAGAAACAGGCTCAGCGTCGGCGCCTGCAGCGCCCCCGCCACGCCCATCATAAAGGCCACCAGCATAAAAGCGGCATACACGCCGTTCAGGCGTCGCCCCATCGTCATCAACCAGAGCATGCGCAAGTCCTTGTGAAAGCGAATCGAAATTGGGTGAATAGTAAACGAAAAAAGCCAGCAAAAACATTTTGCTGGCGGGTGATAAGCACCAATACTCAGTCACACATGATCGAGGCGAGTTAGCGGGAAGAGGTCGGTGTTGTAACGTCCCACTGCATCAATTCTTCTAACGTTTTCAGCCGTTGCTCTGCACACCGGCGGGCCAGCCAGGACGATCCTTTTGTCGCTGAAAAGTACTGCTGATAAAACTGACGTGCGGTAGACCTCTTCATAATTTACCTCCTCGCTTCATCGGGGAGAATTATTGGCCTAATATAGGGATAAATAAATTGCTGGTTTTTTGTCAGGAGTTCCCCTTTTATGCCTTCCGGTCGTCTGCAACAACAGTTTATCCGCCTCTGGCAGTGCTGCGAGGGGCAATCGCAGGAGACTACGCTCAACGAGCTGGCTGACCTGCTTAGCTGCTCCCGCCGCCATATGCGCACGCTGCTCAACACCATGCAGCAGCAGGGCTGGTTAAGCTGGGAAGCGGAGGCGGGACGCGGCAAACGTTCGCGGCTGACCTTCCTCTATACCGGGCTGGCGCTGCAGCAGCAGCGCGCGGAAGATCTGCTCGAGCAGGACCGCATCGATCAGCTGGTACAGCTGGTTGGCGACAAAGCCGCCGTGCGCCAGATGCTGGTTTCCCATCTCGGGCGCAGCTTTCGTCAGGGCCGCCACATTCTGCGGGTGCTCTACTACCGTCCGATGAAAAATCTGTTGCCCGGCACGGCCTTACGCCGCTCAGAAACGCATATGGCCCGGCAAATCTTCAGCGGCCTGACGCGGATAAATGAGGAAAACGGGGAACTGGAGGCGGATATCGCGCACCACTGGCAGCAGCTTTCCCCGCGCCACTGGCGCTTCTTTTTACGCCCCGGCATCCACTTTCACCACGGCCGCGAGCTGGAAATGCACGACGTCATCGCCTCCCTGGAACGTGCCCGCAGGCTACCGCTCTACTCGCATATCTCCCGCATCCACTCGCCCACGGCCTGGACGCTGGATATTGAGCTGTCGCAACAGGATAAGTGGCTTCCCTGGCTGCTGGGCTACGTGCCGTCGATGATTTTGCCCGGCGAGTGGGAATCAATGAACAATTTTGCCAGCCTGCCGATTGGCACCGGGCCCTACTCCGTGTCCCGCAATAACAGCAACCAGCTGAAAATCCGCGCGTTCGACGACTACTTTGGCTATCGGGCGCTCATCGACGAAGTGAACGTCTGGGTATTGCCGGATCTCAATGAAGATCTGAGCTGCGGGCTGACGCTGGAAGGCCCCACCACGGGAGAAAAAGCCGTGGAGAGTCGCCTCGAGGAAGGGTGTTACTATCTCCTGTTTGACCGCCGCACCCACCGTGGGGCAAACCAGGCCGTCCGCAAGTGGGTTAGCCACGTTTTGTCCCCTTCCAATCTGATTTACCATGCGGAAGAGCAGTACCAGACCTACTGGTTCCCGGCGTACGGCCTGCTTCCGCGCTGGCACCACGCCCGCCCGGTGCACTGCGACAAACCCGCAGGGCTGGAGTCCATCACCCTGACCTACTACCGCGAACACGTGGAGCATCGTTTTATCGCCAGAATCATGACCCGGCTGCTGGCAGCCGAGGGGGTCACGTTAGAGGTCAGGGAAGTGGACTATGACGAATGGCATCAGGGGGAGATCGCCAGTGATATCTGGCTCAACAGCGCCAACTTTACCCTGCCGCTCGATTTTTCCCTTTTCTCGCATCTGTATGAAGTCCCGCTGATCCAGCACTGCATCGACCGTGACTGGCAGCAGGATGCCGCCCTGTGGCGCGCGGGCGAAATGAATCTTGCAGCGTGGTGCCAGCAGCTGCTGGCCGAGCAGGCGATCGTACCCTTGATCCACCACTGGCTGATGATCCAGGGCCAGCGCAGCATGCGCGGCCTGCGGATGAATACCCTGGGCTGGTTTGATTTTAAATCCGCCTGGTTTGCGCCGCCGGAGCCATAACACTTTCGTAATATTCACCAAATCATTACAATAGCGCCGTTCTCAACGGGGTGCTGCATCACAGATGTGCGCTGAGATAATACCCGTCGAACCTGATCCGGATAACGCCGGCGAAGGGATTTGAGGCTGTCGCTCAAAATCCTTTGCCACTCAACCTTGAGGTGCAAAGTGTTAAAAAAAGTTCTTCCCCTGCTGGCGCTGTTTGCGCTGCCTGCTTTTGCGAAGCCCGTCCTGACGGTCTACACCTATGACTCCTTCTCTGCCGACTGGGGCCCTGGCCCGGTAGTCAAAAAAGCCTTCGAAGCTGACTGTAACTGCGAGCTGAAGTTCGTGGCGCTGGAAGATGGCGTATCGCTGCTCAACCGTCTGCGCATGGAAGGGAAAAACAGCAAGGCCGACGTGGTGCTCGGTCTGGATAACAACCTGCTGGAGGCCGCCTCGCAAACCAAACTGTTTGCCAAAAGCGGCGTCGCGGCAGAGGCCGTTAACGTGCCGGGCGGCTGGAAAAACGACACCTTTGTGCCGTTCGACTATGGCTACTTTGCTTTTGTTTACGACAAAAATAAGCTGAAAAACCCGCCGAAGAGCCTGAAAGAACTGGTTGAGAGTGACCAGAAATGGCGCGTGATTTATGAAGATCCGCGCACCAGTACGCCAGGCCTGGGCCTGCTGCTGTGGATGCAAAAGGTTTACGGGGATAAAGCGCCGGAGGCGTGGCAGAAACTGGCCGCCAAAACCGTCACCGTCACCAAAGGCTGGAGCGAAGCCTATGGCCTGTTCCTGAAAGGTGAAAGCGATCTGGTGCTGAGCTACACCACCTCTCCGGCCTACCACATCATCGCCGAGAAGAAAGATAACTATGCTGCCGCTGATTTTGCTGAAGGGCACTATCTGCAGGTGGAAGTCGCCGCGCGTACCGCCGCCAGCAAACAGCCGGAGCTGGCCGAGAAGTTCCTGAAGTTTATGGTTTCACCGGCGTTCCAGAATGCGATTCCCGCAGGCAACTGGATGTATCCGGTCACGAACGTTGCGCTGCCCGCAGGTTTCGAGCAGTTGACCAAACCAAACACCTCGCTGGAGTTTACGCCGCAACAGGTCGCCGCGCAGCGTGCAGCATGGGTAAGTGAATGGCAACGCGCCGTCAGCCGTTGATTCCCGGCTGGTTACTTCCCGGGCTGCTCGCCGCCACAGTGATGGTGGCGGTCAGCCTGGGGGCTTTTCTTGCACTGTGGTTCAACGCGCCAGAGAGCGACCTGCTCGCCCTCTGGCACGACAGCTACCTCTGGCACGTTATCCGTTTCTCCTTCTGGCAGGCGTCGCTCTCAGCCCTGCTGTCGGTGCTCCCGGCTATTTTTCTTGCGCGCGCCCTGTATCGGCGCCGTTTTCCCGGCAGGCTGGCACTGCTGCGCCTGTGCGCCATGACGCTGATCCTGCCCGTGCTGGTGGCGGTATTTGGGATCCTCAGCGTTTACGGTCGCCAGGGCTGGCTGGCTTCGCTGTTCGGCCAGCTTGGTCTGGAATGGTCATTCTCTCCTTACGGACTGCAGGGCATTCTGCTCGCGCACGTGTTTTTCAATATGCCGATGGCAACGCGCCTCTTCTTGCAGGCGCTGGAAAACATTCCCGGCGAACAGCGTCAGATTGCCGCCCAGCTCGGCATGCGCGGCGTGTCGTTCTTCCGCTTTGTCGAATGGCCGTGGCTGCGCCGCCAGATCCCGCCCGTCGCGGCGTTAATCTTTATGCTCTGCTTTGCCAGCTTTGCCACCGTGCTGTCGCTCGGCGGCGGGCCGCAGGCCACCACCATTGAGCTGGCGATTTACCAGGCGCTGAGTTACGACTACGATCCCGGTCGCGCCGCGCTGCTGGCGATGGTGCAGATGGCGTGCTGCCTTGCGCTGGTGCTGTTGAGCCAGCGGCTGAGTAAAGCCATTCCCGCTGGCAGTAATCAAATAACCGGCTGGCGCGATCCGCAGGACAGCCTGCACAGCCGCGTTACCGATTTTATCCTGATCGCGCTGGCGCTCCTGCTTCTGCTGCCGCCGCTGATGGCCGTTATCGTTGACGGACTGAACCTCAATCTCATGTCCGTCCTGCAACAGCCCGTCCTCTGGCAGGCGACCTGGACCTCGCTGCGTATCGCCCTGGCGGCAGGGTTACTGTGCGTCATGCTAACCATGATGCTGCTGTGGAGCAGCCGTGAACTCTATGCCCGGCAGGCCCAAAAGGCCGGGCAGACGCTGGAGCTGACAGGGATGCTGATTCTGGCGATGCCGGGCATCGTACTGGCGACGGGCTTCTTTTTACTGTTCAACAGCACCATCGGCCTGCCGGAAAGGGCCGACGGCATTGTGATTTTCACCAACGCCCTGATGGCCATCCCTTACGCGCTCAAAGTGCTGGAAAACCCGATGCGCGACGTCAACAGCCGCTACGGTTTGCTGTGCCAGTCGCTGGGCATGCAGGGCTGGCAGCGGCTGAAGGTGGTGGAACTCCGCGCGCTAAAACGTCCGCTGGCGCAGGCGCTGGCGTTTGCCTGCGTATTGTCGATTGGGGATTTTGGCGTGGTGGCTCTCTTTGGCAATGACGATTTCCGCACGCTGCCATACTGGCTCTACCAGCAGATCGGCTCTTATCGCAGTCAGGACGGCGCGGTCACCGCGCTGTTACTGCTGCTGCTGTGCTTTGCCTTATTTACCGTTATCGAAAAACTTCCGGGGCGTGATGTTAAAACTGACTGATGTAACCTGGCTTTACCAGCATCTGCCGATGCGCTTCACGCTCTCCGTGCGCCAGGGGGAGATGATCGCCGTGCTTGGCCCAAGCGGCGCGGGAAAAAGCACGCTGCTTAATCTGATTGCGGGTTTTCTGCAGCCGGCAAGCGGCGCGATCGTCATTAACAATCAAGATCATACCCACACGCCGCCCGCGAAACGTCCGGTCTCAATGCTGTTTCAGGAAAACAACCTGTTTACCCATCTGACGGTGCGGCAAAACATCGCGCTGGGGATGCATCCGGGACTCAGGCTGAACGATGCCCAGCGCCAGAAGCTGGAGATCATTGCCGCCCAGATGGGGATCAACGAGTTCATCGACAGGCTGCCGGGTGAGCTTTCCGGCGGCCAGCGTCAGCGCGTGGCGCTGGCGCGATGCCTGGTGCGCGAGCAGCCGATACTGCTGCTGGATGAGCCGTTCTCGGCGCTCGATCCCGCGCTGCGCCAGGAGATGCTCGCCCTGGTTCAGGACGTCTGCCAGCGCCAGCAGCTGACGATGCTGATGGTTTCACACAGTATTGAGGATGCTGCCCGCATCGCCCCGCGATCGGTGGTGATTGCCGAAGGGCGTATTTTGTGGGATGGAAAAACAGAAGAACTGCTGAGCGGTAAGGCGGGGGCGTCTTCACTGTTGGGCATTCGTGCGGTCTGATGCCCTCACCCTGGCCCTCTCCCACGGGGAGAGGGAATAAACCTTAACGGCTCACCACCTTCAGCAGAATTTCGCCATATACCGGCATCAGCGGGTGACGAATCAGCGCGACCAGCGCCACCACGGCCACACCCAGCGTCAGCGGAGCCAGCCACAAAAGGCGAGAGCGCGGAAGATAGCGCGTCAGGCGATCGACGCTGGCTTTCCCACTGCGCCATAGTCGCCAGCAGAGCCATGCCGCCAGCCACAGCAGCACAGCCGAGCCCAGCAGCAGCCACTTAAACTCACCGCTTTGCATACCGTCGGGGATATCGATGGCCGCGCCGGCCAGGATCCCCGGCAGGAAGTAGAACGGCGGCCAGAAGACGCAGCCGATAATGTTCGGCACCACGAATTTTGCGACGGGCAGATCCAGCATCCCCGCCACCATCGGCACCAGCGGACGCGTTGGCCCGACAAAGCGGCCGACGAGGATGGTAAACATGCTGTGCTGATGCAGCGCATGCTCGGTTTTATCCAGCAGGGCTTTGTTCTTTTTCATGAACGACCAGCGGTGCAGCGGCTTCTTAAAGCGCCAGCCCAGCCAGAAGGAGATCCAGTCGCCGAGCAGACAGCCGATAATCCCGGCCAGCCACGCCTGCCAGAAATTGACCTCGCCGCTGCCAATCAGCGCCCCAAGCCCTGCCATCATCACGGTGCCGGGCAGGATCAGCCCAACCAGCGCCAGCGATTCCAGAAACGCCACCAGCGCCACGGCGATGAGCGAGTACATAACGGACTGGGTAATAAAGTGTTCCAGCAATGCCTGCATAACTATTCCGGTCAGAAAACGAATCAGCGATTCTGCTTAGCGCCCCGCACCGCGTCAAGGCAACAATTGTCTGAATAGTTTACAGGTTGCTTTCTCCATTCACCTGTTTGTTTATCTTTTTTTACCGTTTATTCACATCCCGCGCGGAATTCGCTCGGGCTGGCGCCGGTGCATTTTTTAAATACCCGGGAGAAATAGAGCTGATCCTCAAAGCCCACGTTGCGTCCGACGGTGGCAATCGGCATCCGGGTGGTGCTGAGCAGCAGCTTTGCCTGGCTGATGCGCTGATCCTCGCGCCAGCTCAGCACGCTGACGCCCAGCTGCTGGCGGAACAGATGCGACAGCCGCGACGGCGACAGGCAGACGTGCTGAGCAACGCTGGCGATATCAAACTGGCTATCGGCCAGGTGGTCGCTGATGTACTGGCAGGCGTCGCGCACGCGGTTGTCCAGCGGGGGGTTAAGCGATTCGTTAATCGCCTCCATCCGTCGCAGCAGCAGCTGTTCAAGCAGGTTAATCGCCAGCAGTTCGGCGTAGCGACCACCGGCCTGTCCCGCCTCGATAATCTGCGCAAAAAGCTCGCGAAACTGCCCCAGATGAACCTCATCCGGGCGATAAAAACCGGTATGCGCAAAAATGGCGGGCCACGAAAGCCACTCCTGCCAGTAGGCGCGTGGACGGAAATAGACCCACTGGTGATACCACTCTTTGGCATCCGGATGACGGCCATAGTGGTGGATCTCCCCCGGCGGGAACAACAGGATATCGCCGGGGCGGCAGACAAACTGCTGGTCGCCGTTCTTGATGATCCCTTCCCCTCGCACGGTCAGGTTGAGGATATACCCTTTCATGCCGAGCGGTCGATCGACGTAAAAGTCGAGGTATCCCTCAGCCTCGATAGGGGTCAGTCCCGCCACAAGGTGCGCGTTAAACGAGTATCCCGGCAGCAGGGGATCGTTTTGCGTTTCGGCCATAGATTCAGTTCTCCCAAGGGTCCTGAAGGAAACCAATTGTCCATATCACTAAAAGCAGCTTTAAAATGGCCCGCGAAAAGATCCAAAAAGCATCACGCCGCTTTTACGTCCGCCATGTTTCAGCCTTTCCCCCTGATTTCTCCGCCAGAGCAGGCAGATAACCAGTAACAAAAGTGTCTATAAGTGCGGCAGAAATGTCCACATTGAATATTTGCACGGCGTCACACTTTCCGTTGTAACAGCAATTTAGTCCATAAGATTAGCGGATCCTGCCTGACGACTTTTTTCCCCAGTCTCTAATGTTCTTCCATACCTGTTTTTTCGATGGAGCAACACCATGGCAATTGCGATTGGCCTCGATTTTGGTAGCGATTCGGTTCGCGCGCTGGCAGTGGACTGTACGTCCGGCCAGGAGATAGCAACCAGCGTTGAGTGGTACCCGCGCTGGCAAGAGGGGCGCTACTGTGATGCGCCTAACAACCAGTTCCGTCACCACCCGCGTGACTATATCGAGTCGTTGGAAGCGGCGATCAAAACCGTCCTTGCCGAACTGACTGACGCCCAGCGGGCTGAGATTGTCGGAATTGGCGTCGACAGCACCGGCTCCACGCCTGCCCCGGTGGATGCCGAAGGCCGCGTGCTGGCGCTGCGCCCGGAGTTTGCCGACAACCCGAACGCCATGTTCGTGCTGTGGAAAGACCACACCGCCGTAGAAGAGGCTGAAGCCATTACGCGCCTGTGCCATCAGCCGGGCAAGACAGACTACTCGCGCTACATCGGCGGGATTTATTCCAGCGAATGGTTCTGGGCCAAGATCCTTCACGTCACCCGTGCCGACGCAGCCGTTGCGCAGGCTGCGGCGTCATGGGTTGAGCTGTGCGACTGGGTGCCTGCCCTGCTCTCCGGCACCACCCGCCCGCAGGATATCCGCCGCGGCCGCTGCAGCGCCGGGCATAAATCCCTGTGGCACGAAAGCTGGGGCGGCCTGCCTCCGGCCGCGTTCTTCGATGAGCTCGACCCGATCCTCAACAAGAGCCTGACGTACCCGCTGTTTACCGACACCTTTACCGCCGATATTCCCGTCGGCACCCTCTGCGAAGAGTGGGCGACGCGCCTCGGCCTGCCGCAGAACGTGGCCATCTCCGGCGGCGCCTTTGACTGCCATATGGGCGCCGTGGGCGCGGGCGCACAGCCAAACACGCTGGTCAAAGTCATCGGGACCTCCACCTGCGACATCCTGACGGCAGATAAAGCCACCGTCGGCGACCGGGCGGTGAAAGGCATCTGCGGCCAGGTTGACGGCAGCGTGGTGCCGGACTTCATCGGTCTTGAAGCCGGTCAGTCCGCGTTTGGCGATATCTACGCCTGGTTTGGTCGCGTGCTCGGCTGGCCGCTGGACCAGCTGGCGGCGGCGCATCCTGAACTGAAAACCCAGATAGCCGACAGCAAAAAGCAGCTTCTGCCGCAGCTCACCGAAGCCTGGGCAAAAAATCCGTCTCTCGATCACCTCCCGGTGGTGCTGGACTGGTTTAACGGCCGCCGCACGCCGTTTGCCAACCAGCGTCTGAAAGGGGTGATCGCGGATCTCAACCTGGCGACCGACGCCCCTGCGCTGTTCGGCGGTCTGATTGCCGCAACGGCCTTCGGTGCCCGCGCCATTATGGAGTGCTTCACCGGGCAGGGTATCGACGTCAACAACGTGATGGCGCTGGGCGGTATCGCCCGTAAAAACCCGGTGATCATGCAGGCCTGCTGCGACGTGCTGAACCGTCCGCTGCAGATTGTGGCCTCCGATCAGTGCTGCGCGCTGGGCGCGGCGATTTTCGCTGCCGTGGCTGCGGGCGTGCATGTCGACATCCCGACCGCGCAGCAGCATATGGCGAGCGCCGTCGAAAACACGCTCCAGCCGCGTGCCCAGCAGGCGCAACGCTTTGAACAGCTTTATCAGCGCTACCAGCAATGGGCAAAAAGCGCCGAACTTCACTATCTCCCTGTCGCCGCCCCGGCCAAAAGCACCGCGGACACTACGGCAACCCTGACCCATTAAGGACACGATGATGACCATTTTTAATAACTATGAAGTATGGTTTGTGATTGGCAGCCAGCATCTGTACGGACCGGAAGCGCTGCAGCAGGTGACGAAACACGCGGAGCACGTCGTTAACGCGCTGAACGCGGAAGCTAAACTGCCGTGCAAACTGGTGCTGAAACCGCTGGGCACGACGCCTGACGAAATTACCCACATCTGCCGCGACGCCAACTACGACGATAAATGCGCCGGTCTGGTGGTGTGGCTGCACACCTTCTCACCCGCCAAAATGTGGATCAACGGCCTGTCTATCCTCAACAAACCGCTGCTGCAGTTCCATACCCAGTTCAACGCCTCCCTGCCGTGGGACAGCATCGACATGGACTTTATGAACCTGAACCAGACCGCGCACGGCGGCCGCGAGTTCGGCTTCATCGGCGCGCGTATGCGCCAGCAGCACGCGGTGGTCACCGGCCACTGGCAGGATGGCAAGGCGCAACAGCGTATCGGCTCATGGATGCGTCAGGCGGTCTCTAAGCAGGATACCCGCCATCTGAAAGTGGTGCGTTTTGGCGACAACATGCGTGAAGTGGCGGTCACCGACGGCGATAAAGTGGCCGCGCAGATCAAGTTCGGCTTCTCCGTGAATACCTGGGCCGTGGGCGACCTGGTGCAGGTGGTGAATGAAGTCAGCGACGGCGACGTGAGCGCGCTGGTGGACGAGTACGAAAGCAGCTACCGCCTGACGCCTGCGGCACAAATCAACGGCGACAAGCGTCAGAACGTGCTGGACGCGGCGCGCATCGAGCTGGGCATGAAGCGCTTCCTGGAACAGGGCGGCTTCCACGCCTTTACCACTACCTTTGAAGACCTCCACGGCCTGAAACAGCTGCCGGGCCTGGCGGTACAACGTCTGATGCAGCAGGGCTACGGCTTTGCGGGCGAAGGCGACTGGAAAACTGCCGCTCTGCTTCGCATCATGAAGGTGATGTCGACCGGTCTGCAGGGCGGCACCTCCTTTATGGAGGACTACACCTATCACTTCGAAAACGGCAACGACCTGGTGCTCGGCTCGCACATGCTGGAAGTGTGCCCGACGATCGCCGTGGAAGAGAAACCGATCCTCGACGTGCAGTACCTCGGCATCGGCGGCAAAGCCGATCCGGCGCGTCTGATCTTCAACACCCGTACGGGCCCGGCCATCAACGCCAGCCTGATCGACCTGGGCGATCGCTTCCGCCTGCTGGTGAACTGCGTCGATGCGGTTGAAACGCCGCACTCTCTGCCGAAACTGCCGGTGGCCAACGCCCTGTGGAAAGCACAGCCTGACCTGCCAACCGCCTCAGAGGCCTGGATCCTGGCCGGCGGCGCGCACCACACGGTGTTCAGCCACGCCCTTGATCTGAACGACATGCGTCAGTTCGCCGAGCTGCACGACATCGAGCTGACCGTGATTGATAACGATACCCGCCTGCCCGCCTTCAAAGACGCGCTGCGCTGGAACGAAGTCTATTACGGTTCAAAACGCTAAGTACGGAATGCCCGGTGACGCTACGCTCACCGGGCAGGGAGATAACGATGTTAGACGATCTCAAACGTCAGGTGCTCGAAGCCAACCTGGCGCTGCCGAAACATAATCTGGTCACCCTGACATGGGGCAACGTCAGCGCCGTTGACCGCGAAAAAGGCGTGTTCGTGATTAAGCCTTCCGGCGTGGATTACACGGTGATGACCGCAGACGATATGGTCGTTGTCAGCCTTAAGACCGGCGAAGTGGTCGAAGGTAAGAAAAAACCGTCCTCCGATACGCCGACTCACCGCCTGCTGTATCGGTCATTCCCGACCATCGGCGGCATCGTGCATACCCATTCGCGCCACGCCACCATCTGGGCGCAGGCGGGCCAGTCCATCCCGGCGACCGGCACCACGCACGCGGACTACTTTTACGGCACAATTCCCTGCACGCGTCTGATGACCGACGCCGAGATTAACGGCGAATATGAGTGGGAAACAGGCAACGTGATTGTCGAAACCTTCGAAAAACAGGGGATCGACGCCGCGCAGATGCCCGGCGTGCTGGTGCACTCCCACGGCCCGTTTGCCTGGGGTAAAAACGCGGAAGACGCGGTGCATAACGCCATCGTGCTCGAAGAGGTCGCCTATATGGGGATCTTCTGTCGCCAGCTGGCGCCGCAGCTGCCGGATATGCAGCAAACCCTGCTGGATAAGCATTACCTGCGCAAGCACGGCGCGAAGGCCTATTACGGGCAGTAAACTGTATATAAACCCAGCATTAAAATCTTAACCAGGCTATAATCAGGCCTGGTTTTGTTTTCTGGGATAACGGCGTGGCGCAGGCGCAAGAAGGCTTTTTACTGACCCGACACTGGCGGGATACCCCTCAGGGCACCGAGGTCGCGTTCTGGCTGGCAACCGACAGCGGTCCGCTACACGTTACGCTGCCCCCGCAGGAATCCGTGGCTTTTATTCCTGAAGCCCACGTCGAAAAGGTGAAGCAGCTGCTGCGCGGCGAAAACGGCTGGCGCATGACCCCGCTTGAGCTGAAGGATTTCCACCGCCAGCCGGTTTACGGCCTCTACTGTCGCGCCCATCGTCAGCTGATGCGCTATGAAAAGCTGCTCCGCGAGGCGGGCGTGACGCTCTACGAGGCGGATATCCGCCCACCGGAACGCTTTCTGATGGAGCGGTTTATTACCGCCCCCGTCTGGGTCGACGGCACCGCGCATTGCGGCAGCCTCGTTAACGCGCGCCTGAAGCCGAATCCGCACTACCGCCCGCCGCTGAAGTGGGTCTCACTGGATATCGAAACCACCCGTCACGGCGAACTGTACTGCATCGGTCTGGAAGGCTGCGGCGATCGGGTTGTCTATATGCTCGGGCCGCCGAATGGCGATGCGTCCGCGCTGGATTTCCGGCTTGAGTACGTCAACAGCCGCCCGCAGCTGCTGGAGAAGCTTAACCAGTGGTTTGCAGACAACGACCCCGACGTCCTGATCGGCTGGAACGTGGTGCAGTTCGACCTGCGCGTGCTGCAAAAGCACGCCGAGCGCTACCGCATCCCGCTGTTGCTGGGGCGCGGAAACAGCGAGCTGGAATGGCGAGAACACGGTTTTAAGAACGGTGTTTTTTTCGCGCAGGCCAACGGTCGCCTGATTATCGACGGCATTGAGGCGCTTAAGTCCGCCTTCTGGAACTTCTCTTCATTCTCCCTCGAAGCGGTCGCACAGGAGCTGCTTGGCGAAGGCAAATCCATCGACAACCCCTGGGACAGAATGGACGAGATCGACCGGCGCTTTAATGAAGATAAACCGGCGCTTGCCACCTACAACCTGAAAGACTGCGAGCTGGTCACGCAGATTTTCCACAAAACCGAGATTATGCCGTTCCTGCTGGAGCGCGCGACGGTAAACGGCCTGGCGGCAGACAGGCACGGCGGCTCCGTCGCGGCCTTTAGCCACCTCTATTTTCCGCGGATGCACCGGGCGGGATACGTCGCCCCCAACCTCGGGGACGTACCGCCGCAGGCAAGCCCCGGAGGCTACGTCATGGACTCCCGGCCAGGATTGTATGACTCCGTTCTGGTGCTGGACTACAAAAGCCTCTACCCGTCGATTATCCGTACCTTCCTGATCGATCCCGTCGGGCTGGTTGAGGGCATGGCCCAGCCGGACGATGAGCACAGCACCGAAGGTTTCCTCGGCGCACGCTTCTCGCGGGAAAAACACTGCCTGCCTGAAATCGTGGGAAACATCTGGCACGGCCGCGATGAGGCCAAGCGCCACGGCAACAAGCCGCTATCACAGGCGCTGAAAATCATTATGAACGCCTTTTACGGCGTGCTGGGCACCAGCGCCTGCCGCTTCTTTGACCCGCGTCTGGCCTCCTCGATCACCATGCGCGGGCACGAGATCATGCGCCAGACCAAAGCGCTGATTGAGTCCCGGGGCTATGACGTCATCTACGGCGACACGGACTCCACCTTTGTGTGGCTTAAGGGCGCGCATTCAGAAGACGACGCCGCGCAAATCGGCAACGCGCTGGTCGCCTTCGTGAACGACTGGTGGCAGGAACATTTGCAGAAAGAGCGGTTAACCAGCGCGCTGGAGCTGGAATTTGAAACCCATTTCGCCCGCTTTTTAATGCCCACCATTCGCGGCACCGATCAGGGCAGCAAGAAGCGTTACGCCGGGCTGATTCAGGAAGGCGACGCGCAGCGGATGGTTTTTAAAGGGCTGGAGACGGTACGTACCGACTGGACGCCGCTGGCGCAGCAGTTCCAGCAGACACTCTATCTGCGGGTGTTTCGCAATGAGCCCTATCAGGACTACGTGCGCGAGACGATAGCCAGCCTGATGGCGGGCGAACTTGACGCGCAGCTGGTATACCGCAAGCGCCTGCGCCGCCCGCTGGCGGAGTACCAGCGCAACGTTCCTCCGCACGTACGCGCCGCGCGCCTGGCGGATGAGGAAAACGTACGCCGTGGCCGCGCACCGCAGTATCAAAACCGGGGAACCATCAAATACGTCTGGACCATTAGCGGCCCGGAACCCGTGGATTATCAGCACTCTCCTCTCGATTACGAACACTATCTGACGCGCCAGCTTCAGCCGGTTGCCGACGGAATTTTGCCCTTCATCGACGATGATTTTGCTACACTGGTTACAGGGCAACTTGGCCTATTTTGACGCGTGACGAAATGGCTGCCATCCAGTACCATAGCGCCCTTTCCATTCCTGGACCCATTTTTCGTTGACCGTCTTTTTTGACGGTAGTCGAACTATTGCCTGCAATTAAAGATTAGAGCCGAACAACTATGCCTTTTACACTTGGTCAACGCTGGATCAGCGATACAGAAAGCGAACTTGGACTAGGAACCGTCGTAGCAATCGATACGCGTATGGTTACCCTCCTCTTCCCTGCCACCGGTGAAAACCGTCTGTACGCTCGCAATGACTCCCCTGTTACCCGCGTGATGTTCAATCCGGGCGACACCGTGACCAGCCATGACGGCTGGCAGCTCAAGATTGAAGACGTAAAAGAAGAGAATGGACTGCTCGCCTACATTGGTACTCGTCTTGATACGGATGAAGCCAATGTCATCCTGCGTGAAGTGCTGCTCGACAGCAAACTGGTGTTCAGCAAGCCGCAGGACCGCCTGTTTGCCGGGCAAATCGACCGTATGGATCGCTTCTCCCTGCGCTATCGCGCGCGTAAGTTCCAGAGTGAACAGTACCGCATGCCGTGGAGCGGCCTGCGCGGCCAGCGCACCAGCCTGATCCCCCACCAGCTGAACATCGCCCACGACGTGGGCCGTCGCCACGCGCCGCGCGTGCTGCTGGCAGATGAAGTGGGTCTGGGTAAAACCATCGAAGCGGGCATGATCCTGCATCAACAGCTGCTTTCCGGCGCTGCCGAACGCGTGCTGATCGTGGTGCCAGAAACCCTGCAGCACCAGTGGCTGGTTGAGATGCTGCGCCGCTTTAACCTGCGTTTCTCCCTGTTCGACGATGAACGCTATGCCGAAGCGCAGCACGACGCCGACAACCCGTTTGAAACCGAACAGCTGGTCATTTGTTCCCTGGACTTCGTGCGCCGCAGCAAGCAGCGTCTTGAGCATCTGTGCGATGCCGAGTGGGACATTATGGTCGTTGACGAAGCGCACCATCTGGTCTGGAGCGAAGACGCGCCGAGCCGCGAATACATGGCTATTGAGCAGCTTGCCGAGCGCGTGCCTGGCGTTCTGCTGCTGACCGCAACGCCGGAGCAGCTGGGTCTGGAAAGCCACTTCGCCCGTCTGCGCCTGCTCGATCCAAACCGTTTCCACGACTTTGCGCAGTTCGTGGAAGAACAAAATAACTACCGCCCGGTCGCCGATGCCGTCGCCATGCTGCTGGCGGGCAAGCGTCTTTCTGATGACGAACTCAACACCCTGAGCGACCTGATTGGCGAGCAGGATATCGAGCCGCTTTTGCAGGCTGCGAACAGCGACAGCGACAACGCGGAATCCGCGCGTAAAGAGCTGATCGACATGCTGATGGACCGCCACGGCACCAGCCGCGTGCTGTTCCGTAACACCCGTAACGGCGTCAAAGGCTTCCCGAAACGCGAGCTGCATACGATTAAGCTGCCGCTGCCGACGCAGTATCAGACGGCGATTAAAGTCTCCGGCATTATGGGTGCGCGCAAAACCCAGGAAGAGCGCGCCCGCGACATGCTTTATCCGGAACAAATCTACCAGGAATTTGAAGGCGATACCGGCACCTGGTGGAACTTCGATCCGCGCGTGGAGTGGCTGATGGGCTACCTGACCGCGCACCGCTCCCAGAAAGTGCTGGTGATCTGCGCCAAAGCGGCCACCGCGCTGCAGCTGGAGCAGGTTCTGCGCGAGCGTGAAGGCATTCGCGCCGCCGTGTTCCACGAAGGCATGTCCATCGTCGAGCGCGACCGCGCCGCGGCGTGGTTCGGAGAAGAGGACAGCGGCGCACAGGTTCTGCTGTGCTCGGAAATCGGCTCTGAAGGCCGTAACTTCCAGTTCGCCAGCAACCTGGTGATGTTCGATCTGCCGTTTAACCCGGATCTGCTCGAGCAGCGCATCGGCCGTCTGGATCGTATCGGCCAGGCGCATGATATTCAGATCCACGTGCCGTATCTGGAAAAAACCGCGCAGTCCGTGCTGGTACGCTGGTTCCACGAAGGTCTGGACGCGTTTGAACATACCTGCCCGACGGGCCGCACCATTTATGATCAAGTGCATGGCGATCTGATCGGCTACCTGGCCACGCCGGAAAACGCGGAAGGGTTTGATGAGCTGATCAAGTCCTGCCGTGAGAAGCACGATGCGCTGAAAGCGCAGCTGGAGCAGGGCCGCGACCGCCTGCTGGAGATCCACTCCAACGGCGGTGAAAAAGCGCAGGCGCTGGCTGAGAGCATTGAAGAACAGGATGATGACACCAGCCTGATCAGCTTCTCCATGAACCTGTTCGATATCGTCGGCATCAACCAGGACGATCGCGGCGAGAACCTGATTGTCCTGACCCCGTCCGATCACATGCTGGTTCCGGATTTCCCGGGCCTGCCGGAAGATGGCTGTACCATCACCTTTGAGCGTGATGTGGCGCTGTCCCGCGAAGATGCCCAGTTTATCACCTGGGAACACCCGCTGATCCGCAACGGGCTGGACCTGATCCTCTCCGGCGATACCGGCAGCAGCACCATCTCCCTGTTGAAAAACAAGGCGCTGCCGGTGGGCACCCTGCTGGTGGAGCTGATCTACGTTGTGGAAGCGCAGGCGCCGAAACAGCTGCAGCTCACCCGCTTCCTGCCGCCAACGCCCGTCCGCCTGCTGCTGGACAAAAACGGCACGAACCTGGCGGGACAGGTTGAATTCGAGAGTTTCAACCGACAGCTGAGCGCGGTAAACCGCCACACGGGCAGCAAGCTGGTGAACGCGGTACAGCAGGATGTGCACGCTATTCTGCAACTGGGCGAAACCCAGATTGAAAAAGCGGCCAGAGCGCTGATTGACGCCGCGCGCAGTGAAGCCGACGAGAAACTGTCTGCGGAGCTGTCCCGTCTGGAAGCGTTAAAAGCGGTCAACCCGAACATCCGCGACGACGAGCTGGCGGCGATTGAAAGCAACCGTCAGCAGGTGCTGGAAAGCCTGAATCAGGCTGGCTGGCGTCTGGATGCCCTGCGTCTTATCGTTGTGACGCATCAGTAAACGGAGCGCAAGATGGTGATGGAGCCTTACAATCCGCCTCAGGATCCCTGGCTGGTCATTCTGTATCAGGATGAACACATTATGGTGGTCAACAAGCCCAGCGGCCTGTTGTCCGTGCCGGGGCGTCTGGACGAGCACAAAGACAGCGTGATGACGCGCATTCAGCGCGATTATCCGCAGGCGGAGTCTGTCCATCGCCTGGATATGGCCACCAGCGGCGTGATTGTGGTGGCGCTGAACAAAGCGGCGGAACGCGAGTTAAAGCGCCAGTTCCGCGAGCGCGAGCCGAAAAAGCAGTATGTCGCCCGCGTCTGGGGCCACCCCGCACAGGCGGAAGGGCTGGTAGATTTACCGCTGATCTGCGACTGGCCAAACCGGCCTAAGCAGAAGGTGTGTTACGAAACTGGCAAGGCCGCGCAGACCGAGTACGAAGTGCTGGAGTACGCGCCGGATAATACCGCGCGCGTCCTGCTTAAGCCGATTACCGGACGTTCGCACCAGCTGCGCGTGCATATGCTCGCCCTGGGTCATCCGATTCTGGGCGACCGCTTCTACGCGCCGCCTGAAGCGCTGGCCTTAGCGCCACGTCTGCAGCTGCACGCGCAGACGCTCACCATCACCCATCCGGCCTTCGGTAACGCGATGACGTTTAAAGCCCCGGTGGACTTCTAAAAAAAAAGCCCGACATCGTCGGGCTTTTTCTTATTTGAAACCTTTCTTCTCTTTAATGAGCTCGTACGCCTTCTGGATTTCCTGCGCTTTTTGCTTCGCCATCTCCATCATTTCTGGCGGTAAGCCTTTCGCGACCAGTTTGTCCGGATGGTGTTCGCTCATGAGCTTACGATAGGCACGTTTAATCGTGGTCTGATCGTCAGAGGGCTTAACGCCAAGCACGTTGCAGGCGTCTTCCAGCGTCGGACCACGCTGCGCCTGCTGCCAGGCACCGCCGGACGACTGCTGGTGATAGCCGCCGCCAAACTGCGCCCCGCCCTGCATCATGCGCAGGAACTGGTCGAACTGCATGCGGGAGATGCCCAGCTCTTCCGCAATGACGTACAGCACGTCACGTTCATTAGGGTGAAGTGAACCGTCTGCGAAAGCCGCCTGGATTTGAATTTCCAGAAACATCCGAATTAAATCAAAACGTCCGAAGCAGATGCTGCGGAACTGACGCATTTTTTCGCGAAGCGGATAATTATCCGACTTACCGATGCGAAACGCATTTTGCGCTTCCAGACGGGAGTCGCCGTGCAGGTTCATGCGATCCATAAAGACGCTGGCAATCTGAATATCGGCTTCTGTGACACGCCCTTTGGATTTGGTTAAGTGCCCCATGACCTCAAAGGTGGTGGAGAAAAAGAGTGACTGACGCTCGCGCTGATTGGCAAACCAGGCCATTTTGCGGCTGCGCGCCTTATCAAACATATGGCCGATAATAAGCCCAAGCACAATCCCCCAGAACCCGGCACCCATGATGATGGCGAACGCAACGCCGATTATTTTACCCCAATACTGCATATACTCCCCGGATAGTCATATTCCTTGCCGACGCAACGTCATCATCACTGTGTTCAAGTCACGGTCAATTGAAGGACATCGCCTATAATTTGCTTTATCATACTCGTCATTCGATAGCGAGCCTAACACTCTGGCACGCAAACGGGCAGGATTAACGCTGGTACTGCGCAGATGAGTAAGATAGTCTCTGAGCGTTTGTAAGCCGTAGCCACTGATGACGGAACAATAAAATACAACGTATGAAAAAACGTATCCCCACCCTCCTGGCCACAATGATTGGCTCCGCCCTGTACAGTCAACAGGGGCTGGCGGCCGATCTCGCCTCGCAGTGTATGCTTGGCGTTCCAAGTTATAATCGCCCACTGGTGAGTGGCGATACAAATAGCTTGCCGGTAACCATTACTGCCGACAGTTCGAAAGGGACTTACCCTGACAATGCCACCTTTACGGGCAATGTCGATATTAACCAGGGCAATAGCCGCCTGCAGGCAGACGAAGTGCAATTGCACCAGAAACAGCCGGAAGGTGCGGCCGAGCCGGTACGAACGGTGGATGCGCTGGGTAATGTGCACTATGACGACAATCAGGTCATCCTGAAAGGTCCGAAAGCCTGGTCAAACCTGAATACTAAAGATACTAACGTCTGGAAAGGTGATTACCAGATGGTGGGTCGCCAGGGGCGCGGCGACGCTGACCTGATGAAACAGCGCGGTGAAAACCGCTATACGATCCTGGAAAACGGTACGTTCACGTCATGTCTGCCGGGTTCCAATACCTGGAGCGTGGTCGGTAGCGAAGTTATCCATGACCGCGAAGAACAGGTCGCAGAGATCTGGAACGCCCGCTTTAAGCTGGGCCCTGTTCCCATATTCTACAGCCCTTATCTGCAGCTTCCCGTGGGTGACAAACGCCGCTCCGGTTTCCTGATCCCGAATGCCAAATACAGCACCACGAACTACTTTGAGTTCTACCTGCCGTATTACTGGAACATCGCGCCAAACATGGATGCGACGATCACGCCGCACTATATTCACAAGCGCGGCAACATCATGTGGGAGAACGAGTTCCGCTATCTGACCCACGCCGGTGCGGGTCTGATGGAGCTGGATTATCTGCCGTCGGATAAAGTCTTCCAGGACGAGCATCCGACCGAAGGCGATAAACACCGTTGGATGTATTTCTGGCAGCATTCCGGGGTAATGGATCAGGTCTGGCGTTTTAACGTTAACTACACCAAGGTCAGTGACCCGAACTACTTCAACGATTTCTCGTCAAAATACGGTTCGAGTACCGACGGTTATGCCACGCAGATCTTCAGCGTTGGCTATGCGGTGCAGAACTTCGATGCGACGGTAACCAACAAGCAGTTCCAGGTGTTCTCCAGCCAGACCGCGAGTACCTATGGTGCCGAGCCGCAGCTGGACGTTAACTGGTACCAGAATGACGTGGGTCCGTTCGACACCCGTATTTATGGTCAGGCGGTGCATTTTGTAAACACCAATTCCAATATGCCGGAAGCCACCCGAGTTCACCTGGAGCCCGTCATCAACTTGCCATGGTCGAATGACTGGGCAAGCCTGAATACGGAAGCCAAGCTGATGGCGACACACTATCAGCAAAAAAATATTGATGATTACAACACCAGCAACAACGCTCATCTTGAGGAAAGCGTAAACCGTACGCTTCCACAGTTCAAAATGGACGGTAAGCTGATCTTCGAACGCAATATGGGACTTCTGGCGGATGGCTATACCCAGACGCTGGAGCCACGTATGCAGTACCTGTACGTGCCTTATCGCGATCAGAGCAACATCAATAACTATGACTCCTCTTTACTGCAATCTGATTACAGCGGCCTGTTCCGCGACCGTACCTACGGTGGCCTTGACCGCATCGCCTCAGCGAACCAGTTAACGACCGGGGTCACATCACGCGTTTATGATGACGCTGCCGTTGAACGTTTTAACGTTTCTGTTGGTCAAATCTACTATTTCACCGAGTCTCGCACGGGCGATGACAATATTAAGTGGGAGAAAGATAACAAGACAGGTTCGCTGATTTGGGCTGGTGATACCTACTGGCGTATGACCGATCGTTGGGGTCTTCGCGGTGGCGTGCAATATGACACCCGTCTCGACAATATCGCCAACAGTACGGCGGCGATTGAGTACCGCCGGGATGAAGATCGTATGGTGCAGTTGACCTATCGTTATGCCAGCCCGGAATATATTCAGGCGACGTTACCAAACTATGGTACTGCAGAGCAGTATAAAGACGGTATTTCGCAGGTGGGTGGCGCAGCGAGTTGGCCAATCGCCGACCGCTGGTCAATCGTAGGCGCTTACTACTTTGACACTAACGCCAATAAACCTGCTGACCAGATGGTGGGTCTGCAATATAACTCCTGCTGTTACGCGCTGCGTGTCGGCTACGAACGCAAGCTTAACGGCTGGAACAGTGAAAACAATCAGAGCAAATACGATAACGTGATTGGCTTTAACTTCGAGTTACGCGGCCTGAGTTCCAACTACGGTCTGGGTACGCAGAAAATGCTGCGCTCGAATATTCTGCCGTACAGTAGCGCCTTGTAATGTGCTTGATTTGCAACGTAATCCGCTTTGCGGTTAATTGAAATGGAAAAAGTATGAAGAACTGGAAAACGCTGCTGCTCGGTGTCGCTATGGTTGCGAATACCAGCTTCGCCGCCCCCCAGGTTGTTGATAAAGTCGCTGCTGTGGTTAACAACGGCGTCGTGCTTGAAAGTGACGTTGACGGTCTGATGAAATCGGTGAAGCTCAATTCGGGCGAAGCCGGTCAACAGCTTCCTGATGACGCCACGCTGCGCCACCAGATCCTGGAGCGTCTGATCATGGATCAGATCGTTCTGCAGATGGGGCAGAAAATGGGTGTGAAGATCACTGACGAGCAGCTCGATCAGGCGATCGCTAACATCGCGAAGCAGAACAATATGTCTTTAGACCAGATGCGCAGCCGTCTGGCCTATGACGGCATCAGCTACGCCACCTACCGTAACCAGATCCGTAAAGAGATGCTGATTTCGGAAGTGCGTAACAACGAAGTGCGTCGCCGCGTCACCATCCTGCCTCAGGAAGTGGACGCGCTGGCAAAACAGGTGGGCAACCAGAACGATGCGAGCACAGAGCTGAACCTGAGCCACATTCTGATCCCACTGCCAGAGAACCCAACGTCCGATCAGGCTGCGGAAGCAGAAAGCCAGGCGCGTTCTATTGTTGAACAGGCGCGTAACGGCGGCGACTTTGGCAAGCTGGCAATCACCTACTCCGCTGACCAACAGGCGCTGAAAGGCGGCCAGATGGGCTGGGGACGTATTCAGGAGCTGCCATCTATCTTTGCCCAGGCGCTGAGCACGGCGAAGAAAGGGGATATCGTTGGTCCTATTCGTTCAGGCGTGGGCTTCCACATTCTGAAGGTGAACGATCTGCGCGGCCAGAGCCAAAATATCTCCGTCACCGAAGTTCACGCTCGCCACATACTTCTGAAACCGTCACCGATCATGACTGACGATCAGGCGCGTGTGAAGCTGGAACAGATCGCAGCTGACATTAAGAGCGGTAAAACCTCATTTGCGAAGGCAGCAAAAGAGTTCTCTCAGGATCCAGGCTCTGCTAACCAGGGCGGCGATCTGGGCTGGGCGGCTGCGGATATTTACGATCCTGCCTTCCGCGACGCGTTGATGAAGCTGAACAAAGGCCAGATCAGCGCGCCGGTCCACTCTTCATTTGGCTGGCATCTGATCGAGCTGATGGACACCCGTAACGTTGATAAAACGGATGCGGCACAGAAAGACAGAGCCTACCGTATGCTGTTTAACCGTAAGTTCTCTGAAGAAGCAGCAACCTGGATGCAGGAACAACGCGCCAGCGCTTACGTGAAAGTTCTGAGCAACTAATGAAACAGCATCGTGTTGTTATCACGCCCGGCGAACCCGCCGGGATTGGGCCTGACCTCGTTGTTCAGCTCGCCCAGCGCAGCTGGCCGGTAGAGCTGGTTGTCTGCGCCGATGCAACACTGTTACAAGACCGGGCAACGCTGCTCGGTCTGCCTTTAACGCTCATTCCTTACGTTGAAGGCCAACAGCCTGCACCGCAGCAAGCCGGTACGCTCACCCTTCTTTCAGTTCCCCTTCGTACGCCGGCCATCCCGGGCCAGCTCAGCACGGAAAACGGTCACTATGTCGTTGAAACCCTTGCGCGCGCCTGCGACGGTTGTCTGAAGGGCGAATTTGCCGCCCTGATCACCGGCCCCGTCCACAAAGGCGTCATCAACGAAGCGGGTATAACCTTTACCGGGCATACGGAGTTTTTCGAAGAGCGCTCGCACAGCCCGAAAGTGGTGATGATGCTGGCGACGGAGGAGATGCGCGTTGCGCTGGTGACTACCCATCTGCCGATCAAAGCCATTCCTGATGCGATCACCCCTGAACTCCTGCGCGAGATCATCGGGATTTTGCACCACGATCTGCAGACAAAGTTTGGGATCCCGCAGCCGCACGTGCTGGTCTGCGGCCTGAACCCGCACGCCGGTGAAGGCGGGCACATGGGCACCGAAGAGATCGACACCATCATTCCGGTACTCAACGAAATGCGGGCGAAGGGGATGAACCTCAGCGGGCCGCTGCCTGCAGATACCCTTTTCCAGCCGAAATACCTGGATAATGCCGACGCCGTGCTCGCGATGTACCACGATCAGGGCCTGCCCGTGCTAAAATACCAGGGCTTTGGCCGCGGGGTGAATATCACCCTCGGTTTACCCTTTATTCGAACGTCCGTTGACCACGGTACTGCGCTGGATCTGGCAGGCCAGGGGAAAGCGGATGTCGGCAGTTTTATTACGGCGCTTAATCTCGCCATCAAAATGATTGTTAATACTCAATGACTAATCGAGTCCATCAGGGCCACTTAGCCCGTAAACGTTTCGGGCAAAACTTCCTTAACGATCAGTTCGTGATCGAAAGCATTGTCTCGGCTATTAATCCGCAAAAAGGCCAGGCGATGGTCGAAATCGGCCCGGGCCTTGCCGCGCTGACCGAGCCGGTAGGCGAACGCCTCGACGAGCTGACCGTCATCGAACTGGACCGCGATCTGGCCGCACGCCTGCAAACGCACCCGTTCCTCGGGCCGAAGCTGACCATCTATCAGCAGGACGCCATGACCATGAACTTTGGCGAACTGTCCGAAAAAATGGGCCAGCCGCTGCGCGTGTTCGGCAATCTGCCGTACAACATCTCCACGCCGCTCATGTTCCACCTCTTTAGCTATACTGATGCCATTGCCGACATGCACTTCATGTTGCAAAAAGAGGTTGTTAACCGTCTGGTTGCAGGCCCGAACAGTAAAGCGTATGGTCGTTTAAGCGTGATGGCACAGTATTACTGCAACGTGATCCCGGTACTCGAAGTACCGCCGTCAGCGTTCACACCACCACCAAAAGTGGATTCAGCGGTTGTGCGCCTTGTGCCGCACAAGACGAAACCGTATCCGGTTAAAGATCTGCGCGTACTGAGCCGCATTACCACAGAAGCCTTTAACCAGCGCCGTAAAACGATCCGTAACAGCCTGAGCAATTCGTTTACCGTTGAGGTGTTAGCCGAGCTGGGGATTGACCCGGCAATGCGTGCGGAGAACATTTCCGTAGAGCAGTACTGCAAGCTGGCTAATTACATCAGCGATAATGCGCCGCCGAAGGAGAGTTAAGCCATGATTGATTCGCCCCGCGTATGTGTCCATGTACAAAGCGTCTATGTTGAATCACAGTCCTCACCGGACGAAGAACGTTTTGTTTTTGCTTACACCGTGACCATTCGCAATCTGGGGCGGATGCCCGTGCAGCTGCGCGGGCGCTACTGGCTTATCACTAACGGCAATGGCCGCGAAATCGAAGTTCAGGGCGAAGGTGTGGTCGGTGAACAGCCCCACATCGCCCCTGGCGAAGAGTACCAGTACACCAGCGGCGCGGTGATTGAAACGCCGATGGGTACCATGCAAGGCCATTATGAAATGGTCGACGTCGATGGCAATGATTTCCGCGTTGCCATTCCTGTGTTCCGTCTCGCCGTAACCACACTCATTCATTAATCTAATGTCTACATATCTGATTGGCGACGTTCACGGTTGCTACGATGAACTGATCGCATTATTAAAACAGGTCGACTTTACGCCAGGACAGGACACGCTCTGGCTGACGGGCGATTTAGTCGCGCGTGGCCCCGGCTCCCTTGAAGTATTACGTTTCGTCAAATCGCTGGGCGACAGCGTCCGCATGGTGCTGGGCAATCACGATCTGCATCTGCTGGCGGTTTTCGCCGGGATCAGCCGCAACAAACCTAAAGATCGCCTCACCCCACTGCTGGATGCGCCGGACGCGGACGATCTGATTAACTGGCTGCGCCGTCAGCCCCTGCTGCAGATCGACGAAGAGAAAAAACTGGTCATGGCGCATGCCGGGATCACCCCGCAATGGGATCTTGAGACGGCGAAAACCTGCGCGCGTGACGTTGAGGCGGTGCTGGCAAGCGACTCGTATCCTTTCTTCCTCGATGCCATGTACGGCGATATGCCGAACCACTGGAGCGAGGATCTCAGCGGTCTGGCCCGTCTGCGCTTTATCACCAACGCGTTCACCCGCATGCGCTTCTGCTTCCCGAACGGACAGCTGGATATGTATTCCAAAGAGACGCCGGAGAGCGCGCCCGCGCCGCTCAAGCCGTGGTTTGCCATTCCGGGACCGGTGACAAGCGAGTACAGCGTGGTATTTGGCCACTGGGCTGCACTGGAAGGAAAAGGAACACCGGAAGGGATTTACGGTCTGGATACCGGATGCTGCTGGGGCGGAGAGTTAACCTGCTTACGCTGGGAAGATAAAGCTTACTTTGTGCAGCCGTCCAACCGACAGCTGGACCTGGGGGAAAGCGAGGCCGTTGCCTCCTGATACGTAATTCCCTCTCCCGGCCGGGAGAGGGAAAATCACTTAACGACGTTCCAGAATCTCGAAGCAGTAGCTGTGGGAGTTCTGTGCATCCGCGTCGTGGAATTCGCTGAATACCGATTCCCACTCGTCCGGATCGTAGTCCGGGAAATGAGTGTCCCCTTCCACTTCTGCATCAATGTGGGTCAGATACAGCTTCTGCGCTTTTGGCAGGAACTGCTCGTACACGCGCCCACCGCCAATCACCATGATCTCTTCGGCATTGCCGCATGCAGCAATCGCCTCGTCTACTGATTTTACCCATTCGACGCGATCGTCAGTGCCCGGCTGGCTGCTGATAACGATATTCTTACGGCCCGGCAATGGACGACCAATCGACTCCCAGGTCAGGCGGCCCATCACTACCGGCTTGTTTAACGTAGTACGTTTAAACCATGCGAGATCGGCAGGCAGGTTCCACGGCATGGCATTTTCCATACCGATAACGCGGTCCACCGCCAGCGCTGCAATCAGACTGATCATTGAAAATTTCCCGGATGCAAAAAATTGCCGCCACTATACGGAAAGCTTAATCTTTCGTCGACTGGCGGCAGGGTAAAGATAAAGAAATTTTTTAATATTGCTGGCAACTCCACTTCACGCGGAAGGTTTACTCTCGGGCTCGTCAGCCGGATCGCCGGTATGCTTGCCCTCTTCCGTGCCCTGCCAGCCATGACGCTGGATCAGCGACAGGTGGTTACGGTCCTCGTTAATGATTTCCGTCAGCATCGCGCTGGTGCGTTTGAAGACCGCCGCACGCTCGGTGGCGGTACTGCCGGCCATCGCCGCCATCTCTTCGACCATCTCGGTATTAAAGCGGCGGAACAGGTCTGCCCGTTCGCGTGCTTCATACGCGCCGAGCCCCAGGTTTTCCAGCGCCATGCGGCCAGACTTCAGCGCACCTTCGAAGGTTTCACGCTCGGGCGCGTCTACGCCCGCCTGCCGCAGCCGGATGTAGTGATCCACATCGCGCGCGCGGGAGATAATAGTCAGCGCCGGGAAATGCTCTTTTACCAGCTCCACCATCTGCATGCTGGTTTCCGGATCGTCAATGGCGTTAATTAACACCTCGGCTTTTGCCGCCCCGGCGGATTCCAGCAGATCGACGCGGGTTGCATCCCCGTAAAACACCTTCATATCAAATTTACGCAGGGTATCGACATGGTCGGGGTCGTGATCGAGGATGACCATTTTCACCCCGCTCGACAGCAGTAAACGACCCACGATCTGCCCGTAGCGGCCAAATCCGGCGATGATGACGCGCGGCTGCTCCTCGTCGATCTCGTCGGCCTCGCGCTCCTGCCCGCTGTCCGATTTTTCCAGACGCGTCAGCACCACCAGCAGCACCGGCGTCGCCGCCATCGACAGGGCGACCGCCAGCGTCAGCGCCTTCGCCCACTCGGGATCGAGCACGTTTGCCATCTGCGCGGCGCCAAACACCACGAACGCAAATTCACTCCCCTGCCCCAGCAGCACGGCGAACCAGCGGCGCTGCCTGCCCGGCACGTTCAGTGGGCGAGCAATCAGCCACAGCATCACCATTTTAATGACCAGGAAGCCGACGAGCAGGATGACGATCCGCAGCGGGTGCGTCACCAGCGTACCGAAGTCGACGGACATCCCGACGCCGATGAAAAACAGTCCCAGCAGCAACCCTTTGAACGGCTCGATATCGCTTTCCAGCGCGTGACGGTATTCAGAGCTCGCCAGCAGCACGCCTGCGAGGAACGCCCCCATCGCCATCGACAGCCCGGCCTCCTCCAGGAGCAGACCGAAGCCAAACACCAGGAACAGCGCCACGGCGCTGAACACTTCGCGCAGGCCAGAACGGGCGACAAACCTCAGCAGCGGGCGGGTCACGTAGCGGCCAAGCAGCACCACCAGCGCCAGCGCGCCCGCCACCTTCAGCGCCGACAGCGCGAAAGCGCCCAGCGTGGTAGAGGAACCACTGGCCGCCAGCAGCGGGATCATCGCCACCAGCGGGATAGCGGCAATGTCCTGGAACAGCAGCACGGAGAACGCGCTGCGTCCCATCTGGGAGACCGTCAGATTTCGCTCGTTCATCGCCTGCATGGCAATCGCCGTCGAGGAGAGCGCCAGCGTCATGCCGATGAGCTCTGCCACTTTCCAGTCCATACCCAACAGGATGCAGAACCCACCCAGCAGCAGGCCGCAGGCCACCATCTGCAGCGCACCACCGCCAAATACCGAGGCGCGAAGCTTCCACAGCCGCTGCGGGTCGAGCTCCAGGCCAATCACAAACAGCATCAGCACCACGCCAATCTCAGCGAAATGGAGAATCGCCTCGGCATCCGTGACCAGTCTAAAGCCCCACGGCCCAATGACGCAGCCTGCAATCAGGTAGCCGAGCACCGAACCCAGCCCCAGGCGTACCGCCACGGGCACAATCAGCGCCGCCGCGCCGAGGTAAATCAGCGCCTGTATCAGCGTATGGCTATCCATGGTGCGTCTCCTGCCACTCAAGTAAGCGTTGTTTATAATGGCGAGCCTGCGCCTGCAGCGTTTCATCGTCGCAAACAAACGTGCAGTGCATCGCAAACGGCGGGAGCCAGTTCAGACCGCAATAGAGCGCGGTCGCCTGCAGCGGCTGCGCCAGAACGTCAAAACCCGGGAAGGAACCGATATCAAAATGGCTTTCCCCACCGCCGGTGGTGACCGCCCACATCAGGCTTTTTCCTTTTAGCGCATTGCCGTTGTGGCCATACGCCCAGCCGTGGGAGAAGACTTTATCAATCCACAGCTTCAGGAGCGGGGGCGTACTGTACCACTGCATTGGATGCTGCCAGATAATCAGATCGGCACGGGAGAGCGCCTCCTGTTCGGCGGCGATATCGATATTAAAATCGGGATAGAGTTGATAGAGGGAACGTATCTCTACGTTATCAAGCGTCCTTACCTGCTCAAGCATCCGCTTATTCGCATGCGAGTGCTGCGGATAAGGATGGGCATAAATTATCAGAATCATTGATTAGCCTGTTGTTACTGCTTTCTTTTAACAAAAGAGTGTAGTCAGTAATTCAACAGGCTAATAGTGAATATTATTGACGGGCTTACGTCAGAATTCTGAATTAGTTATCCAGCTCGCCCATGGATTTCACCTGGTCACGGTTAATCTGCTCGGTTTGACCGGTTTCGGCGTTTTTATATGACACCAGACCGGTATCGTCATCTACCTGCGGTTTGCCGTCGGTGACAATGGTTTTGCCATCGGTGGTTTTTACGGCCTGATTAGACGAACAGCCCGCAACGGTGAACATTGTCGTGGCAGCCAGAACGGAAGCGATCAGTAATTTATTTTGCATGGTGTTTTCCCCTGCTCTCAGTTGAATTTCGTTATCGACCTAACCATTTTAGGCTAACTGACTGAAAGCGGATGAAAAACCAGAAGGTTCTGAAGATGGGAGAATGCCCGGCAACCGAACGGCACCGGGCATTTTTACTTATTTGCTAATCTGCGCGTGCATTTCCTGCACTGAAATCACCTTCTCGGTGGCATCCGCGTTCAGCGCCATGGCCGTTGCGAAACCGCCGTTCAGGGTGGTGTCGTAGTGCACTTTGTACTGCAGCGCGCTGCGGCGAATCAGCTTGGAGTCTTCAATCGCCTGGCGGCCTGCGGTGGTGTTGATGATGTAGGTGTATTCGCCATTCTTGATACGGTCCTGAATGTGCGGACGACCTTCATGCACCTTGTTCACCAGACGCGGGTTGATGCCGGCTTCGCCCAGCACAATCGCGGTACCGTGGGTCGCGTCCAGCTCGAAGCCCTGTTTCAGCAGCTTGGCGGCCAGGTCAACCACGCGCTCTTTGTCGCCTTCGCGAACGGAGAGCAGCGCACGGCCTGATTTTCTCATGGTGGAGCTACTGCCCAGCTGCGCCTTCGCGAACGCTTCTGCGAAGGTGCGTCCCACGCCCATCACTTCCCCGGTAGAGCGCATTTCTGGCCCTAACAGCGGGTCAACGCCCGGGAATTTGTTGAACGGCAGCACCACTTCTTTCACCGAGTAGTACGGTGGAATGATCTCTTTGGTCACGCCCTGCTGCGCCAGCGTCTGACCCGCCATCACGCGCGCCGCCACTTTCGCCAGCGGAACGCCGGTGGCTTTGGAGACGAACGGTACAGTACGTGCCGCACGCGGGTTGACTTCAATCAGGTAGACTTCGTTGTCTTTCACCGCGAACTGGACGTTCATCAGACCGCGAACCTGCAGCTCAAAGGCCAGCTTCTGCACCTGCTGGCGCATCACGTCCTGAATCTCCTGGCTCAGCGTGTAGGCTGGCAGAGAACAGGCGGAGTCGCCGGAGTGCACGCCCGCCTGCTCGATGTGCTCCATGATGCCGCCAATCAGCACCATTTCGCCGTCGCAGATGGCGTCAACGTCCACTTCAACCGCGTCGTCGAGGAAGCGGTCGAGCAGCACTGGCGCATCGTTGGAAACGCTCACCGCAGTCTGGAAGTAGCGACGCAGGTCGGCTTCGTCATACACGATTTCCATCGCGCGGCCGCCCAGCACGTAGGAAGGACGTACCACCAGCGGGTAGCCAATCTCTTTCGCCTTCTCAACGGCCATTTCAATGGCGGTAACGGTGGCGTTCGCCGGCTGTTTCAGCTTCAGACGGTCAACCGCCTGCTGGAAACGCTCGCGGTCTTCCGCACGGTCAATCGCGTCCGGGCTGGTGCCGATAACCGGCACGCCTGCTGCTTCCAGCGCGCGCGCCAGCTTCAGCGGGGTCTGGCCGCCGTACTGCACGATAACGCCTTTTGGCTTCTCGATGCGCACGATTTCCAGCACGTCTTCCAGGGTAACCGGCTCGAAGTAGAGGCGGTCAGAGGTGTCGTAGTCGGTCGATACGGTTTCCGGGTTACAGTTGACCATGATGGTCTCGTAACCGTCTTCGCGCAGCGCCAGCGAGGCGTGTACGCAGCAGTAGTCGAACTCGATGCCCTGGCCGATACGGTTTGGACCGCCGCCCAGCACCATAATCTTGTCGCGGTCGACGGACGGGTTCGCTTCGCACTCGTCTTCATAGGTGGAGTACATGTAGGCAGTGTCGGTCGAGAATTCAGCCGCACAGGTGTCCACGCGCTTGTAGACCGGGTGCAGGTCGTACTGGTCGCGCAGCTTGCGGATTTCCGCTTCACGCACGCCCGCCAGCTTAGCCAGACGCGCATCTGCGAAGCCTTTACGCTTCAGCACGCGCAGGAAGTCAGCGTCCAGGCCGGTGATGCCCAGCTCCGCGACCTGTTCTTCCAGACGCACCAGCTCTTCAATCTGCACCAGGAACCAGCGGTCGATGTTGGTCAGATTGAACACGCCGTCGACGGAGAGGCCCGCACGGAAGGCATCGGCGATATACCAGATACGCTCTGCGCCCGCGTCTTTCAGCTCGCGGCGGATTTTGGTCAGCGCTTCCGGGTCGTCCAGGCTCACTTTCGGGTCAAAACCGGTCGCGCCCACTTCGAGGCCGCGCAGCGCTTTCTGCAGGGATTCCTGCTGCGTGCGGCCAATCGCCATCACTTCACCGACAGATTTCATCTGGGTGGTCAGACGGTCGTTCGCGCCTGCGAATTTCTCGAAGTTGAAGCGTGGAATTTTGGTCACAACGTAGTCGATTGACGGCTCGAAGGACGCTGGCGTGCGGCCACCGGTGATGTCGTTCATCAGCTCGTCGAGGGTATAACCCACCGCCAGCTTCGCCGCCACTTTCGCAATCGGGAAGCCGGTCGCTTTAGAAGCCAGCGCGGAGGAACGGGACACGCGCGGGTTCATTTCGATAACAATCAGACGGCCTGTTTTCGGGTTCACCGAGAACTGCACGTTAGAACCGCCGGTTTCAACGCCGATTTCACGCAGTACCGCCATCGAGGCGTTACGCATGATTTGATACTCTTTGTCGGTCAGGGTCTGGGCTGGCGCAACGGTGATGGAGTCACCGGTGTGGATACCCATCGCATCGAAGTTTTCGATGGAGCAGACGATGATGCAGTTGTCGTTTTTATCACGCACCACTTCCATCTCGTACTCTTTCCAGCCAATCAGCGATTCATCAATCAGCAGCTCTTTGGTTGGAGAGAGATCCAGACCGCGTTCGCAAATCTCTTCGAACTCTTCGCGGTTGTAGGCGATGCCGCCGCCGGTGCCGCCCATGGTGAACGATGGACGGATGATGCACGGATAGCCCACGTCAGCCGCGACGGCCAGCGCTTCTTCCATGTTGTGTGCGATACCGGAACGCGCGGTGTCGAGGCCGATTTTCTTCATCGCCACGTCGAAGCGGCGACGGTCTTCTGCTTTATCAATCGCGTCGGCGGTCGCACCAATCATGGTCACGCCGAACTCTTCCAGCACGCCCTGACGCTCCAGCTCCAGCGCACAGTTCAGCGCCGTCTGGCCGCCCATGGTTGGCAGCACCGCGTCCGGACGCTCTTTCTCGATGATTTTACGCACCACTTCCCAGTGAATCGGCTCGATGTAGGTTGCATCAGCCATTTCCGGGTCGGTCATGATGGTTGCCGGGTTAGAGTTCACCAGGATAACGCGGTAACCCTCTTCACGCAGGGCTTTACACGCCTGCGCGCCGGAGTAGTCGAATTCGCAGGCCTGGCCGATGACGATCGGGCCAGCGCCAAGGATCAGGATGCTTTTTATGTCTGTACGTTTTGGCATTGTCTTCTCGGCTCCTGATTATTTAGCGGTCTTACGGTATTGCTCGATAAGTTCGATGAAGTGATCGAACAGCGGCGCGGCGTCGTGTGGGCCCGGGCTGGCTTCCGGGTGACCCTGGAAGCTGAATGCTGGCTTATCGGTGCGATGAATCCCCTGCAGGGTGCCATCGAACAGCGACTTATGGGTCACGCGCAGGTTAGCCGGCATCGAGGCTTCATCGACGGCAAAGCCGTGGTTCTGCGCGGTGATCATCACCGTGTTGTTATCGATGTCTTTCACCGGGTGGTTACCACCGTGGTGGCCGAACTTCATCTTAACGGTGTTCGCACCGCTCGCCAGCGCCAGCAGCTGATGGCCGAGGCAGATGCCGAATACCGGGATGTCGGTTTCCAGGAAGGACTTGATGGCGGCGATGGCGTAATCGCACGGCGCCGGGTCGCCAGGGCCGTTGGACAGGAAAATACCGTCCGGATTCATCTTCAGCACGTCTTCGGCAGACGTTTGTGCCGGAACCACCGTCAGGCGGCAGCCGCGGTCAACCAGCATGCGCAGGATGTTGCGCTTGGCGCCGAAATCGTAGGCCACCACGTGGAACGGCAGCTCGCTCTCTTTTTTCGCTTCAGGCAGGTCGTCTTCCAGCGTCCAGCTACCCTGGGTCCAGCTGTAGGCTTCAGCGGTCGTCACTTCTTTCGCCAGGTCCATGCCGTTCAGGCCCGGGAAGGCTTTCGCTTTTTCCAGCGCCAGCGTCGCATCGAGGTTATCACCCGCGATGATGCAGCCGTTCTGTGCACCCTTCTCGCGCAGCAGACGCGTTAACTTACGGGTATCGATATCGGCAATCGCCACGATGTTATGGCGCTTGAGGTAAGAAGAGAGGTCTTCGGTATTGCGGAAATTGCTGGCAATCAGCGGCAGGTCGCGGATGACCAGGCCTTGCGCATGTACCTGAGAAGATTCTTCGTCAGCCGCATTGGTGCCGACATTGCCGATATGAGGATAAGTAAGAGTAACGATTTGGCGAGAATAGGAAGGATCAGTGAGGATTTCTTGATAACCGGTCATTGAAGTATTGAAAACGACTTCCCCAACCGCCGAACCCGTTGCCCCTATGGCCCGACCGATAAACTGGGTTCCGTCTTCCAGAACCAATAGCGCTGACTTAATCAAAACACCCTCCAGAGAATATTCACTCACTTTATTTGCATATTAATTCATAGCATGTCATGGATCAATGCAAATGTGTTGCCAGCGGATTTTTGGCAAACGGCGGCATTCTGGGGATTTGGTGGGTAAAAGTCAACTTAAAACGGATATTTTGTTTACTCTTTTGCAAGTCTGGCGAGTGGAATGCGGCTTAAGCGACAAAAAGATCAGGTAAATCACTGCGGAAAACGCTTGCGCGCCTGGTTTAATGAAAAATGAGATGGTGCAGCACTATAAAGTAGACCAGATGGTCAAAATTTACATTTCAGTAACGTTAAAACGCCACAAGAGATAGATATTTAGAGACTTAAACAAAAATACGCTATAAAACAGACAAAATAAAAGGGCAATAAAATATTGCCCTATGCAATCAAACAATTACGACTGCAATAACCACATCACGATGGGTAATAATGCTTACAAATTGTTGAGATCGAGCACATCTCGCATATCAAAAAGGCCGTTTTTCTTGTTTTTAAGCCACAAAGCAGAGCGTACGGCGCCGTTGGCAAACGTCATTCGGCTGGAGGCTTTATGCGTAATTTCGACACGTTCACCAATATCGGCGAACATCGCCGTATGTTCGCCGACGATGTCACCCGCTCGCACGGTTGCAAAGCCAATAGTGCCCGGCACGCGTTCGCCGGTGTAACCTTCGCGGGTATAGACCGCGCAGTCTTTTAAGTCTTTATCAAGTGCATGAGCAATCGCTTCGCCCATCGCCAGCGCCGTACCCGATGGCGCATCAACCTTGTAACGGTGGTGAGCTTCTACGATCTCAATATCGGTATAGTTGCCCATCACCTTCGCGGCCTTCTCCAGCAGCTTCAGCATGACGTTAACGCCCACGCTGAAGTTTGCCGCGAAGACAATCGCAATCTCTTTTGATGCATCCTGGATAGCCTGCTTGCCCGCATCGTCAAAACCGGTGGTGCCGATCACCATCCCCTTGCCGTGCTGACGACAAAACGCCAGATGCGTGAGCGTCCCTTCCGGGCGGGTAAAATCGATGAATACATCGAAGTCCTCTTTTACCGCCTCCAGGCTGCTTTGCACGGTAACGCCCGTGTGGCCTGCGCCCGCCAGCTCACCGGCATCGGTTCCCAGAAGCGACGAACCTTCACGCTCCAGTGCCGCGCCAAGCGCGACGCCATCCATCTGAAGTGCCGCCTGAATAAGCTGACGGCCCATACGTCCACCCGCGCCCGCAATGGCGACACGGATCTGTGCATCATGCATAGTTATTCTCTTACGTTAAAATGATGTAAACCGTTTTCAGATTAACCAGCCTTGAGAAGCACTGCCAACTGAAAACACCGATAATTAGAATTTAACGTGAAACCGACTTAAATATCAGTAAAAGACATGATTTTGTCGTCACGATAAAGTAACGGGTAAAAAAAAGGCCAGCACAGGAGGTGCTGGCCTTTCATCAGAAAAAGGACTATTCGACTTCGCGGGCGTCGATGCGCAGTTCTTTCGGGACTTCAAAAACGATGTTTTCTTCACGACCTTCCAGCGGCACCGCTTCGCCACCGCCCAGTTCCTGCAGACGAGAAATGACGTTCTGTACCAGAATATCTGGCGCAGACGCCCCGGCCGTCACGCCGACACATGCCGCGTGCTTAACCCACGCCTCCTGAATATCCGACGCGTCATCAATCAGGAAAGCCGCTTTCCCCATGCGTTGCGCCAGTTCGGCCAGACGGTTGGAGTTAGACGAGTTTTTGGAGCCGACTACCAGCACCACATCCGCCTTTTCAGCCAGTGCGCGCACCGCTTCCTGACGGTTAGTGGTCGCGTAGCAGATATCATCCTTACGCGGGCCAACGATTTTCGGGAAGCGCTGACGCAGCGCGTCAATCACGTCTGAAGTATCGTCTACGGAGAGCGTCGTCTGGGTCATAAACGACAGACGGGCTTCATTTTTCACGTTCAGCGTAAAGACATCTTCAGGCGACTCAACCAGATACATCCCCCCTTCCGGGTTGCTGTACTGGCCCATGGTGCCTTCGACTTCCGGATGACCGGCATGGCCAATCAGAATCGACTCTTCACCACGGCGGCTGGCGCGCGCCACTTCCATATGCACTTTTGTCACCAGCGGACAGGTGGCATCGAATACGGTCAGATCGCGGCTTTTCGCTTCGTTACGTACCGCCTGAGAGACGCCGTGCGCGGAGAAGATCAGGATCGCACCGTCCGGCACTTCGCTGATCTGCTCAATGAAGATGGCGCCGCGCTCGCGCAGGCTGTCGACCACGTAGCGGTTGTGTACCACTTCGTGACGCACATAAATCGGCGCGCCGTAAATTTCCAGCGCGTTTTCAACAATGCTGATAGCGCGGTCTACACCGGCGCAGAAGCCGCGCGGGTTAGCCAACAGGATCTGCATTTCAGGCCTCCAGTGCAGGATCGATTTCCAGCACTTCAACATCAAAATGAACGGTACGCCCGGCAAGCGGATGGTTGAAGTCAACGGTAATAGAGTCGCCGTTGATTTCGCGGATCACGCCAGGCATTTCGCTGCCGTCCATAGCGGTAAAGAGCATAATCGCTCCGATCTCCGGTTCACCCGCGTCCATAAACTCGCGGCGCGAGAAATACTGGATCAGGTCCGGACTCGGCACGCCAAACGCGGCATCCGGCTCCAGCGAAAAGGCTTTTTTCTCACCCTCTTTCAGGCCCAGAAGCTGCTGCTCAAGACCTTCAGACAGGGAGGTATCGCCAAGACGAAACAGGGCCGGTTTGCCGTTATTGCGGGTGGATTCGGCCGTGGAGCCGTCATCCAGCTTCAGCGTGAAGTGAACGAGAACCGCGCTGTTGCTCTGTACGGATTTAGACATGCAAATTGCTCGCTTGTTTTGCCCGGTAGCATTACGCCACCGGGCGAGTGTGTTACGCCTGCTCTTTCGCGGCCGGTTTAGGCAAGAAGCCTTCCAGCACGATTAACGCCGCACCGATACAAATTGCCGTATCGGCCAGGTTAAAGGTCGCGAAGTGCCAGTCGCCGACGTAGAAGTCGATCATATCGACCACAAAGCCGTGCCACAGGCGGTCAAACAGGTTGCCCAGCGCGCCGCCAATGATCAGCGCGTAGGCAATGTTATTCAGCTTTTGCGTGGCCTTCGAGCGGTACATCAGCACCGCGAGGATCACGCAGATACCGAGAGCGATACCCGCAAAGAACCAGCGCTGCCAGCCACCGCTGTCGGCAAGGAAACTAAACGCTGCGCCGTAGTTACGCGCGTAGTGCAGGTTAAGCGACGGGAATAGCGGAACCGTCTCCCCCAGAGCAAAATTCTGGAGGATCAGGAACTTGCTGCCCAGATCGATAATCAGCACCACCACAACCAGCCACAGCCAGCGCAGTCCTGTTGAACAGAGAGTTTTACTCATCAGGCAAACTTACGTTTTTCGCCGTCACCGGCGACGTTGCTTACACAGCGTCCGCAGATGTCTGCGTGTTCCGCCACCTGGCCAACATCGGTGGTGTAATGCCAGCAACGCGGGCATTTCTCACCGTCGGCTTTGCTCAGCGCGACTTTCAGTCCTTTGAGCAGCTCGCTCTGCTGAGCATCAGCAGAAGCATCGGCATAATCCGCAACTTTCGCACCGGAGGTCAACAGGACAAATCGTAATTCATCGCCCAGCGCCGTCAGCTTCGCCGCCAGCTCCGGTTCGGCATACAGCGTAACTGCCGCTTCCAGAGAGCCGCCGACTTTCTTGTCCGCGCGCGCCTGCTCGATAACCTTGTTCACTTCGCCACGCACTTTCAGCAGCTCGTCCCAGAAGGCATCGTTCATCGCTTCGGTGCTGGAGAGATCGAACAGACCTTCGTACCACTCGCCCGTGAACACATACTTCTCACGCTCGCCCGGCAGGTAGCCCCAGATTTCATCCGCGGTAAAGGACATGATCGGCGCCATCCAGCGCACCAGCGCTTCTGCGATGTGGAACAGCGCGGTCTGGCAGCTACGACGCGCCACGCTGTCCGCTTTCGCGGTGTACTGGCGGTCTTTGATGATGTCGAGGTAGAACGAGCCCATCTCGATGGAGCAGAAGCGCATCAGGCGCTGCACCACTTCGTGGAAGTCGTAAGACTCATAGGCTTTCAGAATATCTTCCTGCGCCGCTTTCGCGCAGCCTACCGCCCAGCGGTCCAGCACCACCATCTCTTCCGGTTTCACCATGTCTTTTGCCGGATCGAACCCGTTCAGGTTCGCCAGCAGGAAGCGCGCGGTGTTACGGATACGACGATAGCTGTCGGCAGCACGCTTCAGGATCTCGTCAGACACCGCCATTTCGCCGGTGTAATCGGTAGAGGCTACCCACAGACGCAGAATGTCTGCGCCCAGCTTGTTCATCACATCCTGCGGAGAAACGGTGTTACCGATAGATTTGGACATCTTACGGCCCTGACCATCCACGGTGAAGCCGTGAGTCAGTACCTGACGGTAAGGCGCTTTACCCTTCATGGCGGTGGAGATCATCAGAGATGACATGAACCAGCCGCGGTGTTGGTCAGACCCTTCCAGATACATATCGGCAGCGTGACCGGCAAATTCCGGACGCACGTCAACCACGGAAGAGTGGGTAGACCCGGAGTCGAACCACACGTCCAGGGTATCCGGCACTTTCTCGTAGTTGTCTGCGTCAGCGCCCAGGATGTCGCGGGAGTCGAGATCCCACCACGCCTGAATACCGTCAACTTCGACGCGTTTCGCCACTTCTTCCATCAGTTCCAGGGTGTTTGGGTGCAGCTCCTGCGTCTCTTTATGCACGAACAGAGACATCGGCACGCCCCAGGTACGCTGACGGGAGATACACCAGTCAGGACGGTTAGCCACCATGGATTCGATACGCGCCTGGCCCCAGTCAGGGATCCACTGCACGCCTTTGATCTCTTTCAGAGACTGCTCGCGCAGGCCTTTCTGATCCATGCTGACGAACCACTGCGGGGTCGCACGGAAGATGATCGGGGTTTTGTGACGCCAGCAGCACGGATAGCTGTGCTGCATTTTTTCAACGTGCAGCAGCGCGCCGCTGGTGCGCAGCATGTCGACGATGATGTCGTTCGCTTTGAAGACGTTGATACCGTCCAGCGCCGGATAGGTGCCTGGCAGGTAAGATCCGTCCGGGCCAACCGGGTTAGCGATTTCCAGACCGTACTTCAGGCTGATGTTGTAGTCGTCAGGACCGTGGCCACCGGCGGTATGTACAGCACCGGTACCCGCTTCCAGCGTCACGTGGTCGCCCAGGATCGCCGGAACGTCGAAGTCCAGGAACGGGTGTTTGAAGCGCATCAGCTCCAGCGCGTCGCCTTTCACGGTGCCCAGCACGGTGTAGTCGGTGATATGCGCGCGCTTCAGCACGCTCTCAACCAGATCTTTCGCCAGGATAACCGCCTGACCGTCAATCTGAACCAGCGCGTATTCGAACTCACCGGACAGGGAGATCGCACGGTTCGCCGGCAGGGTCCACGGGGTGGTGGTCCAGATCACCAGAGAGATCGGGCCATTTACCGAGGAGACGCCAAATTTAGCCTTCACCGCATCCTGATCGACAGCGTTGAACGCCACGTCGATAGACGGAGAGGTTTTGTCGTAATATTCAACTTCCGCTTCTGCCAGCGCAGAGCGGCAGTCCACGCACCAGTGCACCGGCTTAGCGCCTTTGTGCAGGTGGCCGTTACCGATGATTTTACCCAGCGCACGGATGATGTTGGCTTCAGTTTTGAAATCCATGGTCAGGTATGGGTGCGACCAGTCGCCCAGCACGCCCAGACGGATGAAATCAGCGCGCTGACCGTCAACCTGCGTGGCTGCGTATTCGCGGCACTTCGCACGGAACTCGGCGGCGGTGAACTTCTCACCCGGTTTGCCAAACTCTTGCTCCACTTTCAGCTCGATTGGCAGACCGTGGCAGTCCCAGCCCGGAACGTAAGGCGAGTCATATCCCGTGAGGCCTTTGGACTTCACGATAATGTCTTTCAGAATCTTGTTAACCGAGTGACCAATATGAATGCTGCCATTCGCATATGGAGGGCCATCATGCAGAATGAAGGTTTTTTTGCCTTTTTTGGCTGCACGAATGATGCCGTACAGGTCATCATCGGTCCAACGCGCCAGCATTCCCGGTTCGCGCTTGGCGAGATCGCCGCGCATCGGGAACCCTGTTTCCGGCAAATTCAGGGTTGATTTATAGTCACTCATCAGATTCTCGGTTCCGTATTTATCACGTAGGCAGTTAAGCCGGGTTCAAAGCCCAAAAAACTCGCGGGCCGTCAATTCATCTCGCGCAATTTGCGCTTTTAGTTCATCCAGCGAACCAAATCGCTGCTCGTTGCGTATTTTTTTACGCAGTATCACATCTATATGGCGACCATAGAGGTCCATTACAACGTCCAGCAGGTGCACTTCTAACTGTTGACGCACACCGGCGACGGTCGGACGCGTGCCAATGTTGGCGACGCCGTAGAACGGCTTATCGCCCAGTCCTGCCACTTCCACCGCATACACCCCTTTAACCGGGGAAACCTGACGACGCAGCGGTATATTCGCCGTCGGGAAGCCTATCGTGCGGCCCAGCGCATCGCCATGGACCACGCGGCCAGAGATGGTGAACGGATGGCCCAGCAGGGTTTCTGCCGTGTCCAGGTCATCATTAGCCAGCGCCTGACGCACCGCCGTGCTGCTGACGCGCACGCCGCCTTCGCAGAAGGTCATCGCGCTGGTGACGTCAAATCCATACTCCAGACCAGCCTTCTGTAATAGCAAGAAATCGCCCTGACGACCAGCGCCAAAGCGGAAATCATCGCCCACGGCAAGAAACTGTACGCCAAGACGCTTAACCAGCAGGTCGCTGACGAAATTTTGTGCTGTCAGCGCGGCAAAGCGACGATCGAAACGTAAACACAATACATAGTCCACGCCGGACTCCGCCAGATAGCGCAATTTCTCGCGCAGGCGAGTGAGTCGGGCGGGAGATTTATCGCCCGCGAACAGCTCCAGCGGCTGCGGCTCGAAAATCATCACTACAACGGGCAGGCCACGGGCCTCCCCTTCTTTCCGCAATCCCTGCAACAGCGCCTGATGACCACGATGCACGCCGTCGAAATTACCAATAGTCAGCACGCACCCGTGTGGCGCGCTGCTGAGATTATGTATGCCGCGTATCAGCTTCATGTCTGGCTCAAAACAGTGAAAATCGCCAAAGTATACCTTGTACAGCGGTTAAGGTTAACCGGCGATTGTTCGCGCAAAACAGAAAGCCGTAATGATTTCATCAGGCTGACCTTTCGCAGCGAAAAAATCTGCTCTTGAACTGCGATTTTTATGCCGAAAGGCTGTATTCAGGGAAGACAAGCTGGTAGAATCCTGCGCCATCACTACGTAACGTAGCGTCGCTAATTAACGGCGCTTATTTGCACAAATCCATTGACAAAAGAAGGCAAAGAGGGCATATTCCTCGGCCTTTGAATTGTCCACATAGAACATATTTGGGAGTTGGACTTGGCTAATATCAAATCAGCTAAGAAACGTGCCGTTCAGTCTGAAAAGGCTCGTAAGCACAACGCAAGCCGTCGCTCTATGATGCGTACTTTCATCAAGAAAGTATACGCAGCAATCGAAGCAGGCGACAAAGCTGCAGCGCAGAACGCATTTAACGAAATGCAACCAATCGTGGATCGTCAGGCTGCTAAAGGTCTGATCCACAAAAACAAAGCAGCGCGTCATAAAGCAAACCTGACCGCGCAGATCAACAAACTGGCTTAATCGCTACTTGTTGTTGCTTGTTTAAAGAACCCGCTTAACGCGGGTTTTTTTATGCCTTCAGATTGCCGGTGGCGTAAACAGCGCCGAGTAGTCACGGTTGCAGATTCGCTGCACCGCCGGGTGCTGAATCATTCTTTCGGCAAATATGGCGTGATACTCCTCCATCACGTTATCCACTCTGCCTATCTCCGTAATCTTGTCGTCTGAATAGAGATCGTGCGCGTACAGCGTCGGCGCAACGAAGATCGCATTATGCGCTTCGCCAAAGGCTTTCATCAGCGCCGCATCGTCGAACTCACCGAGGATTTCTACCTTAAGCCCCTGCGAATTAAACCAGTTCAGCAGCTTGCGTCCGAGCATTGAGCGTCGCCCAGGCACCAGCAGGCGACGCTCTTCCAGGCAGGCCGGGAAGGTTTTCTCCGGCGGCGGGTTGATACACCAGAAGCTCACGCCACATTCGCCAATCTTCACCGAGAACAGCCCTTCCTGCTGGGTGGAGTCAATCGGGCAGTCCGAGATAATCATGTCCAGCTTGTGCTGGCTCAGCTGTTCCAGCAGCATCTCGTGGGTGGATTCAAAGCAGCGCAGGTGGATTTGCTCATCTTCCACCACCGCCGCATCCAGCACGCCGCTCACCAGCCGCTTGGACAGCGCATCCGCCACGCCCACGTCAAAGAGCAGGTTCGACTCTTTGCGGTAGTTGACGATATCCAGCATCTCCTGGCTCAGGGTGAACATTTTGTCCGCATAGCGGAAAACCAGTTCACCCAGTTCGCTGGGTTCAATCCCACGCCCCTTACGCTTGAACAGCTTGCCCTGCAGGCGCTCTTCCAGGGCCTTGATTTGCCCGGTGATGGTTTGCGGCGTCAGGTAGAGCGCCTCTGCCGCCCCCACCACCGAGCCCTGTTTATAGACGTGCCAGAAGTAGTACAGATGGTTGTAATTTAAATGAGACATCGCGTCTTCTCTCCCTGAGTGTGTATCGGGAGAAGGATCGCCTCCTCCCGGTGTTCCGTTATGCCTGGACGGCCTGTCCGGACAACTTCACCTTCAACAAGGTATAACCGATTACCGCGGCCAGTAATGACCCGATGAGAATGCCGAGTTTAGCCCAGACGATAAGCTCAGGCGCATGAGTACCAAACGCCAGTGTCGAAATAAAGATCGACATCGTAAACCCGATACCACACAGCACGCCGACGGCCATAATCTGCGAAAACGTGGTGCCATGCGGCAATGACGCCAGCTTCAGCTTCGTCGCCAGCCAGCAGAAGAGGCTAATGCCCAGCGGCTTACCGATAAACAGCCCGGCAATAATGCCCAGCGGAAGCACGGACGTCAGCCCGTCCAGCGTCACGCCGCCGAGGGAAACGCCCGCGTTGGCAAACGCAAACAGCGGCAGGATCATAAAGGCAACCCAAGGGTGCAGCACATGCTCCAGCTGTTTGGCAGGCGACTTGCCGTCCTGCGGTTTAAGCGGCACGAAGAAGCCGACAATCACACCAGCCAGCGTGGCGTGCACGCCGGATTTCAGCACCGCCGTCCACAGCACCATCCCCACCAGGATATAGATACCGATGCGGCGAACATTGAAGATGTTCAGCAGCGCCAGCACCGCAATCGCCCCGGCGGCGACGCTCAGGGACAGGATCGACAGATCGCTGGTGTAGAACAGCGCGATAATCACAATGGCGCCCAGGTCATCGATGATCGCCAGCGCCATCAGGAAGATTTTCAGGGCCACCGGCACGCGGCTACCGAGCAAGGCTAAGACACCGAGCGCAAAGGCGATATCCGTCGCGGCCGGGATCGCCCAGCCGTCACGCGCAACAGGATCCTGCCAGGTGAACGCCAGGAAGAGCAGCGCCGGCACCACCATCCCGCCGAGCGCGGCAATCACCGGAAACGCCGCGCGCTGGCGGCTGGCAAGCGAGCCCAGAACCAGCTCACGCTTAACCTCAAGACCCACCAGCAGGAAGAACACCGCCATTAGCGCATCGTTGATCCACAGCAGCATGTTCTTGTTAATTTCCAGCGCCCCGACCTTCAGCTCAACGGGCGTTTCCAGAAATGCATGGTAGAGATCCTGCGTGATGCCAAGGTTAGCCAGCACCATCGCGGCCGCTGCGGCAATAATCAGGATCACGCCACCGGACGCCTCACTGCTAAAGAAACGGTGTAGTAATTTCATTTAAGTTCTCTCTTTTACAACAATACCTCGATAAAACCATAATACCAAGCCAAATAGCTCGGCAAAAACAGATTAATGTTGAGTATAGACTCAGTTTAACCGAGCTATACGCGCAAATAAAAAAGCCCGGAATCGCTTCCGGGCTTTGAGAAGATGAAAACCAGCTAACGAATTAGCGAGTCAAATCATCGAAGAATTTTTTGACGCCATCGAAGAAGCTTTTGGAACGCGGGCTGTTTTTCTCACCCGTCGGACCGCCAAAGCTCTCCTGCAGTTCTTTCAGCAGCTGTTTCTGCTTGTCGTTCAGGCCAACCGGCGTTTCCACGACGACGCGGCACAGCAGGTCGCCCTGGGCGCCACCGCGAACGGATTTAACGCCTTTCCCGCGCATGCGGAACAGCTTGCCGGTCTGGGTTTCGCCAGGCACTTTCAGGTTCACGCGACCGTCCAGCGTTGGCACTTCGATTTCGCCACCGAGTGCCGCCATCGCGAAGTTGATCGGCACTTCGCAGTACAGGTTATTACCTTCACGCTCGAAGATGGCGTGCTGTTTCACCTGCACCTGAACGTACAGATCGCCTGCCGGTGCGCCGTGCTCGCCTGCTTCGCCCTCACCTGCCAGACGGATGCGGTCGCCCGTATCGACGCCAGCCGGGATCTTAACGGACAGAGTTTTGGTTTTCTCAACGCGACCGTGCCCGTGGCATTTGGTGCATGGATCTTTAATCAGCGTGCCGCGACCGTGACAGTGAGGACAGGCCTGCTGTACCGCGAAGAAGCCCTGACGCATCTGTACCTGACCAGAGCCGTGACAGGTTGGACAGGTCTGAGGCTGTGTGCCCGCTTTCGCGCCGCTGCCGTGGCAAACGTCACACTCTTCCAGCGTCGGGATACGGATCTCTTTGGTTACGCCGCGAACGGCCTCTTCCAGCGTCAGCTCCATGTTGTAGCGCAGGTCCGCGCCGCGCGCCGCGCGCTGACGACCACGGCCGCCGCCGAAAATGTCGCCAAATACATCGCCAAAGATATCGCTGAAGTCAGCGCCGCCGCCAAAGCCGCCGCCACCGAATCCACCGCCGCCCATGCCGCCCTGTTCAAAGGCAGCGTGACCGTACTGGTCATAGGCCGCACGTTTTTGTGCATCGGTCAGGACTTCGTAGGCTTCTTTGATCTCTTTAAATTTGGCTTCAGCCTCTTTGTCACCCTGGTTACGGTCCGGGTGGAATTTCATGGCCAGGCGCTTGTACGCCTTTTTGATTTCACGCTCTTCCGCAGTTTTCGGAACGCCTAAAATCTCGTAATAGTCTTGCTTTGCCATTGGTTTTTTTAAGCCCCTTAACATGCGAGCACGGGCGTGGAGAGTTCTCCTACGCCCGTGCCGATTAATTACCCTGCATCAGGGCGATTATTTTTTATCTTTAACTTCTTCGAACTCAGCGTCGACAACGTCGTCGTCTTTCGCGTTGTTCGCCGAAGCGTCAGCGCCCGCCTGCTGTTGAGCGTGCTGCTGCTGAGCGATTTCCATCAGCTTCTGAGAAGCCTGCGCCAGTTCCTGCATCTTCGCTTCGATGTCCGCTTTGTCTTCACCTTTCAGTGAGGATTCCAGCGCGCTCAGTGCAGCTTCGATAGCAGTCTTGTCTTCCGCTGGCAGTTTATCGCCTGCTTCTTCAACCTGCTTACGGGTGCTGTGCAGCAGATGGTCACCCTGGTTACGGGTCTGAACCAGCTCTTCGAACTTACGGTCGGATTCCGCGTTAGCTTCGGCATCGCGAACCATTTTTTCGATTTCCGCTTCGTTCAGGCCAGAAGATGCCTTGATGGTGATCTTCTGCTCTTTACCGCTGTTTTTGTCTTTCGCAGACACGTGCAGGATACCGTCAGCATCGATGTCGAAGGTCACTTCGATCTGCGGCATGCCGCGCGGTGCCGGGTTAATACCGTCCAGGTTGAACTGACCCAGAGATTTGTTATCCGCCGCACGCTTACGCTCACCCTGAATCACATGGATGGTTACCGCAGACTGGTTGTCTTCAGCGGTAGAGAACACCTGGCTGTGTTTCGTTGGGATGGTGGTGTTTTTGTTGATGAGCGCAGTCATCACACCGCCCATGGTTTCGATACCCAGAGACAGCGGGGTAACGTCCAGCAGCAGTACGTCTTTAACTTCACCGGTCAGTACGCCACCCTGAACCGCAGCGCCGATTGCGACCGCTTCGTCCGGGTTAACGTCTTTACGTGGCTCTTTACCAAAGAACTCAGCCACTTTCTTCTGAACCATTGGCATACGGGTCTGACCACCGACCAGGATAACGTCCTGGATATCGGATACGGACAGGCCAGCGTCCTGCAGAGCAACTTTCAGCGGCTCGATTGAACGGTTCACCAGGTCTTCTACCAGGCTTTCCAGTTTCGCACGGGTCACTTTGATGTTCATGTGTTTAGGACCGGTCGCGTCTGCAGTGATGTACGGCAGGTTCACGTCGGTCTGCTGAGCGGAAGACAGCTCGATCTTCGCTTTCTCAGCGGCTTCTTTCAGGCGCTGCATGGCCAGCGGGTCGTTACGCAGGTCAATGCCCTGATCTTTCTTGAACTCGTCAACGAGGTAGTTAATCAGACGGGTATCGAAGTCTTCACCACCCAGGTGGGTATCACCGTTGGTTGCCAGAACTTCGAAGGTTTTTTCGCCGTCAACTTCGTCGATTTCGATAATAGAGATATCGAAGGTACCACCACCCAGGTCGTAAACCGCGATAGTACGGTTGCCAACTTCTTTATCCAGACCGTAAGCCAGTGCAGCAGCGGTTGGTTCGTTGATGATACGTTTTACTTCCAGACCTGCGATACGGCCAGCATCTTTGGTTGCCTGACGCTGAGCATCGTTGAAGTACGCAGGAACGGTAATAACAGCTTCAGTTACCGGTTCACCCAGGTAATCTTCAGCGGTTTTCTTCATTTTTTTCAGCACTTCAGCAGAAATCTGCGGTGGTGCAGTTTTGGTGCCTTTCACATCAAGCCATGCATCGCCGTTATCTGCCGCGATGATTTTGTAAGGCATGATGGAAACGTCACGCTGAACTTCTTCGTCCTGGAAGCGGCGGCCGATCAGGCGTTTAATCGCAAACAGGGTGTTTTGCGGGTTTGTCACTGCCTGACGTTTAGCCGGCTGACCAACCAGAGTTTCACCATCCTGGGTATAAGCAATGATAGAAGGCGTGGTGCGATCGCCCTCGGCGTTCTCCAGCACGCGTGCAGTAGTGCCATCCATAATCGCTACACAAGAGTTGGTAGTACCCAGGTCGATACCAATAATTTTACCCATCTAAACGTCTCCACTAAAAATTCAGTCAACATGTGGTTGTGTACCTGTAATAAGGGCAGAACGTGCTTTTTCAACTGCCCAGATTTGATTTTTTTCAGGTCCACACACTGCGGTTGACTACAAGATGGGGTCGCGACGGCATCCATCAAGGGGCAAGCATAAAAAAAATTTTAATTTCACCCTGATGAGATCATAGACGCCACCGATTGCGCCCATTATGATGCCGCGCCCAGTCAGGGAGAACTGACGCGGGTTTAACCATTTCACCATATTAATGATGATTTTTTTGAGGACTTATGGGCAACACTAAGTTGGCTAATCCGGCTCCGCTGGGCCTGATGGGTTTTGGCATGACCACTATCCTGCTGAACCTGCACAATATCGGGATGTTCCCGATGGATGGCATCATCCTGGCGATGGGCATTTTTTACGGCGGTATCGCGCAAATCTTCGCGGGCCTGCTGGAATATAAGAAAGGCAATACCTTCGGCTTAACCGCCTTCACCTCTTACGGTTCTTTCTGGCTGACCCTGGTTGCCATTCTGCTGCTGCCTAAAATGGGCATGGCAGACGCGGCAAACGCCCACTTCCTGGGCGTTTACCTGGGCCTGTGGGGCGTCTTCACCCTGTTCATGTTCTTCGGTACCCTGAAAGGTAACCGCATGCTGCAGTTCGTTTTCCTGAGCCTGACCGTGCTGTTCGCCCTGCTGGCGATCGGTCACCTGGTGGATAACGAAGGCATCGTTCATGTTGCAGGCTGGATTGGTCTGGTTTGCGGCGCAAGCGCTATCTACCTCGCAATGGGTGAAGTGCTGAACGAGCAGTTTGACCGCACCGTTCTACCGATTGGTGAAAAACACTGATCCCTCTGTCGTGTCCGCTTCGCGGGCACGACATCCCCTCATCTGCCCCAGCCAAATTCCTAATACCAGCCCCATCAGCGAGAGCGCGAGCACATACCAGGCTGGCGCCATCGGCGAAACACCCATCAGCACCGTCACCGCAATCGGCGTCAGCCCGCCGAAAATGGCATACGACACGTTGTAGGAAAATGAGATCCCGGTGAAGCGTACTTCCGGCGGGAAAGCTCGCACCATGACGTAAGGCACAGCACCCACTACGCCCACGCACAGCCCCACCACGCCGTACAGCAGGAACAGCTGTTCAGGATGGCTGCCTGCCAGATGGTAAAACGCCCAGCTTGATGCGGCCAGTAACAGGCTGCCGACGATAAAGGTAACGCTGGCGCCGAAACGATCTGCCGCCAGCCCGGCGGCCAGACAGCCAAAGCAGAGCATGATTGTCGCGATACTGTTCGCCTGTAACGTCACGGCAGGGGCGAAATCGTACTGCTTTTGCAGCCACACCGGGGACATCAATATCACCACCACAATGCCCGCCGAAAGCAGCCAGGTGAGCAGCATCGACACCACCACCGCTTTTTTATGACGTACCACGACCGCCTTCACCGGCAGCTCCTGCGCCAGCGCTTTGCGCTGCTGCATCTCGAGGAAAATCGGCGTCTCCTGCAGCCAGCGGCGCAGGTACATCGCGACCAGACCAAACGCCCCGCCCAGCAGGAACGGAATACGCCAGCCCCAGTCGTGCACGGCCTGCTGCGTCATGCTGGTGTTTACAATTGTCGCGACGACGGAACCGAGCAAAATCCCTACCGTTAAGCCCGCGGTTAAGGTTCCACAGGCGATTCCAATGCGGCGCGCCGGAACATGCTCCGCGACAAACACCCACGCGCCCGGCACTTCACCGCCAATCGCCGCGCCCTGAAGAACGCGCATCAGCAACAGCAGCAACGGAGCGAGAATGCCCATCGAGGCATAGGTGGGCAGCAGACCAATGGCCAACGTCGGCACGGCCATCAGCAGGATGCTAAGGGTAAACATCTTCTTGCGCCCGACCAGATCGCCAAAGTGGGCCATGATAATGCCGCCCAGCGGACGCGCCAGATACCCGGCGGCAAAAATGCCGAAGGTTTGCACCTGACGCAGCCAATCCGGGATATCCGCCGGGAAGAAGAGTTCTCCCACCACGGCGGCGAAGAAGACGAAGATGATAAAGTCGTAAAACTCCAGCGCACCGCCTAAGGCCGCGAGCGTGAGAGTTTTGTAGTCCTGTCGATTCAGAGGTCGTGTGTTATGTGACATAGCGAACCATTTTGCGTTTGTTGTGGAATTATTTTTACAGCAATCGTAAAGAAAAAATTACTATACCGTAAAAGCTTTACCACGCTATCGCCGCTTCAGCTAATGTCACATATTGGTTAATTTCAGGAGATTGTTTCGCGACGTGCGTTTTTCGGGCGAAAAGCTGCTACCACTTTCTCATCGGTTTCCACATACGGACCGTCAAGCAACTGTATACAATACGGTACACTTGCAAAGATGCCGTGAACGAGGACGCTGCCATCTTCTGCTTTCAGCCCTTCCAGCGTCTCTTTGATCGACTTCGGCTGGCCCGGCAGGTTCAGAATCAATGCCTGTTTGCGGATTACGCCCACCTGACGGGAGAGAATGGCCGTCGGGACAAAGTGTAGACTTATCTGGCGCATCTGCTCGCCAAAGCCCGGCATTTCACGATCGGCAATCGCCAGCGTTGCGTCCGGCGTCACGTCGCGGCGCGCGGGGCCGGTTCCGCCCGTCGTCAGAACAAGGTGGCAGCTCATCTCATCCACCAGCTCGCAGAGCGTCTGCTCGATGATCGGCTGTTCGTCAGGGATCAGGCGGGTCTGAATGTCAAAGGGGGTGGTCAGCGCGCTGCCAAGCCACTCTTCCAGAGCGGGGATGCCTTTATCCTGGTAAACGCCGCTGGAGGCGCGGTCAGAAATCGACACTAGGCCGATGCGTAAGGTATTCATATCCATTCCATTCAAAAAGTACTGATTAAAGGGAATGATACACGCAGAGAGGAGATTCAGACAGGGTACGAAAGAAGTCGCGTGACCGGGAGCCCGGTCACGCAGAATGATTACAGCAGGTCGCCGATCATTTTTTCCAGTTTGCCCTGGTCAACAGCAAACTTACGGATACCGTCCGCCAGCTTATCTACAGCCATTGGATCCTGGTTGTGCTGCCACAGGAACTCGGATTCAGTGATGCGCTCTGGGCGTGCTTTCACTTCACCGGTGTAAGACAGCTTACGCTCGATGGTACCTTCGCTTTCTGCCAGCTCTTTCAGCAGCGCAGGGGCGATGGTCAGGCGGTCACAGCCAGCCAGCTCGATGATTTCACCGACGTTACGGAAGCTTGCGCCCATAACCACAGTCTCATAGCCGTGCTGTTTGTAGTATTCGTAGATTTCAGTAACAGAAACCACGCCTGGATCTTCAGCCGGCGCGTACTCTTTCTTATCGGTGTTGGCTTTGTACCAGTCCAGAATACGGCCCACGAACGGAGAAATCAGGTATACGCCTGCTTCTGCACATGCACGCGCCTGCGCGAAGGAGAACAGCAGGGTCAGGTTACAGTTGATACCGTCTTTTTCCAGCTGCTCTGCCGCGCGGATACCCTGCCAGGTGGAAGCCAGTTTGATCAGGATACGGTCGTTGCTGATGCCAGCGTCGTTGTACATTTTGATCAGGCGTTTCGCTTTGGCGATAGACGCTTCGGTGTCGTAGGAGAGACGTGCATCCACTTCGGTAGAGATACGGCCAGGAACCAGCTTCAGGATTTCCAGACCGATGTTCACTGCCAGTTTGTCGGTGGCATCCACAACCTGCTGCGCGCGGTCGTTGCTCTGTGCTTTCGCCCAGGTCACTGCGTCGTCAATCAGTTTGCGATACTCAGGGATCTGTGCGGCGTTAAGGATCAGAGAAGGGTTAGTTGTGGCATCCTGCGGCTGGTACAGCTTCATTGCCGCGATATCTCCGGTGTCAGCTACGACAGTGGTGAACTGACGAAGGGAGGTCAATTTATCCGTCATGATAGTGTTTCTCTTTTAACGTGCCCTGGATAATTCACGCTACCGACAGCATGTCTGCAGCGGAAAAATGACAGGTTTACTTGTTAGGGGGATGTAACCGGTCTGCCCTGATGATAACACGACGGAGGGGTAGCGCAACCGCAGACAGTGCGCTTAGGTAGAGTATGGTAAACTCGGAAGATTAACAGGCTGCTAAGCAACAGCATGCCCAATCAGTGGTAGCGCTTACATATTCACTTTGGCATCAACAAGAGGGACGTTAATGCCTGATTTCTTTTTCTTTATTAACGAAGTCCTGTGGGGTTCGATAATGATTTACCTGCTTCTGGGAGCAGGTATTTGGTTTACGCTACGCAGTGGGTTTATCCAGTTTCGTTATATTCGCAAGTTTGGCAGAAGTCTGAAAAACAGCGTTACGCCCCAGCCGGGCGGATTAACGTCGTTTCAGGCACTCTGTACCAGCCTGGCGGCACGCCTCGGCAGCGGGAATCTGGCGGGCGTTGCGCTGGCCATCAGCGCCGGCGGGCCAGGCGCGGTCTTCTGGATGTGGGTGACGGCGCTACTCGGGATGGCCACCTCCTTTGCCGAAAGTTCGCTCGCCCAGCTGTATAAAGAGAAAGATAAAAACGGCCAGTTTCGCGGCGGTCCCGCGTGGTACATGGCGCGTGGCTTGGGGATGCGCTGGATGGGCGTTCTGTTTTCGCTTTTTTTACTGCTCGCATACGGTCTTATTTTTAATACCGTCCAGGCAAATTCTGTCGCCAATGCCCTGCGCTATGCCTTCTCCTGCCCGGAGTGGGTCGCCGGTATTGCTTTAGCCCTCGTCGTTCTGCTCACTATTTCTGCCGGTCTCAGGGGCGTTGCCCGCCTGATGCAGTGGCTGGTTCCCGTTATGGCGCTGCTTTGGGTGGTCGCGAGCCTGTTCGTCGCCGCACGGCATATCGACCAGGTGCCGGGCGTGATTGCGACCATCGTCAAAAGCGCTTTTGGCTGGCGCGAGGTAGCCTCCGGGGCGCTGGGCTATACCTTCAGCCAGGCGCTGATGGCGGGTTTTCAGCGGGGCATGTTCTCCAATGAAGCCGGAATGGGGTCAACCCCCAACGCGGCCGCTGCCGCCTCTTCCTGGCCGCCACACCCGGCCGCACAGGGCATTGTGCAGATGATTGGCGTCTTTACCGATACCATTATCATCTGCTCCGCCAGCGCCATGATTTTGCTGCTGGCAGGCCCCGTCCCGCACTCCTCTGGAACCGCCGGGATACAGCTTCTCCAGCAGGCGCTGGTGAACCTGACCGGCGGCTGGGGAGCAGGATTTGTCTCGCTCGTCCTGGTGCTGTTTGCCTTCAGTTCGATTGTGGTGAATTACCTCTACGCCGAAAATAACCTTATTTTCCTGAAGCTCGACTCCCGTACCGCAATCGGAGCCCTGCGGCTCGCGGTCATTCTGATGATCATCGCTGGCTCCTTCCTCAGTATGCCGCTGGTCTGGCAGCTGGCCGATATCATTATGGCGCTAATGGCGATCACGAACCTCACCGCTATCCTGCTGCTCTCGCCCGTTGTGACCCTGATTGCCAGAGACTATCTGCGTCAGCGCAAACTCGGCGTTCCGCCGGTATTTGATCCCGCCCGCTATCCCGATATTAAGGCGCAGCTTGCCCCCGGCACGTGGGATGATTTGCCGCGGCAATAACAGCTATCGATCAATTCAGGGCGATTTTTTGCTAAAGTCGCTCTAAATTTCCTGCAAGGACTGGATATGCTGATTCTGATTTCACCTGCAAAAACGCTCGACTACCAGAGCCCGCTCGCCACCGAGCGCTATACCCAGCCTGAACTGCTGGACTACTCGCAACAGCTGATCCGCGAAGCGCGTAAGCTCTCTGCGCCGCAAATCGCCTCGCTGATGAGCATCAGCGACAAGCTGGCCGATCTTAACGCGACCCGCTTTCACGAGTGGCACCCGGATTTCACCCCGGCGAACGCTCGCCAGGCGATTCTGGCGTTTAAAGGTGATGTCTACACCGGCCTGCAGGCGGAAGATTTTAGCGAAGCCGATTTCGATTTTGCGCAGCAGCATCTGCGCATGCTGTCGGGTCTGTACGGCGTACTGCGCCCGCTGGATCTGATGCAGCCGTATCGTCTGGAGATGGGGATTCGCCTGGAAAATGCCAAAGGCAAAGACCTGTACCATTTCTGGGGCGATATCATTACCGACAAGCTGAACGCGGCGCTGCACGCTCAGGGCGATAACGTGGTGATTAACCTGGCATCCGACGAATACTACAAGTCGGTGAAGCCGAAAAAGCTGGATGCGGAGATTATCAAACCGGTATTCCTCGACGAGAAGAACGGTAAGTTCAAAGTGATCAGCTTTTACGCCAAGAAAGCGCGAGGCCTGATGAGCCGCTACATCATCCAGAACCGCCTGACGAAGCCGGAGCAGTTAACCCAATTTAACAGCGAAGGCTATTTCTTTGACGAAGCATCGTCAGGGAAAGGCGAGCTGGTGTTTAAGCGCCACGAGCAATAAAAACAAACCCCGCCAGCTGGCGGGGTTTTGCATTAATGGCGTTTCCAGTCCGGGCCGCGATCGTCGCGGCGGTCATCGTGGTGATGGTCATCGTGACGATCGTCGTGTTTACGATGCTCATCATGTGGACGCCAGTGGTTATCACGCCAGTCATAATGCGCCTTCCACCAGTCGTGGTCGCGCCAGCGGCCGCCGTCCCAGTAATGACCGTTGTTATCCTGGTCGCCAATCTGCAGTTTGACCGCCGGTACGAGGGTAATTTCAGATGCCTGAACCGCCATGGGGGCGGCCAGCACCAGTGAAAGCGCGATGAGTGCAGGTTTCAGTGTAGACACAGGTGACTCCTTATTCTTCTTGCCCAACGTGGGCCGATGTAAGGAGAGTACGCGAGGGGAACGGGGGATGTTATTCTCTGCAATCCTAAACGCTAAGTGACCGCATTTATTGGGAATTTCTGCTTTTTTCCTGCTTTTTCTCTCCTTAATTTCTCCACAAAAAAGCCGGGTGGCGGCTTCGCCTTACCCGGCCTACGATCAGGTCGTCGTGGTCGTTGTAGGCCCGGTAAGGCGTAGTCGCCACCGGGCAACACAATCACGCGCGCGTCATCATCAGCTTACGCAGCGCGGCAAAATCCGCGGGCAGCTCATGTGACAGCAGCGGCAGGTCGGCGCGCTCGGCCAGCTCTTTCGGCAGCGGCAGCGTTTCGCCCAGGATCGCTTCCACGCTCTCTTTGAACTTCGCCGGATGCGCGGTGCCCAGGAACAGGCCATATTCACCCGGGTTAAGCTGGTCGCGCAGCGCGCGGTAGGCAATCGCCGCGTGCGGTTCAGAGGTATACCCCACCGCCTTCAGCTCGCGCATGGTTTCTTTGGTGGTTTCATCCGCCACCGCGGCGTAGCCCAGGTCACCCAGACGCCAGATCTTACGGCGGAACAGCTCTTCCACGCGCGGCCAGTTGTTCGGCTGTGACACATCCATCGCGTTGGAGAGCGTCGCCTGCGTGGCGTTCGGCGCCCACTTCCCGTCTTTCAGGAAGCGCGGCACGGTGTCGTTGGCGTTGGTCGCCGCGATAAAGCGTTTGACCGGCAGACCCAGGGATTTCGCCAGCAGGCCCGCCGTCAGGTCACCGAAGTTACCGCTCGGCACGGAGATCACCAGCTGGTTGCGCGCTTCCTGCGGCAGCTGCGCCACCGCTTCGAAGTAGTAGCAGATCTGCGCCAGCAGACGGCTGATGTTGATGGAGTTGGCAGAGTTCAGACCCAGGGCCACCTTCAGCTCTTCGTCGTCGAAAGCCTGCTTGACCAGCGCCTGGCAGGCATCGAAATCACCGTCGATCGCCACGGTTTCAATGTTGCCGCCGAGCGTACAGAACAGTTTTTCCTGCAGCGGGCTGATTTTGCCTTTCGGATAGAGGATCACTACGCGGACATTTTTCAGGCCGTAGAAGGCATGCGCCACCGCCGCACCGGTATCGCCGGAGGTCGCGGTCAGGATGGTCACCGGTTTGTCGCCGCTGATGTGGGTCAGCATCTGCGCCATAAAGCGGCCGCCGAAGTCTTTAAACGCCAGGGTCGGACCGTGGAACAGCTCCAGGCAGCCAACGTCAGGCTCAACCTGCTTCACCGGCGCCGGGAAAGCGAACGCCGCACGCACGCGCTCTTCCAGAAGCTCCTGCGGAATTTCGTCGCCGATAAACGCAGACAGAATTTTGGTGCTGCGGGTGACGAAGTCCTTCTTCAGCAGCTCGTCGATCTCGGTCAGCTGGAATTCCGGCAGGTCATGCGGGAAGAACAGCCCCTGATTTTTGCCCAGTCCCTGAGTTACCGCCTGCGCGAAGCTGACCTGCTCGTTATGATCTTTAAGGTTATAGAGTTTCATTAATTATCCCAGTACTCGTGCGCCAGCCGTGTCCAGACGGCAAATATGAACAAAGCCTTCCTGATTTTGCAGGTAGTGTTTAGAGAGCCAGTCCGCCACGCGCTGCGCGGTGTCAGGCTTGTCGCACAGGGCGAACAGCGTCGGGCCGGAGCCGGAGATGCCGCACGCCTGCGCGCCGATATCCATCGATGCCTGTCGCGCCTCGTTAAAGCCAGGCAGCAGCTTCGTGCGGTACGGCTCAGCAATGACGTCCTTCATCAGCTTCGCCGCCAGCTGCGGCTGACGGGTGTAGCAGGCGTGAATAAAGCCCGCCAGATGACGCCCGTGGGCGATACAGTCCTGGCGACGATACTGCGCGGGCAGGATCGCACGCGCTTCCGCGGTAGAGACCTTAATGCCCGGATAGGCCAGCACCCACAGCCACTCATCAAACCCTGGCACCTGCTGGCTGATGATGCCATTTTCTTCGATCATCAGCTGCATGCCGCCGAGGAAGCACGGCGCCACGTTGTCATAGTGAATGCTGCCGGAGATGCGCCCTTCCAGCTCGCCCATCAACCCCAGCAGGCGGTTGTTGTTCAGCGGCTTGCCGCAGTGCTCGTTCATCGCCACCAGCGCGGCGACCACCGAACAAGCGCTGGAACCCAGCCCCGAGCCAATCGGCATACTTTTTTCCAGCGTCATGGCAACCGGCACGTTTTTGCCGATCTCCTGACAGAAGCGTTCCCAGCACTGATAGACGATATTCTCGCGCGGGTCGGACGGCAGTTTGCTGGCGAAGCGGCCCACGTTATTCAGGCTGAAACTGTCTGCCGCTTCCACCGTGACCGTATCGCCCAGCAGCGAACCATCCACCGGCGTCACCGCCGCACCCAGCACGTCAAATCCGACGCTCATATTCGCGCTGGAAGCCGGGGCATAAACTTTGACCATGTTAAACTCCTAACTTCCATGACAGGGTACGCAGCAGATCGGCAAACACACCCGCCGCCGTAACATCGTTCCCTGCGCCATAGCCGCGAAGCACCAGCGGCAATGGCTGATAATAGTGGCTGTAAAACGCGAGGGCGTTTTCGCCGTTTTTAACTTTGTACAGCGGGTCGTTGCCATCCACTTCGGCAATCTTCACCCGGCACACGCCATCTTCTTCAATGTTGCCAACATAGCGCAATACCTTACCTTCATCACGGGCTTTCGCAACGCGCGCGGCAAAAGCATCGTCAAGCTGCGGCAAATTTGCCATGAATGCAGCGACATCACCGCTGCTGTCAAATTCTGCTGGCAGCACGGGTTCTATCACGATATCGGAAAGCTCAAGCTCACGGCCCGTTTCACGTGCCAGAATCAGCAGCTTACGCGCCACGTCCATACCAGAGAGATCGTCACGCGGATCCGGCTCGGTATAGCCCAGCTCGCGCGCGGCGCGGGTCGCTTCCGAGAGACTCATCCCCTCATCCAGCTTGCCGAAGATAAACGACAGCGAGCCGGAGAGAATGCCGGAGAAACGCTGCAGTTCGTCGCCCGCGTTCAGCAGGTTCTGCAGGTTCTCGATAACCGGCAGGCCCGCGCCCACGTTGGTGTCGTACAGGAACTTGCGGCGCGACTTGCTCGCCGCCAGACGCAGCTGGTGATAGTAATCCATCGACGAGGTGTTGGCCTTTTTGTTCGGCGTCACCACGTGGAACCCTTCGCGCAGGAAGTCGGCGTACTGGTCGGCCACCGCCTGGTTCGAGGTACAGTCGACAATCACCGGGTTAAGCAGATGATACTCTTTCACCAGGCGGATCAGGCGGCCCAGGTTGAACGGCTCTTTCGCCTCGTTCATCTCGGCCTGCCAGTTCTCCAGGTTCAGACCGTGAACATTAGTGAGCAACGCTCTGGAGTTGGCAATCCCGCAGACGCGCAGATCGATATGTTTCTTCTTCAGCCACTCCTGCTGACGCTTCACCTGCTCCAGCAGCGCGCCGCCCACGCCGCCGACGCCAATCAGGAACAGTTCGATAACCTGGTCGGTGTTGAACAGCATCTGGTGAACCACGCGTACGCCGGTGGTCGCGTCATCGTTGTCCACGACAACAGAAATTGAACGCTCTGACGAGCCCTGGGCAATCGCCACGATATTGATATTGGCGCGCGCCAGCGCGGCAAAGAACTTGGCGGAAATACCACGCAGCGTGCGCATGCCGTCGCCGACCACGGAGATAATCGCCAGGCGTTCCTGAATGGCGAGCGGCTCCAGCAGCTCTTCTTTGAGTTCCAGATAGAATTCCTCCTCCAGCGCGCGACGGGCGCGCAGGCAGTCAGCCTGCGGCACGCAGAAGCTGATGCTGTATTCGGAAGAAGACTGGGTAATCAGCACCACCGAGATACCGTTGCGGGACATAGCCGCAAAGACGCGCGCCGCCATGCCGACCATCCCCTTCATCCCCGGGCCGGAGACGCTGAACATCGCCATGTTGTTCAGGTTGGAGATGCCTTTGACCGGCAGACCGTCTTCATCGGTACTCGCGCCAATCAGCGTACCCGGCGCCTGCGGGTTACCGGTGTTTTTAATCAGGCAAGGGATCTGGAACTGGGCAATCGGGGAGATGGTACGAGGGTGAAGCACTTTGGCGCCGAAGTAGGAAAGCTCCATCGCTTCCTGGTACGACATCGATTTCAGCAGTCTGGCATCGGGTACCTGGCGCGGGTCACAGGTATAAACGCCGTCGACGTCAGTCCATATTTCACAACAGTCCGCGCGTAAACAGGCGGCCAGCACGGCGGCGGAGTAGTCGGAGCCGTTACGGCCCAGCACTACCAGCTCGCCCTTCTCGTTACCGGCGGTGAAGCCTGCCATCAGGATCATATGGTCAGAAGGAATTTTGCTCGCGGCGATACGGCGGGTTGATTCGGCAATATCAACGGTGGATTCGAGGTAGTGGCCCACCGCCAGCAGTTTTTCAACCGGGTCGATCACGGTCACGCTATGTCCGCGCGCTTCCAGCACGCCGGCCATGATGGCGATAGAGAGTTTTTCGCCCCGGCAGATCAGCGCCGCGTTGACGCTGTCCGGGCACTGGCCGAGAAGGCTGATGCCGTGCAGGACGTGTTTGATTTGTGCGAATTCCTGCTCAACGAAGGACTTCAGCTGAGCGTGTGGGAAGCCTGGCAGCGCCTCTGCCAGCCCTTGCAGCAAGTCAGCGAAGATACGCTCTGCGTCGCAGATGTTCGGGAGTGCATCCTGGCCACCGATGGTTTTTTCAATCATCGCCACCAGATGGTTCGTGATTTTTGCCGGGGCAGAGAGCACGGTAGCAACCTGCCCCTGCCTGGCGTTGCTTTCCAGGATATCGGCAACACGCAGAAAACGTTCTGCATTTGCCACTGATGTACCGCCGAACTTCAACACTCGCATGGTTCTACCTCGTTTCCTTTAGCCGAAAAAAAAGCCCGCACTGTTCAGGTGCGGGCTTTTTTTTGTTTTTCCTGTACGCGTCAGCCCGCATCGTTACCTGTGGTAATGATGATGGTTGTAGTAATGGTGGTGATGCTGATGCGTTTCATGGATGTTGTGTACTCTGTCATTATTATCTGTCTGTCCTGTATTCTTTTAGGGTTAAAGGATCGGGCACCTTAAGTCAACGAATTTTTAATTTGATCACAATTCAGGAGACTCTCACGTCCCGCTGTTTGCAGATTTATTTTCATCCGATTCGCCCAAGTGCAACCCATCAGTACAGACTTATTCACCATAGTAAAAACTTATGACAGGATTTTATTCCGCCAATTTTTTTTCAATATCGTGCAGCAAACGGTGCAGCATTGCGGTGTCCCGCTGCTCAAGACGCCCCAAACGCTGCTGCAACCAGTCAGCCATTTTTTGATCGTCCGCCACACCCAGCTGAGACAACAGTTGCTCAACGCGAGCGCGCAGGGCAGCCAGCTGATTTTCATTTGCCCCTTCTGCCGGAGGTTGAGGGATTTGTATTAGGGAGGCTAATTGATAGCAATAGACCATGACCGCCTGGCCTAAATTCAGGGAGGGATAATCGGCGACCATCGGCGCACCGGTAAGAACGTCCGCCAGCTCCAGCTCTTCGTTGGTTAATCCGGAATCTTCGCGACCAAACACCAGCGCGGCTTTATCCAGCCACTGGCTTTTCTCGCTCAGCATCGGCACCAGCTCCGCTGGCGTGGCATAGTAATGGAACTTCGCCCGGCTGCGCGCGGTGGTCGCAACGGTAAACGAAATGTCGTGCAGCGCATCAGCAAGCGTCGCGTAAGTGGTTATATTATCGAGGATATCGCCCGATCCGTGCGCTACCCAACGAGCCGCAGGCTCCAGGTGGGCAGCGCTGTCCACGATACGTAAATCGGTGAATCCCATGGTCTTCATGGCGCGCGCGGCAGCGCCTATATTTTCGGCTCTGGCTGGGGCAACCAGTACAATCGACAGATGCATTTATGCTCTCTTTTTAATCAGTTAGCGGGCAAAAATGTGATGCACTTCAACATATTACGCGGCGCGAATTTACAAAAATGCAACACAAATCACCGAAATAGCGTTTCATAACAAATTAAAAACGCTAAACTATTCCTTGTCTGAACAATCAGTTAGAATGTTAACAGAACACTATTATCCCCATGTTTTATAATGATAATAGCGACATGAATACCCTATTCTGATTGGATTCGCTTCGTTTATAAATCAATGTCCGCAACTAGTTGGTTTATTGAAAAATTGTGACAAAGGCTAGCATTCCGCTACGATGATTTCATCAAACTGTTAACGTGCTACAATTGAACTTGATATATGTCAACGAAGCGTAGTTTTATTGGGTGTCTGGTGTCACTTAGCCTGTTATGTTGCTGTTAAAATGGTTAGGATGACAGCCGTTTTTGACACTGTCGGGTCCAAAGGGAAAGTACCCAAGACCAAGCTAATGATGTTGTTGACGTTGATGGAAAGTGCATCAAGAACGCAATTACGTACTTTAGTCACGTTAAGCCGATCATGTTAATTTGCGACATGCATCAGGCAGGTCAGGGACTTTTGTACTTCCTGTTTCGATTTAGTTGGCAATTTAGGTAGCAAACATGCAGACCCCGCACATTCTTATCGTTGAAGACGAGTTGGTAACACGCAACACGTTAAAGAGCATTTTCGAAGCAGAAGGCTACGATGTCTTTGAAGCGACCGATGGCGCAGAGATGCATCAGATCCTTTCTGAAAATGATATCAACCTGGTGATCATGGATATTAACCTGCCGGGCAAAAACGGTCTTCTTCTGGCGCGCGAACTGCGCGAGCAGGCGAACGTCGCGTTAATGTTCCTGACGGGCCGTGATAACGAAGTTGATAAAATTCTTGGCCTGGAAATCGGTGCGGATGACTACATCACCAAGCCGTTCAATCCTCGCGAGTTAACCATTCGTGCACGCAACCTGCTGTCCCGCACCATGAACCTGGGTACGGTCAGCGAAGAGCGTCGTAGCGTAGACAGCTACAAATTCAACGGCTGGGAACTTGATATCAATAGCCGTTCGCTGATTAGCCCGAACGGTGAGCAGTATAAACTGCCGCGCAGTGAATTCCGCGCGATGCTGCACTTCTGCGAAAACCCGGGCAAAATTCAGTCCCGTGCAGAGCTGCTGAAGAAAATGACCGGCCGTGAGCTGAAACCGCACGACCGTACCGTAGACGTGACCATTCGTCGTATTCGTAAGCATTTCGAATCTACGCCAGATACGCCGGAAATCATCGCCACGATCCACGGCGAAGGCTATCGTTTCTGCGGCGATCTGCAGGAGTAATCCCGCAGTTAACGCATTAAAAAACGGCGCATTTGCGCCGTTTTTTTTATTTCCAGATCCGCATCGTATCGTTATCAGGTGCTGCGGGTGGCTCTGGTCGCTTCGGCTGAGAGAGCGAGTACCAGTCGAAATGCCGGGTCAGGTACATCACCGCGAACAGCGCCAGGGCAAGAACAGCAGAGCCCAGTAGCAATGCGCTGTCCTCCGAGCGCAGCAGGAACCACATCACGACATCCAGTCCGAGTAGTGCCAGCACAAACAGCCCGCTGCGTTTCCAGCTTTTCAGCACGGCCTGCAGGTACATTCCGTTCATCGCTGCGCCAACCAGGCTTGCAACAACCCAGGCTGGCGTAAACCCGACGTGTTCAGACAGCGCCAGCAACACCAGATAGAACAGGACCAGCGACAGCCCCACCAGCAGATACTGCATCGGATGAAGGCGTAATCCGGTTAAGGTTTCGAAGACAAAGAAAGCCATAAACGTCAGCGCAATCAGCAAAATAGCGTATTTAATTGCCCGGTCGGTCAATTGATACTGGTCGGCTGGCGTCGCTACCGTCACGCTAAAGGCCGGGAGCGCCTCCCACTCCGGCGACTCCTTGCCGTAGAACCAGCTCTCAAGGTTATTTGCAAACCAGCTGCTCTGCCAGTTCGCCTGGAAACCAGACTCGCCTATCTGATGCTTAACAGGGAGATAATCGCCCATAAAGCCCGGATGCGGCCAGTTGCTGTTGAGCGTCATCTCGCTATTACGCCCTACCGGTACCACCGCAAAACTGCCAGTTCCCGCCAGGCTGAGGGACATCTCAAGCGCAAACGTTTTGGCTTCCAGCGCTTTGTCGGTCAGCAGGATATGGATCCCAGCAAGCGCACCGTAGACGCCTGAACCGGGTTCCACGCTTAGGGTCTCACCATTGATTTTAGAGATACTAACCGTGCCAATACCCCGCGCGTCGCCAACGCCCGTCACGATAAACGGCTGCCCTGTCGCGATCGTTTCCCCTTTCAACTGCTTCAGCTCTTCGGTATTAAACTGCGCTTTTATCTTCAGGTCCGTGTTCCAGATCTGCCCGTCATAGATACCAATATTTCTCGACTCAACGCGCTGGTTCCCTTCAACAACCAGAGATTCCGGCAGAATGAAATGCATGTAGCTTTTCTTGTATTCGACCTTCTTCTCATCCTCTATCTTATAAAAGATCTCCGTCATCGGAATCGCAATCATCGGGCCGACCAGTTTTTGCGGTCCGCTGGTACTCTGGCGAAGCGTATTTTCGACATCATTGTGGTAGCTCTCCCGCTCTGATATCAGGTTACTGACCATAAAAAGCGGAACTAACAGCAGCAGGATGCACCCCAGCAGGGTGCTAATTTTCCAGAACAGTGGGGATTTCATCATTACGTCTCCTTTGTGATGAGGAGAGCGTAACCAGGCCGTGTGGGGTTAGTTTGAAGTTATGTGAAGGGACGGTGAAGTATCAGCGTGGCCATCACGCCACCTTCATCACGATTACGCAATGTAATCTCTCCCTGATGCAGACGCGCCACCTCCTGAACAAACGCCAGCCCGAGCCCGCTGCTCTTCAATCCGTTCTCCCGCGGCAGAGAATAAAAGCGCTCAAAAATACGATCCAGCGCGTAATCCGGGATCCCGCTTCCGCTGTCGGTGACGATCAGCTGTATCTGCCCCTGCACTTCCCGGGCCGCCAGTTCAATGGCGCCGCCCTGCGGCGTAAAATCGATAGCGTTATCCAGTAAATTACCGAGTGCCTGTTCGAGCAGGTCGGGATCGCCTTCAACATGAATCGAAGCGGGCTGAAGGGTCAGTACAATCTCTTTTGCTGCCAACAGCGCCGAGCGCGCGTCGGCAAGACGCGTAAACAGCAGGTCGACACGGACGATCTGAGGCGTAATTTCGACCCGATTTTCAAGACGCGACTGAGTGAGCAGTTTTTCAACCAGCGACTGCATACGTGCGTTTTGCACCAGAATATTATCGATAAACCGCGCGGCCACCTGCGGCGGCGGCTGCTCGGAGAGAATTTCCGCCGCGCCGCGTATGGCGGCGATGGGGCTTTTCAGCTCGTGGGTCAGCGCATGGACATAGTGTTCAATGTAGTTTTTCCCTTCCAGGCGAATGCGCATACTCTCCAGCGCCAATGCCAGCTTGTGCAGTTCGCTACTGCCAGGATTAGGCAGCGGGAGAGGCGTATCCGTGGTCACCGAGTCGGCATAGCGCGATAACGTCGCGATAGATCGATTGATCCACCACGCCACAACGAGGCCAATCAGCAGGGCAATGCCGAGCAGCGCCCCGCCTGCCCACAGGATCCGCCGCTCGCTGCGATGGATAACCGGTGCCATCGCGCTGTTAGGTTTCCCGACCGACACCACGCCGATAATCTTGCCCTGCTCCACAACCGGCGCGGCAACATACATCACCGTGCTCTCCGGATCGTCGGGATGGCTCTGGGTACTGCGCGCGCCGTATTCACCGCGAAGCGTCAGCCAGACATCGTTCCAGCGCGAGTAATCTTGCCCCACGGCCAGACCGGCGGAATCAAATACCACTCTGCCCTGCGCATCGGTCATGTAGACGTGGTACTCGTTACGCACTTTATGAATCCCGCCGATATTGGCGCGGAAAGGGCGCTGATGAAGCTGAGAAAAGGCCTGCGCCAGTTTACCCTGCTGCGCATGGCCCGAAAGCAAATCATCACGCCCAATTTCAGCCAGCAGGGTCGCGGTATCGATTAACGTGCCCTCGGTTGCCCTGCGCACGCCGGGCTTTACTTCCTGAACAAAGATCGACAGCACAAACCACGCGGCGATGGCCACGATCAGGAAGTACCCCAGCAATAGCCGCATCCCAATGCGCATCAGTAAAGGCCCAGACTGTAGCCCATACCGCGATGGGTGCTGATGGGTGAGAGTTCCTCGTTCACAGCCCGCAGCTTGGCGCGCAGGGTTTTGATGTGGGTGTCCACGGTACGATCGAAGCTGTCGCCGTCTTCACCCCACACCTTGTCCATGAGCTGCTGACGAGAAAAGACCCGCCCGGGGGCCTGCAACAAGGTTTTGAGCAGCAAGAATTCGTAGCGGGTCAGGGGCAGTGCTTCCCCGCACCAGCTGATTCGCGCGGCAGGCTCGTTCAGTTCAAACTGCCCGATACGCAACGTTGCTGATGGTGCGGCGGATTTCTGCATGCGCCGTAAAATCGTCCGCACCCGGGCGCAGACTTCACGGGGTGAGAAAGGTTTCGCAACATAGTCGTCAGCCCCCATTTCCAGGCCAAGCAGCTTGTCTACCTCATCACTGCGCGCCGTCAGAAACAGCACGGGCAGTGAGGGATGCTGCGCCAGCAGCTGGCGGCAAAGCTCAAATCCACTGATGTCCGGCAGCCCGACGTCCAGAATGGCGAGCGCCGGAACCTGCCGCCGCGCCGCCTCCAGCACGGGTAAACCGCGTTCAAACGCCTTTACCGCGAATCCTTCCTGCTGAAGCATGTAGATCAGCGTATCGGCGATACTGGTTTCGTCTTCAACCAGCCAGACCACAGGTTGTTGCATGATTCATCCCTGAATTAATGCCACGGCATAATCGGCACCGCGCTGATCGCGTTTTTCGGCGAGCCTTCCACCACTTTGTCAGAGTAGGCGAGGTAAGCCAGGGTGTTGCGTTTGGCATCATAGAAACGCACCACCTGCAGCTTTTTGAACACCAGCGAGGTCCGTTTCTGGAACACCACGTCGCCCTGCGCTTTGCCGTTTTTAATTTTATCGCTCAACTCAACCGGCCCCACCTGCTGACAGGAAATCGCCGCATCGGAGGTATCTTCCGCCAGTCCCAGCCCGCCTTTGATACCACCCGTTTTCGCGCGGCTGACGTAGCAGGTGACGTTTTTCACGTCCGGATCGTCAAACGCCTCCACCACGATTTTGTGGTCCGGGCCGAACATTTTGAACACGGTATCGACGGAGCCAATCTGTTCTGCCTGCGCCACGCGCCCAACCATCAGCATCAACGCGGTGAAGATCAAAGTCTTGTATTTCATATTGTTACCATTCTTTAAAATTACACTGAGCGATTATTCAACACTTTAGACAAAAATGTAGCAAGATCACAGGATTAGAATATATCTGCCTGTAATGTGCTCTAAAAAGCATGAATGCGCAAAAAAAACACTGAATGCTAAAACATCAAAAAATGCTATTATCCGCTAACCTGTTATCAGGCACCTGCTGTTTTAAGGATGAGGATAGTATATGGATCAGGCTGGAATTATTCGCGACCTGCTCACCTGGCTGGAAGGTCATCTCGACCAGCCTTTGTCACTGGATAATGTGGCGGCTAAAGCAGGCTATTCCAAGTGGCATCTGCAAAGGATGTTCAAGGATGTCACCGGTCATGCTATCGGGGCCTATATTCGCGCACGTCGTTTATCAAAATCTGCTGTGGCATTGCGCCTGACCGCGCGGCCTATTCTGGATATTGCCCTGCAATATCGTTTCGATTCACAGCAGACCTTCACCCGCGCCTTCAAAAAACAGTTCTCGTTGACGCCAGCGCTTTATCGTCGCTCGCCTGACTGGAGCTCGTTTGGCATGCGTCCGCCGCTGCGTCTGGGCGAATTCGCAATGCCGAAATACGAAATTGTCACGTTGCCTGAAACCCATCTGATCGGCACGACACAGAGCTACTCCTGTTCACTGGAGCAGATTTCAGAGTTCCGTCATCAGATGCGCGTCCAGTTCTGGCGCGACTTCCTGAGCCACGCACCGACGATCCCGCCAATCCTGTATGGCCTCAACGAAACGCACCCAAGCCAGGAAAAAGACGACGAGCAGGAGGTGTTCTACACCACCGCGCTGACGCCAGAGATGGCCAATGGGTATATTCAGGGTTCGAAGCCAGTCGTGCTGGAAGGAGGCGAATACGTGATGTTCGCCTATGAAGGGCTGGGAACGGGGGTTCAGGAGTTTATCCTGACCGTTTACGGAACCTGCATGCCGATGCTGAATCTGAATCGCCGTAAAGGTCAGGACATTGAGCGCTACTACCCGGCGCAGGATGCCAAACCGGAAGAAGGCCCAATCAATCTGCGTATGGAATTCTTGATTCCGATACGTCGTTAACGCTGCAGTTCGTCAAGCGCAGGGGCATCAAGATGCGAAATGTCCCCTGCCATCTCTACTACCCAGCCCGACGCCAGCCACGCGCTTTCCTGATAATCAATCCGGGAAATGGAGCAGTTGCGCAGGCGCAAACGGCGCTCAGCGTAAGCCGGTAACCCCAGAATGGTGCTCACCAGGCAACCCAACGCAATCCCGTGACTCACCAGCAGCGGACGGCTTCCCGCCGGCAGCTTCAGGCACTCCGCCAGGGCGGCATGCATGCGTACGCTAAGCTCCTGCATGGATTCGCCTTCGGGAATGCGGCCATCTTCGGTACCGTTCACCAGCGTGCGGCGCCAGCCCTCCTCCGCTTCCGTCAGCGTATAGATATGGCGTTTCTCCAGCACGCCCATATCCAGCTCGCGCAGGCGCGGCTCCAGCATGACGTCACAGCCGCAGGCATCTGCGATGATGCGCGCCGTCTGCTGTGTGCGACCTAAATCGCTGGTGATCACGTGGGTAATGCCCAGCGTTCTGGCGCGTTCCGCCACCTGCCACGCTTGCTGCACACCCTTCTCAGTGAGAGGACTGTCTGACTGGCCTTGAATACGTCGCTCGGCGTTCCACTGCGTTTCACCGTGGCGAACAAGGTATACCTGTAACATGCTTTTTTTCCGTTATACTGCGATGAGTTTTTTTTGAATCGAGCTTAATTATGCACCATGTTGTCTCTGCTACCACTAATCCTGCCAAAATTCAGGCAATTCTAAGGGCATTTGACGAGATCTTCGGCGCAGGATCCTGCCATATTGAGGCCATCGGCGTCGAGAGTGGCGTACCTGAACAGCCGTTTGGCAGCGAGGAAACGCGCGCTGGCGCACGAAATCGCGTGGCAAACGCTAAGGCCGCGGCACCGAATGCTGACTTTTGGGTAGCGATTGAAGCAGGTATCGACGAAGGCGCAACCTTTAGCTGGGTGGTCATCGAAAGCCGCGAGCAGCGCGGTGAAGCACGTTCGGCCACCCTGCCGCTGCCGGAGATCATTCTGGAAAAAGTCCGTGCGGGTGAAGCGCTCGGGCCGGTGATATCGCAGTACACCGGCATCGATGAGATTGGCCGTAAAGAAGGGGCGATTGGCGTCTTTACCGCAGGCGCGCTGACGCGTTCAGGCGTTTATCATCAGGCCGTGATTCTGGCCTTAAGCCCGTTCCATAACGCGATTTATCGGTAAGTTTTTTGGCCGGATAAGGCAAAGCCGTCATCCGGCGTTTTTCAGCAATACCGCTTCCAGCCACTGGCGCAGCTCAACCGGGGCCGACTTCAGGCTGTTCGAGCCGCGGGTGATCGTTGCAATACCCGCGCCGAGCTCATTTTTCAGCTCGCGCTGGCTCATCTCTCCGCGCAGCAGCTCTTCAATGATCCGCACGCGTGTGCCCAGCGCCTCACGCTCGTCCGGCGTGAGCATCAGCTGCATAAGGGGTAAATGCAGATCCTGTTCGTAAGACTGACGCAGCAGCTCCACAAAACGAAGCCACTCCAGATGACGTTGTTCGGCCATTGCCGAGGAATACGGGGAATGCTGGGTCATGTTATGCTGCCTCTTGTACTCTTTAGCGAGTACAGCATAACACAACCCACGCCGATCAGTAACGTCTCTGCCACTCGGCATCGCTCATCAGGGTATCTTTCTGCCCCATGAAGTAGCGATAGTAAGCGTCATAGGCCAGCACGTTCTTCACGTAGCCGCGCGTTTCCGAGAACGGGATGCTCTCCACAAACGCTAACGCGTCGATGCGTCCGGCGCTGTTGCCGAGCCAGGTGCGCACGCGCCCAGGACCCGCGTTATACGCCGCAGAAGAGAAGATGCGGTTATTGCCGAACTGCTGATACACGTACTGGAGATAGCTGGTACCGATGTTGATGTTGGTATCCGGATCCAGAAGCTGCGACGGACTGCTGTACCCCGGAATATTAAACATCTTCACCGTGTGCGTCGCCGTGCCCGGCATGATCTGCATCAGGCCGCTGGCGCCCACCGGGGAACGGACTTTCGGGTTCCACGCGCTCTCCTGACGGGCAATCGCCATCGCGTAGCTTTGCGGGATATCTTTGCCGCTGGTGTAGCGATCGAACAGATCTTTGTACGCCAGCGGGAAACGCTCTTCCAGATGGTCCCAAAGCTTGCCGGCGATCGTCGCCTGCACGCTGAGATCCCACCAGTGATTATCAAACGCATAGCGGGCAAGCTGGGCTTTCTCATCGGTGGTGCGGCTGGTCACCAGATTCGCCCACTCGCTGCGCGCGGTGTTATCCATATTCCAGTACATCAGCTCGCGAACGCGCGCCATTTCTGGCCCCTGCGTCAGTGCCGGGTTCGCGTTAGCGGGCGCTTTATCTATACGGAAAGTGTATTCTTCGCCCAGACGCTGCGCGGCAGCCATTGGGTAAAACCCGCGCTGCTGCATCAGCGAATGGAGGATCTCTTTGGCCTCATCATCACGACCGCGCTCCATCAGCAGATCGGCCTGCCAGTAGCGCCATTCGTCTTTCTCTTTGGCCTCCATAGGCAACCGCGCGAGCCAGGTATTCAGCCCACGGCGATCGCCCGTGCCCAGCGCCATGCGCACGCGGCGTTCCACCAGCGACGTGGAGTTCGAACGCATAATGGCATCGTCACGCCAGCGCGCCTGTTCATCGGTCACATCGGTGCCCATCAGTCGCCACGCCACGATGTCGCGCAGCTCCTGGGTTTGCTCCTCATTGAGCTGCTGCGCCTGCACCAGCTGCGGGATCATCAGCCGCGCGTTTTCCACATCGTCACGCGCCACGCTGGCAAAGGCCACCGCCGCCATCTGGCGGGTAAAATCGGTCGCGCCCGTACTGCGGGCAAAGGTCAGGACGCTGTTTGGATCGTTAGCCAGCGAGATAACCGCCGTGGAGATCGTCTGGTAATCGGACGGCATCTGCCCCGCCAGCGTGGTCACCAGACGCGTGTTACCGGCTTTCATCGCCAGACGGATGCGTTCAAGGTAGGAGAGCGGATCCTGCTTGCCGGAAGCACGCCACGCGCTAAACAGAGAATCACAGGCGTTCGGCTGGTTTTTTCCGGTCAGCCAGAGCTCTTTCGCTCCGGCCCAGGCCTCTTCCTGCTGGCCGGTCGCCCATTTTGCGTAGTAATAGTTACACTGGGCTTCGGTGGCGTTCGGCTTTTCCGGGCTAAACGCCAGCAGTCCGCGCCAGTCTTCGCGACGCGCCAGCTCATTCACAAAACGAGACTGGAGATTTCGGGCTGGCGGCAGGGTTGGGTTCGCCTGAATGAAGTTATTCACGGTGACGGTAGGCTGGTTCATCAGATCGTCGGTTATCTGGCGATACTCCAGATACGGATACAGCGGATAATCCTTTAGCGTCGGCATCAGCGCCTGCACGGTATCCATCTGCTTGTTGTCCCACGCCTGTTTAATCTGGGCGTAGCGGTTACGTTGTTCATCCAGTGAATCGGCATGCACCGCCTGGCTTACCGCCATTACGCATACGCTGGCAGCCAGCAGACGCCAGACCACCCGTTTGGCTTTTTCCACAAGCTCTTCCTCATTGTTTTTTCGTCAATTGCAGCGTCTTGCCACGTCAAAGTCTAATTAACTTATGCTAACCAGGCATTCTTCAACGCGCCACGTCATGGACACTTTTTTACCTTTCTTGCGCGTTTTAACACTCCCGACGTTCCTGGCTGGGATTAGGACGTGAAAAAGGCTACACTTCGAGGCTGAAATTCCTTCTCATTACGATAAAAGAGGCGAAGTCCAACGTGGCTCAATTCGTTTATACCATGCATCGTGTCGGCAAAGTTGTCCCGCCGAAACGTCATATTCTTAAAAATATCTCGCTGAGCTTCTTCCCGGGCGCAAAAATCGGTGTTCTGGGTCTCAACGGTGCCGGTAAGTCCACCCTGCTGCGCATCATGGCCGGCATTGATACAGACATCGAAGGTGAAGCCCGTCCGCAGCCTGGCATCAAGATTGGTTACCTGCCGCAGGAACCTCAGCTGAACCCGGAACACACCGTTCGCGAATCCGTTGAAGAAGCGGTATCCGAAGTGGTTAACGCGCTGAAAGGTCTGGATGAAGTGTATGCCAAATACGCTGAGCCGGATGCGGACTTCGACAAGCTGGCCGCGCAGCAGGGCAAGTATGAAGAGATCATCCAGGCGCACGACGGTCACAACCTGAACGTGCAGCTGGAGCGCGCGGCTGATGCCCTGCGTCTGCCGGACTGGGATGCGAAAATCGCGAACCTCTCCGGGGGTGAACGCCGCCGCGTGGCGCTGTGCCGCCTGCTGCTGGAAAAACCAGACATGCTGCTGCTCGACGAACCGACTAACCACCTGGATGCAGAATCCGTGGCGTGGCTGGAGCGCTTCCTGCACGACTTCGAAGGCACCGTTGTGGCGATTACCCACGACCGTTACTTCCTCGACAACGTCGCTGGCTGGATCCTGGAGCTGGACCGCGGTGAAGGCATTCCGTGGGAAGGCAACTACTCTTCCTGGCTGGAGCAGAAAGATCAGCGTCTGGCGCAGGAAGCTTCTCAGGAAGCGGCGCGTCGTAAGTCTATCGAGAAAGAGCTAGAGTGGGTGCGTCAGGGCGCGAAAGGCCGTCAGTCTAAGGGCAAAGCCCGTCTGGCACGCTTCGAAGAGCTGAACAACACCGAATACCAGAAACGTAACGAAACCAACGAACTGTTTATTCCACCTGGAGCACGTCTGGGGGATAAAGTGGTTGAAGTGACCAACCTGCGTAAGTCCTACGGCGACCGTCTGCTGATCGACGACCTGACCTTCTCCGTACCGAAAGGCGCTATCGTTGGTATCATCGGTCCGAACGGCGCGGGTAAATCCACCCTGTTCCGCATGATGTCCGGTCAGGAACAGCCTGACAGCGGCTCTATCACCCTGGGTGAAACCGTGAAGCTGGCCTCCGTTGACCAGTTCCGTGACGCAATGGATAACAGCAAAACCGTGTGGGAAGAAGTCTCCGGCGGTCTGGATATCATGCGTATCGGCAACACCGAGATGCCAAGCCGCGCCTATGTTGGCCGCTTTAACTTCAAAGGCACCGACCAGGGCAAACGCGTGGGCGAGCTGTCCGGCGGTGAGCGCGGTCGTCTGCACCTGGCGAAGCTGCTGCAGGTGGGCGGTAACGTTCTGCTGCTCGATGAACCAACAAACGACCTGGATATCGAAACCCTGCGCGCGCTGGAAAACGCCCTGCTGGAGTTCCCGGGCTGTGCGATGGTTATCTCGCACGACCGCTGGTTCCTGGACCGTATCGCGACCCACATCCTGGACTATCAGGACGAAGGTAAGGTGGAGTTCTTCGAAGGTAACTTCACCGAATACGAAGAGTACAAGAAACGCACGCTGGGCGCCGACGCGCTGGAGCCGAAGCGTATTAAGTACAAGCGTATCGCGAAATAAAAGCAAAACGGCAACCTCGGTTGCCGTTTTTTATGTTTGTACCCTCTCCCCGTGGGAGAGGGCCAGGGTGAGGGCATCAGGCCGCACAAAATCACCCACCCACGTAATACCGCTTCACCTCGTCAAACTGCATCGCAAAGTCGATATAGCTCATCAGCGCAGGCGAATTCAGCTTGCGGCTTGGGTAGGCCAGCCACAGATCGTTACCTTCAACATTCCACTCCGGCAGCACCTGAACCAGCGCCCCTTTTTCAATTTTATCTTCTACCAGGAAGGCGGGAAGCAGCGTGATCCCCGCACCGGAAATTGCACATTCGCGGGCGTAGACCAGATTATCGGTCATGTGCGCGTTATCCGGCAGGTAGCGGTAATCCTCGCTCTCGCTTCGCAGAAGCCACTCCGACCACGCCCGGTGCGTAATGCAGCGGTGCTCCACCAGCTGACGGGGATGCGTCAGCGGCTCCCGACGCGCCAGATAGTCCGGCGAGGCCAGCATGTAGCGCGGGCAGTGCCCGATCATCCGGCCAATCAGGGAGGAGTCCTGCGGCTTGCCGGTACGCAGCGCTACGTCAAAACCGGCCTCGACCAGATCCACCACGTCATCAGAGATCGACACATCCAGCGACACGTCAGGATAGCGAAGCTGAAACTCGGCATTCATGTGCGCCAGCAGCGTCGCCCCAATCCCCGCCGGACAGGTGATCCGCAGCCGCCCGCTCGGGTTTTCGCGCAGCCGCTGAATGGCGTACTCGGCCCGCTCGCTGGCCGCCAGCATCTCGCGACAGTGCACCAGATAGTGCTCGCCCGCAAACGTGAGGCTGATCCTGCGCGTGGTGCGGTTCAGAAGGCGGATACCCACCTGCTGCTCCAGCTGGCTAATTCGCTGGCTAACGCTGGATTTTGGCAGGTCCGCCTTCTGCGCCGCCGCGGTAAAGCTGCCCATCTCCGCCACCAGCGCGAACAGCGCCATATCCTGCAGCTGCTTAAACATGATTGTTCACCCTGTACGAACGCTGAGTTCTTGATTGTCCATCTTATCACGCAGCTGACCACTTTATAGACTAGCCTCAACAAAACGCATGCCATTGAGGAGCACACCATGTCTGTTAAAGCTATTGCCGTTAACCCAGAAAATCCGTCCACCTTCATTGAAATCACCCCGCCAATGCCGCAGCCCGGCGAGCACGATCTGCTGGTGGAGGTGAAGGCCGTCTCCGTTAACCCGGTCGATACCAAAGTCCACGCGGGCATTGCTAAAAACGGGCTGAGCGAGCCGCGTATTCTCGGGTGGGACGCCAGCGGGATCGTCAAAGCCGTGGGGGCTGGCGTGACCGGATTCAAACCGGGTGACGAGGTCTGGTACGCGGGCGACATCACCCGCCCGGGCAGCAACGCCACGCACCAGCTGATTGATGCACGCATAGTCGGCCACAAGCCTGCCAGCCTCGGCTGGGCGGCTGCCGCTGCACTGCCGTTGACCGCGCTCACCGCGTGGGAAGGTCTGTTTGAACGCCTGAACATTCAGGATGCCGGGGCGGACAAAACGCTGCTGATCATCGGCGGCGCGGGCGGCGTGGGATCGCTGGCGATCCCCTTTGCGAAGCACAACAGCAAGGTGAAGATCGTCGCAACCGCTTCACGAGAAGATTCCGCCCGGTGGTGCCGCGATCGCGGGGCTGATATTGTCGTCAACTACCGCGATCTGAAAGGCGAGCTGGCGAAACAGGGGCTCACCTTTGTGGATTACATTTTCATCCTCAACGACACCGACGGGCACTGGGATGCGGTCAGCGAACTGATTGCGCCGCAGGGGCATATCTGTTCCATCGTTGAAAATGAACATCCGCTGAACCAGGACAAGCTGAAGTCCAAATCCGCCGCCCTGCACTGGGAGTTTATGTACACCCGCAGCATGTACCAGACCGCGGATATAGCGCGTCAGGGGGAGATCCTCAATGAGGTGGCAAAACTGGTGGATAACGGCGTGGTGGAAAGTTCGCTCAGCGAAACGCTGCACGGGCTGAGCGTGGAAAGCATTACCGAGGCGCACCGTAAAGTGCTGGAGGGACATATGCGTGGGAAAGTGGTGATTGAGTTCTGAGTGGCTTGATGCCCTCACCCCGGCCCTCTCCCACAGGGAGAGGGAGGTTAAAGTCCCCTCTCCCTGTGGGAGAGGGTTAGGGTGAGGGGTAAGTTTTTACCCCTGCTCCCCCATCATCTCCTTCACCAGCTCGACGCAGCGCAGGAAACGGGAGTCGTAGTCAGACTCTTCCACATGGACAAACTCAACGTTGTTTTCGTTGAGCATCTCCACCAGCATGGTCTGAAACTCTCGCCTGTCCACGGAGCTGCCGAGACTGCGCATGCCGTCGGCCACCCATGGGGTGTTGTTTTCCAGTAGGATCACCAGGTCAAAGCGGTATTCGTCAATCAGCGCCTGCACGAACGGGTGCTCGCGCCCTTCGTATTTTTTACAGAACGCCTGTGTGGTCACGAAATCGGTATCGATAAACGCCACTTTGTTGGCGTATTTGACCGCAAAATCAATGTACTGGGCATGACCGAGCGCGATTTTGTCGTAGTCGGAATACTGCAGCGCCATCTCGTCGCCGCCAAGGTGCGAGAAGACATAATCGCGGCCGTACTCCCACGCGCTGGTGGTGTTGAAGATATTCGCCAGCTTGTTGACCAGCGTTGATTTACCGCTCGACTCGCCGCCCAGGATCGCGACGGTACGCACGAAGAACGGCTTCACCTCAGTCGGGATGTAATCCCAGTAGCGGAACGGGTTTTCGCGGATCTGCGCCCCGCTGATGTTCATAAAGGTGCGTTTCGGGTCGATCAGCACCGTCTCGATGCCCAGATGCTCGCGGAACTGCGGCGCGTCGGATTCTTCAGAGGTGTAGATCCAGTTAGGCGCAATGCCCTTCTCTTCCATAAACGCTTTGATGCCGTTGCTCCACACGTCCCAGCCGTGCGGATACGGCTCCATGCCCTCTTCGTTAAAGGCATGAATACGAATATTTTTCTGGTACTTAAAGGTCTGGAGCAGCCAGCGCAGGCGGTCCGGCACGGTCGGCTGCTGCGACATGGCGCTGTCTTCAAACAGCTGACGGTCACGGGTTTCGTCGTAGCCCATGATGATGTGCAGCTCGTCAACCTGGCTACAGGCGCGCTGGATCAGATAGATATGTCCGGTATGCAGGGGGTAAAACTTGCCGAACACCACGCCGATGTTCTTTTGCATACGCGGGAACTCCAGCCCCAGAAAGCGGTGCAGCGCTTCCAGCTTCTGCGCGCTGGGGCTTTTGATTTTGGCGTTCAGCAGCTGGCTCAGGTAGCCTTTGGTCATGCCGCTGGCGTCCGCCACCTGCTGCAGCGTGCAGCCCTTCTGGCGGATTGCGGTCTTGATGTAGTCAAATGATGACATAAATTACGGTGCCTCCTGCAAAATCAAATTTACGTAATTATAAGTCGTCAAAGACATTTAACGCATCAGCGAGTTTTTTCACGCCAAATACCTGCATCCCTTCCGGGATCTTTTTCGGCACGTTGGCGGCGGGAACGATCGCCCGGCGGAAACCGTGTTTTGCCGCCTCGGAGATACGCTCCTGGCCGCTGGGTACCGGACGGATTTCTCCGGCGAGGCCCACTTCGCCGAAGACGACCAGGTCCTGCGGCAGCGGCCTGTCGCGCAGGCTGGAGACCATCGCCAGCAGCAGCGCCAGGTCTGCGCTGGTCTCCGTGACTTTGACGCCGCCGACCACGTTAACGAAGACGTCCTGATCCGCCATCTGCAGCCCGCCGTGACGGTGCAGCACCGCCAGCAGGATCGCCAGACGGTTCTGTTCCAGACCGACCGCCACGCGCCGCGGGTTGCCCATCATCGACACGTCCACCAGCGCCTGAATTTCAACAAGCAGCGGGCGCGTCCCTTCCCACAGCACCATCACCGAGCTGCCGGAGGTGATCTCATCGCCGCGGCTCAGGAAGATGGCCGACGGGTTGCTGACTTCGCGCAGCCCCTGTTCGGTCATGGCAAACACGCCCAGTTCATTCACCGCCCCAAAGCGGTTCTTGTGGCTGCGCAGGGTACGGAAACGGGAATCCGCGTCGCCGTCGAGCATCACGGAGCAGTCGATACAGTGTTCAAGCACCTTCGGTCCGGCCAGCGAGCCGTCTTTGGTCACGTGGCCGACCATCACAATCGCCACGCCGCGCGTTTTGGCAAAGCGCGTCAGGTAAGCCGCGGTTTCACGCACCTGCGCGACGCTGCCCGGCGAGGACTGAATGTCCGCCATGTGCATCACCTGGATGGAGTCGATCACCATCAGCTTCGGCTGCTCTTCTTCGGCAATCATGCAGATCTGCTCGATGCTGGTTTCGGAGAGCATGTTCAGGTTGCCGGTCGGCAGGCCCAGACGGTGCGCGCGCATCGCCACCTGCTGCAGAGACTCTTCGCCCGTGACGTACAGGGTTTTCATCTGTTCGGCAAGCTTGCAGAGCGTTTGCAGCAGCAGGGTCGATTTACCCGCGCCCGGGTTACCGCCGATCAGGATCGCGCTACCCGGCACCACGCCGCCGCCGAGCACGCGGTCAAACTCTTTGAACCCGGTGGAGAAGCGCGGCAGCTCTTCGAGGCTGATGTCCGAAAGTTTTTGCACCTTCGCCACGCCCGCGTTACCGGCATAGCCGCTCAGGCGCTCATTGCGCGCCACGCTCGGCGAAGCCGCCACACCACGCACTTCGGTGATGGTGTTCCAGGCATGACAGGCGCTGCATTGCCCCTGCCAGCGCGGATAATCCGCACCACATTCATTACAGACAAATGCGCGTTTTGGAGCTTTCGCCACGGTTTACCTCGTTATTTCTGTGCGGCCTGCGTGCCGGGTGGCGCTTACGCTTACCCGGCCTACAAAGCAGGCCGTTATTTCTGATTAATGCTGCCGGAGAGAATGCAGAACACCCCCATCAGGTCAGCGTGACGGATAGTGACTTCCGTCTTTTCATTCACTTTTGGCTTGGCATGGTAGGCAATGCCCAGACCGGCGGCTTTGATCATCGGCAGGTCGTTCGCGCCATCGCCGATGGCGACGGTCTGGACAACCGGAATTTCATATTTTTCCGCCAGACGCGTCAGCGTATTGGCTTTGTACTGGGCATCTACGATATCGCCAATCACCTGGCCGGTCAGCTTGCCGTCCATGATCTCCAGCTCATTGGCCACCACGGTGGTCAGATGCAGTTTTTCCCGCAGGTAATCCGCGAAGAAGGTGAAGCCACCGGAGGCGATCGCCACCTTCCAGCCGAGGGACTGCAGCTTCAGCACCAGCTGCGTCAGCCCTGGCATCAGCGGCAGCACGTCGCGCACCTGGCGCAGAATGTTGGCGTCGGCCCCTTTCAGGGTCGCCACGCGCTGGCGCAGGCTGGCGGTGAAGTCCAGCTCGCCGCGCATCGCACGTTCGGTGACTTCCGCCACCAGCTCGCCGCTGCCCGCCAGCTTCGCAATCTCGTCAATACACTCGATCTGGATCGCCGTAGAATCCATGTCCATGACCAGCAGGCCCGGGGTTTTCAGATGCGGAATTTTACCCAGCGGCGCGACGTCCAGCCCGGCGTCATGCGCCAGACGCGTTGCGCGCTGCGTCAGGGAACCCGCCAGGCGAATAACCTGGTAGTCTTCCACGCACCAGGCGGCGACGATGACCATTGCCGCACCCAGCTTGCTTTGATACTGGGTCAGGCGTTGCTTATCCAGACCGCGTCCGTAGAGGAGCCAGCCGCTACGACCGGCGTGGTAATCCAGAGGCATCACCTCATCGCCACTTAAAGAGAGCGGCAATCCTGGCCATAAAGAGACATCCGTTGGCAGGTCACACCAGGTAATGTTCGGCATTAAAGCTCCTGTAATTTCGTTCGCGCCGGAAGGTTGCAGAGGGAAAATAACGCATGAGGCTACCCTGTAACCATCACTTCTGGCAACATTAAGCCGTAAATTTTCAGCAGGTGGAATATGGCTCGCGCAAAACTGAAATTCCGGCTCCATCGCGCCGTGATTGTCCTTTCCTGTCTCGCACTATTAGTGGTGCTGATGCAAGGGGCATCGTGGTTTAGCCAGAACCATCAACGGCAACGCAACCCGCAGTTTGAAGAGCTGGCCCGCACGCTGGCACGCCAGGTGACGCTCAACGTCGCGCCGTCCATGCGTACCGAAACGCCGGACGAGAAGCGGATAGGCCAGGTTTTACGCCTGCTCACGGAGAATAGCCGCATTCTTGATGCCGGCGTCTATGATGAGCAAGGCAACCTGATTGCCCGCGCTGGCGAACACGTCGACGTGCGCGACAGGCTGGCGCTGGACGGGAAAAAAGCCGGGGGCTACTTTAACCAGCAGATTGTCGAACCTATTCAGGGGAAGAATGGCCCGCTGGGCTATCTGCGCCTGACCCTCGATACCCACACCCTGCCTACTGAAGCCAAACAGGTCGATAATACCACCAATATTCTGCGCCTGATGCTGCTGCTTTCACTCGCCATCGGCGTTGTGCTGGCGCGCACCCTGCTTCGCGGCAAGCGCTCGCGCTGGCAGCAATCCCCGTTCCTGCTGACCGCCAGCAACTCCGTCCCCGAAGACGAAGAGAGCGAGAAGAAAGATTAGTGATAAAGTAGGCGAACGATTCGGAAAAGGAACTTTGCCATGACGACGTTACGCCTGCTTATCTCTGACTCTTACGATCCCTGGTTTAATCTCGCGGTAGAAGAGTGCATCTTCCGCCAGATGCCCGCCACCCAGCGCGTACTGTTTCTCTGGCGGAACGCCGATACGGTGGTCATCGGCCGCGCGCAAAACCCTTGGAAAGAGTGCAATACGCGGCGTATGGAAGAGGACAACGTCCGTCTCGCACGTCGCAGCAGCGGCGGCGGCGCGGTGTTTCACGATCTGGGCAATACCTGCTTTACCTTTATGGCGGGCAAACCGGAATACGACAAAACCATCTCAACGTCCATCGTCCTCAACGCGCTCAATTCACTCGGCGTAACGGCGGAAGCGTCCGGGCGTAACGATCTGGTGGTGAAAACCCCCGAGGGCGACCGGAAGGTCTCCGGCTCCGCCTACCGCGAAACGATGGATCGCGGGTTCCACCACGGCACCCTGTTGCTGAACGCAGATCTGAGCCGTCTGGCGAACTACCTGAATCCGGATAAGAAAAAGCTCCAGGCCAAAGGAATTACCTCCGTGCGCGGCCGCGTGGCAAATCTGGTGGAACTGCTGCCGGGAATTACGCACGAGCAGATTTGCGATGCGATCCGTGACGCGTTCTTTGAACATTACGGCGAGCGCGTGGAAGCAGAAGTCATCTCCCCTGACAAAACCCCGGACCTGCCCAACTTCGCCGAAACCTTCGCCCGCCAGAGCAGCTGGGAATGGAACTTCGGTCAGGCTCCTGCGTTTTCCCATCTGCTTGATGAGCGTTTTACCTGGGGCGGCGTGGAGCTGCATTTTGACGTGGAGAAAGGCCATATCACCCGCACGCAGGTGTTTACCGATAGCCTGAACCCGGCACCGTTAGAGGCGCTGGCGGCACGTTTGCAGGGCTGTTTGTACAGGGCGGATATGCTGCAGCAGGAATGCGACGCGTTGATCGGGGATTTTCCGGAGCAGGAAAAAGAGCTGCGGGAGCTGTCGGCGTGGATTGCACAGGCCGTGCGCTAGGTGCGGTCTGGTGCCCTCACCCCGGCCCTCTCCCATAGGGAGAGGGAGGGAAGAGACAGAATTACTCTTTATCGCCCAGCAGAACGGATTCCAGCGCGATTTTGATCATGTCGTTGAAGGTGGTCTGACGCTCGGCAGCGGTGGTCTGCTCGTGGGTACGGATGTGGTCAGACACGGTGCAGATGGTCAGCGCTTTCGCACCAAACTCAGCCGCGACGCCGTAGATACCCGCCGCTTCCATTTCAACGCCCAGAATGCCGTATTTTTCCATCACGTCGAACATCTCGCCGCCGTCCGGGGCATAGAACAGGTCAGCAGAGAAGATGTTACCCACGCGCGCTTCAACGCCCAGCGCTTTTGCCGCGTCAACCGCGTCACGCACCATGCCGAAGTCAGCAATCGCCGCGAAGTCATGGTCTTTGAAACGCATGCGGTTAACTTTGGAATCGGTGCAGGCACCCATACCGATAACGATGTCGCGCAGCTTAACGTCCATACGCACCGCGCCGCAGGAGCCAACGCGGATGATTTTCTTCACGCCGAAGTCGGTGATCAGCTCTTTGGTGTAGATAGAGCAGGATGGGATACCCATACCGTGGCCCATAACGGAGATTTTGCGCCCTTTATAGGTACCGGTGAAGCCCAGCATGCCGCGAACGTTGTTCACTTCACGCACGTCTTCCAGGAAAGTTTCTGCAATGTGCTTCGCGCGCAGCGGGTCGCCCGGCATCAATACGACGTCAGCGAAATCACCCATTTCTGCATTAATGTGAGGAGTTGCCATCTTCAGTTCCTTTTACATTGTTGTTTTTGCCGGGTGGCGGCTACGCCTGACCCGGCCTACATTCTGTTCTCCCTCTCCCTGTGGGAGAGGGTCGGGGTGAGGGCATCAGGCCGCACCCAATCCGTTTAGAACATGGCCTTGCCATATTCCATGTCAGACGTACCAAAGTATTTCGCCAGGGTCTGGCCGATGTCCGCGAAGGTTTCACGGTGACCGAGCGAGCCTGGCTTCACTTTCGGGCCGTACACCAGCACCGGAATGTGCTCACGGGTGTGGTCGGTACCGGTCCAGGTTGGGTCACAGCCGTGGTCCGCGGTCAGAATCAGAATGTCATCTTCACCCACCAGCTCCATCAGCTCCGGCAGACGGCGGTCGAACAGCTCAAGACCCGCTGCATAGCCCGCAACGTCGCGACGGTGGCCCCAGGAGGAGTCGAAGTCCACGAAGTTGGTGAAGACGATGGTCTTGTCGCCCGCTTCTTTCATCTCTTTGATGGTGGCATCGAACAGCGCATCCAGACCGGTGGCTTTCACTTTTTTGGTGATGCCGCAGTTGGCGTAGATATCCGCGATTTTACCCACGGACACCACGTGGCCGTCTTTCTCTTCAACCAGCTTCTGCAGCACGGTTGGCGCCGGTGGCTCAACGGCCAGGTCATGACGGTTACCGGTACGCTGGAAGTTACCCGCTTTGTCGCCGATAAACGGACGCGCGATCACGCGGCCGATGTTGTAGCCGCCTTCGGTCAGCTCTTCACGGGCGATTTCGCACAGCTCGTAGAGTTTATCCAGGCCAAACGTCTCTTCATGGCACGCAATCTGGAACACGGAGTCAGCAGAGGTGTAGAAAATCGGCTTGCCGGTTTTCATGTGCTCTTCGCCGAGCTGATCCAGAATCACGGTACCGGAAGAGTGGCAGTTACCGAGGTAGCCCGGCAGGTTGGCACGCTTCACCAGCTTATCGAGCAGCTCCTGCGGGAAGCTGTTTTCGTGATCGGAGAAATAACCCCAGTCGAACAGCACCGGCACACCGGCGATTTCCCAGTGGCCAGACGGGGTGTCTTTACCGGAGGAGAGCTCGTGAGCCCAGGCGTAGGCGCCCACGACTTCCGCGTTGCCGTCCATACCGGCTGCGATTTTACCGGTAGAACCTTCATGCGCTTTCACCAGACCAAGGCGGGTCAGGTTAGGTAGAGTCAGAGGGCCTTTACGACCGTTGTCCGCTTCGCCTTTTGCACAGGCTTCCGCGATGTGGCCCATGGTATCGGAACCCACGTCACCAAAACGTTCTGCATCTTCGGTTGCGCCGATGCCGAATGAGTCCAGCACCATAATAAATGCACGTTTCATAATTGTTCTCCGTACGTAGTGCTTCAAAAATTATCGATCAGATCAGTATACCGCTATTCGGTGATACGGCGATAGACAGTCGGTGTGGTTTCCGGCGCTTTATCGTCAAGCGTAATTGCCGCTTTCACCGCTTTAGCCGCTTCCTGCCAGCTGGCTTCGTCTTTCGCGTGGATCACCGCCAGCGGACGTTGACCGTCAACGCTGTCGCCCAGACGTGCCATATCGGTAAAGCCGACGCTGTAATCAATGGTGTCTGACGCCTGACGACGGCCGCCGCCCATCGAGACTACTGCCATACCCAGCGCACGGGTGTCCATTGCAGAGACATACCCTTCGCTATCGGCATACACCGCTTTGCTAAGCGTCGCGGTTGGCAGGTATTTCGCGTAGTTTTCGACGAAATCGGTCGGGCCCTTCTGGGCTGCAACCATGCGACCGAAAATATCCGCCGCTTTGCCGTTATCCAGCACCGCCTGCAGCTTCGCGCGGGCTTCTGCGTCGTCTTTGGCCAGCTTGCCGGAGATTAACATCTCAACGCACAGCGCCATGGTGACGTCGAACAGACGCGGGTTGCGGTATTCACCAGTCAGGAACTGCACCGCTTCACGCACTTCGACGGCGTTACCGGCGCTGGACGCCAGCACCTGGTTCATGTCGGTGAGCAGCGCGGTGGTGCGCACGCCCGCGCCGTTGGATACGCCAACGATCGCTTCCGCGAGCGCAGCAGAAAGTTCATAGGTCGGCATAAAGGCGCCGCTGCCCACCTTCACGTCCATCACCAGCGCGTCCAGCCCTTCTGCCAGTTTCTTCGCCAGGATAGAGGCGGTGATCAGCGGGATGGAGTCAACGGTCGCGGTGATGTCGCGGGTGGCGTAGAAACGCTTGTCTGCCGGAGCAAGAGAGCTGGTCTGGCCGATAATCGCCACACCAACGTCTTTAATAATGTCGCGGAAGCGGTTGTCGTCCGGGAAGATATCGAAGCCCGGAATGGCTTCCAGTTTGTCGAGCGTACCGCCGGTGTGGCCCAGGCCGCGCCCGGAGATCATCGGGATGTAACCGCCACAGGCTGCCACCATAGGGCCGAGCATCAGAGACGTCACGTCACCCACGCCGCCGGTGGAGTGCTTATCCACAATCGGGCCGTTAAGGTTGAGGCTTTTCCAGTCCAGAACGGTTCCTGAATCTCGCATCGCCATGGTCAGCGACACGCGCTCAGGCATCGACATATCGTGGAAGAAAATGGTCATCGCCAGAGCCGCAATTTGCCCTTCTGAGACGGTGTTATCACGAATGCCGTTGATGAAGAAGCGGATCTCTTCATCGCTTAATGCATGACCATCACGTTTTTTACGAATAATTTCTTGTGCGAGAAACACGGTAACCTCCATGCGGAATCGGGGGAGTTGTGGCGGGTGGCGCTACGCTTACCCGCCCTACGATCCTGTCGACCGGATGAGCGAAGCGTCATCCGGCATTGTCTGGCAATCAGTAGCTGCTTGCGCTCTTACCGTCGCCATGACCCAGCGCTTTCAGCAGGCTGGCCAGCAGGCTGGACGCACCGAAGCGGTAGTGACGGGAATCGGCCCAGTCGGCGCCAAACAGCTCGTCGGCAATCGCCAGGAATTGCTGCGCGTCTTCAGCAGTACGCACGCCGCCCGCAGGTTTGAAACCAACGGTTTTGGATACGCCCATGTCGCGGATCACTTCCATCATGATGCGCGCGCTTTCCGGGGTCGCATTCACCGGCACTTTACCGGTAGAGGTTTTAATGAAATCCGCACCGGCTTTGATGGAGATTTCAGATGCCTTACGAATCAGCGCCTCTTCTTTCAGCTCGCCGGTTTCGATGATCACTTTCAGCAGCACATTTGCCGCCGCGCACGCGTCTTTACAGGCTTTCACCAGGTCAAAACCGACCTGCTCGTTACCGGCGATCAGCGCGCGGTACGGGAACACCACGTCAACTTCGTCTGCGCCGTAAGCAATCGCCGCGCGGGTTTCTGCCAGCGCGATCTCGATATCGTCGTTGCCATGCGGGAAGTTAGTTACGGTTGCAATGCGCACGTCCGGCGTACCCTGCTCTTTCAGCGTCTTACGGGCAATCGGGATAAAGCGCGGGTAGATACAGATGGCTGCGGTGTTACCCACCGGCGTTTTCGCCTGATGGCACAGGGCGATGACTTTTTCATTGGTGTCGTCATCGTTCAGGGTGGTCAGGTCCATCAGTTTCAACGCGCGCAGGCTGCTTGCAGTTAAATCGGTCATAACATTCTCCAACGGCAGTGCCGTATAAATTTTACCTTGCGGGTCTGTGAGTATTCTAACATTCACCCGCATCCACACTTCGACATTCATCACAGTTAATGAAAACTGCATACAAATTTGCATTACTGTAATGAGATCTTCTTCAAACTTTAGCGCGTAAATTGCCGACTAAAGCAGCGATACCCCCTGTCGGATCAAAAGCCCCGACAGGCTGGCTTCCTACAATCCGTTCATCATCCGCAGAACACTCAAGGAAGCGACTATGCCCCACTCCAGCCCCGACGCCCTGCAACAACGTTGCCAGCACATTGTGACAAGCCCGGTGTTAACCCCGGAACAAAAACGTCATTTTCTGGCGCTGGAAGCGGAAAACAACCTGCCTTACCCGGCTCTTCCTGAGGCCGCACGAGCCGCACTGGACGAAGGGTTTATCTGCGACATGTTCGAAGGCCATGCGCCTTACAAACCCCGTTACGTTCTGCCGGATTACGCAAAATTTCTGGCTAACGGTTCAGAGTGGCTGGAGCTGGAAGGCGCGAAAGATCTCGACGACGCCCTCTCGCTGTTAACCATCCTCTACCATCATGTTCCGTCCGTCACATCGATGCCGGTCTATCTCGGTCAGCTTGATGCGATATTGACTCCATATGTTAGAATTCTAACACAAGAAGAGATCGATAGCCGAATAAAACGTTTCTGGCGCTATCTCGACCGTACGCTGCCGGATGCGTTTATGCACGCAAACATCGGGCCTGAAGATACGCCCGTCACGCGCGCCATTCTGCGTGCCGATGCAGAGCTGAAGCAGGTCGCGCCGAACCTGACCTTTATCTACGATCCCGATATCACCCCAGATGATTTGCTGCTTGAGGTGGCGAAAAACATTTGTGAATGCAGCAAACCGCATATTTCTAATGGCCCGATGAATGATAAAATTTTCACAAAAGGCCGTTATGGTGTGGTGAGCTGTTACAACTCCCTGCCGCTTGCAGGCGGCGGCAGCACCCTGGTGCGCCTTAACCTCAAAGCCATTGCTGAACGCAGCGCATCCATTGACGACTTCTTCACCCGCACGCTCCCGCACTACTGCCAGCAGCAAATTGCCATCATCGATGCACGCTGCGGTTTCCTTTACGAGCAATCTGGCTTCTTTGAGAATAGCTTCCTGGTAAAAGAGGGGCTGATTGATGCGGAACGGTTTGTACCCATGTTTGGCATGTACGGCCTGGCGGAAGCGGTAAACGCGCTCTGTGAGAAAGCAGGAATAGCGGGACGCTACGGAAAGGATGAACAGGCCAACGCGCTGGGCTATCGCATCAGCGAACAGCTTGCAGCGTTCGTTGAAAGCACGCCGGTGAAGCACGGCTGGAAGCTTCGCGCGATGCTTCACGCGCAGTCGGGGATCAGTTCCGATTCGGGCACCACGCCGGGCGCGCGCTTGCCTTACGGCGACGAGCCGGATCCCATCAGCCATCTGCTGGCCGTTGCGCCGCATCACAAACACTATCACTCCGGAATCAGCGATATTCTCACCCTGGAGGAGACGGTCAAACGCAACCCGCAGGCGGTGGTTCAGCTTTGCCTGGGGGCGTTCAGAGCGGGAATGCGTGAATTTACCGCCAACGTAGCGGGTAACGATCTGGTCCGCGTGACAGGCTACATGGTTCGCTTGTCGGATCTGGAGAAATACCGGGAAGCCGGATCGCGCACCAATACCACGTGGCTGGGGGAAGAGGCCGCACGCAATACCCGTATTCTGGAACGTCAGCCGCGCGTGATAAGCCATGAACAGCAGATGCGCTTTAGTTAGTCAGGTCATTCCTTTTTCCTGCGTGGACGGGCCGGGCAGCCGCCTGGCGCTGTTCCTGCAGGGCTGCAACCTGCGCTGTAAAACCTGCCACAACCCGTGGACGATCGGCCGCTGCAACGACTGCGGGGACTGTGTGCCCCACTGCCCGCACGACGCGCTGACGATTCAGGCCGGACGCGTTTGGTGGCAGGAGAGTGACTGCCAGCAGTGCGACACCTGCCTGCATCTGTGCCAGCAGCAGGCAACGCCTATGGCGCACCGCTTCAGCGTGGAAGAGATCCTCGCTCAGGTCCGCAAATCCGCACCGTTTATCGAAGGGATCACCGTCAGCGGCGGCGAAGCCACAACGCAATTGCCGTTTTTGATTGCCCTGTTTACCGCGATCAAAGCCGATCCCGCCCTGCGCCACCTCACCTGCCTGGTAGACAGCAACGGTCTGTTAGGCGAAACCGGCTGGCAAAAGCTGCTGCCGGTACTGGATGGCGCAATGCTGGATCTGAAGGCGTGGGGGAACGAGCATCACCGTTTCCTGACCGGACGCGAAAACCCGCAGATCAAGCAGAGCATCCGCTGGCTGGCAGATCGTCACCGTTTGACGGAACTCCGCCTGCTGGTGATTCCGGAGCTGTGTGATTATCTGGAACACCTCAAACCGCTAACAACCTTTATCCACGGGCTTGGGAATGTTCCGGTGCGTATCAACGCGTTTCATGCGCAGGGCGTTTACGGTGAGGCTGCGTCGTGGCGCAGCGCCACGCCCGAGGACGTTGAACCGCTGGCGCGGGCGCTGGAAAAACAGAAGATAACGGTGATTCGTCCGGCACTTTACCTATAGCGTGATGCCAAATACCGAACGGGTATTTTCCAGCAGCGCATCGGCAATCACCTCTTCAGGCTCTTTTCGCAGTTCACACAGGGTGGTAAACACGCGCGCCGCCTGTTCCGGGCGATTCGGCTGGCCCTGAAAACCATTCAGCGGCATATCCGGCGCGTCGGTTTCCAGCAGGAGCGCCGACAGCGGCAGCTGTGCCATCACGTCCCGGGTTTTACTGGCGCGCGGATAGGTGATGGTGCCACCGACGCCAATTTTATAGCCCAGTTCAATAAAACGCTGCGCCTGCTGCAGGCTGCCGGAGAAACCGTGCACGACCCCTTTTCGCGGCAGATCGATGCGTTTCAGGTGCATCGCCAGCTTATCGTGCGTGCGTCTTGAGTGGAGGATCACCGGCAGATCGTGGCGCTTCGCCAGCCTGAGCTGCGCGTCGAGGATCGTCTGCTGGCGCTCAAACTGCGGATCCTCACGATAAAGATCGAGGCCGATCTCACCGATGGCGACAAGTTTGTTTCCTGCGGTCTGCACGACCTCATCAAGCCTCTCAATGTGCTCATCAAGATGCCGCTCAATCACAATCGGATGCAGGCCGAGCGCGGCATAGAGCGCAGGGTGCTGTGTGGAAAGATCCAGCACCCGGGAAAAATAGGCCGCTTCAACTGCCGGCACAATGATAGCCTGAACGCCTGCTTCGGCCGCTTTCGCTATGCTTTGCGCTTCATCCCCCGTAAACGGCGGAAAATCAAAGTGGCAGTGGGTATCGACAAAGCGGTGCGTCACGCCAGATCCTCGTTATCCAGTAAAGCGTCATTCGCCTGCGGAATATCCACCAGCGGCATCGTCAGGGCGTCGTTGGCGACAATCGCAGGCGGCAAAATAATGCGTTTATGGCGATGAAGCGGCGGTTGCTCCGCCAGCATTTTCCCCACCGTCGCCAGGAAGTAACGCCCGCACAGCCGCCCCGTTTTGTAATCCATGCGCAGCGCAGGGACGCGGCTGCCCAGGGCCATGCTCAGCAGCGGCTTAGGCGGATAGATTTCAAAAATACGCAGCTTGCCCGGCGGTTTTTCAATGAAGCGCTGCATCGCGCCGTAGGTGGTTTCATGCTGTTTCGCGATGTTCACCAGCGGCTGCAGGCTGCTGTCGCCCAACCAGCGCTCCATCCGTTTGAACCACTGGGGCGTGTAATACATTTGCGACGGTACGGTACGGATCACCACAATGGTTTTCGCCCCGCGCCGGGCGGCTTCCTGCACCGGCACCGCGTCACTGATCCCCCCGTCCAGATAGTTAATACCGTCCAGCAGGGCACCGGTACGATAAAAGCCGGGGATCGCGCTGGAGGCGCGGATGATGTCCAGCCAGTTCTCCTTCTGAGGAGAAAAATAGCCCGGCGAATAGTCATCGCCCCGGCTGGCGCACATCCAGAACTCTTTGCCGCTATCAAACAGACGGGCAGCGGTATCCATGGCCAGCGGCATCTGGCTGGAGGTCGACTCCAGCAGCCAGTCAAGATCGATCAGGTTGCCGCCGCGCACAAAGCGCACCGGATTAAAAAATTCTTTCGCCGTGGTGTAGCGCATGATGACCTTTCGCGCGTAGCCGGGCTGGTTACACACATAGGCAGAGAGGTTCTGCGCCCCGGCAGAGGTGCCGAAGTAAAGGTCAAACGGGTTGAACTGCGCGCGCATAAATTCATCCAGCACGCCGGCGGTGAAAATGCCGCGCTGCCCTCCCCCCTCGCAAACCAGTGCGAGTTGTCCTGCGCGAAACGGCTTTAACGTCAGCGGCGCAATATTGCCAAGCGTAACGGGAATTCGTTGCCCCACCTCTGCTTTCCTGTTTTGATTATTTTATAACACCACAGTAGCGCACCCGACCTGTTACGCAAATAAGAAAAAGCCAGTCACAGTGACTGGCTTTTTTTTGTTGAAGGAATATTGCGTTTGCTACGGACGTCTACGACCCGTAAACAGGCTGACCAGGAACAGAATAATACCCACAACGAAGACAATTTTAGCTGCCCATGCCGCTGTACCTGCCAGTCCACCAAAGCCCAATGCGGCGGCAATTAACGCGATAACCAGAAATATAATGCCCCAACGAAACATAAGCTTCTCCTTTACCATAGTTAATGTCGGCCGCTAAACGTGAGCGCTCAGGTCACTCACCGGCGTTTTTCCAGAGTCGTTCTTATTTCGCCCGCAGGTTTTAACCAGACGGGCGAATGGTCCAGATTTACTTCGTTTTCAGATCGTTTTTAACGCTTTTCACACCGTCAATCGCTTTCGCGATGGACTCGGCGCGTTCACTTTGCGCCTGCGAATCTACCGTACCGGAGAGCTGAACCACACCATCGGTGGTTTCCACTTTCACCTTGCGGGACGGCACGATGTCATCTGCTAAAAGTTTAGCTTTGATTTCGCTGGTGGTGGCTGCATCACCGGCATAACCTTTCACCGACGCGTTTTTACCGTCACGTACGTGCAGCTTATCGCTGACGGACGCAACGCCTTCAACGCCTTTCGCGACTTTCACCGCCTGTTCGGCCTGAGCCTGGCTTTCCACGAAGCCGCTCAGCGTGACCACTTTCTTGTCGGTCTTAACGGAAATATCGGTACTTTTGATGGCTTCATCATCCACCAGTGCGGCTTTCACTTTTGCTGTGATTGAGCTGTCGTCCATGAAGTTGCCGACTTTATTCATAGAGCTATCGATTTTTTGCCCTGCGGTATCGGCCGTGGACTGGGCTTTATCCATTGTGCTGCTTTCCGCCAGAGCGGAACCGCTCACCAGAACGCTACCCAGGGTTACAGCCAGCAGAGTTTTCGAAATCTTCAGTCTTGTCATATTCATCGATCTATTCCTGTGTTTACCCGTTATTCGGGCTACATACTTCCTTAGTAGTTTTATATATTGCGAATAAACACACGGGCAAAATGGACAACCTAAAGTCATGCATTGAACAGTTAATTTATCCACACCCGGTGTTAAACACTGAGTTAAATATAGTTCACTCTCACAGAGCCGCTTTCAGAATTGGGTAAAAAACGCGCGAATAGCGTGAAATTGCGTTGAATTAAGAACATTCCGCAAGGGATTAATAAGACAGGAATTAAAGAAGAGCACGGCGGCAGCCGTGCTCTGAGAGGGATTAGTGCTCGCGGGTTTTACGGAACTGAACGTCAGGGTAACGTTCCTGCGTCAGGTTCAGGTTCACCATCGTTGGCGCGATATAGGTCAGGTTATCGCCGCCATCCAGCGCCAGCTGAATTTCGTTCTTACGCTTAAATTCTTCGAATTTCTTCACGTCAGAACACTCAACCCAGCGCGCGGTCGCGACGTTCACAGACTCGTAAATCGCTTCCACGTTGTACTCGCTCTTCAGACGCGCGACAACCACGTCGAACTGCAGCACGCCGACCGCACCCACGATCAGATCGTTGTTCGCGATTGGGCGGAACACCTGCACGGCGCCCTCTTCGGAGAGCTGAACCAGGCCTTTCAGCAGCTGTTTCTGCTTCAGCGGATCGCGCAGACGGATACGACGGAACAGCTCCGGCGCGAAGTTCGGAATACCGGTGAACTTCATCATTTCACCCTGGGTAAAGGTATCGCCGATCTGAATCGTGCCGTGGTTGTGCAGACCGATGATGTCGCCCGGATACGCCTCTTCAACGTGCGAACGGTCGCCCGCCATAAAGGTCAGCGCATCGGAGATCACCACGTCTTTCCCGGTACGCACCTGGCGCAGCTTCATGCCCTTTTCATACTTACCGGACACCACGCGCATAAAGGCCACGCGGTCGCGGTGTTTCGGGTCCATATTGGCCTGAATTTTGAACACGAAGCCGGTGAATTTCTCTTCCTTCGCTTCCACTTCACGGGTGTCGGTTTTACGCGGCATCGGACGCGGCGCCCACTCCACGAGACCGTCCAGCATGTGGTCAACGCCGAAGTTACCCAGCGCGGTACCGAAGAAGACCGGGGTGATTTCACCGCTCAGGAACAGCTCTTTATCGAACTCGTGAGACGCCCCCTTCACCAGCTCCAGCTCGTCGCGCAGCTGCGCGGCCAGCTCTTCGCCGACTGCCACGTCCAGCTCAGGGTTATCCAGACCTTTCACCACGCGAACTTCCTGAATGGTGTGGCCTTTACCGGTCTGATACAGGTAGGTTTCGTCTTTATAGAGGTGATACACCCCTTTGAACAGCTTGCCGCAGCCAATTGGCCAGGTGATTGGCGCACAGGCGATTTTCAGCTCGCTTTCCACTTCGTCCATCACCTCCATCGGGTCACGGATGTCGCGGTCGAGTTTGTTCATGAAGGTGAGGATCGGCGTATCGCGCAGACGGGTAACTTCCATCAGCTTACGGGTCCGGTCTTCTACACCTTTCGCGGCGTCGATCACCATCAGACAGCAGTCCACCGCCGTCAGGGTACGGTAGGTATCTTCGGAGAAGTCTTCGTGGCCCGGGGTGTCCAGCAGGTTCACGAGGCAGTCGTGATACGGGAACTGCATCACGGAGGTGGTAATCGAAATACCACGCTGCTTTTCCATCTCCATCCAGTCAGATTTTGCATGCTGGCTGGAGCCACGGCCTTTAACGGTACCGGCAGTCTGGATCGCCTGTCCGAACAGCAACACCTTCTCAGTGATGGTCGTTTTACCGGCATCCGGGTGCGAGATAATGGCAAAAGTGCGGCGCTTGGCCACCTCTTGCAGATAAGGAGACAACGTCATAATTAAATCTTCTTTTATAAGCGCGGCAGCACGCCACGCATCATGGAATACAAAATTGCGGCTATTTTACCCATCAATGGGGGGCAGGCAATCATTGTTTACACAGGAGTTGCTCCAGTTCGTTCAACGACGTCACGGTCCAGGTCGGCTCGATGCCTTCAGGCTTCACGCGGCCATGCGCGTTGAGCCAGACGGTCGACAAACCTGACTTCATGCCGCCCAGGATATCTGACTCTGCCGTATCACCCACCATCAGGACGCGATCGCGGTCGGGATTACCGGCCTGCGCCAGCGCGTAATCGAAAATACGCGGATCCGGTTTAGGTACGCCCACCTCTTCCGAGATCACCAGCGCATCGAAATGATCGCGCAGGCCGGTGCGCTCGAGGCGGATCTGCTGCAGGGCGGTAAAACCGTTGGTGATGATCCCCAGTTTCACCTTCCCTTTCAACGCATTCAGCAGGGAAACCGCACCCGGCAGTGGCGCACAGATATCGGCCATCGCGTTCAGGAAGGCATCATTCAGCGTTCCCGGACTGACCTTTAAGCGTTCCGCCCAGACGTCAAAACGCTGGTGCTGAAGCTGTAACGCGGTGATGGCACCGTTCTGGTAATCCACCCACAGCGGCTTGTTTACCGCCTGATAGTCCTGAAAATCTTCAGCGGTGAAGGTCACGCTATAGTCGAGAAACATCCGCTGCAGGCCGCCGAACGAGTCAAACGTAAACAGCGTTTCGTCGGCATCAAAGAAAATCCAGTCCCATTTCATCGTTACAACCTTATATTCGTTATCCAATCGGCAGAGCCATTATGATGGCGTCTTCACGTCCCTCTGCGGTGGGGTAGTAGTTACGGCGGACCGTCGCCTCGTTAAAGCCTAAGCTTTCATAGAGCGCGATGGCGGCGACATTCGATGCGCGCACCTCCAGCCACAGGGTGAAAACGTCACGGGTTTCGAGCTCACGAATGAGGTGCTCGAGCAGTTCTCTTCCCAGCCCACGGCGCTGGAACGCGGGATCAACCGCAATATTAAACAGCGTCGCTTCATCAAGAACAACCTGCGTGATCGCGAAGGCGGCCATGGTGCCGTCAACGTCCAGACGGAAGTTCAGATACCGTTCGCCCTGATTGCTGGCGAAGGTTTTTTCGCTCCACGGAAAGGCGTGGGCGCGTGTTTCAATCGCAAACGCGGTGGTCAGGTCAGGCGTCGTGAGGGAAGAAATCGTGTTCATATTCGCAGATTTGTTGCCATAGCGCGCTGCGCGCTTTTGGGTTGGCTTTCAGTTCGTCCAGCGCTGGCGAGCAGATCTGGCTCCCCTGGAGGGGGATCTCGTTTGTCTCTCCGATACGCCAGCTGTTACAGCGGCTATCAGGAGGAAGCATCGCGACACGCTCTGGCGTCAGCTGTAAAACCTGGTCGGCCGTCATCTTCAGGCTGCGAAGGACATCATCGATCAGGGGTTCATTCAGGGCAGGCAGTTCTTCCGCCACCATCACCAGACGAACGTGCGCAGGGATGGAAATGGCGATTTCGCCCTGCAACGCCGTCGGGCGACGCAAAGCCCACTGGGTAATGCCCAGCTGCTGCAACTGCCAGTCTCGTCGGGATGTCATAGGGAAAACTCCTGTCTCTCAGGCGCGCAAATATAGCAAATGTGTCGAAAGTGCGCCATCTACCTACTATAATCCCCGCCTGAGTTTATTGAGGAACAATTCATGTCTGCATTTACCCCGGCAAGTGAAGTCTTGCTGCGTCACAGTGATGATTTCGAAGAAAGCCGTATTCTGTTTGCCGGAGATATGCAGGATGACCTGCCTGCGCGTTTCGACTGTGCTGAAAGCCGTGCCCACACCCAATACTACCACCACTGGCAGGTGCTGAGCCGCCAGATGGGCGAGCGCGCGCGCTTTAGCCTGGTGGCGGAGCAGAGCGATATTGCCGACTGCGATACGCTGATTTACTACTGGCCGAAGAACAAGCCTGAAGCCCAGTTCCAGCTGATGAACCTGCTCTCCCTGCTGCCGGTAGGCTGCGATATTTTCGTGGTGGGTGAGAACCGCAGCGGCGTGCGTAGCGCTGAACAGATGCTGGAAGGCTACGCGCCGCTGAATAAAGTCGACAGCGCACGCCGCTGTGGTTTGTATCATGGCCGTCTGGAAAAGCAGACAACGTTCGATCCACAGGCATACTGGGACGAGTACCAGCTTGACGGCCTGACCATCAAAACCCTGCCGGGCGTGTTCAGCCGCGACGCGCTGGATACGGGCAGCAAGCTGCTGCTCTCCACCCTGACGCCGCACACCAAAGGCAAAGTGCTGGACGTGGGCTGCGGCGCGGGCGTGCTCTCTACCGTGCTCGCCAGCCATTCACCCAAAGTGCGCTTAACCCTCTGTGACGTGAGCGCCCCGGCTGTTGAAGCCAGCCGCGCAACGCTTGCCGCAAACGGCATTGAAGGCGAGGTGATTGCCAGCAACGTCTTCTCCGACGTCACCGGTCGCTTCGACATGATTATCTCCAACCCGCCGTTCCACGACGGCATGGAGACCAGCCTGGAAGCGGCGCAAACGCTGATCCGCGGCGCAACCCGTCATCTGAACAGCGGCGGCGAGCTGCGTATTGTCGCGAACGCCTTCCTGGCGTACCCGAAAGTGCTGGACGAAACCTTCGGCTTCCACGAAGTGATCGCCCAGACCGGCCGCTTTAAGGTCTACCGTACCGTCATGACGCGCCAGGCCAAAAAGTAATCTCCGCTCCAGCAGGCCGGATAAGCGCAAGCGCCATCCGGCTCCGCATAGCGCCTGCATCGGCCATTTTTGCAGCAATCAAGGCGTCGCGCGCACTTTTCTGTTGACGTAAAGCTGAAAACATCTAGAATGCGCCTCCGTGGTTACGATACTTTTACAGTATCGATGGTATGCGAAGGTGGCGGAATTGGTAGACGCGCTAGCTTCAGGTGTTAGTGTCCTTACGGATGTGGGGGTTCGAGTCCCCCCCCTCGCACCATAAATCACAATGATATTGCTCGCACTGGGCGAAGGTGGCGGAATTGGTAGACGCGCTAGCTTCAGGTGTTAGTGTCCTTACGGATGTGGGGGTTCGAGTCCCCCCCCTCGCACCAACGAGGCGATATCAAAAATAGTAAGATGACTGTGCGAAGGTGGCGGAATTGGTAGACGCGCTAGCTTCAGGTGTTAGTGTCCTTAGGATGTGGGGGTTCGAGTCCCCCCCCTCGCACCAATTATCTTACATCCCTTCTGAAGTTCCCCTTGTTTTTCCCTGTTATTTCAAACTCATCAGTATCACCAGAATTCCACTGACCAGTGCTACGCATGATGGCAGTAAAACAAAGTGGCGAAGCTGCTTATGCCAGATCATGCCTGACGTGACTAACAGTCCTGACACAATGATCGCTTTCCAGGTATCAAGGGAGAGATCGGCAAACATCAACCCGCCGAGAATGGCTCCCGGTAGCAATACCCCCCAACCACTGCCAAGCGCCCTGTTCAACATGATCTGCCCTCTCACAACGATAATGATAACCAATATCATATGACACAGATTATCATTTGTCAGCTGAATGAATCAAAATCCATCGACCTTTACCTTTCCCGTAATGACAGGAATTGCCTAAGGTGATAAATTGCACACCTGTTAACAACATCTAAAGATTTTCTGATAATTACTCTTTGAGTTTTTTGCATGTTTTATTGCGAAACAGCACCTACTTATTTGTTTTAATTAAATTTTAATAAAAACGCACGACTATGACATCACAATCCTGGCGGTCTTTGGTTCACAGAAAATATAAATTGTCGTTACGTTTATTTTTATTTCTGAACGCAACCTCGGCAGTGTTCTCGGTAACAAATCCGCTCAATTCTGTACGCCTGTTATCTGCCCCACTTATTGCTATTTTCTCCATCAGCACCGGCCTGTTCGTCTGGCACTGGAGAAAGCGCGCGCGGAAGATAAATATTCCCGTTGTTTCAGGTATCTTCGGTATTTTGTGGGCCTGGCAAATTGAGTCTAAATTCGCCTTAATTACCCACGACCACGCGACGTATTTGTTAATCGCTCTATTAACGGTACTTTTTATCGGAACGCTGGCATTCGCGAGTAATATCAAAGCATTTACGCTGCACTCATTGCCTACCTTTATTGTCTGCCTGTGGCTAAGCGATCACGATATATGGCTGAGAATGACCTATTCTTTCGCACTTCCTGTGGTGGCAATTGCTATTCATAACATTTTGCAAACGCGTAACGACCGTTTCGCTCAGGAATTGCTCTCGCGCCTGTTGGAAGAGCGAGAAACCCTTACCGATCTCAGCATGATGGACCCGCTTACCGGGCTCTATAATCGTCGCGGTCTGCAAAGCCGTCTGGAGAACCTGCCGACGGTAGAAAATGGCGAGCACTTTGTCCTGCTGATGGATATCGATCACTTCAAAGCCTATAACGATCACTATGGCCATATGATGGGCGATCAGGCGCTGAAGCGCGTCTCTGCGGCAATCCGCGACGCCGTGCGTTCTCGCGATATTGTGGCGCGTTTTGGCGGAGAAGAGTTCATGGTGCTGCTGACCAATATTTCACTCGAACATGCTCGCCAGACGGCCGAGCGGATCCGTCAGAAAGTCTACGATTTGAAAATCCCGCATCTGTTTAACGAGAGTGTCGCGACAAACGTCACCATCAGCATTGGTATTGCCATTTTCGAGGATGAAGACGTGGAAGGCGCGCTGGAAAAAGCGGACAAAGCCCTCTACGAAGCAAAGCATATGGGGCGCAATAACATTCTGTTAAGTGAAGAGCTGCAGACGGCATAAACATCACGGCGGTGTCTTAAAGACAAAAGTCTTGCCATTGATATGAGCAATAGTTAGGATTGGCAATCATTATCATTTAGATTTCTATCTATACTATGGCTACGCATACCGCACACATCGTCGAACCCCTCCTCTGGCGAGCGCCCCTCACCAGCGGGAATGCTTCGCTTGCGGATGCCATACGGGATAAGATTGCGGAGACGCGCGCCCACCTGCTGGATTTTATCCGCCTTGATGAAGCGCACCCGAACCACGCCATGACGCTCTCAGAGTGGCGTCAACCGACAAAACTGCAGTCGCTGCTGGCCACCTATTCCGACCATATCTATCGCAATCAGCCCACTCTTACGCGGGAAAATAAACCACTGCTCTCTCTCTGGGCGCAGTGGTATATCGGGCTGATGGTGCCTCCCCTCATGCTGGCGCTGTTAACCCAGAAGAGCATGCTGGAACTCTCGCCGGATAATTTCCACGTCGAGTTTCACGAAACCGGGCGCGCAGCCTGTTTCTGGATTGATCTGCACGAAGACCAGAACGCGGAACGCCTGACGGCTCAGGAACGCATGGAGCAGCTTATCACCCAGGCCCTGATCCCGGTCGTGGACGCGCTTGAAGCGACGGGAGAGATTAACGCGAAGCTTATCTGGAGCAATACGGGCTATTTAATCCACTGGTATTTAACGGAAATGAAGCCTCTGCTTGGTGATGAGAACGTTGATGCCCTGCGTCAGTCCTGTTTCTTTGCAAAACAGCTTTCCGATGGCCGTGACAACCCGTTATTCCGTACCGTCGTGCTCCGTGATGGACTTCTGGTTCGCCGCACCTGCTGCCAGCGCTATCGCCTGCCGGACGTTAAGCAGTGCGGGGACTGCACGCTGAAATAATCGGCCATGGCCTGATGCCCTCATCCTGCCCCTCTCCCTCAGGGAGAGGGAACAAACACTAAAAACGGCAACCTGAGTTGCCGTTTTGCTTTAACCTAAGCCACCTGCTGATTGTCCTCTTCCGCGTTACGCTGTGCTTCTTCCGCTTCCTGCTCCAGCAGCTGTTTCTCGTACACTTTGAAGAACGGGAAGTAGATGATTGCCGATACGCAGGCCAGAACCACAACCAGAATAGCCGCGCGGAAATCCCAGCCCAGAGCCCACGCTGCGCCTATTGGCGCCGGTGCCGTCCAGGGAACCACTGAGATGACGCGGCCAATCAGGTCAAACGTCATCGCCGCCCAGGCTAGCACGGCATTTACCATCGGTGCCAGCAGGAACGGAATAAAGAACACCGGGTTCATCACGATTGGCGTACCGAAGATAACGGGTTCATTGATGTTGAAGAAGCTGGGTACCACGCTCAAACGCCCGATAGAGCGTAAATGCGCTGAACGGCTACGCAGATAGCAAATGACCAGCCCCATCGTGGCGCCCGACCCGCCAATCACGATAAAGAACGTCCAGAACGCCTCCATAAAAATATGCGGCAGAGGCTGACTGGCGGCCAGCGCGGTCTGGTTCGCACCCAGGTTAGTCAGCCAGAACATCTGCAGCATCCCGGAGACGATGGCGGCTCCGTGGATCCCGGCGAACCACAGCAGATGACCAATCAACACGGCCAGCAGGATCGCAGGCAGGGAATCCGCTGCGGAAACCAGAGGTTTAAAGACCGACATAATGGCCTGCGGGATCAGCATGCCGAACTGAGACTGAATGAGCAGGCTCAAAGGATAAAGCGTCAACACCACTACCAGTACCGGAATCAGCAGATCAAACGAGTTTTTGATCATCGGAGGAACCTGGTCTGGCAGGCGAATACCGATGTTATGCGCCTTGAGAAAACGCATCATCTCAACGCAGTAGATCGCCACCAGAATCGCGGTAAAAATGCCCGTCCCACCCAGGCTATCGACAGGCAGCGTGCCTTTGGTTTTCGGTGCCGCGACCAGCAGAAACGCCATCAGCGACAGCATGGCGCACATAAACGGGTCTAACTGGTGTGATTTGACATAATGTTTGCCAAGGTTATAGGCGATGGCCGCACAGATATAAATGGACATAATGCCCATCGTCATATCAAACGGCGTCAGGATTTGGCCTTCAAACTGCTTCGCCATATCCAGCCAGGCTCGGGCGAAACCCCAGGTGGTATCCGGCGAAAACGGCGGGTATGCGAACACTAACAGAAACGAACCCACAATCATAAATGGCATCGCAGAGATAAACCCATCACGGATAGCCATGACATGACGCTGGGAAGAGATCCGCCCGGCAATCGGGCTCACGTAATTTTCAACAAAACGGAATATCAGGTTAAACGCAGCATGGTTGGCAGACATGGCAGATCTCCTGTCAGACGTTTGTTACGGGCACATTTGCGCCGCACGTTGTTCCATAAATCACCTTCACAACCTTGCTGGCTTGTGGACCAGTGGTACTGCTCAGACGAAATGGTTTCATAATTTGCTCTTATTATTGGATACAGGGGACGTTACGTACTCAGTATTAATCGACGCATCACGCTCTGCAACCGGTTACTGTAACCGGTTTCCGTGATTGTGAAGAGGATCCAGAAATCAGCCGTTCGGGATATTTGTTACTGAAGAGATATTTACAGAGCATAAATTCTTATGACAGATTACGCAGGATATTTGTCAGGAGGAAACAATGAGTTTGCAGTCTGTACAGCAGTTTTTTGCCGACAACGCGCCGGATATAGACGTCATTGAACTTAGTCAGAGTACCGCTACCGTTGCGTTGGCTGCTGCCGCCCATCGTGTTGAACCGGGGCAAATCGCCAAGACCTTGTCATTAAAGGTGAAAAATGAGGTGATACTGGTGGTGGCGAAAGGCGATGCGCGCCTGGATAACAAAAAGCTGAAAGATACGTTTGGTGCAAAAGCGCGCATGCTCAGCAGTGATGAAGTGGTGACCATCACAGGTCACCCCGTTGGCGGCGTGTGCCCGTTCGGCCTTGAAAACCCGCTCGCGGTTTACTGCGATATCTCATTAAAGCAGTACGCCGAAGTTCTGCCCGCAGCAGGCGCAATTCACAGTGCCGTGCGTATTTCACCTGACAGAATGGCAGAGCTGACTTCCGCAAAATGGGTTGATGTTTGCATCTGATTGATGCGCCAGAGCCTGTCTGGCGCGCAACAGACAGGTTATAAAAAAGTCGGCTTGCTGAGTATCGAACTTCGCGGTTCTCTTGCCGAAAGGTGGGTAATAATATCCGCCGCATCGAGCAGCCCTACGTCAGAGTTCACCCCCAGCTTGACCATCGCATTAAACTTATGCGCCCGGATGGTCTTAATATTGCGTTCAAGCTGTGCCGCGATTTGAGGAATGGAATAGCCGCAAGACATATAACGCAATATTGCCCGTTCCGTTGGGCTTAACATTCTGCTTTGACTCTGGTACCAGTGATTCATCATATTGTCATTGATGCGCAGGGTTTCGCTCAGCAACACCATGAGTTCCTTCTGCAGGAGCTCAAGCTTCAGCGATTTACTGACCACACCGTGAAGGCGTGACGGGGAAAGATGGCTAATCAATCTTGCTTCCATCTCATCAGCGACCAGGATAATGCGCTGGATGTGGCCATGCGTAAAGGCAAAATCCCGCAGGTGCGCCAGGCAGCTACGACGGTCGTCTCGTGCATCGGAATATGAATAGATCAGCGAGAAAAAATTGACGTGCTGAAGTGCTTTCTGAAAGCTGTCAAATTCACTAAACAGATGCAGTTGATAATGATTCAGGCCGGGCATCGCAAAAAGATGCTGCAGCCCAACAGCACTCATCGTGCAATTTTCGACGATGGCGATATGTCTTGTTGAATCGGTTTTTTCCATTCCTCGAACTCTCCATAGGCTGACATCAAACTCAGCTCTCGCATTCCCTGTGTACTGTTTATCCAGGCGTACATATCGGCATTACTGCGTAAAGACAGCCGTCGCATCGCACTGTTTTTCTGCGCACTGACGGTTTTATTGCTTTTCTTAAGCAATGAGGCGATTTGGTTAATCCCCCATCCTTTACCTAACAGTCGCAAAACTTTGCGTTCGGAGTGCGTAAGGGCAATAACGTTTTCGTCTTCGTCCCCCGTACTTTGAGGTTCAGGGGCTAACAACGTCTGGCTTACCCGCTCTGCGCGTTCACTACCTGCCCGAATAGCGTTAACCAGGCCTTCAATGGGTTCCATATCAGAAAGCAACGTACTTTCCGGGCGCACAAGTAGCTCAACGGCAATAGGGTTAAGCGGCCGCGAAACTAAAAAGATCCAGTGAATGTTCCGGTATTGATTCAATAAATTGAAATACTCTTCGAGCGCGCCCCGAGGATTCCAGTATTCGCCTGTAATATCAGCAATGATGACGTCAGCGCGGCGTAGCTGGAGCAGTGTTAACTCCTGCAATGAGCTGCAATAGGTCAATTCAAAATCGGGGAAATGGCGAGTCATTACGCCCCCCAACCCGTTTTGCATGACCGGTATCCGGCTAATGATAACGCTATGCTTACCGTGCAAAGACAACATAGACCCTCCATGTCCATTCTTCATGTGATGAGTAACGTTAAAATGCATCAACGTATGAGTATTTTCGTCCCTGAGTGTAAAGCAGGTTAATACAAGCAGAAGATGAGATGTATTCTTAGTTTAAGAAATACCTAAACAGCAGTAATATCTCACAAAGCGAAATTAAATTTAATTGCAGTGTCATTAAAATAACTACAATATAAAATTAGAATAACTAAATATATATAACTTATCTTTCAATAATTATAATTCACCAGAATGATGAATTAATCCCAACCCCTCCCGCACTTAGGGGCTGCAACTGTTTGCATAAACCTTGATCTGGCCCACAGCAAGAGGCACTGCACTTTGTGCTAAAAGTAATCGCTATGGGCCAACCGGCAACTTTCCACCTTCTTCAGGACAATACATGCAGGCAGATCGGTCAACGCAGCGTGCTATCACGCGGCTATGTATTCAGTGCGGTCTTTTTCTGCTCCAGCACGGCGCGGAAAGCGCGCTGGTTGAGGAGCTTTCCACCCGGCTGGGACTGGCGCTGGGTATGGATAGCGTTGAAAGCGCTATTTCATCTAATGCCATCGTGCTGACCACGATCAAAGACGGCCAGTGCCTGACCTCCACCCGCAAAAACCATGATCGCGGCATTAACATGCATGTCGTGACCGAAGTGCAGCACATCGTCATCCTTGCTGAACATAAGCTTCTCGATCTTCGGGAGATTGAAAAACGGTTCAGCCAAATTAAGCCATTGCGTTATCCGCGCTGGCTTGTCGTGGTGATGGTAGGGCTGTCTTGCGCCTGCTTTTGTAAGCTCAATAAAGGCGGCTGGGACGGCGCGATCGTCACCTTTTTCGCCAGCAGTATCGCCATGTATGTTCGCCAGCTGCTGACGCACCGGCAGCTGCATCCGCAAATTAACTTCTGCATTACCGCGTTTGTCGCCACCACGGTTTCCGGCCTGCTGCTGCGCCTGCCGCAGTTTGCCACTACCCCGACGATTGCCATGGCCGCCAGCGTGCTTCTGCTTGTTCCGGGCTTTCCGTTGATCAACGCCGTTGCCGACATGTTTAAAGGACACATCAATACCGGTCTGGCACGCTGGGCTATTGCCAGCCTGCTGACGCTGGCGACCTGCATCGGCGTTGTGATGGCCATGACACTCTGGGGGTTACGCGGATGGGCGTGATAGATTTTCTGCTGGCGCTGGCACAGGACATGCTTCTGGCCGCCATTCCTGCCGTCGGCTTTGCGATGGTGTTTAACGTTCCGCAACGCGCTCTGCGATGGTGTGCGCTGCTGGGCGCGATTGGCCATGGCTCGCGAATGGTGATGATGACCGCAGGATTTAACATCGAATGGTCGACATTTATGGCCTCCATGCTGGTTGGCAGTATCGGCATTCAGTGGTCGCGCTGGTATCTGGCGCATCCCAAGGTGTTCACCGTCGCCGCCGTGATCCCAATGTTCCCCGGCATATCTGCCTATACGGCGATGATTTCCGCGGTGAAAATCAGCCACTTTGGCTACACCGAGCCTCAGATGATCCTTCTCCTGAGCAACTTTCTTAAGGCGTCGTCCATCGTCGGCGCGCTCTCTATCGGGCTGTCGATCCCCGGGCTGTGGCTGTACCGCAAACGCCCACGCGTTTGATATTTGTGTTATTTCGCTGCCATGGAGATAATCTTTCTGGTCCGTTTGGTGAAAATAAGGAAAGGATGTGGCTAACCCTGGCAGCGAACACCCCGAGCACAGCGAAGAATCCAGCCTGAAAGAGAAAATTTTTCAGAGCGCCATCGCGCTTTTTGCCGAGTATGGATTGAACGGTGCCCGCATGGAGCAGATCGCGGAGAAAGCGGGTACCACCAAACGCATGGTGGTTTATCATTTTAAGAATAAAGAGAATCTCTATCTCCTGGTTCTGGAACATGTTTACACCCAGATTCGCGCCAGTGAAAAAGCGCTAAGCCTGGCGGGAATGCCCCCCGTCGAAGCGCTGGTCAACCTGGTTGAAGCCACCTTTGACTATCATGCCGACCACCCGGACTACATCCGGATTATCTGCATGGAAAACATGCAGCGGGGCCGCTTTATGCAGCAGTCGAGCTATCTTCGCCAGGTTAACCGTAGCGCGCTAGACCTGCTGGAGGGCATCCTGCTCCGGGGCAAAGAAAAGCAGCTCTTCAGCCAGACGGTTGACGCCCGCGATCTTCACCGCCTGATAAGCAGCTTCAGCTTTCACTACGTTGCCAACAGCTACACCTTCACGCTCCTGTTTGAAGACGGGGCGGACGAACAGGCTCAGCGCCAGCACTACCGCAAAATGGCCGTTCAGGTGGCGCTCCGCTACACCTGCCCATAAAATTGCTTGCAATTAAATCGCACACTATCTATATTCATCTTATGAACGCGAAAACGAACGACGCAACCGCTGCGCTCAAGCTGGATAACCAGCTCTGCTTTGCTCTCTATTCGGCAAATCTGGCGCTTAATAAGCTATACCGGCAACTGCTGGCACCGCTGAACCTGACTTACCCGCAATATCTGGTGATGCTGGTGCTGTGGGAGCAGGATGACGTCACGGTGTCGGACATCGGCGAACGCCTGTTTCTGGACTCTGCAACCCTGACGCCGCTGTTAAAACGGCTGGAAAGCGGTGGGTTAATCAACCGCCACCGTTCGCGCAAAGACGAACGTCAGGTCGCCGTCACCCTGAGTGAAGCGGGACGTGAACTGCAGCAGCAGGCATTGGGTATTCCCCATGCGGTGGGTTGCGCAGCGCAGTGTGATACCGACACTTTGCTGGCGCTCAAACAGCAGCTCGAACTTTTGCGACAACAGCTACACCGCGCGTAAAGCTATACTTTACGCGTGATTATTACCCATATATATCGCACGCTATTTAATAGCACACATTAAAGCAAGATGAGGAACCTGCCATGTCTTTAGAAAAAGTAGTGTATACCGCCAAAGCAAAAGCAACCGGTGGCCGTGACGGCCGCGCGACCTCTTCCGATGGCGTACTGGACGTAAAACTGGGCGTGCCAAAAGAGATGGGCGGCATGGGCGGAGAAGTGACGAACCCTGAGCAGCTATTTGCTGCGGGCTACTCTGCCTGCTTCCTGGGCGCGATGAAGTTCGTGGCCGCACGCGACAAATTCACCCTGCCAAAAGATGCCTTTATTGAAGGCGAAGTGGGTATTGGACCGCTGCCTACCGGTTTTGGTATCGAGGCAAAACTGAACATCCACGTTGAGGGTATGGATCCCGCGGAAGCCAAAAAGCTGGTCGATGCGGCGCACATTGTTTGCCCGTACTCTAACGCGACCCGCGGCAACATCGACGTGACCCTGAATATCATCGCGTGATAAATACCTGATGGCGCTGTGCTTTTCAGGTCTACGACCGTAGCCCCGGTAAGCGCAGCGCCACCGGGGAAATCCCCTCCTTCCCTTTCCTCTCTCTGTGCTACCATAAGCCCATATCACGCCCGTAGTAATCAGTAGAGTAAGCGTTATGTCCTCCAGAATTCTGACCACCAGCATTGCTGGCATTGATGCCTTTATGCGCGACCCACGCGGTGTGTTGACCCATGCCGAAGGCGGCACGGTTGCGGTTTTTGCCGACAACGCGCCGGCGTTCTACGCAATCACGCCGGAACGCCTGGCACAGCTTCTGGAGATTGAAGCGCAACTGTCACGCCCGGCGAGCGATATCACGCTGGACAACCAGTTCTTTGATGAGCCGGTCAACGCCCCCGTGACCGTTCCGATGGGAAAATTTGCCCTGTACGCGGGCTGGCAGCCGGATGCGGATTTTCAGCGGCAGGCCGCGCTGTGGGGCATTGCGCTAACCCAGCCGGCCACCGCGGAAGAGCTCGCCGCGTTTACCGCCTGGTGGCAGGCGGAAGGTAAAGTCTTCACCCATATTCAATGGCAGCAAAAGCTCGCGCGTCATCTTCAAATTACCCGCGCCGGCAACAACGGCCAGCCCAAACGCGATATCAACGCGTTTTCCGAACCGGATAAACAGATCCCCAGCGGATTCCGAGGTGCGAAATGAAGAACGTCGGCGACCTGATGAAACGTCTGCAAAAAATGATGCCTGCCAACGTGAAGCCCGCGTTCACCACGGGCGAAGAGCTGCTGGCGTGGCAAAAAGAGCAAGGTGAGATCCGCGCCGCCGCGCTCGCCAGGGAAAACCGGGCGATGAAAATGCAGCGCACCTTTAACCGCTCCGGTATCCGTCCCCTGCACCAGAACTGCTCGTTCGATAACTATAAAGTCGAAACCAACGGACAAATGAACGCCCTTGCCGCCGCCCGTCAGTACGTGGATGAATTCGACGGCAATATCGCCAGCTTCATCTTTAGCGGCAAGCCGGGTACCGGAAAAAACCACCTTGCAGCCGCCATCTGCAACGAGCTGCTTCTGCGGGGTAAATCGGTTCTTATCATCACCGTGGCCGATATCATGTCCGCGATGAAAGACACCTTCAGCAACCGCGAAACCAGCGAAGAGCAATTGCTCAACGATCTGAGCAATGTCGATTTACTGGTCATCGACGAGATTGGCGTTCAGACAGAATCCCGCTATGAAAAAGTGATCATCAACCAGATTGTCGACCGCCGCTCCTCGTCCAAACGCCCCACCGGCATGCTGACGAACCACAATATCGACGAGATGACCCGCCTGCTGGGTGAACGCGTCATGGACCGCATGAAGCTGGGTAACAGTCTCTATGTCATCTTCGACTGGGAAAGTTACCGCAGCCGCGTTACCGGCAAAGAGTATTAAGACAGTTCCAGGAATCGCCACCTGGGCACAGGTATATACTGGAACCCCTTCGGCCCAAAACGGACCTTTTTGAGAGAGCCATGATGAAAAAACAGATTCTAATCAGCACCTTTTTAGGCGCGCTGCTGGTGACCGGCGCAGCGCAAGCGGCGTCCTGGCAGGAGTCCCTGTCAAGCGCGGCAAATGAGCTGACCAAAGAGAGCAGCAGCTCTCAGGGTGGACTCTCCGCCTCTTCCCTCACCAGCCTGCTGGGCAACAGCTCTCAGAGCCTTAGCGCGGGCACGATGAACAACGCGGCGGGGATTCTGGAATATTGCGCGAAGCAAAAGCTGGCCTCAGTGACCGACGCGAAAAACGTGAAAAACCAGGTGCTGGGTAAACTGGGTCTGGATACCCAGGAGCAAAAAGCGGACACCAACTATATGGACGGCATTCAGGGCCTGCTTAACGCGCAAAACGGGCAGCAGCTTAACCTGAGCACCCTCGGCAACTCTTCTCTGGCAAAACAGGTGAAAACCAAAGCCTGCGATCTGGTGCTGAAACAAGGCGTTAATTTCATCTCCTGATCCACCCCTTTTTCTGCCACAACACGCCGCGTTTAATGCGATAGTCTTGCAACGCGGCGCTAAACGAACGTTTTTCCCACCTGCCACCGTCTCAGCGTCCGTTTGTCAGGATGCGACCTTCTTCATAAAAACGATTTTCTAAACCAAATCCTAACAACAGCACACTTTCGTGACACTAAAATTGCAGCTTAACGACATCGCAATTACATTGTATGACCCAAAAAATAAACAGTTAGCCAGCGAAGCACCTGGCGTCATGAGGATATGCTGTTGTCAGAATTCATGTCTCTTATCCTTTTTCTGGCTTCTGTCGGCGTTTACGCCTGGAAAGCCGGCCGTCACACCTGGTGGTTTATCGCCACGCTGGTGGTACTCGGCATTTTTATTATTTTAAACATTACCTTATACGCCAGCGACTACTTTACCGGTGACGGTATTAACGATGCGGTGCTCTACACGCTAACGAACAGCCTGACGGGCGCGGGTGTGGGCAAGTACATTCTTCCGGGGCTCGGCCTTATCGTCGCGCTGGTGACGATTTTTGGCGCGCTGGCCTGGGTGCTGCGTCGACGTCGCCATCTTCCGCACCATCATGGCTACAGCCTGCTGGCGTTATTCCTGGCGCTGGCCTCCGTCGACGCCAGCCCGGCGTTCCATCAGATCACCGAGCTGGTGAAATCCCAGTCGCGCGACGGCGATCCGGATTTCGCGGCTTACTACAAAGAACCGTCCAAAACGATCGCCAGCCCGAAGCTCAACCTGGTCTACATCTACGGTGAAAGCCTGGAACGCACGTACTTTGATAACGATGCCTTCCCGAACCTGACGCCAGACCTGGGCGCGCTGAAAAACGAAGGGCTCGACTTCAGCCACACCATGCAGCTGCCGGGTACGGACTATACGATTGCCGGAATGGTTGCCTCCCAGTGCGGTATCCCGCTGTTCGCGCCTTTTGAAGGTAACGCCTCAGCCTCGATGTCGACGTTCTTCCCCCAGAATATTTGCCTCGGCGATATCCTGAAAAACTCCGGCTACGAAAACTATTTTGTGCAGGGGGCAAACCTGCGCTTTGCCGGAAAAGACGTGTTCCTGAAATCCCACGGTTTTGACCACCTGTATGGCTCAGAAGAGTTAAAAACGACGGTTGCCGATCCGAGCTACCGTAACGACTGGGGCTTCTATGACGATACGGTACTCAACGAAACCTGGAAGAAATTCGAGGAGCTTTCCCGCGCGGGCAAGCGTTTCTCCCTCTTTGCGCTGACGGTGGACACCCACCATCCGGACGGGTTCGTCTCGCGCAGCTGCAAACGCAAAAGCTATGACGTGGATGGCAAAAACAACACGTCTTTCAGCGCCGTGACCTGCAGCCAGGAGCACATTGCCGCGCTGGTCGAGAAAATCAAAGCCTCGCCCTGGTTTAAAAACACGGTCATCGTCGTTTCGTCTGACCATCTGGCGATGAAAAACAGCGCATGGGATCGGCTCAACAAGCAGGATCGCAGCAACCTGTTCTTCGTCCTGCGCGGCGACCAGCCGCAGCAGGAGGTCATCGCCACCAAACGCAACTCCATGGATAACGGCGCAACCGTGCTGGACATTCTGGGCGGCGACAACTTTATTGGCCTGGGCCGCAGCACGCTGTCGGGGCAATCCCTGTCGGAAGTGTTCCTCAACATGAAGGATAAAATCCTCGCCTGGAAGCCAGACATTATCCGCCTGTGGAACTTCCCGAAAGAGATGAAGGACTTCACCGTCGATCGGGATAAAAACACGATTGCCTTCTCGGGCAGCAGCTTCCGTCTACCGCTGCTGGTGCGCGTGTCGGCGGGGCGCGTCGAGCCGCTGCCGGAAAGCGAATATTCCGCGCCGCTGCGCTATCAGCTGGCAGATTTTGCCCCACGCGATAATTTCGTCTGGGTCGACAGATGTTACAAGATGGGCCAGCTCTGGTCGCAGCCGCTGGCGCTTTCTACCGACTGGTGCGTCTCTCAGGGTCAGCTCGGCGGGGAGCAAACCGTACAGCACGTGGATAAAGCCCAGTGGAAAGGCAAAACCGCGTTTAACGATACGGTGATTGATACCGCGCGCTATCAGCGTAACGTCGACATGCTGAAAATCAGCGATAACGACATTCGCTACAAAGCGGACAGCTTTATCTTTAACGTGGCCGGCGCGCCCGAGGAAGTGAAGCAGTTTAGCGGCATCTCGCGTCCGGAGTCCTGGGGGCGCTGGTCCAACGCGCAGCTGGGCAATGAGGTGAAAATTGAGTACGCCCATCCCCTGCCGGAACAATTCGACCTGGTGATCACCGCCAGAGCGTATGGCCCCAACGCTAACAAGCCCGTACCGGTTCGCGTGGGCAGCCAGGAGCAGATGCTGACGCTCGGGAACGACGTGAGCACGCACACGCTGCATTTTGAGAACCCATCGCGCAGCAATACCCTGGTGATCGTGCCGCCGGATCCGCAGTCCACCAATGAAGGGAATATTCTCGGCCATTCACCGCGCGAGCTCGGCATTGGCATGGTCGAAATTAAAATTGTGAGTCGCGCAGGCTAATGGTCGACCTTAACCTCACCGTCCGCCCCACGCGTCCCGGCGACGTTGCCTCCCTTCCCGCCATTGAACGCGCGGCGGGCGAGCGCTTTCGTGAAAGCCCGGATCTCGCCTGGCTTGCCGACGGTGAGGTTATTTCCGCTGAGCAGCACCTTGAATATGCCGAACGTGGGCTAAGCTGGCTGGCGCTGGCGAACGGCCAGCCCGTCGGGTTTATCCTCGCCGAGGCCCACCCTTCATCACTGTTTATTGTCGAACTCTCGGTTGATCTGGACTGGCAGGGAAAAGGGATCGGCAGGCAGCTTATCGCCTGCGTGGCAGACCATGCCCGCACGCTGGGGCTGGCGTCGCTGACGTTGACGACGTTCAGGGACGTACCGTGGAACGCGCCGTTCTATGCAAAGCTGGGGTTTGAATACGTAGCTGAACTCACGCCTGAACTGCGTGAAAAACGTGAAGAAGAAGCAGCGCACGGCTTAGCGTATAACTCCCGCTGTGCCATGCGTCTGCCGCTTTGATATCGCCCGGTGGCGCTGCGCTTACCGGGCCTGCAACAACCTTCCGTAGGCCGGCTAAGGCGTAGCCGCCACCCGGCACAACGCACAGGGTTAGAACGTTTCCCAGTTATCGCCTGAATCGGCCGTCGCGGTTTTACGCGCCATCACCGGCGTGGAAACCGCTTTAGCCGCAGCGAATTCGCGCGCTTTCATCTGCTCCTGCTGAATGCGGAATACCGCCACGGCCTGAGTCAGACGGCTCGCCTGCTCTTCCAGTGCGGCCGCCGCTGCGGCAGATTCCTCTACCAGCGAGGCGTTCTGCTGGGTCACGCGATCCATCTCAGCGACCGCCAGACCCACCTGGTCGATACCGCGGCTCTGCTCGTCAGACGCAGAGGCGATTTCACCCATGATGTCCGTTACGCGGGTCACCGCGTTCACGATCTCACCCATGGTTTCACCGGCGCTTTCTACCAGCGTTGAGCCCACTTCCACGCGGCCCACGGAGTCTTCAATCAGGCTCTTGATTTCGCGAGCCGCCTGGGCGCTGCGCTGGGCCAGGTTACGCACTTCACCTGCCACCACCGCAAAACCACGGCCCTGCTCGCCCGCACGCGCCGCTTCTACCGCCGCGTTCAGTGCCAGAATGTTGGTCTGGAAGGCAATGCCGTCGATCACGCTGATAATGTCGGCAATTTTCTGCGAACTACCCGCGATATCGCGCATGGTCTGCACCACGTTATCCACCACTTTGCCGCCTTTCTGCGCGGTTTCAGAAGCGCTCAGCGCAAGGTGGCTCGCCTGACGGGCGTTTTCGGCGTTCTGCTTAACGGTTGCCGTCAGCTGCTCCATGCTGGCAGCGGTCTCTTCCAGGGAAGCGGCCTGCTGTTCAGTACGGGAAGAGAGGTCGTTATTGCCCATCGCAATTTCGCTCGCGCCGCTGTAGATCGCGTTCGCGCCGTTACGCACGTCGCCGACGGTACGCACCAGCTCACTCTGCATATGGCGCAGCGAGTCGGCCAGTTCACCCATCTCGTTGGTGCCCTGAACCTCAATGCGCTTCACCAGGTCGCCGCTGGCGATATGGCGAATGTTGTCGATCAGACGATTCAGCGGAGAGATCAGCGTCTGCTTGATGTTGAGCCAGACGGCCACGATCACCACCAGCACGGCAATCAGGACGCTGATCAGCACCCAGATAGCCTGGCTGTAGGAGCTGTTGCTGTCTTCGACCGCCGTCTGATATAGCTTGTCGTTCTGCTGCAGGTAGCTCACATACTGCTTCTCAAAACCGTCCTGATAGCTCTGGGTCGGCTGGTCGAAGAAGGCGTTGATTTTGCCGGCACCCAGCAGCTGAATCAGCTCCGCCAGCGCACCGTGGTAAATATCATAGTTACGCTTGATCTCCATGGCATCCGCATCGCTTTGACGCGGATCGCGCGGCAGGGCTTCGTAGGCAGCCCAGTTTTTTTCCGCCTGTTTCAGAGACGTAGACGCGATTTGCATCAAATCGTTAACGGTCGCGCCGCTGCCGATATTGCTCTGATCCATCATGTAGCGGATACCCGCACGGTTCAGGGTATTACGGGTTTGCAGCAACGCTACCCAGCTGGCGTTCAGCGTGGATTGTTGCTGGCGAATGGTTTGCAGGACGGTGAAATTCTCTTTGTCATTCTTAAGGGCATTAAAGAAAAGACCACCGGACGTGAGTTGTAAAAGGCCAAATATCGCTAAAACCAGCATTAAGCTGGTGACAATCTTGATACGGTTTAACATGTTTTCTCTTTCCTCAGACAGATACAGAATTTTCGGCCTGGAAAGGGAAAACTTTACGAAAATCATCCTGGAATTTGTGGTTTTTACTCTTCTTCCCGCGCTGCGTTATGCCGGTTTCCGAGTTCAATAAACTCTTCCAGCAGCGCCGTCAGCTGTTTCATCTTCTCCGGCGTGTATTCCGCCTCGATCTGCTGATACGCCTCTTCGACCTGCGCCTGGGCGTGTTCATATAGCGCATTCCCCTCTTTGGTCAGCGACACGTACAGCTTGCGCTGGTCGTTCACCGGCTTTAGGCGCAGCACCAGGCCGTCGCGCTCCATACGCGTCAGGATGCCGGTCAGGCTCGGGCGAAGGATGCAGGTGCGAAACGCCAGATCGTGAAAATCCATCGACGGATGTTCAGCCAGCACGCGCACGATGCGCCACTGCTGCTCGGTCAGGTTATGGCGCTTCACGATCGGGCGGAAGTACGACATCGCCGCTTCCCGCGCCTGCAGCAGCGCGATGGTTAATGAATCATGCATAGCCTTTCCCCTTCCCATCATTAACAAGTAAACAATCCCTAAAAGATGATTTTATAAACAACACGTTTTCCGTCAAAAAGTCTAACAGAAACCCATCAATTTTATTAAGCATATGATTTTATTATCAATAAAACCCTATATGTAAATTTATTGTTATTCACATCACAAATCTTTCACTTCTGATTGCGAAATAAACAGCAAAAGCATAAAACCAGATCATTAACATATTAATGAAATCACAACCCGGACCACCGGGGTGAGGAGTATATGAATGAAAGGTACCGTTTTTGCCGTCGCCCTCAACCATCAAAGCCAGCGTGAAGCCTGGCGTGAGGCCTTTGAAAAAGCTCCCTACAACACGCCGCCGAAAACAGCGGTGTGGTTTATCAAACCGCATAACACGGTGATCCGCGCGGGCGAGCCGATCCCCTTCCCGCACGGGGAAACGGTATTAAGCGGCGCGACGGTGGCGCTGGTCGTGGGCAAAACCGCCAGCAAGGTGCGCGTGGAGGACGCCGCGGCGTACATCGCGGGATATGCGCTCGCCAACGAGGTGAGCCTGCCGGAAGAGAGCTTCTACCGCCCGGCCATCAAGGCCAAATGCCGGGACGGATTTTGCCCGCTCGGCGAACTTGTCGCCGTGGATAACGTGGATAACCTGACCATCATCACCGAGATCAACGGCCGCGAAGCGGACCACTGGAGCACGGCCGATCTTCAGCGCAGCGCCGCCGAACTGCTGAGCGCCCTGAGCGAGTTCGCCACCCTCAATCCCGGCGATGCGATCCTGCTCGGCACCCCGCAAAGCCGCGTGGAGATCCGCCCGGGCGATCGCGTGCGCGTTCTGGCGGAAGGTTTTCCGCTGCTGGAAAACCCGGTGGTGGATGAACGCGACGTCGCTTTCACGCACAGCACGCCGCCGCACGCCACGCTGTTTGCCCTCGGTCTGAACTATGCCGACCACGCCAGCGAGCTGGACTTCAAGCCGCCCACCGAGCCGCTGGTATTTATCAAAGCCCCGAACACCTTCAACGGCGACGGCCAGACGTCGGTGCGCCCGAACAATATTGAATACATGCATTACGAAGCGGAGCTGGTGGTGGTCATCGGCAAAACCGCGCGTAAGGTCAGCGAAGCCGAGGCGATGGACTGTGTTGCGGGCTATACGGTCTGCAACGACTACGCCATCCGCGACTACCTGGAAAACTACTACCGCCCGAACCTGCGGGTAAAAAGCCGGGACGGGCTGACCCCCATTTCCCCAAACATCGTGCCAAAAGAAGCCATCCCCGATCCGCACAACCTCACCCTGCGCACCTTCGTCAACGGCGAGCTGCGGCAGGAAGGCACCACCGCCGATCTCATTTTTAGCATCCCGTACCTGATTGCGTACCTGAGCGATTTTATGACCCTGCAGCCGGGCGACATGATTGCCACCGGCACGCCGAAGGGGCTGTCCGACGTGGTGCCGGGCGATGAGGTAGTGGTGGAAGTGGAAGGCGTGGGACGCCTGGTGAACCGGATTGTCAGCGAGGAGACTGCAAAATGAAAAAGATTAACCACTGGATCAACGGTAAAAACGTCGCCGGAAGCGAGTACTTCCACACTACCAACCCGGCCTCCGGCGAGGTATTAGCGGAAGTCGCCGCCGGCGGTGAAGCTGAAGTTCACCAGGCCGTCGCCGCCGCCAAAGAGGCGTTCCCGAAATGGGCCAACCTGCCGATGAAGGAGCGCGCGCGCCTGATGCGTCGTCTGGGTGACCTGATCGACCAGAACGTGCCCGAGATCGCCGCCATGGAAACCGCCGACACCGGCCTGCCGATCCACCAGACCAAAAACGTGCTGATCCCGCGCGCCTCACACAACTTCGAGTTCTTCGCCGAGGTGTGCCAGCAGATGAACGGCAAAACCTACCCGGTCGACGACAAGATGCTCAACTACACCCTGGTGCAGCCGGTGGGCGTCTGCGCGCTGGTGTCGCCGTGGAACGTGCCGTTTATGACCGCCACCTGGAAGGTCGCGCCGTGCCTGGCACTCGGAAACACCGCGGTGCTGAAGATGTCTGAACTCTCCCCGCTGACCGCCGACCGTCTGGGCGAGCTGGCGCTGGAGGCGGGCATTCCTGCGGGCGTGCTCAACGTGGTGCAGGGTTACGGCGCGACGGCAGGCGACGCGCTGGTGCGCCACCACGACGTGCGCGCGGTCTCCTTCACCGGCGGCACCGCCACCGGGCGCAACATCATGAAAAACGCCGGGCTGAAGAAGTACTCCATGGAGCTGGGCGGCAAATCCCCGGTGCTGATTTTTGAAGATGCCGATATCGAGCGCGCGCTGGACGCCGCCCTGTTCACCATCTTCTCGATCAACGGCGAGCGCTGCACCGCGGGCTCGCGCATCTTTATCCAGCAGAGCATCTACCCGGAATTCGTGAAGCGCTTTGCCGAGCGCGCCAACCGCCTGCGCGTGGGCGACCCGACCGATCCGAACACCCAGATTGGCGCGCTGATCAGCCAGCAGCACTGGGAGAAGGTTTCCGGCTACATCCGTCTCGGCATCGAGGAAGGCGCAACCCTGCTGGCGGGCGGCCCGGACAAACCAGCCGATCTGCCTGCGCACCTGAAGGGCGGCAACTTCCTGCGACCAACCGTGCTGGCGGACGTCGACAACCGCATGCGCGTGGCCCAGGAAGAAATCTTCGGCCCGGTGGCCTGCCTGCTGCCGTTTAAGGACGAAGCGGAAGGCCTGCGCCTGGCCAACGACGTGGAGTACGGCCTGGCGTCGTACATCTGGACTCAGGACGTCAGCAAGGTGCTGCGCCTGGCGCGCAGCATCGAAGCGGGCATGGTGTTCGTGAACACCCAGAACGTGCGCGACCTGCGCCAGCCGTTTGGCGGCGTGAAGGCCTCCGGCACCGGCCGCGAGGGCGGCGAGTACAGCTTCGAGGTATTCGCGGAGATGAAGAACGTCTGCATCTCCATGGGCGACCATCCGATTCCAAAATGGGGGATCTGACCATGGGTAAATTAGCGTTAGCGGCGAAAATCACCCACGTACCGTCGATGTACCTCTCCGAGCTGCCGGGTAAAAACCACGGCTGTCGGCAGTCGGCCATCGATGGGCATAAAGAGATCGGCAAGCGCTGCCGCGAGCTGGGCGTGGACACCATCATCGTGTTCGACACCCACTGGCTGGTGAACAGCGCGTACCACATCAACTGTGCGGACCATTTTGCGGGCGTCTACACCAGCAACGAGCTGCCGCACTTTATCCGCGACATGACCTACGACTACGACGGCAACCCGGAACTCGGCCAGCTGATCGCCGACGAGGCGGTGAAGCTCGGCGTGCGCGCCAAAGCGCACAACATCCCGAGCCTCAAGCTGGAGTACGGCACGCTGGTGCCGATGCGCTACATGAATGCGGATAAGCACTTCAAAGTGGTCTCCATCTCGGCGTTCTGCACGGTTCACGACTTTGCCGACAGCCGCAGGCTGGGCGAGGCCATCGTCAGCGCCATCGAAAAATACGACGGCACCGTGGCGGTACTCGCCAGCGGCTCGCTGTCGCACCGCTTTATCGACGACCAGCGCGCGGAGGAAGGGATGAACAGCTACACCCGCGAGTTTGACCGTCAGATGGACGAACGCGTGGTGAAGCTGTGGCGCGAAGGCCAGTTTAAGGAGTTTTGCAGCATGCTGCCGGAGTACGCCGACTACTGCTACGGCGAGGGCAACATGCACGACACGGTGATGCTGCTGGGGATGCTCGGCTGGGACAAATACGACGGCAAGGTGGAGTTCCTCACCGAGCTGTTCGCCAGCTCCGGCACCGGCCAGGTCAACGCCGTTTTCCCGCTGCCCGCGTAAGGAGCCACCATGCCGCACTTTATTGCTGAATGTACCGACAACATCCGCGAGCAGGCCGACCTGCCGGGGCTGTTTGCCAAAGTAAACGAGGCGCTGGCCGCCACGGGCATCTTCCCCATCGGCGGCATCCGCAGCCGCGCCCACTGGCTGGACACCTGGCAGATGGCCGACGGCAGGCACGATTACGCCTTTGTGCATATGACGCTGAAGATTGGCTCCGGGCGCAGCCTGGAGAGCCGGGAAGCCGTGGGGGAGATGCTGTTTGCGCTGATCAAAACGCACTTCTCGGCGCTAATGGCGAGCCGCTATCTGGCGCTGTCGTTCGAGCTCGAGGAGCTGCATCCGACGCTCAATTACAAACAAAACAACGTGCACGCGTTGTTTAAGTAATACCGTCCCCTCTCCCTTTGGGAGAGGGTTAGGGTGAGGGGATACCTCTGCGGCCCGATGCCCTCACCCCGTCCCTCTCCCACGGGGAGAGGGAGAAAACAAACGTAAAACAGGATATCGCCATGCTCGACAAACACACCCATACCCTGATCGCCCATCGCCTGCATCAGGCGGAACAATCCCGGGAGCAGATCCGCGCGATCTCGCTGGACTACCCGGAGATCACGATTGAAGACGCCTACGCCGTCCAGCGCGAATGGGTCAGCCTGAAAATCGCCGAAGGCCGCGTGCTGAAGGGCCACAAGATCGGCCTGACCTCCAAAGCGATGCAGGCCAGCTCGCAGATCAGCGAGCCGGACTACGGCGCGCTGCTGGACGACATGTTCTTCCACGACGGCAGCGACATTCCCGTCGATCGCTTTATCGTTCCGCGCATCGAAGTGGAGCTGGCGTTCGTGCTGGCAAAGCCGCTGCGCGGACCGAACTGCACCATCTTCGACGTCTACAACGCTACGGACTACGTCATCCCCGCGCTGGAGCTGATCGACGCCCGCTGCCACAACGTTGATCCGGAAACCCAGCGCCCGCGCAAGGTGTTCGACACCATCTCTGATAACGCCGCCAACGCGGGGGTGATCCTCGGCGGCCGCCCGATTAAGCCCGACGAACTGGATCTGCGCTGGATCTCCGCCCTGCTCTACCGCAACGGCGTGATCGAAGAGACCGGCGTCGCCGCAGGCGTGCTTAACCACCCGGCGAACGGCGTGGCGTGGCTGGCGAACAAGCTGGCACCGTACGACGTGCAGCTTGAGCCCGGCCAGATTATTCTCGGCGGCTCGTTTACCCGCCCGGTGCCCGCCAGCAGAGGCGACACCTTCCACGTCGACTACGGCAACATGGGCTCCATCAGCTGCCGCTTTGTGTAAGGAGACAACCATGCAAAACGCATTCAAAGCGGCGCTGAAGGCGGGCCGCCCGCAAATCGGTTTATGGCTGGGGCTCACCAGCAGCTACAGCGCCGAGCTGCTGGCCGGGGCAGGCTTCGACTGGCTGCTGATCGACGGCGAGCACGCGCCGAACAGCGTGCAAACCGTGTTAACCCAATTACAGGCCATCGCGCCCTATCCCAGCCAGCCGGTGGTGCGCCCGTCGTGGAACGACCCGGTGCAGATAAAACAGTTGCTGGACGTGGGCGCGCAAACCCTGCTGGTGCCGATGGTGCAAAACGCCGACGAAGCGCGGCTGGCGGTACGTGCCACCCGCTACCCGCCCGCGGGCATTCGCGGGGTCGGAAGCGCCCTGGCGCGCGCCTCGCGCTGGAACCGCATCCCGGATTACCTGCAGCAGGCCAACGACGCCATGTGCGTGCTGGTGCAGATTGAAACCCGCGAGGCGCTAAAAAATCTGCCGCAGATCCTGGACGTGGAAGGCGTCGACGGCGTGTTTATCGGCCCGGCGGATCTGAGCGCCGACATGGGCTTTGCCGGCAATCCGCAGCACCCGGAGGTGCAGGCCGCCATCGCGCAGGCTATCGCGCAGATCCTCAGCGCGGGCAAAGCGCCCGGCATCCTGATGGCGAACGAGCCGCTGGCGAAACGCTACCTCGAGCTTGGCGCGCTGTTTGTCGCCGTCGGCGTCGACACCACCCTGCTCGCCCGCGGCGCCGAAGCGCTGGCGGCACGCTTTATCGAACAACCGGTTACGTCAGTTAATAACAATAAATCCGTCTACTAAACGTAAGATCTGGAGCGCACCATGACGACCTCTACCCTGCAAACCCATGATAATAAAGCTGTTGAACATCGCGCCATTAACAAGCTGTTCCGACGCCTGATCGTCTTTCTCTTCATCCTGTTTGTCTTTTCGTTTCTCGATCGCATCAACATCGGCTTTGCCGGGCTGACGATGGGCAAAGATCTGGGCCTTACGTCGACCATGTTTGGCCTGGCCGCGACGCTGTTTTACGTCACCTACGTGCTGTGCGGGATCCCGAGCAACATCATGCTGGCGAAGATCGGCGCGCGGCGCTGGATCGCCGGGATCATGGTGGTGTGGGGCATCGCCTCCACCTGCACCATGTTTGCCACCAGCCCTGAAACGCTCTACGTTCTGCGCATGCTGGTGGGCATTGCCGAAGCGGGCTTCCTGCCGGGGATCCTGGTCTACCTCACATGGTGGTTCCCGGCCTATCACCGCGCCCGCGCCAACGCGCTGTTTATGATCGCCATGCCGGTGACCATGATGCTCGGCTCGATCCTCTCCGGCTACATTCTGGCGATGGATGGGCTGTGGAACCTGAAGGGCTGGCAGTGGCTGTTCCTGCTGGAGGGGCTGCCGTCGGTGGTGCTCGGCGTGGTGACCTGGTTTTATCTCAACGACACGCCGGATCAAGCTACCTGGCTCGACGACGACGAAAAGCAGGCGCTGAAAACGATGATCGCCCGCGAGCAGGAGGTCGCCATTGTCCAGTCCGTCACGCCGCGATCGACGCTGCGCGAAGTGCTGACCCCGGCGGTGCTGCTCTACACGCTGGCCTACTTCTGCCTGACCAACACGCTCAGCGCCATCAACATCTGGACGCCGCAGATCCTGCAAAGCTTCAACACGGGAAGCAGCAATATCGTCATCGGCCTGCTGGCGGCGATCCCGCAGTTTTGCACCATTCTCGGGATGATCTGGTGGAGCCGACGCTCCGACAGGCTGAAAGAGCGAAAAAAGCACACCATCCTGCCGTACCTGTTCGCCGCGGCGGGATGGATGCTGGCCTCGGCCACCGATCACAGCCTGATCCAGCTGCTTGGCATCATTATGGCCTCAACCGGATCCTTTACCGCCATGGCGATATTCTGGACCACGCCGGATCGGGTGATTAGCCTGCAGTCCCGCGCGGTGGCGCTGGCGGTGATCAACGCCATCGGCAACGTCGGATCCGCCGTCAGCCCGCTGCTGATCGGCATTCTGCGTGATGCGACCGGCAGCTTCAGCTCCGGACTGTGGTTTGTGGCCGGGCTGCTGGTGGTCGGCGCGCTGGTGCTGACGCGCATCCCGATGACGCAGCGCGAAAGCCTTGAGCGCGAGCCGGGCGTCGCGGCGCATAAGATCCACTAGGGAGCCGCCATGTGCCAGAGCCCCATTACCAACATCGACATCAGCAAGGAGTACGACGAAAGTCTGGGCACCGACGATGTGCACTACCAGTCGTTCGCGCGCATGGCGGCCTTTTTTGGCCGCGACATGCAGGCGCACCGTCACGACCAGTATTTTCAGATGCACTTTCTCGATACCGGGCAGATTGAGCTCCAGCTCGACGATCACCGCTACTCGGTGCAGGCTCCGCTGTTCGTCCTCACGCCGCCGTCGGTGCCGCACGCGTTTATCACCGAATCCGACAGCGACGGACACGTGCTGACGGTGCGCGAGGATCTGATCTGGCCGCTGCTGGAGGTGCTCTACCCCGGCACGCGGGAAGCGTTTGGCCTGCCGGGGATCTGCCTGTCGCTGGCCGACAGGCCGGACGAGCTGGCGGCGCTGAAGCACTACTGGCAGCTTATCGCCCGGGAATCCACGGAACAGCTGCCGGGGCGCGAACATACTCTGGTCCTGCTGGCGCAGGCGGTGTTTACCCTGCTGCTGCGCAACGCGAAGCTCGACGACCACGCTTCGGGCGGCATGCGCGGCGAGCTGAAGCTGTTCCAGCGCTTTACCCAGCTGATAGATGCCCACTACCACCAGCACTGGACTGTGCCGGAATACGCCAGCGAGCTGCACCTGACCGAATCCCGCCTGACCGATATCTGCCGCCGCTTCGCCAACCGACCGCCGAAGCGGCTGATCTTCGACCGCCAGCTGCGGGAAGCCAGGCGGCTGCTGCTCTTCTCCGACAGCGCGGTCAGCGACATTGCCTGGCAGCTGGGGTTTAAGGATCCGGCCTATTTTGCCCGTTTTTTTAATCGCTTAGTGGGGTGTTCGCCGAGCGCGTATCGGGCGCAGAAAGTACCGGTGTCGCCTGTTCCCCTCTCCCAAAGGGAGAGGGAGTAACCGTCCCCTCTCCCTTTGGGAGAGGGTTAGGGTGAGGGAAATCACACTCTGCGATCTCTCGCGAAAAGTACTCGTCGTTGTCCCAATCGTCCCTTCACGCTCCGCCCCTCTCAGGCTTCAATTAAACAACAAAAACAAAACATAAATTTAACAACTCTATTCCGATACGAGGTCCCTATGAAGCCTGAAGATTTCCGCGCTGATGCCAAACGTCCGTTAACCGGCGAAGAGTATTTAAAAAGCCTGCAGGACGGCCGTGAGATTTACATCTACGGCGAGCGCGTCAAAGACGTCACCACCCACCCGGCGTTTCGCAACGCGGCGGCCTCCATCGCGCAGATGTACGACGCGCTGCACAAGCCGGAGATGCAGGACACGCTCTGCTGGGGCACCGACACCGGCAGCGGCGGCTATACCCACAAGTTCTTCCGCGTGGCGAAAAGCGCCGACGACCTGCGCCAGCAGCGCGACGCCATCGCCGAGTGGTCGCGCCTGAGCTACGGCTGGATGGGCCGCACGCCGGATTACAAAGCCGCGTTCGGCTGCGCGCTCGGCGCCAACCCGGCCTTCTACGGCCAGTTCGAACAGAACGCCCGCAACTGGTACACCCGCATTCAGGAAACCGGCCTGTACTTCAACCACGCCATCGTTAACCCGCCGATCGACCGCCACAAGCCGGCGGACGAGGTGAAAGACGTCTACATCAAGCTGGAGAAAGAGACCGACGCCGGGATTATCGTCAGCGGCGCGAAAGTGGTGGCAACCAACTCGGCGCTGACCCACTACAACATGATCGGCTTCGGCTCCGCGCAGGTGATGGGCGAAAACCCGGACTTCGCGCTGATGTTCGTCGCGCCGATGGATGCCGAAGGCGTGAAGCTGATCTCCCGCGCCTCTTACGAGATGGTGGCAGGCGCAACCGGATCCCCGTACGACTACCCGCTCTCCAGCCGCTTCGACGAGAACGACGCGATCCTGGTGATGGATCATGTGCTGATCCCGTGGGAAAACGTGCTGATCTACCGCGATTTCGACCGCTGCCGTCGCTGGACGATGGAAGGCGGCTTTGCGCGGATGTACCCGCTGCAGGCCTGCGTTCGCCTGGCGGTGAAGCTCGACTTCATCACCGCCCTGCTGAAGAAATCCCTGGAGTGCACCGGCACCCTGGAGTTCCGCGGCGTGCAGGCCGATCTCGGCGAAGTGGTGGCCTGGCGCAACATGTTCTGGGCGCTGAGCGACTCCATGTGCTCCGAAGCCACCCCGTGGGTCAACGGCGCGTATCTGCCGGATCACGCCGCGCTGCAAACCTACCGCGTGATGGCGCCGATGGCCTACGCGAAGATCAAGAACATCATCGAGCGTAACGTGACGTCCGGGCTGATCTACCTGCCGTCCAGCGCCCGGGATCTGAACAACCCGCAGATCGACCAGTATCTGGCGAAGTACGTGCGCGGCTCCAACGGCATGGATCACGTCGAACGCATCAAGATTTTGAAGCTGATGTGGGACGCCATCGGCAGCGAGTTTGGCGGCCGTCACGAGCTGTACGAAATCAACTACTCCGGCAGCCAGGATGAGATCCGCCTGCAGTGTCTGCGCCAGGCGCAAAGCTCCGGCAACATGGACAAGATGATGGCGATGGTTGACCGCTGCATGTCCGAATACGACCAGCACGGCTGGACGGTGCCGCACCTGCACAACAACAGCGATATCAACATGCTCGACAAGCTGCTGAAATAGCGCAGCGGGAGGTTGCAATGCATTCAGATGAACAACGCCTGCGTTTTCGCGACGCAATGAGCAGCCTGTCGGCGGCGGTTAATGTGATCACCACCGAGGGCGAGGCGGGCCGCTGCGGCATTACTGCCACCGCCGTCTGTTCGGTCACGGACACCCCGCCGTCGGTTATGGTGTGCATCAACGCCAACAGCGCCATGAACCCGGTATTTCAGGGCAACGGCAGGCTGTGCGTTAACGTGCTGAACCACGAACAGGAGATCATGGCTCGCCATTTTGCGGGGATGACCGGTATGACGATGGAGGAGCGCTTTACCCTCTCCTGCTGGCAGAAAGGACCGCTGGCGCAGCCGGTGCTCAAGGGCGCGCTCGCCAGCCTTGAGGGCGAGATTAGCCAGGTGCAAACCATCGGCACGCATCTTGTCTACCTTGTTGAAGTTAAGAACATCATTCTGAGTGACGCGGGACACGGTCTGATCTACTTCAAGCGCCGTTTCCACCCGGTCATGCTGGAGGCGGAAGCCGCCGTGTGATCCCCCCCTCGCGCTGGCCTTTTTTTCCGGCCAGCGCCGCTTTCTACAAAAACTCCTAAGGTTTCCGCTAAATCACGCCGTTATATACCCATAAGAGAAATTTTCTGTGACTGAATACTGACACCCTTTGTCAGTGCATCCGCATCATTCAGCGCATACCTAAATATACAGGATGACCTTATGGCTAAAACGACGCGGAGCCGCTCGGCTGAACGTCTGGTCGATATTCTGGTTGAGCTACATTTAAACGGTGTGGTAAACCGCAGTGCGCTAATGGAAAAATTTAAAATTACCGAGCGTACCGTCTACCGGGATTTAAATGCCCTCTCTCCCATTGTTGAGCATACCGGTAACGGGCTATATCGGCTGATCCATTCTGCACAATCGCCCGGCGGACAAGGCTTACATCACACCCTTGCTAACTTCCTGAATGCTGACAGCTTTTTCCCTGAAAGAAATATGGAATTCTGGCAAAAGCTTGAAACGCGCGTTGACGAAAACCATATTCTCATTCTTGGAAATGAGGCAGAACACACGGTAGAACGTGATATTCGCCGTCATTTAACGAAAATCGAGAGATCGATTAAAAACCATAATGTTTGTCAGATCGTTTATAAGGGAAAAACCCGTCTGATTAATCCCTATAAACTCATTAACAAAAAAAATATATGGTATTTACAAGCCACCGAAAATAGCCGCCTGAAATCCTTCTCATTGAGCCAGATTAGCTGGTTTGATATTCAGAAAACGACCTTCACGCCCGAAGAAAATGTCCTTGAGCTGCTGGAGAAAAGCCTCGATCCCTGGGTGTCTGAAAATACTTTCGCGGTGAAAATATTTATCAAAGATAATATTTCACATTACTTCCTGCGCCGCGATCTTCTGCCGGAACAGGAGCTGCTGGAGGAGCAGCAGGGCGGCGTCACGCTGCGCTGCCAGGCGGCGCACGAGAACCAGATCCTACCGCTGCTGTTCTACTGGCTGCCCCACATTCAGATTCTGGAACCGAACTGGCTGAAGGAAAAACTGATTAGAACGCTGGAGAACTATCTGGCGGTGGAGCGTAACCCGAATAATCAAGTGATCTCAATCACATAATTTCGCCCCCTGGCGGCGAGCCGGAACCGCTCGTCGCCCCCTTTGACCGCTCACCCGGCACTTTCAACCACTCATTCATTTACCGTCCTTTACACGCGCGAGGATCTGGCACGATCGCTCCAGCATTAATCAATACCTCCTCACAACGAACCCTGACCCTTTTTTCTTTACATAAAAAACCAGGTCTTACTATGGATACTAAAAAACTACTGAAGCACGTGCCCTGGGCCTTACTCGGGATCCTCGGCGCTTTCTGTCTGGCGGTTGTCGCATTACGCCGGGGCGAACACGTAAGCGCCCTGTGGATCGTGGTCGCGTCGGTTTCCGTCTATCTTGTTGCTTATCGCTACTACAGCTTGTACATCGCGCAGAAGGTCATGAAGCTCGACCCGACGCGCGCCACCCCGGCGGTCATTAACAATGACGGCCTGAACTACGTGCCAACCAACCGCTACGTGCTGTTTGGTCACCACTTTGCCGCTATCGCTGGCGCAGGCCCGCTGGTCGGCCCGGTGCTGGCCGCGCAGATGGGCTACCTGCCGGGAACCCTGTGGCTGCTCGCCGGCGTAGTGCTGGCGGGTGCGGTGCAGGACTTTATGGTGCTGTTTATCTCTTCTCGCCGTAACGGGGCCTCTCTGGGTGAGATGGTCAAAGAAGAGATGGGCCGCGTGCCGGGGACTATCGCGCTGTTCGGCTGCTTCCTGATTATGATCATCATCCTCGCGGTGCTGGCCCTGATCGTGGTGAAAGCGCTGGCCGAAAGCCCGTGGGGTGTCTTCACCGTCTGCTCAACCGTGCCGATTGCGCTGTTCATGGGTATCTACATGCGCTTCCTGCGTCCGGGCCGCGTGGGTGAAGTGTCGGTGATTGGTATCGTGCTGCTGGTAGCGTCTATCTACTTCGGCGGCGTGATTGCGCACGACCCGTACTGGGGCCCGGCGCTGACCTTCAAGGACACTACCATTACCTTCGCGCTGATTGGCTATGCGTTTATCTCCGCGCTGCTGCCGGTCTGGCTGATTCTGGCCCCGCGTGACTACCTCGCGACCTTCCTCAAAATCGGCGTTATCGTTGGTCTGGCGATCGGTATCCTGGTGATTAACCCGGACCTGAAAATGCCGGCAGTAACCCAGTACATCGACGGTACCGGCCCGCTGTGGAAAGGCGCCCTGTTCCCGTTCCTGTTCATCACCATCGCCTGCGGTGCGGTCTCCGGCTTCCACGCCCTGATTGCCTCCGGTACCACGCCTAAGCTGTTGGCGAACGAGAAAGACGCGCGTCTGATCGGCTACGGCGCAATGCTGATGGAGTCCTTCGTGGCGATCATGGCGCTGGTTGCAGCCTCCATTATCGAACCGGGTCTCTACTTCGCGATGAACACCCCGCCTGCGGGCCTCGGCATCACCATGCCAAACCTGCACGAAATGGGCGGTGACAACGCGGCGCTGATTATGGCGCAGCTGAAGGACGCGAGCGCACACGCGGCGGCGACCGTCAGCTCCTGGGGCTTCGTGATTTCGCCTGAGCAGATCATGCAAACCGCGAAGGACATCGGCGAACCGTCCGTACTGAACCGCGCCGGTGGCGCGCCGACGCTGGCCGTCGGTATCGCACACGTGTTCCACAAGGTGCTGCCGTGGGCGGACATGGGCTTCTGGTACCACTTCGGTATTCTGTTCGAAGCGCTGTTCATCCTGACCGCGCTGGACGCCGGTACCCGTGCGGGCCGCTTCATGCTGCAGGACCTGCTCGGTAACTTCGTGCCGTTCCTGAAGAAAACCGACTCTCTGGTGGCGGGTATTCTGGGTACTGCGGGCTGCGTAGGCCTGTGGGGCTACCTGCTGTATCAGGGCGTTGTCGACCCGCTCGGCGGCGTGAAGAGCCTGTGGCCGCTGTTCGGTATCTCTAACCAGATGCTCGCAGCCGTTGCTCTGGTGCTGGGTACCGTGGTCCTCGTGAAGATGAAGCGCACCAAATACATCTGGGTAACCGTTGTTCCTGCGCTGTGGCTGCTGCTCTGCACCACCTGGGCGCTTGGCCTGAAGCTGTTCAGCGCCAACCCGCAGCTGGAAGGCTTCTTCTTCATGGCTAACCAGTACAAAGAGAAGATTGCCGCAGGCGGCGCGGACCTGACCGCTCAGCAGATTGCCAACATGAACCATATCGTGGTGAACAACTACACCAACGCGGGTCTGAGCATTCTGTTCCTGGTGGTGGTGTACAGCATTATTTTCTACGGCATCAAAACCTGGCTGAACGTGCGCAACGCCGACGGCCGTACGGATAAAGAAACCCCGTACGTGCCGGTGCCGGAAGGCGGCGTGAAGACCTCTTCACACCATTAATCCGCAATCCTCCCCCTCTCCCTTTGGGAGAGGGCTGGGGTGAGGGAAACATAAGCCTAGCGGACTCACATCGCCGGGCTTTTTCTGTCTGGAACCCACAATGTTTGGTAACTTAGGCGAAGCAAAAAAATACCTCGGTCAGGCGGCGAAAATGCTGATTGGCATTCCGGACTATGACAACTACGTTGAGCATATGAAGACCAACCATCCGGATAAGCCGTACATGACCTACACCGAATTCTTCCGCGAGCGTCAGGAAGCGCGCTACGGCGGAAGTGGAGAAGGCGGCGTTCGCTGCTGCTAAAGGAGAGACCATGACCCCGATTGCCGTTACCCTGCTGACCGGTTTCCTCGGCGCCGGTAAAACCACCCTGCTGCGCCACATCCTGAACGAACAGCACGGCTTCAAAATCGCCGTCATCGAAAACGAATTCGGCGAGGTCTCCGTTGACGATCAATTGATCGGCGATCGCGCCACCCAGATCAAAACCCTGACCAACGGCTGCATCTGCTGCACCCGCTCTAACGAATTAGAAGACGCCCTGCTGGACCTGCTCGACAGCCGCGATCGCGGCGAGATCGACTTTGACCGCCTGGTGATCGAGTGCACCGGCATGGCCGACCCCGGCCCGATTATTCAGACCTTTTTCTCTCACGAGATCCTCTGCCAGCGCTACCTGCTGGACGGCGTCATTGCCCTCGTCGACGCGGTTCACGCCGACGAGCAGATGAACCAGTTCACCATCGCCCAGTCTCAGGTGGGCTACGCCGACCGCATCCTGCTGACCAAAACCGACGTGGCGGGCGAAAGCGTTAAGCTGCGCGAGCGCCTGACGCGCATTAACTCCCGCGCGCCGGTTTACACGGTGACGCACGGAGACATCGCTCTGTCTCAGCTGTTCAATACCAACGGCTTTATGCTGGAAGAGAACGTCACCGCAAAGCCGCGCTTCCACTTTATGGGAGACAGGCAAAACGACGTGGCGTCGATAGTGGTGGAGCTGGACTACCCGGTGGACATCAGCGAGGTTTCGCGCGTGATGGAAAACCTGCTGCTGTCGTTTGCCGACAAGCTGCTGCGCTACAAAGGGATGCTGTGGATTGACGGCGAGCCGAACCGCCTGCTGTTCCAGGGCGTGCAGCGCCTGTACAGCGCCGACTGGGATCGCCCCTGGGGCGAGGAAGCGCCGCACAGCGTGATGGTGTTTATCGGTATCCAACTCCCGGAAGAAGAAATTCGGGCGGCGTTTGCGGGTCTGAAGAAATAACAGCCATGCATCCCCTCTGCCCAGTAATTTATTAACCTGAAGCGATGAACGTTGCTTCAGGTTAATTAATGACTTACAGCGACGCCCTGGTCCGGCTGTAAATCGCCGAAGCGTTTCCGTAAGGCCGGGGCGAGGCGCAGGGATGCGCCGAGAGGGCGTGGCCTGCAGGGATGCAGGCTCATGCCCGACCCGATAGCCTGAAGGAATAAGCTGAGGGCACCGCGAAGCGGCGATTTACCGCCGGGAGCCCGGGTCGCCAGGGTGGTGGCGATTGAGCCACCCTGGCACGTTCACCGGTCATGCCGTTACAGAGTAGCAAGGAACATGAAGTGAACGGAATGACCACTAGAGCCGTATGTTCCCCCTCACCCCAGCCCTCTCCCTCAAGGGAGAGGGGGCGTCTGTGCAGGCATTATTTTGTGGGGATACTTATTTCACCGCCTCCGGCAGCGTCACAATCCACAGCTCGCTGTCCGACTCCGGCTTCTTCAGCGGCTTCACGCTGAGCGTGGTTTCCACCGGCTTATCATCCAGCGTCAGCTTGCCTTCCGCGTTCACCCGATAATCCTTGAGCTTCTTGCCCTCGACCGGGTTTTGCATCGCCACCTTTACGCCAAAGTCGTTATCGTTCGCTACCGCAAGCGTTTTGCTGTCGATCAACGCCAGCCCTTCGGCCTTCTCCTGCAGCCAGCCCAGCGCGCGCAGATCGACGACCTGTGTTTTAGCCGCAAGGGTAATGCCGCGCTGCACCAGGGTTTTCTCATCATCAAACTCCGGGTACTCGCCCGGCTTGTCGAAGGCGGAAAGGTCGCTCGCCTTGCTGAGATCCACCTTGTAAATCAGGTTACGCATCCCGTCGTTTTTATCGCTTCCCTGCTCAATCAGCAGGATGTGCTGGTCATCGAGCGCCACGATGTCGCCGATTTTGGCGTCGCTGTTTTTGCTGTAGGCCGCGCTGTCGATAGGGTAACCGTACATCGCCGTTTTCCCGGTCGCCGGGTCGAAGCTCACCAGACGCGTAAACAGCGCCTGCTTTTTGCTCTTGCCGTCAATATCCAGCGTGCTTTGCACGGCGGCGATAATCCGCCCGTCCGGCATCCGGGTCAGGCCTTCAAAGCCCCGGTTCGCCTGGCGCCATTTGATAATGTTTGGCAGGCCGCCCGCGATGGATTTCTCCCCTTCCGCGGCCTGCGGCCCGTGGATCGCCAGGATCTTCCCTTTGCTGTCGACGTTAATCAGGAACGGGCCATATTCGTCGCACAGCCAGTAGCCGCCTTTGCCGTCCGGGGTGATGCCTTCCGTGTCCAGCCCACGGTTGTCACCCTTCAGGATCTTGAGGGTGTCGCTGAACGCCACTTCATTGGTGGAGCCAATCACGCCGCTTTGCAGCGGCAGACCGTTGATCTCGCCTTTATCATCATGCAGCGGGCGGGCGTCGACAGCCTCCGCTTTGCCGTTCTGAACGCGGATGGTCATCAGCAGCGGCGCGAAATCTGGCGTGACAAATATTTTGGCTTCGTTTTTACCCATTTTTGGCGCATCGGCGTTTGGACCGCGATCGGTCACGGTCGCAAAGGTCAGGGCGTCGCCCTGCTTGCCCGTAAACAGCAGGCCAGAACCGATTCCCACGGGGAGTCCGTCCGGAAACGCGCTGGCAAACGCGCCGCTGTAGCTCACCTGGGAGCCTTCAGGGAAGCTGACGACATAGCGCTCAGCAGTGGGCTGCGCCGCCAGGCCAGAGAAAGAGAGCGCACAGCCGATTAGCACAGGAATAATTTTTCTTTTCATATTGTTAGCATCCAGTTAGTGAAGCCAACAACGTAAAGAATAAACGTGTCAGAAAAATGACATGGAAGGTAAAACGGCCTGCGCGATTGAACGTATATTCATCGCTCGAAATGTAAGGCTTTGTTGTTTTGTGTGACAGGCGAAACATTTTTGGAAATTATTAGAAACCCAATTAATTCATCTCAAATCACTATCCCCGCCTCGTTCAGTTTATGTTTAGTCAAAAAACTAAACGGTTCCTAAACGCTAAAAACATCCCCTGTTGACACCCCGACAATCAAACATCATTGCAACAACTTCAATAAAAAAGTTAACAATATCAGTATAAAACAGCGATTTATATCACATTTGCAGTCATTAACATCGCTTGTTAAGGTGCGCCCAGATGAATTTAATGACGAGGCAAAAAACATGAAAAAACTGAATATCCTTCTTCTTTCTGCTCTGGCTGCCGTATCGGGTTCCGCACTGGCGATGGGCGGCACCGTTGAGCAGGGTAAAAACTTTACCAACCTCAATCTGGAAATGGGGAAATCCTCATCCGGTGTTTATCTCGAAAGTAACTGGCTGAAAAACACCGACGACGGTACCCAGACCGGCGGCGTGGGCGCAGGCTACAACCTGGGTCTTGGCCCGGTGATGCTGAACGCGGGCGCAAAAGCCATCTACCTCGGCCCGAAAAAAGGCGATAACGGCGTGGCGTTCCCGATTGGCGGCGGCGTAAACGTTGCCCTGACCGACAGCATCCACGTGTACGGTGAAGGCTATGTCGCACCAGAAGGCCTGAACAACAGCGTGAAAAACTACGTCGAAGCCAACGGCGGCGTAAGCTGGACGCCAATTACGCCAGTGACCCTGAAAGTGGGCTACCGCCACGTGAGCGTGGACGGCAAAGACGGTCGTCCTGGCCACACGCTGATTGACGGCGCATACGTAGGCGGTGGAGTCACCTTCTGATGAAACACCGCATTACCGCGCTTTGCGTTCTGAGCCTCACGCTGATGCTCGCCGGCTGCGTCCAGTACAAATGGGTGAAACCGGGCGTCAGCGATGCGGAAATGAATAAAAAGCTCACGGAATGCGAAGCGCAGGCGCTGATCGATCTGCCCCCGGATAACGTCGTGACCGGCTCGAGCTCGGAAAAAACGGACAAAAAGAACAAGAAAAAGGATATTTCCACGAGCTACACGGTTGAAGACGCGAACGAATATCGCCGGGATACGCTAGTCGACAGCTGCATGTTCAAAAGCGGCTGGGACAAGATCGAAGTGCAATAATCCCTTTAAAAAAAACCTGCCGGCTGGCAGGTTTTTTTATGACCTCTTACTTATGCACCACCACCAGCTTCTGGTTCACAAACTCTTTGATCCCCAGATCCGACAGCTCGCGCCCGTAGCCGGAGCGCTTCACGCCACCGAACGGCAGCTCTGGCGCGGTATCGGTGAGCCAGTTGATGTACACCATCCCGGTCTCAATCCGCGACGCCATTTTCTTCGCGCGCTCGATATTCTGGCTGAATACCGCCCCGCCCAGGCCGTAGTGGGAGTCGTTCGCCAGCGCGACCGCCTCGTCGTCGTTTTTCACCACGTACATCTGCGCCACCGGGCCGAAGAACTCTTCGAAATACGCCGGGTTATCGCGGGAGATATTCGTCAGGATCGTCGGTTCGAAGAAACTCCCGTCGCGCTGCGCCGGTTTGCCGCCATAGTGCAGCGTGGCGCCGTTTTTCACCGCCTCGTTAACCTGTCTGGTCAGCGTTTCGAGCGCATCTTTAGACGACAGCGGCCCCAGCGTGGTGCTTTCGTCCAGCGGATCGCCAATCTTCACCTGCTTAAACGCCTCGGTGAATTTGCTCAGGAAGGCATCCGCAATCTTTTCATGCAGGATAAAGCGCTTCGCCGCGGTACAGACCTGCCCGGCGTTGTTGAGCCGCGCGTTAACGCCAATTTTCACGGCCTTCTCAAGGTCTGCATCGTCCAGCACCACGAACACGTCGTTACCGCCCAGCTCCAGCGTGGATTTCTTAATGTGCTTCGCCGCCTGCGCGGCCACCGCGCTGCCGGCCTTTTCGGAGCCGGTTAATGCGGCGCCCTGCACGCGATCGTCAGCAATGATATTCGCCACCTGCTCGGACGAGATAAACAGGTTGGTCCACGCCCCTTCCGGCGCCCCCGCCTCGCGCACCAGATGGGCAAAGGTCTCGGCGCAGTGCGGCACGATGCTGGCATGTTTGGCGATGACGGGGTTACCCGCCGCCAGGTTTGGCGCCAGGACGCGCATCAGCTGGTAGTACGGGAAGTTCCACGGCTCAACGGCCATCAGCACGCCGATGGGGTGATGCTCCACCCAGGCTTCACCGAGCTCAGAGTCGTACTTCTCCGGGGCCAGGAACCGCTTCGCGTTGTCGGCGTAGTAGCGGGCGATCTGCGCGCACAGCTTCACCTCGCCGCGGCTCTGTTCGATGAGCTTACCCATCTCCTGGCTGGCGATTTTCGCCAGATCCTCCACACGCTCGTCGATCAGATCGGCAAGCTTATGCAGCACCGGCAGGCGCTGGCTGATGTCGCCTTTCGCCCAGTCCGAATGATAAAGCGCATCGGCCGCCTTCAGCGCCGCTTCGATATCCGCGTCGGTATGTGAGGGGTATTCTTTGATGAGCTGGTTAGTGGCAGGATTTACTGTCTGATAAGCCATGTCGAATCTCCTTGTTTTACCGCTTAGGGTATTAAGGGTAGTCAACATGACTGGCTATGGACGTAAAGTTGGGTATATCCGGAAGGTTCTTAATGAAGCGCTGCCGGACGGTTCGCTGACGTGGTATAAAAAATCTTCAGAAGGAGCGCCCATGACCGATACCCGACATATCCGCCAGACTTTTCACCGCGCCTCAGGCCTTGAGCTACGCAGCACCTGGCAGAGTACGCAGGCGTACAAACGCCACAGTCACCCTCAGCTCTCCATCGGCGCGATTGTGGAGGGCCAGACCTGCTGCCTGTGTCATGACAGAGAGTACATCCTTAACCCCGGGGACCTCATCGCGATCCCGGCCGGTGTGCCGCACAGCTGCAACCCCGTCGCCGGGCAACCGCGCAGCTACCATATGCTCTACATCGACACCGGGCTTCCGCTGGCGCTACAGGTGATTCGTAGCCCAACCCTGTTTGCCCATTACCTGGACGTTGTTGAGACCCTGTCTCCGGCGTCCCTTGAGACCCTGCTTTCTGCCCTTCCCCGCGCCGCGGATAACGCTGACGCGCTTCGCGCAACCAGCCAGCAGATTCAGCAGGCGTTTCTTTCCGATCTCACCTGCCCGCCTTCCCTCGACGAGCTTGCCCAACGCTTCTCGCTGCGCAAGGAGACGCTGATCCGCACCTTCAGGCAGGACACCGGCCTGACGCCGGGCAGTTTTCTCAACATCTCCCGCGTGGAGTACGCCAAGGTGCGGCTACGTGCCGGGGACGATATTGCCGACGTTGGCTACCAGAGCGGCTTTGCCGACCAGAGCCATTTTCATAAGACCTTCGTCAGCTATACCGCCGCCACGCCGCGCCAGTACGCCACCGGCCGATCAATATCAGACAATAAATAGGCTCTGCAGCGCCGTACTCTGACCTCGGATTGTTAAAGGAGGTCGCTATGGAACTGTTCTTCCCTTCCGCTTTTCTCGCCCTGGCGCTGGCGCACTTTGTCGCCCTGCTAAGCCCGGGCCCGGATTTCTTCCTGCTCGTGGGCTATGCCGCGCGCTATCGGCTACGCGGCAGCGCCGGACTGTGCCTCGGCATCGCCGCGGGCAACGCGCTCTATATTCTTCTGGTGATTATCGGCTGGAGCGCGCTGCGCCAGTTTACGTGGCTGTTTACCCTTATCGAACTTTGCGGGGCGCTGTACCTGCTGTGGATCGGCTCGCATCTGATTCGCAGCCGCCAGCAGGCGCTGGCGCTGAATGAAACCCACCAGCGCTTTCCCTCACGGCAAAAGCAGATCCTGCTGGGGCTCGGTTCGGCGCTGCTAAACCCGAAGAACGCGCTGTTCTATCTGGCGCTGATGACGGCCTTGCTGGGGCCGGACGTCACGCTGCTTCAGCAGGCGACCTGCGGCGTCTGGATGGTGATGGTGGTGCTGGCGTGGGATGTCGCGCTGGTGTCGCTGATGGGGCTATCGGCGGTACAACAGAAGCTCAGCCGTTCGCTGTGGTGGATTGAGCGCACGGCGGGGGTGGTGCTGATGGGATTTGGCGGGTGGGTGCTGTGGCGGCTACTGGAAAATATACGCTGAGATAGCGGGCAGCCTGACGCCGCCCGTTGCTTATTTTTTGTTTTGATCGCGCAGCATAGCTTCACGCAAAATGGCATTGAGCCTCGTCTGGTAACCTTTTCCAGGCCGTTTAAGCCACTCCATCACGTCAGCGTCGATACGTACAGACGCCTGAGTTTTGAGTGGCCGATAGAACTTCCCTCGCACCGCCCCTGACCACTGTTCATCTCCCGTGGCAGGGATATCGCTGTAATCAATCTCTGCTTCCGATTTTTCGGCTAGTGCTTTGAGCTCAGCCTCACGGCGAGCACTCATCTCAGGCGCACTACCGCGTTTATGTTTAACCATGCTCATAACGGCTCCTCTCTTTACGGTCCGCCTTTCGTGCGCTAATGATTCGAATGACTTCGTCACCACTTTCAAAACGTACCGTGTGTGCGACCATAATGACAATTAGACCATGTACAAGGCCAATGGTCTGCCAACGGAACTCTCCATTTTCATGACGATCCTGCAAAGATAAATGGTAAGGATCGTCAAACACCAGAACAGCTTCTTCAAAGCGGATCCCATGCTTAATGAGATTGCTTTTCGCTTTGTTGGTATCCCATTCAAACTCCGTTGGCATAGTGTACCCTTCCCTTATTGTATATACAAAAAAGCATATACAAAACGTTCGTAAATTGAACCGGTCGACATCGTTCAATTTCAATATCTGAAGGCGCATTCCAGAAGCTGAAACGCGGAGGTCCTTCTCCTTCTTTGCACTTTCCCCCCGCTTCCCTCTATCCTTAACCCATGGAAAAAATAGCTGAACTCAAACGCGCCAAGCTGCTGGCGCTGTCGCTGCTGCTGGTTGCCGCCGCGGCGTTTATCACCACCCTGTTCCTGCCGCAGACCTTCTGGGTGCGCGGCGTGAAGGCCATTGCCGAGGCGGCGATGGTCGGCGCGCTGGCAGACTGGTTTGCCGTAGTTGCGCTGTTCCGCCGGGTGCCCATTCCGTTTATCTCGCGCCATACGGCGATTATCCCGCGCAATAAAGACCGGATCGGCGACAATCTCGGCCAGTTTGTGCAGGAGAAGTTTCTTGATACCCAGTCGCTGGTGGCACTCATCCGCCGCTATGAACCTGCCCAGATGATCGGCGCCTGGTTCAGCAAGCCCGACAACGCTCAGCGCGTCGGGCTGCACTTGATGCAGGTGATGAGCGGTTTTCTCGAACTCACCGACGATGGACGCATTCAGCGCCTGCTCAAACGGGCGGTGCATAAGGCCATCGACAAGGTCGATTTCACCGAAACCAGCGCCGTGATGCTGGAGAGCATGACCAAAAACAACCGCCACCAGGTGCTGCTGGATGCGATCATCAACCGTCTGATTACCCTGATTCAGCGGGAGAGCACGCGGGACTTTATTGCCGATCAGATTGTCCACTGGCTGAAGACCGAACACCCGCGCAAAGCGATGGTGCTGCCCACCGAGTGGCTGGGCGATCAAAGCGCGGAGATGGTGTCGAACGCGGTGAACGCGCTGCTGGACGATATCAGCCACGACCGCACGCACCAGATCCGCCAGGCGTTCGACCGCGCCACGCTGAAGCTTATCGACAACCTGAAAAACGATCCGGAAATGGCGGCGAAAGCCGACAACATCAAGCACTACCTGAAAAACGATGAGGCGTTTAACCGCTATCTGGGAGAGATGTGGGCCGACCTGCGCCAGTGGCTGAAAGCGGATATGCAAAGCGAGGATTCGCGCGTGAAGCAGCGCATCGCCAACGCCGGGCTGTGGTTTGGCGAAACGCTGTCTAACGACGCCAGCCTGCGGGCGTCGCTGAACGAACATCTGGAGCAGGCCGCGCACCGCCTCGCGCCGGATTCCGCCGCGTTCCTGACGCGCCACATCAGCGACACGGTCAAAAGCTGGGACGCCAAAGACATGTCCCGACAGATTGAGCTCAATATCGGAAAAGACCTGCAGTTCATCCGCGTCAACGGCACGCTGGTCGGCGGGACGATAGGCCTGATCCTGTTTTTACTCTCGCAGCTGCCTGCCGTGCTGGGGCATTAATCTACTTTGGGCGGCGCGATGACGTAGCGCGTCGCCTCAAAGCGGTTGAGGATCAGGTGCACCAGGAAGACCATCGTCAGCGTTGCGACCAGCGAAAAGGTAACGGAGGTGATGCGGTAGAGATCGCTGAACACCAGGTCAGTGTCCGGGTGCATGTTCTGCCCGAACATAATGCCGATGGTCGTGATGCTGGAAAATCCCACGCCCGCGCCCACCTTTTCCATCACGTGCAGGCGCGCGCCAAACGCCAGCCCGAGGCCGATCAGCGGCATCATCAATAGCATATGGCTGCTGTGATCGTAGAGAATCAGCTGCACCACCAGAATGTAGAGACAGCCCAGCACCACGCCGACCACGCGCCAGATCGAGCTCATCACCGAACCGCGGTAGTGCATGGGGAACAGAATCAAAATCCCCGCCATCAGCGCCGAAAGCGAATCGCTTAAGTCGCTAATCTGAAACACCACGAATATTAGCGTCGCGACGGTGCCGGAGAGCAGCGACTCGTGGCGCACGCGGGCATCGTCTTTCTCAATCAGCGGCGGCGGCCTGCGGGGCTCCACGTCCGGCAGGAGATAGTTCATCAGCGCGCTCAGGCACACCGCCATCACGCTCGCTTCGATGTTGGAAAACAGCAGCGTGTGCCAGCTGGTGGTGGGGTAGCTCATAAAGTTGAGCATCACGCTCTGGCACACCACGCCCATTGAGCCAAACAGGAACAGCGGCCCCTTGCTCATAAAGCGAAAACGCATTACGTACAGGGCGAACACCACCAGCGTCATGATGACCGGCCATTGCGACAGATAGCCGATGATGAAGATCATTTCGACGCAGTTTAGCGCGGCGCTGAAGATAAACTGCTTCGCCACGTGGCGGTTAAACACCGGCACCAGCGACAGGAGCATGATCGGGTAGACCACGAAAAATACGCCGTAGCTGGTGTTGTAGAAGCTGGAGATGCTCAGCGCAATCATCCCGGCGAAGACGATGCGCAGGGTCTGGCGAAAGTCGTTTGCCGTATAGACGATGTTGCCGTGCGGGGTAAACACCCGCGCCAGGGTGCTAATAGACATAGTGAAGCAGGCTCACCAGGTGGATCTGCATCCCGGAGAAAAAGCGCGCAAACGGCCCTTCGCTGTTGTAGAGCTGCACGGTCGCGCGGGCGCCGGTCGGCAGATGCTTCGGCAGCGCTTCATCCAGCGTCACGTGAATGCGCATGCGTTGGGCATCGCGCACCCAGCGGTTGGAGGTTTCAGGTTCGGACAGCTGACCGTTAACGGCCTCCTGACCCGCCAGTATTCCCGCGTCGCTGCTGGTCACGTGGGCGCGGAAAACGTGCCCCGGAAAGGCGTCAAACACCACGGCGGCATCGGTGCCCTGATGGGTATGGCGCAGGCTCTTCTCGCGAAAATCAGCGACGATATCGGTCTGGTTGTTCACCAGCGCCAGCGCGGCGGAGCCGGATGAGGCATAGAAACCGGGACTTAACTGCAGATTACTGACCGTGCCGTCCGCCTGGGCGTAGACCTTCGTCCAGCCGAGGTTAAGCTCCGCGTCATCCAGCGCGTTACGGTATTTTTGCAGCGTCACGTTGCGATGCTCGTCCCGCTCGCCGCGCTGAATGCGCAGGTTATGGATATTGGCCTGGATAGAGCTGACGGACTGCTCGCTGCTCTGCCAGGTGGTGCGAACCTTATCCAGATCCGCCTGCGAGACGTTCTGCAGGGTGCTCAGCTTCTGGTAGCGGTCGAAGGTCACTTTGTCGTTACGCGCGGTCAGCACGGCGGTTTTCAGGCTAGCCTGCGCGGCAGCGATCTGCGCATCCAGCTGTTCGTTGGAAAGGCGTGCCTGCTCAAGCGCGATTTGCGCCGCTTCCACTTTATTGCGAAACGGCGTGTCGTCGAGCTCAAACAGCAGATCGCCTTTCTTCACCTGGCTGTTGTTGTGGACATGTACCGCCGCCACGTAGCCGGAGACGCGCGGAGAAACCGGCGTCACCACACGCATCACGGTGGAGTCCGGCGTCAGCGGGATCCAGATATCCGCGACGATAAAGTAGACAAACATCAGCAGGAAAGAGGCAATACTCACCCTTACCCAGCGGGCAAACTTTTGTTCAGGGGTCATTATTTTTCGGTCTTATTATCTTCTTCGCGGATTGTCCGCAAATTGCAGGCGAATTGATTCAGGGTGGCGCTGAAAATATCGATATGTTCCGGCGCGATGTTTTGCGATACGCGCGCCTGATAGGTCTCAATCACCTGAGTGAGCCTTTTTAATATGGCTTTTCCCTCAGGCGTCAGCGTCAGAAGCCGGATGCGCTTGTCATAAGGCGATACGGAGCGCAGCAGGTAACCCTGCTTTTCCAGCTGTGTCAGGGTGCGCATCAGCGGCGGCAGTTCAATGCCCTGCACCTCCGCCAGCTCACTCACGGAGACGTTATCCCCGAGCTGATGAAGCTGCATCATCACCGTCCAGCTCGACTGGGTTAACCCGGTATCGAGAATGGCGTCGTCGATTACCGCACGCCACTGGCGCACGATCATCGCCATCCGCATGCCCATCGGCCTGCGGCTAAACAGTTCTTCTTCGCTCATGGGGAAACCTCTCGTCACACGCGGTAACGATAATAGTTATCAGGGTAAGTATCAAGAAACGAGAGGTAAAAGAGCAGGAATTGCGAAACGATTTTCTCCCTCTCCCCGTGGGAGAGGGTCGGGGTGAGGGCACCAGCCCGCAGCAGAGTTTAGCGGCTAAAAAGTCTCTGAACGGCACTTTTCCCCGAAGCCGTCACCACCACCTCCCTGTACCCCGCCACCCGCTGGATCCACCCTTTGCTTTCCAGATGAATGAGCAGCGCCGCGCCCGCCTCACCGCCCAGATGAAACCGCCGCTCGCTCCAGTCCAGACAGGCGCAGCAGGCTTTTCGGCGCGGGTGAGCGCTTAACGAAACGCCGAGCGTCAGGAACTGCTCGCGGCCATACGGCGTGAGCGCTGAACCGTCTGCCTCCAGCCAGCCTTCCGCCTGCATAAAATCGTAGATTTGCACCGCAACCCTTCCGGCAAGATGGTCGTAGCAGGTTCGGGCCTCGCGCATGGCTTTCGGCGCGGTTGTTTCCGGCGGGGTGATGCGGCTCCAGGAGAGCCCCATCATATGCTCGACCAGCGCCGCCACGTCGTGCCCCGCCAGACGATAATAGCGGTGCCGCCCCTGCGACAGGCAGGTAACCAATTGCCCTTCCACCAGCCGGGCGAGATGGCCGCTGGCGGTCGACGGCGCAACGTCTGCCGCCGCGCTCAGCTCGGTAGCGGTCCACGCCCGCCCGTCCATCAGCGCGCACAGCATCTTTACACGCGACGGATCGGCCATTGCGGCAGCCACCGCGGCAATGGCCTGTTCCAGCGCCGCGCCGTTATCAGGAGGTAGGCTCGTTTTTAACATGTGTCGCCCAGGGTTCGGTGATCTCTGCGGCCAGCTTATCATCATCCGTCAGCAGAATAAGGTGAACGTCATACATCCGCGTGCCCTCCGGTTTCGGAACTGTACTCCCGCACCAGCTGCGCCACCCGGATACGGTAGTACGCGAAAATCGACTCCCGCCCTTCGGCCTGCGCCGCCTGATGGAATACGTTCTGCTTCCAGCGGCGGACGGCCTCTTCGTCGCGCCACCAGGAAAGCGACAGGATTTTGCCGTCGGTCGTCAGGCTCTGAAAACGTTCGATATCAATGAAGCCGTCGATGTCCGCCAGCAGAGGTTTGAGTTCGGCAGCGAGCTGTAGGTAGCGCGCCTGATGGGCGGGCGCGGCTTTGGCTTCGAAAATGACTGCAATCATGATGGTCTCTCCGTAGTGATTTGGAGAGAGAATGCAGGGTAGAGAGGAACGATGCTTCGGCAAAGAGCGAAGTGTTGTGCCGGTTGGCGCTGCGCTTATGCGGCCTGTGGGCTCCTGTAGGCCCGGTAAGCGCAGCGCCACCGGGCAGGTTTTAGCTCAGAATCGACCTGGGCTCCATAAACGCCCGAATTCCCCACTCGCCCATCTCGCGCCCCACGCCGGAGTGCTTAAACCCGCCGAACGGCGCTTTCGGCTCATGGGTAAGGGTATTCACCAGCACGCGACCGGAAACAATCTGCTGCGCCACGCGTCGCGCGCGGTTCGCATCGCCGCCCAGCACCATCGCGCTCAGGCCGTAGTCGGTATCATTGGCAATGGCGATCGCCTCCCCCTCGTCACGATAAGGGATCACGCACAGCACCGGGCCGAAAATCTCATCACGGGCGACCGTCATCTGGTTGTTCACGTCGGCAAACAGCGTAGGGCGCACAAACCAGCCGTCTCGCGTGCCGTCTGCTCTCCCTTCACCACCCGCCAGCAGGCGCGCGCCCTCTTCGATTCCTTTACGGATATAGCCCTGTACCCGCTGCCACTGCTTTTCGCTGACCATCGGGCCGACGTCCGTCGCGCTATCGCGCGGATCGCCCGATTTCACCGCCGCCACGGCCTGCGCCAATGCGGCTTCGATCTCCGCCTTGCGCGCCTGCGGCACCAGAATGCGCGTTCCGGCCACGCACGCCTGCCCGCTGTTCATAAATCCGGCCTGAATCACCAGCGGGATCGCCTGCGCCAGATCCACATCATCCAGCAGGATCGTCGGCGATTTACCGCCTAACTCCAGGGTAACGCGCTTAAAGCTCTCCGCCGCGTTGCGCAGGATCGCCTTGCCGGTATTCGTCGAGCCGGTAAACGAGATTTTTGCCACGTCGGGATGACGGCTGATGGTTTCACCGACGGTTTCGCCGCGTCCGGTGACGATGTTAAACACGCCCGCCGGCAGCGCGGCATCGCGCAGCGCTTCGGTGACAATCCGGGTTTGCAGGGCGCTCATTTCGCTCGGCTTGATGACGGCCGTACAGCCCGCAGCCAGCGCGGCCGCCAGCTTGCCGCAGATAAACCCCGCGTCGCTGTTCCACGGCGTGATGAGCCCGGCCACGCCAAGCGGCGTCATCTGCACCGTCGCTGCGCCTGCGGGGGTGATAAATTCAAACGCCTCCAGCGCCTCAATGGCCTGAGCAATCACCTCCGCCGGATAGCTAGCCATCCACGCAGAGCGCGAGGCGGGCGCGCCGTACTCTTCAATGACCGCTTCCAGCAGATCGTCGTGACGGGCGGCCACGGCGGCGTGCATACGTTTTAGCGCCGCGAGGCGTTCCTGCTTTGTGGTCTGCGACCACGCCGGAAACGCCGCTTTCGCCGCCGCAACGGCGCGCTCCGCGTCAATCTCATCCGCCAGACGAACCTGGCCGATGACCTGCGCCGTCGCCGGGTTGTACAAATCAAACCACTCGTTGCCGTGCGGGGTAACAAATTCGCCGTTAATAAAGATCTGTTCGATGGTGTGCATATAAACCTCCTCAGGCTGTGTGAGCACAGTCTGTCACGGCTTCTCCGTTGCGATAATCCACGCTATGCTGCAAGGGTTGTTTCGATTTTCAGGATAATCTATGCATCGTTCAGGTCTGACAGAGCTGGAAGTGGTGATGGCGGTCGTGCGACGCGGCAGCTTTCGCGCCGCCGCGCAGGAGCTGGGCATGTCAGCCACGGCGGTAAGCAACGCCATCGCCGGGCTGGAGAGCCGCCTTGATACCCGCCTCTTTAACCGCACCACCCGCAGCGTGGCGCTCACCGACGCCGGACAGCGCTACGTGGCGCGTATCGGCCCGGCCCTGCAGGAGATCCGTCTCGCCAGCGAGGAGATCCACAGCGACACCGGGGAACCCGCCGGCACGCTGCGTCTGAACGTGCCGAACCATATCGGCACCCTGTTTCTGGACCAGCTGCTGATCGACTTTATGATCCGCTACCCGAAGATGCGCGTAGAGACCGTCAGCGAAGCGCGAATGATCGACATCGTCGCGGAAGGCTATGACGCGGGGATCCGCCTTGAAGAGTCCGTGCCGCAGGACATGATCGCCGTGCCGCTGACCGGGGAGATCCGCCAGCTGGTTACCGCCACGCCGGACTATTTTGCCCGTCACGGCATTCCGCAGACGCCGGACGATCTGCTTTCGCATCAGGGGATCGGCATGCGCATGGCCCACGGCGGGATCTACCGCTGGGAGCTGGCGCGTCGGGGGGAAACGTACGCCCTTGCCGTGCCGCCGCGCTTTGCGACGTCCGATCTTTTTGCCTCGATCCGCGCCGTAAAAGCGGGATTAGGGGTGGGATTTTTGCCGGAACTGTATATCCGTGAAGAGCTGGAGCGTGGAGAACTGGTGAGCGTCTTAAACGACTGGGCGCAGCCCTTTGCCGGACTGCGCCTTTACTACCCCGGCCATCGCCACGTCCCGCCAGGCCTGCGGGCGCTGGTGGCGACGATCCGCGAGCGCGGGATTATTCCAGGTTAGCCTTGTTCAGCCCGTAAGCCGCGTCCAGCGAGCCCGGTGCCATGCGGGAGGTGATCCCCAGACGGTTCCAGGCGTTGATCGCCACGATGGCGAAGTTCAGCTCTGAAATCTCCACGTCCGAGAAGTGCTCCGCCACGCTGCGGTACAGCGCGTCGCTCACCCCGTGAACGCCAATCTGGGTCAGCGCTTCGGTGAAGGCCAGCGCGGCTTTCTCGCGGGCGCTGAACAGCGGGGACTCGCGCCAGGCCGCCAGATGGTACAGGCGCAGCTCGCGCTCGCCGGCAATTTTGGCCTCTTTCGAGTGCATATCCAGGCAGAAGGTACAGCCGTTCAGCTGCGACACGCGAATGTCGATCAAGTGCTTCAGCGCCGGGTCGATGGAGGTTTTTGCCACCTCCATGCTCAGGGCAGACAGCGCGTTGGCGAGGGCGGGTGTAACTTTGTGGTGGTTAACGCGAGTGCTCATTGTCTTTCCTCTTTTTTGTGCGGCATATGTCATGCGATGCGGCAAATCTACGCCGTTCATGACATAGTAAAAAGATACAAAAAGCGTGAAACGAGGTAGGACATGAAGCCGGGCTATCACGAGATTTATTCCCGCTATCGCGACAACATCATGCGCGGCGTGCTGAAGCCGGGCGATAAGGTGCCTGCCATCCGCGTGCTGGCGGAAGAGCTGAAGGTGGCGCGTAAAACCGTCGAAACGGCGTATGCCATTCTGACGGGGGAAGGGTATCTGGTGAGCCAGGGGGCGCGCGGCACGCGGGTCAACCCGGATCTGCTGTTGCCGGATAAGAGTGCCCCTGCGGAACAGCCCACCGGCGCGCTTCCGGCCTCGCTCATCAGCCAGCGCGAGCGGGCCGGGTTTCTGCGCCCTGGCATCCCCGCCCTCGACAGCTTCCCGTATAAAAAATGGCTGTTGCTGGCGGGTCAGGCGACGCGCGCCATGCGTCAGGAGGAGATGCTCAATCCGCCCGTTCTGGGCTGGTATCCGCTGCGCCAGGCCATCGCCAGCTATCTCAATATTTCACGCGGGCTGTCCTGCAGCGCCGAACAGGTGCTGATCACCAGCGGCTACAGCGGCAGCCTGCGGCTGATCCTCGACACCCTCGCCAGCCGCAGCGACAAGGTAGTGTTTGAGGATCCGGGCTACTTTATGGGCCAGCAGCTGCTCAAGCGGATCGTGCCGCGCCTGCACACGGTGCAGGTCGATCGCTGCGGCATCGATACGGAATACCTGCTCCGTCACCATCGCGACGCCCGTTTTGCCATCGTCACCCCGTCGCACCAGAGCCCGCTGGCGGTCACCCTCTCCCTGCCGCGCAAGCAGCAGCTGCTCGACTGGGCCAGCCAGAACGAGGCGTGGATCATCGAAGACGATTACGACGGGGAGTTTCACTACACCCGCAAGGTGCTGCCGTCGCTGAAAAGCCTCGACCAGCACGATCGGGTGATTTTTATGGGCACCTTCAGTAAAACCATCATGCCGTCGCTGCGCATGGGCTACGTGGTGATGCCCGCCAGCACCGTCGGGGCCTTTACCGACTGCGCGGACATTACCACCAGCGGCCAGCCGGTGCTGACGCAAAAGATCCTCACCGCGTTTCTCAACGAAGGGCATTTTTTCCGTCACCTGAAAAAGATGCGCGCGCTGTATCAGACCCGCCGCGACTGGATGATTGCGGCTCTCCGCGAGGTGTATGGCGATCTGTTTTTCACCGAGCAAAACGACGGCGGGATGCATATCGTGGCGTTCCTGACCAGAGGCAGCGGTGACCGGGAAGTGGCGCGCTGCTGGCAGGAACAGCAGCTGCAGGTGAATGCGCTTTCGGAGTGGTATTGCGGGTCGGGCAAACGCTACGGGCTGGTGATGGGCTATAACAACGTGCGGTCGTATGAAGAGGCGCTGGCGTTGCTGGAGAGGCCGAAACGGGAGACGCTTGAAATATTACTCTGAAATCAGATATCTGCCCAATTAGCACCGATTTAAAATATCGATATAATCTGATGGCTTTTTTACATTTCTAAGGAAAAGAAAATGAAATCAATTTTGGGATTTGATTATTTATTAACACCACGCGTGCTGGTCTTATTTTACTGGATCGCCATGCTGCTTATTTTTGCGGGCGGTGTGTATACCATGTTCAGCGACCACCTCATCACGGGCTTTATCGGTACGATATGCAGCCTGGTCGGATGCCGCGTGATGTTCGAACTGATTATGGTTGCGTTCAAGAACAACGAATATTTGCGCCGTATCGCTGAAAACACGTCGGTAAAATCTGCCGAATAATCCGCTTTTTATATGCCGGGTGGCGGCTAAGCCTTACCCGGCCTACGGGATCGAGCAGGCCCGGTAAGCGTAGCGCCACCGGGCAATCCTATGCTCACACATCATACCGCGACAACCCAACGTCCTTGAGCTGCTCGTCGCTCATCTGGCTCAGGATGCGGCGAGTGCGGTTGATGCGATACCAGTTGCAGATCGTTTTGCCGATCCAGACAAACACGACGAACGGACGTTTTGAACGATTCTCATAGAATTCCATGATGCTCTCCTCACTGTACCAGTGGGGTTATCATCCTGGAAATCGGCCTGTGCAATACAGACTCAAAAACACCTTTTGTTTAACATACAGATCCGCTAAAACAGTATCTGCATGCCAATTTTTACGGCAATCTGTACTGGTTTTACAATCTGTATGGTGAAAACAAAGGATACAGCATGACGCGCTATCAACATCTGGCCAACCTCCTGGCAGAACGCATTGAACAAGGGCTGTATCGCAGCGGCGAACGTCTGCCGTCGGTACGTACGCTGAGCCAGGAGCACGGCGTGAGCATCAGCACCATACAGCAGGCCTATCAGATCCTCGAAAACCTCCAGCTGATCACCCCTCAGCCGCGCTCCGGCTATTTTGTCTCGCAGCGCAAGGCCCAGCCGCCGGTTCCGGCCATGACGCGACCGGTGCAGCGCCCCGTGGACGTCACCCAGTGGGATGAGGTGATGATGCTGCTGGACGCCCGTGCCGATAAAGAGATGATCTCCTTCGGCGGCGGCTCGCCGGATATTAACCAGCCGAGCCTGAAGCCCCTGTGGCGCGAGATGAGCCGCATCGCGCAGCACAACCCTGCCGAGATGCTGAGCTATGACGTGCTCGACGGCCGCCTGGAGCTGCGCGAGCAGATCGCCCGCCTGATGCTGGACGGCGGCTCCACCGTGGCAGCGAACGAGATTGTCATCACCAACGGCTGCCACGGCGCGCTGTCGATTGCCCTGCTCTCGGTGTGCAAGCCGGGGGATATCGTGGCGGTGGAGTCGCCGTCGTTTCATGGCACCATGCAGATGCTGCGCGGATTTGACATCAAGGCGATTGAAATTCCTACCGATCCCGAGACCGGGATCAGCATCGAGGCATTAGAGCTGGCGCTGGAGCAGTGGCCGATCAAGGCCGTGATTCTGGTGCCCAACTGCAATAACCCGCTCGGGTTTATCATGCCGGAAGCGCGGAAAAAGCAGGTCTTAGCCCTGGCCCAGCGGCACGATATCGTGATCGTGGAGGATGACATTTACGGCGAGCTGGCGGCGGAGTACCCGCGCCCGCGCACCATTCATTCGATGGATATCGACGGCCGCGTGATCCTCTGCAGCTCGTTTACCAAAACCGTGGCGCCGGGCCTGCGCGTCGGCTGGATTGTGCCGGGGCGCTATTACGACCGGGTGATGCACATGAAATACGCCGCAGGCGGGTTTAACGTGCCGGGTACGCAGATGGCGGTGGCGGCGTTTATTCGCGACGGCCATTACCATCGCCACGTGCGCCGTATGCGCCAGATTTATCAGCAGAATATGGAAACCTACACCTGCTGGGTGCGGCAGTATTTTCCGGCAGAGATTTGCGTCACGCGCCCGCAGGGCAGCTTCCTGCTGTGGATTGAGCTGCCGGAGAAGGTCGATATGGTGTGCGTCAGCAAGCAGCTGTGTCGGCTGAAGATCCAGGCCGCGGCCGGATCGCTGTTTTCCGCCTCCGGGAAGTACCGCAACTGTCTGCGGATCAACGTGGCGCTGCCGCCGACGGAGAAGAATCGCGAGGCGTTGAAGAAGATGGGTGAAGCGATTGTGATTGCGATGGAGGAGTAGTGCGGCCTGATGCCCTCACCCCGACCCTCTCCCACAGGGAGAGGGAGAAAACCGATCCTGTAGGCCCGGTAAGCGCAGCGCCACCGGGCAACAGGCAGGTTACTCGTCGAAGTACCAGTATCCCTGGTTAATCAGCCCGGTGAGCTCTTCAACAAACGCCGGGTTATTCAGCGCATCGCCCAGCTCGGCCTGGCCGAGTTCGGTGTAGCGGCACAGCGCATCCGCCGCTTTCGCGTCTACCGTCTCCAGCTGTTCGCTGTTGATAAAGAAGCTGCCGTTGACGTTCAGCACGCGCAGGCCGCTCAGGCGAGACAGCGTTTCGCCGCCCTGCAGCGCGTCCAGCACCTCTTCCGGCGCGTACGGCGGCTCGGCGGTGGCGATATCCAGCTCGTGGCGCGGCGTGGAGACAAAGCTGCCGAACCATTTTGTGAAATCATCCGGCTTGCTAATCATGTCGAACATCATCTGGCGAATGCGATCGAGTTCGTACTGCTCCACGCGGCCCGGGTGTTCGCGACAGGTCAGATCCGGATCGCTGTAGTGCTCGCCCCCCAGATCGTTTTCCAGCGCGTAATCGGCGAAGCTGCTGATCAGATCGCGACCGTTCGGCCCGCGGAAACCGACGGAGTAGTTGAGCGCCGTCTCATGGGTAAAGCCGTCGTGCGGGAATCCAGGCGGGATGTAGAGGATATCGCCCGGGGCCAGATCTTCGTCGATGATCGGCTCAAACGGATCGACGTGCAGCAGCGCCGGATGCGGGCAGAACTGACGCATCGGCAGCTTGTCCCCCACGCGCCAGCGGCGACTGCCCATCCCCTGAATAATAAACACGTCATACTGATCGATATGCGGACCCACGCCGCCACCCGGCACGGAGAAGGAGATCATCAGGTCATCCAGACGCCAGTCCGGCAGGACGCGGAACGGACGCACCAGCTCCGCGGCGGGCATATGCCAGTGGTTCACCGCCTGCGCCAGCAGCGACCAGCCGGTTTCACCCAGATCGTCAAAGTGCTCAAACGGACCATTGCTGGCCTGCCATTTGCCGTTGAAATGGCTCACCAGACGGCTATCGACTTCCGGCTCCATCGCTAGCCCGGCCAGCTCGTCCGGAGTAATCGGGTCGACAAAATTCGGGAAGGCATTTTTCAGCACTACGGGTTGTTTTTGCCAGTATTTCTCAAGAAATTCCGGCCAGTTCAGGTTCAGTTGATACGCCATGGGTAGCACCAGTGAGAGGGGAAACAGGCGCGATTATGGTGGAGAGCGTGGAGGGCTGCTTTGTCGTGGGTCAAGCGCAGATGATTTGCCTGCCACGCGCGTGTTGGCAATGATTAAACCTGGTCATTAGGTGAAGTGGTATTAAAGTAAAACTTAAATGATAATTTTTCCTGAACCTTTTCCCCCGTCCGACGTTTACTTTTACTCAAGGCATCTTACCTCTTAAAACTGGTAGTTTTTTAATTTTAAGAACAAGATTAGCATTAGAGATTGTCATTCTTTATATTTAGCTCTAAGCTATTTTCTTTTGCATACCTGGCTCATTAAAGGCAATGATTAGAATCACAAGGACTGTTGAAAGCGAACATTGCTTACAAGAATATATTTCAACGTTTTCTGCCTTAAATAATCTTATTGACCGACACCTTTCTAAAACTTATCTCAATCTTTTTGCCCGCCCTCAGCAGGCTGAAGATGGTGCGGTTGAATGGTATAGCGAAATAAATGGTAAACCCCAACGCTTTAACGCTTTAAACGTCGTTGAGCGAGACAAAATCGCCATACTCCTCTCACAAAAGCTGGCGGCACTCACTCAACTTCATCAAACACTCTCGACTAGCGCGCAGACTTCTCCCGAAACACTGCAGTTACTGGCAAAAATAGCCAGACAGCCCTCACCAGAAAGAATATGGATCGTTGACGGTCAGCCTGTGATTACAGGCTGGGACATCATGCCTGAAACTAAGTTGCCGGCAGAACCGCTGGCTAAAAAGCGTGGGTGGTTATGGCTGGGGCTTTTAGCACTGGCTCTGCTTCTGGCTCTTGTTCTCCTGCGCGGCTGCTGGCCGACTGTCAAAGTAGCCACTCCTGCCGTTTCTCCCGTCCAGCCAGCCCCTGAGCATCAGGTCAAAATGCTCTGCCCGGCACAGCGGACAAAACAGCAGGCACCTGAAATGGTTATTATTTTTGATGCTTCTGGCTCTATGGCCATGAGCATGGATGCCACACCAGAAGAGATAATGCGGTGGATGCAGGATAAACCTGTACCCGGTATCGATCGTGAACCTCGTCGCATTACGCTCGCGCATCAATCCGCTAAACACATTATCGATGACGTGCCAAATGACATGGACATTAGCCTTATTGCCGCAGCTAATTGCCACCAGGTGAACGCAACTCCGGCTTTCCTGCCGGAACAACGCGCTGAGCTAAAAAAGTTAATTGATAAAATCCAGCCGGTGGGTAAAACCGCTCTGGCAGAGGCGTTAGAAGAGGCGGGGAAACGAGTTAATGGCGTTGACCGTGATGCCATAATTCTACTGGTGACGGACGGGGAAGAGACATGCGGAGGCTCGCCTTGCGATGTCGCGCTTGAGCTAAAAAAACGTAAGCCCCGATTACAGGTCAATGTTGTCGATATCATGAATACCGGCGCCGGAAACTGTATTGCCAGCAATACAGGTGGAAAGGTATTTGCTGTCAATAATACGCAGGAGTTTAATAAGATGATGAACAACGCCGTGAAGGAATATATACCGCAGGGTTGTGATTAACACATTAGAGAAAATGAATACATTGCCAGAAATATAGTTTCACAGCGAAACCTTTTTTGCGGCAATCGGATATGCGCACGTCCCAATAATAAGTTTAGTTTAGGTCTAAACGTTTTCGGCCATTTGCCGATAATACTCAATATTTTGTTGCCATAAACAATTGACGCAGATTACCCGGCGTATTTGCGGCGTCCTTTTCCACAGTGGAACTTGCTTTCACTTGTTCGTTTAACAGCAAAGGCATGCAGCGTGAAAGAAATTTTTCTATGCAGTGACAAGCTCGATAAATATCAGTCGATGGGTGAGAATGGACAGGCAGTATATATTTCCGCATTACAGCTGCGTGAAACCCTACGACTTAGAAAACAAACGGCGGTTGCTGACACTTTAGCCATCCCGCAAATCAGCGAGCATGGCGATCGAATCGACTGGTATGCCCCGCTGGCCGGTGACGTTATTCCATGGACGGCCGCAACGGAAGCTGAGCGCCAGGCCGCGCTCGCGCAACTCGAAACCACCCATGCAGCGTTTCGCCAGATAAGTAATGAATTTGCCCAAAGCCAGCAGCCGGAACGCCGGCTCTTTGGGAAATTACTTGAAAAAGCGATGCAATTCCCCGATCAGCAGCACGTGTGGCTGGTAGGTGGAAAGCCAGTCATCAGTTTTTGGGGATTTGTGAACGCCACTAACCAGGCCCGCATCGAGCCGTTAGACTGTTTGCGTCCAATATCTACAGCCTTGCCTCCGCAATCAGCCAGTATTGAACCGGTGATACCAGAACGCACTTTCACGCATCAAAAGCACGCCCAAAGACGCTGGTGGTTGCTCTTACCCGCATGGTTGCGTTGGCTACTGCCGCTACTTCTGTTACTCCTTTTAGCGTTACTGTTCTTACGGGGTTGCATGCCAGGCATAACGATCCCTGGTATTTCATCTTCCGTACCCGCTTTGCCCGCGCCCCACCTTCCAACAGCCGAATCTCTTGCGCCGTCGTCAAGGGCCATCATCAGCACAACAACGTCTAAGGCGAACCTGCATTCGACAACGGGCAGTGAGATTTTAAGCACCACGGGCACTTCACTCACAACGTCACAAGAGCAATCAGCATTACAAACGCCGTCACAAAGCGCAGCAGCAACGGCATCTGCTGTGGATCCTGCGTCAGCCACGAATAGCCCTCATCCCGGCGGAACAGCACCTGCTCTCGAAGCGCCATCGGCCAATACCTCAACTGGCGCTAAAGTCCCGTTGACCCTGCCCGCATCTTCACTGGCCCAAGGAAACACCCGTTTTCTGGACGGGAACTGGCACGCAGGGGCTGGTATTCAGGATCAACGCACAGGAAAGCCCCTTAGTCTGAGTTACCAAATCAATGACGGTAAGGGCGAAGTACAGATGATCCGTGGCGACGGTGTGACCTGTCGTGGCGCGGTCAACGCGGCCATTCAGTCAGGTCATCTCGCCATTAACAATCAGGGAGAAGCACAGTGCTCCGATGGCTCACGCTACCAAATGCCAGAAATTCTGTGTGCTCCCGGCGCGCAAAACATTGCGGATTGCAAAGGCCGTTACGACGCCAAAACACTTTTCCCTATTTCGATGAAGCAGGAGGCAAGTCAGTAAATGCTCGCTGAACTCACTGATTTTAAAAAACAGGTCAAACTTATTCGCGACAGCGGGATCCAGTTCCTTGATTTCGCCTTTACCCTGCCAACGCGTAAAGAATATGGGGAATTTCTTCGTCAACAGGGCGACGAGGCTATTATGCGGCTTATCTATAATGAGAGGGAAGATAAGCTGCAGATCCCTCAGCCTGACAGCGAACCTCCTCGCTACGCAGACTCCGACTACACATTGACGACCGAAGAGTCGCTACGCCTCTATCGCGGCCTCTGGTTACCGCTGCCATTTTTCCGCTTCAACCCGCCACGAGCCTTTGCTCACGGGCCGTATAACTGGTCACGCGTCCAGTTCCATGAGCTGCCTGAGCCGGATGAAAAGGGCAATACCTGGCGCGCTACTCTGATTTTTGATACCAAAATTTTCCCGGATCGCGAGAATACGCAGTATCTCGCACCGGGCGAGGATGATATCCGTTCAGGGGCGGGATTTGCTCTGGCACGCCATCCTCACGAGATGGGGGAGTTTCTCTCACTGCCATGGGTGAATGAATGGCTACGGGAAATTTTCAGTACTCAGGCTCGCGAAGTATTACGCCAACATATTGATGACATTGATGAACAACTACTGCAGAAGGAACATCAGGCGCATTATCTTAACCTGCTGCATGTCCTGGCGACGACGATTGTCGTTCCTGAAGTACAGGTCAACGACGTAAAAATCCGGGACTCAGCGATACCTGTAGATCTCGTGCTGGACATTGGTAACTCACGTAGCTGCGGCATCCTGATCGAAGAACATCGTGACGACAATAAAGGGCTTTCTCAACTTTATCAGCTTCAGCTGCGAGATTTGAGCCAACCGCAATTTGTTTATAACGAGCCTTTTGACAGCCGTCTCGAGTTTGCCCAGGCCGAATTCGGCAAGCAGGATTTCTCGCTAAAAAGCGGGCGCAGCGATGCCTTCACATGGCCAACCATTGGACGCGTCGGCGGAGAAGCCTTCAGAATGGCGGCTCAACGCCTGGGTACCGAGGGCTCAACAGGGATCTCCAGCCCTAAACGCTACCTCTGGGACGATCAACCCTATTCACCGGGATGGCGCTTTAGCCAGGCCTTCGTGAAAAGTGACAGAGAGCCGTTAGCCACTGCAGCACCGCTGCTGTATATGATCAACGATCAGGGGAAATTGCTCATTCGCCTGAAAAATGAAGAAGACCGTATGCCCGTCTTCACGCCGGTATACAGTCGTAGCTCGCTGATGACGATGATGTTGTCAGAGGTATTAAGCCAGGCTCTCATGCAAATCAACAGCCCTTCACAGCGGCTGAAGATGAACCACGCCAGCACACCGCGTCGTTTACGAAATGTCATTATGACTGTCCCTCCGGCGATGCCAAAGCCTGAGCGCGCTATCTTTGAGGAGAGCATGCATGACGCTATCCGCATGGTCTGGAAAGCGCTCGGCTGGGAAGAGATGGATTATGAAGGCGATGACCCGCAGTGCTTGAAATACGCCCATCCAGGCGTACACGTGAAGTGGGACGAAGCCACCTGTGGGCAGTTGGTATATCTCTATAACGAAACGCAGAACTACTTTGGCGGTCGCACGGACGAATTTTTTGCAGCTACTCGCCGTCCCGATACTCAAAAGGACACCAGCGATACACGCTCATTAAAAATCGCGTCGATTGACATTGGCGGAGGAACGACCGATCTCGTCATTTCTCGCTACACGCTGGATGAAGGCCAGGGCATTAACGTCCGGATTACCCCGAAACAGCTTTTCCGTGAAGGGTTTAAGGTAGCAGGCGACGACATACTGCTGGATGTTATACGGCTTTTCCTCCAGCCAGCAGTAAAAGCGGCCATGACCAAAGTCGGCCACAGCGATCTTGCAGCCGAATCAATGATGTCACAACTGTTCGGTAGTGAATCGATCGAAGCCGGAAAACAGGTATTACGTCAGCAGCTTACATTACAGATCTTCGCGCCTCTGGCATTATCTATTTTGCATCGCTATGAAGAGTACTCCCCGGAAAATGGGCGGGAGATACTGAATTACACCTTCCGTGAGCTACTTGCCGATAATCTTCCAACCGAGAAAGTACAGGATTACGTCAACGACGTTGCCCGTTCCGGACAGCTTGCGAGCGAAGTACCGTTCTCCATTCTGGATGTACCGCTGGAGTTGGATCTTGCGCGTCTGCACAATGAATTTATCGACCCTCGCAGCGGGCGAATGAACATTTGCCACAGCCTGCGCGCGTTGTGCGAAGTGCTTTGGCACTACAACTGCGATGTATTACTTTTAACCGGTCGTCCATCCCGCCTGCCGGGAATTCAAGCGCTCATTCGCCAGCTTCAACCTGTTCCCCCTTCTCGCGTGCTGCCACTCCACGGTTATGAAACCGGTGGCTGGTATCCGTTTAACAAGAAAGGATGCATTGACGATCCGAAATCGACAGCCGTTGTGGGGGCGATGCTGTGCCTGTTAGCGGAGAAATCCAGGCTCAACAACTTCTTCTTCCGCACTGCGAACTTTAAGCCTTATTCAACCATCCGCTATGTCGGGATGCTTGATGGAAACAATGTGATTAAAGACAGCAATGTCGCCTATCGCGACGTTGATTTGGACTCCGCTGATTTCCAGTTACCGGAAGGGAAAGGCTTTGAAGCACGGGGGGAAGTGCGTATCGGTTTCCGCCAGCTTGATAACGAACGCTGGCCATCGACCGCACTTTACACCCTAAAAATTACCAGTGCGAACCTGGCAAGCGAGCTGTCGGGTGATGCTGTAATAAGCATCGGTTTAACCGCAGAACAGGGACGTGGACGTAGTAGCGAAGAACCGGTCAGTCCGGAGCGCTTCCAGATTGGCTCGATGGAAATGAAAAACGCACAGCGCGGCTATGGTCGTAGAGATGTTGCATTCCAGTTGAACACAATGGTCGGTAATGGGCTGAGTGAAACCCATTACTGGCTGGATAGCGGGAGTATTAAAAGCTAATGAGCACTATTCATCCCAACACCATTATCCAGGGCTGGAATGGCGTCGAACAAGGTGCAGGCCGGGCCATTGACTGGATCGCAAGCGTTCGTCAGGACGCGCCGCGCCTGAACACTGAAGCCGATCGCCTGACCATGAACTTGCGCCGCAGCCGTAACAAAGCACGCAGATTGGCGCAGGCCGCAGCGAAACCGATGACAATCGGCTTCTTTGGCTTGTCGCAGGCAGGCAAATCGTATCTCATTTCCGCGCTGGCTGCGGGTGAAAACGGAAAGCTGGAAACACGCCTCGGCGGCAATCAGCTCGATTTTCTGACACACATCAACCCGCCTGGCGGCGGCAAAGAGGCGACGGGTCTTGTTACCCGGTTTAGCCGCAGTGCTCAGAGCTCAGACGACCGCTGGCCTGTCACGTTACAGCTCTTCAACGAAGTGGAAATGGGGAAGATCCTCGCCAACGCATTCATCCATGACTTCAACCAGGAAAAATTTGACTGGCAGTTCGATGAAAAACGCATCAGCGATCTGTTAACGTCCCTGTCGAAACGACGCCTGACCTCCCGCAGCCCTGGCGTGACCGAAGATGACGTAGTTTCTTTTTGGGATTACCTCATCCGCCATGCTGAGAAAACGCAAAGCCGTTTTGCCCTGACCTACTGGCCACAGGCAGTAAGCCTCGCACCATGGCTTTCTGTTGAAGATCGCGGCCAGCTTTTCTCCGTTTTATGGGGCGAAGTACCAGAACTAACCAATGCCTATATCCGTTTTGCCAACACGCTACAGCGTCTCGGTGGAGTGCAGGAGCTGCGTGCCCCGCTGAGCACGCTGGTTCGTAACGAAAACGGCCTGCTTATCCAGCGGGATAGCATCATGAACGTCGATATGCTGGAGCGGCTGAATACCCCGTCGGATCAGACTATTGAAGTCTGTCCTGTGGTAAATGGGCAAACGGGTGCGTCTATTTCGCTATCGCTGGCAGAGCTCACTGCGCTTACCGTTGAATTGCATATCCCGCTAATGGCTCCGCCTCGCGAAACAATCTTCGAAGCCGTCGACTTGCTTGATTTCCCGGGTTATCGCGGCCGTCTGGCGGTGGAGTCCATGAGTGATGTCACTCGCGAGGTTAAAAATGCAGAGAGCAACCCGCTAGCGCAGTTAATTTTGCGCGGAAAAGTGGCCTATCTTTTTGAACGCTACACCGAAAACCAGGAGATGAATGTCCTGGTGGTGTGTACGGCCTCAACAAAACAGTCCGATGTCAAAGAAGTGGGCGGCGTTCTGGACGAGTGGATCCGTTACACCCAGGGCGCCGATGCCGACGCGCGTGGTCGTCGCTTACCTGGCCTAGTCTGGGCATTAACCATGTTTGATCTGCGCATTAGCCAAAACCTTTCCCATGACGAAGCACTTCTTCGCCAGTCCTGGGGGCTTGGCGGGATGATCAAAATGGCGATGACCGAGCGTTTTGGCCAGTACAAATGGATGCAGGAATGGAGCCAGGGTCAGGCGTTCAATAACACGTTCCTGGTACGCAAACCGCGCCAGCAAACGCCCTTTATCCGCATGAACGCAGGTAGTGAAGCGGCTTTCAACGACGACAATGGCGGGCAGCTCGCACTGATGCGGAAAACCTTCCTTGAAGATGAAGCTGTCGCTCGCTACATCGCGAACCCTGCTGAAGCCTGGGATGCGATGCTCACCCTCAACGACGGTGGTATGCGCCGAATGGCCGATTATCTGGCCCGCGTCGCCCGCCCTGAACTGAAACTGGAGCGGATCGCAGAACAGCTCGACGAGATCCGCCACGAACTGGTCGAAGGGGGACTGGGGAACTGGTACCAGCCGGACGGCGAAGAAGAGCTGTCCAGAAAATCCCGAATTGCGCAAGAGATCCTTGCCACCCTGAAAAAACGCAGCGGCATGCACGGCGAACTGCTGGCGCGGTTGGTTCCGGCACGCCGCGATCTCCATGCACTTTACATGCAGCAAACGACCCTGTCTGCGCCTGAAGCAGAAGAAGAAGATGCAGGATTCTTTGATATCGGTGTGGAAGATGCTTTCGAAAGCAGCGCAACTGCGGTGACGACGCACAGCCATGAGATCGCTTTCGCGCACCAGAGCGTTCAGCTCTGGATTAACCATCTGCGCGGCCTGCCTGAAACCGCCGCCATGCTCAACTACATCAGTCTTCCGCGCCCGATTGCCGAAGCGCTGGTAGACGAATTGATCACGGGGTTATTGCGTTCACGTGTCGAGGACGCGCTGGTCAATGCAATGAAAAATACCGAGCAGGCTGGCGTTCGTCGCGAACGTATGGTCGAGCGTCAGGTTTCACGCGTGCTTCACGTGATGAGCGATTTCATCACCTGGCTGGGCTATCAAAATATGCCGGAATCGAAACGCCCGGCCCGTCTCAACCAGCCCGAACAGCCGATCTTTACCCGTCCACCAACGTGCGACAGCGTGGTCTGGAAAGGTGATGAACGCCTGGCACGCCTGACGCCGCAACAGCTGAACTACAGTGCCTTCTTTATCATCGACTGGCTGGTTGGCCTGGAAGCACTCATTACCGAAAACGCAGGTCATTCTGCCGGACGCGAGATTAGCGTCGCGCAGAACGAAAATCTGGGCGTCATTCTCCGCCAGATTAAATTGGCAAAGGAGTAACTGGACGTGATCAAACCTGAACTTAAGACGCTGACCCCTATACAACCAGGATTCGCATTGCTCTTGTTGAAAGGCTGGAAAGGCGATGCCGAGGGCGTCACAATCTCGGTAGTACGTAATCAGGATCGCCTGTATCTGGATAGCCACGGTGATTGGGTCAGTGGCGAGATTTTCCTCGCCCTTCCTCCACTGATACAAAATGAGGAGACGCCCTGCGTTCAGGTCGGCCCTTCTCTGATCGATCCACTACTCGCCAACCGCCAGGCGGCCTATCGCATCACCATCAAAGATGGAAGTAATAAGGATATGGGGATTCTGACCATCGCTGAAGGGCTACTCAGCTCCCAGGCCGGTGGTGAAAACCCACTCCCGGAAAATATACAGACGCTGAATGATACCCCCATCGTGCAGCCGATGTCCGTTCAAGAACCGGAACCTGTCGTTTTAGAACCTGTCGCAGAAAAGCCTGTATCTCAACAGCCGCATAAGCCGAAAAGTAAGCTGCCGTTATTTGCGGGATTAGCCATTCTATTGCTCCTGCTGGCCGCTGCTGGGTGGTGGTTTACCCGTAAGCCAGAGCCTGCAATTCCAGCGGCACCTCCCGCGCCCGTCGCGAAAACTACCGGGCCGTGTGGTGATGAACAAATGGCGAGCGGCAATGAAATGGCGTTCGTTAAAGGGTGCCTGCGTAGCCAGCCAAGTAGTGCACAACTGCTGGACGTCATCGCAAAAGCGAAAGCGGCAAAACATTGCGATATCGCTCAGCGCCTTTACGCCTATAAAGCCCAGTCCGGCGATACGCAGATAGCTGTTCGTTATGCACAAGAATATGACCCGAAAACCGCAAAACCAGGGGGATGCTTCAATCCTGACGCAGAGACAGCGGCGTATTGGTATGAATCGGTTGTAAATCAGGACCCGCAGAATAACGAGGCCAAAGCCCGTTTAGCTGAGCTGAAGAAATAGGATAAACAATGAAATACATGCATTGGTTCAGTAGCCTGGTGTGTGCCGCAACGCTGGCATCCCCCGCCTGTGCCGCGGGTAAACAGCCGCTTTTGCAGGAAGGTAAACATGCGTTATTCCAGCGGGTACTGACTTACCCAGGCTGCCAGCTGTCCGCCAAAGCAGGTGAAGCAGGTAAAGAGCAGCCGGCCTTTAGTCGATTCTATGTTTACCAAAGGACAACGCTGGGTCAGGACACGTGGCTGCAGGTTGGGCCGGACAGCTTTGGTCATACCGCTGGCTGGATGAAATCCTCCTGCACCGTTGACTGGAAAATGCAGCTGACGCTGGCGTTTACCAATCCTGCTGGCCGTCAACCGATGCTGTTCTTTAAAGAGAAATCCGACGTTGAGTCTCTTCTGAACAGCAAAAACCCTGCGGCAACATTGCAACCAATGCTCAACAGTTTGAGCAGCCATAAACCGGTCCCGCAGGTTCTGGCACGCGAGCCTGATTACATGGTGGATCAGTTAAAAAACTTTTATCTCTTACCTGTTCTTGGCTCAGATGATGTGTTTACCGATACCGGCTTCCAGGTACGTGTACTCAACGTTGCCTCCGTCAGCGAAAAGTCGCCCGCAAAAAAGGCCGCGTCCGCTGCTGATGAAAAGAACATGATGAAAGGGTTCTCCGCCTCGGTTGTTTTTGTGATCGACTCCACCATCTCGATGGGGCCGTATATCGATCGCACTAAAGAGGCGATCGATAAGATCTACAAGAGGATCGAGAAGGAACACTTACAGGATCAGGTCAAGTTTGGCCTGGTAGCTTTCCGCTCCAGCGTGAAAGCGGTTCCGGGTCTTGAATACGACAGCAAGATGTATGTCGACCCCAATACCGTTAAAGATGGTAAAGACTTCCTCGCTAAAGTACATGACCTGAAGCAGGCTACCGTTTCCAGCAGCAAGGTTGATGAAGATGCTTACGGCGGGGTCATGACAGCGCTGGACAAAGTGGACTGGACGCAGTTTGGCGCCCGCTACGTTGTACTGATTACTGACGCAGGCGCGCTTGATGGCACAGATAAGCTCTCGTCAACCCATCTGGATGCCGCCCAGGTGCGTCAGGAAGCCGCCTATCGTGGCGTTGCGCTGTATGCGTTACATCTGAAAACCTCTGATGGTAAGAAAAATCACAGTTCTGCTGAAGCCCAGTATCAGGAGCTGACGTTAAATCCATTCCTGCACAAACCGCTCTACTATCCTATTGATTCAGGTGATGTAAATAGCTTCGGTAGTATGGTCGATAACCTGGCGAATGCCATTACCGGCCAGATTAAAACAGCCTGGAGCGGCGAAGAAACGGCGGGGAGCGCGCTGGGGGCAAGCCCTAAATATGCCGGTAAGAAAGAAGATCCCCTGCTCAGTGATGCCGACAAGTTAAGTAAGGCAATGCGTCTTGCCTATCTGGGTGAAAAGCAAGGCACCACGGCACCACCGGTATTCAAGTCATGGATAAGCGACCGCGATCTGATTGACCAAAACATCCCGGCGACCGAGGTGCGCGTACTGCTCACAAAAAGCGAGCTCAGCGATCTGAGCGATGTCATGAAGAAGATCGTCAATGCCGCCAATGAGGGGATGATCTCTCCGGATGACATGTTTGCCAGCCTGCGTTCTCTGGCGGCAACCATGGGCAACGATCCAAACCAGGCGAAAGGGAAAAATGCGACCCGCCTAGGAGAGATGGGACTGCTCGGTGAATATATCGAGAGCTTACCTTACCTCAGTGAAGTATTGAGCCTGGACGAAGAAACCTGGAAAAGCTGGGATGGCCTTGAGCAGGAGCGTTTCATCCGCAGGCTGAATACCAAGCTTAATTACTATCAACGCTACAACCAGGATGTAGACCGTTGGGTGGCATTAGCGCCCGATAGCGACCCACGCGATAACGTTTATCCGGTACCTCTGGAGAACCTGCCCTGATGTTGAGGATCCGCGATATGGAGATCAGCCGGGGCGGGACGCATGGCTATAGCGTCGCCCTCCCGCACCTCTCGTTGAAAAAGGGAGAGGTGGTCGCTCTAACCGGGCCTAGCGGGTGCGGTAAAAGCACGCTTCTGGAGATGATAGGGGCGATCCTTCGCCCAGCGCATCTTGCCGAATACCGGCTCGCCGGTCGCGATATTTCAATACCGCTCATGGCTGAAAACGAGCCTGTCCTGGCCGCGCTTCGCGCACGCGAGCTTGGGTTTATGCTACAGCACGGCGGCTTGTTGCCCTGGTTACCCGTGATAGAAAACATCACTCTGGTTCGCAGGCTGGCAGGACTTAGCCTACAGTCAGCCTGGCTCGATAAGGCCATCGACAGCCTGGGCGTGCGGCCGCTGCTGACAAGAATGCCTTCCCGGCTTTCTATCGGCGAGCGCCAGCGCGTTGCCTTCATCCGTGCGATTGCCCACCAGCCACGCTTACTCCTTGCCGATGAACCGACTGCGGCGCTGGATCCTGATAATGCAGACCGGTTGTTTGACCTGATGATCGGCATGGTGCGCTCACTGGATATGGCAGCCATTGTTGTGAGCCACGACTGGCAGCGCGTGACGCATTTTGGGATTGACCGATATCAGGCCGTGACCGGAGAGGGAAAAAGTGTCTTCTTACCCAGCTGATATGCCAGCGTCAGGCACCCTGCTATGCCGTATGGCTCTGCGCGATCTCATTCACGATCGCAAGGTCGCGCTGTGCATCATCTTCTCTTTGATTGCCGTTATCGCACCGTTATTGCTGCTGTTCGGATTGAAGAATGGCATTGTCAGCCAGCTTCGCCATCAGCTTCTCGACGACCCTCGCACCCGGGAAGTACGTATAACGGGTAATGGTAATTATGATTTTGCCTGGCTTGATAAGCTCGCCCGCCGTTCAGAAGTCGGATTTTCGATTCCGTTAACCCGTTCGCTGAACACTCAGGCCGATCTGGTCCGGGACGGGCAACACTTTGTCCCGGGTGCTGAAGTGATCCCGACGGCCAAAGGCGATCCTCTTTTGCAGGATGTCAGAGCACCGGTCAAAGACAGCGATACCGTACTCAGCGCCAGTGCGGCACGGCGCCTTGGCGTGCAGCCAGGAGATATCCTGCGCCTGATGGTGAGCCGAAAAAGCGAAGGGAAAAACCAACGCGCCACGTTCGCTTTAACCATTACCGGCGTGCTGGATGACGCAAAATTTTCACGTCAAAGTGCCTTTATTACATTGTCTTTGCTTGTTGCTCTGGAAGACTACCGCGATGGCTTTCAGGTTCCCTTGCTGGGGGTCAGCGATGGCAAGCCGCCCAGAGAGAGAACCCGCTATTCAAGAGCACGTATCTATGCCAGTTCGATAGATGACGTTTCACTCCTCGCGCGGTGGCTGGAGACGCAGAACATTGAGGCTATCACTCAGTCAGCTCAAATTGAGTCTGTGCGTGCCATCGACCGTGTGCTGGGGATTATCTTTGGCGTGATTGCCTGGATCTCTGCATCAGGGTGCATCGCCTCGTTAGTCGGTGCCTTCATCGCCAACATTGATCGTAAGCGCAAAGATATGGCCGTGCTGCGCCTTCTGGGTTTTCGCCGTCGCGCTGTGACGCTTTTTATTATTATTCAGGCGCTGTGTTTGACCGGCGTCTCATACGGACTGGGTGTGATCATCTACCTGCTGGGCAGCGCATTGTTCAACCATGTGTTGGGCAGTTCTTTACCGGACCAGGCATTCGTCTGTCACCTTGTCCCCCTTCATTTTATCGCCGCATTGCTCTGTGTCCTTGCCGTGGCGTTAGGCGTGGCCGCTATCGGAGCACTGCGCGCATTGAAAATCGAACCTGCGGAGAGTTTACGTGAAATCTAAACTGGCGGTGAGCCTGGCTATCATTGGACTCGGGTACGCCTGCGCGGCGAAAGCCACCTGGGATGAAAAGTTCTGGAACCCAAAACCTCTGGCCGATGACGTGATATTGCCTATGCCGTGCGACGGTGCCATGGCATTTCGCAAAGTCGCTATCCCGCTGAATAAACCGCTGGAAGATTACAACATCACGCTGGGGCAAGAAGGCGACGACTGGGGATACGTTGAACAATCTCGCCAGGAACACATTGCAGGCAGTTTCCCGGAGAAGGGTGGTAAGGGCCGTTATTACCTGATGGCCAAATATGAACTGAGCGACCTGCAGTATCGCGCGCTTTCTGGGGAATGCCCGACGACGGATATGAAAGGACGTTTACCGAAGGTGAGTATTGGCTGGATGGATGCCATGGTATTCGCAAATCAATACAACCTGTGGTTACGAAAAGAAAAACTTTCTGCACTGCCTGAAGATGATGGTCAGGCGGGATTTTTACGGCTTCCGACAGAAACCGAGTGGGAGTTTGCCGCACGCGGCGGGCTCGCGGTTTCCCCCGCAGAGTTCCGCGATCGCCACTTCCCCATGCCTGAAGGATTAAACGGTTATGTCTGGTTTGCGGGGGCACAGTCTGCAAATGGAAAACTTCAGCTTACCGGCCTGCTGAAACCTAACCCGCTCGGATTGCACGACATACTGGGCAACGCAGCAGAGATGATGTTTGACCCGTTCCGCCTGAACAAGCTCGATCGCCTGCATGGTAAGGCTGGGGGCTATGTCGTTCGGGGGGGCAGTTATATGACTCCTCAGGCGGATATCCGCAGTTCACTGCGTGGAGAGGAGCCGTACTATGCCAATGCGGGCGAGAATACAACCAAAAGCACCGGTGTTCGTCTGGTTTTAGTTTCCACAACCCTGACATCACGCGAGCGGGTGAAAGAGATTGAAAAAGAGTGGCAATCATTAGGCACGGGTAAAAAGGAGACACCTGCAGGCAAAGCTGATGATTCGCTAAAAAACCTGAATGCTATCTCGGCAAAAGTCCAGGATGACGCACTGAAGAAACAACTTGAGCAACTGCGCGGTGAGCTGCGCGCAAATAGCCAGCTTCGGGATGAACAACGGGATCAGGCAATACGCACATCGTTACAGTTGGGCGCCTTTTTGTGCACAAAAATGAAAGATGACGGCGAGTTTTACGATCGTCTCAACCAGCTCTTCACCAAAACCTGTGCCGCAGGCAGCCAGCTTGATGCTAATTGCTCCCGCCGTCAGGAACAGCTTGGTCAACATCAAAAAGCCCTTGATTTTATTACCAGTTATTACGCTGACACCCTGGTAGACATGGGCACAACCTATGACAAACCCCTCATCGAACCGCAGGTCGCTGTCGTATTGCAACAGATGGCTGCACGCGGAAAAACCAACCTTAACGGTTATCTCGATACCTACTGGAAGAACCTTCAGGGGTACTGGAAAGATGGAAAAGTTGCGCGCGAGGCGTGGCTTAGTTCATGTAAAAAAAATAATTAAATAGTTCAGGAGATTGGAATGTTAAAGGTTATTCGCACAGCAGTGATAGCAGGAATGATGGTATTTCTGGCGGGGTGCCAGAATGGCAGTACGGGAAGTAGTGGCGGCGTCGACCCGCGCCTTGCCAATAATCAGGACGTTGAGTTTTTCAATAAATCAGGCTGGCAGGCCTGTGCTGGCGGCGCGGTAATCGGCGCACTGGCTTGCGCTGTCAGTAACTCCAGCAACAAAGCGGTATGTATGGCCGCCGCCGCTATCGCCGGTTGCGGTGTGGGTATGGGGGCTAACGCCTATCTGGATAATCAGCGCAAAAAATACGCCTCCCAAGAGCTGCAGTTAAACGCAACGATTAAGGATGTTGAAGCCGAAAACAAACGCATTCAGAACGCAACCAGCGTTGCAAAATCGGTTATCGACTCTGATAAAAAGACCCTCGCTCAAATAGAAAAAGATATGGCTGCAAACACGGTGAAAAAAGACGCCGTACAGAAGCAAATTAAAGGAGTGGATGCCAACATTGCTTACCTTCGCGGCACCATCACCGACATGAAAAAACATGAGAAGCAGTGGCAGGACGTTTCTGCAGACATGAGCAAATCCGGCAGTGATACCCAAAATCTGGATAGCGAGATTGCGTTGATGCGCGACAAAATTGGCTCTCTGCAGGGCGAGCTCGATAGCCTCTATACCCAGCGCACCGCGCTGAAAGTCGGTTGAGGGGAATAGCAATGCGTTATATTTTTCTTGCACTCAGCGCACTCATATTAGCCGGCTGTGCCACTAACGCGCGAGATTGTGACCCGACAACCGGTGATGTCAGCATTATTACCAAATTTAACTGCAACTACTCCGGCACCTGGGATAAGCGCGTTGAAGATAAACAAAAAACGCTGCAACACGATCAGGAACTGAATAAAGAGTTCAAAGCGGTGAATGATGCGATTGAAAAAGAGAAAGCACTGAGCAATGCCAACGTAGCCAGTAAACAAAAATCGCAGCAAGAACTGCAAAAGTCGATGAACAATCTGGTCGCCCAGTTGAAGAAAAAAACAGCTGGCCGGGCTGATGCTCAAAAGCAAGTTGCAGACCTGGAAAAAAGTATGAAGGAGGCGCAAAACAAACCAAGCGCTTCCGAATTGCAAAAACAGATGGAACTGCAGAAGCTGCAGGGACAGCTGAATGAATTACAAGAAACACTGGCTTCACAATAATAAAATAGCAGCCGGATTACCGGCTGCTTTACCTGCTAAGGAAAAATAACGTTGAAATCTCAATTACTCTCTGCTGGATTATTGACACTTCTGGCGACAACTCCAAGCGTTCATGCTGCACCGCCTGAGCCTGAACTTATTTTCAACTGCGAACTCACGAACGGAAAATACGTTATCGTCCGTCTGGATCACGATGTTCCTACTTATTATTACGGCTCACTTGAAAAAGTAGAAATGACTCTCCCCAAAAATGAGGGAGACAAAAAGCAGGTTCGCCTGGGTGAAATGACGTTCTCAGGTGGAGGCGCTTATTATTATCGTTTCATCAATGGCAACTACAGCTATGTTGTTTATAGCGGTACGGGAAAAGGATGGGATTATACCGGCCTGAAAGTATATAAAAACCAAAAGCTCATCATGAAAAAAGAGTGCACTAATGGGGGGTTTTTACCTAATGAATATCGCGGTCAAGGCCTCGTAAAAGAAGCGGACACCGGTGATGATGCAACATACGGTTATGTTGATTAATACATCATTTTCAGGATGGTAAAATATGATGAGCCGTTACTTACACTGTAGCACAGTATTCGCATGTCTTTTATTCGCTGCTCCAACTCATGCGATTGAGATCTGGCACTCAAACACCGTCTGGGCAAATCAAGGGATGTGCAGCGCCACTTTCACGCTGGACAGTGGCATGGAAAGCGTTGGTTCGTTAGAGATAGGCTTTGACCTCGTTGATGCAAAAAATAACCTTGTAGCTCATGATACTTTGCAGGTAGACCCATTCGGCGATTCTGATGCCACGCGATACCAAACGGCTTTCGCCGAAGGCGAGCATTATTGCGAAAGCAATCTCACGCTGCGCCTGACGTCACTGGCATTAGTTAACGGAAAGACCAAACAGCCTTTACCTCTCAGTTTGCTTACACCAAGGGCATTTATTCCATTCCCTATCATTAACCCACAGGCAGATCACTAATATGTCTATAGACGCTGAAGCAAACTCAACACCTGACAATAATGGACCTGGCCTTTGCTTTTTGTTATTACTTATCTTTGGCGGGTTCGTTTTCTTTATACCTGCAAGCGTTGTGGTCGCCTTCCCGGCCGTTCTCGCCGGTTCCTTCCTGTATTTTATCTGGTATCTTATTTCGGAAGGGCATTTAGGCAATATTCTTGGCAGTATGATCGTCAGCATGATACTTATGGCTATCGCCGCAGCTATTCCTGTCATTGGCTGGATATTGTTACTTCTATGGATCTTCTACAATATTGCGAAAGCCTTTGAGACGATAAAAACATTACTTCCCGATGCGCTCTTTAGCGCTGTTCTCTATGGATGTTTGCTCTTTCCCGTTATCCAGGAAATGGCAATGGACGAGGAGAGCAACATGGCTGCCACTATCGCTTGTGGTGTCGTGTACGTGATAACTGCAGGGCTTTATTGTTCCAGGTTAACGCAGCTGGCAACCAACACTAAGCAAAGTATTTTCTATTTTTCAATTATGTGGCTTTCGGTCCCACTTATCGCACTTCTGATCGTCTCGATTGTGGCATCCTTACGCGCGGCATTCAGAACCGTGCTGACCCCGGTGCAGACCGTGGTCAAAACCCCGCAAAACGTATCAGCGCATATGCGAGGCGGGAGCCATGTCAACGCTTACACCCGAACTGTGACCACCATTCAACATAGCGTGACCTCCCAGACGCTTCCGGGGATGGGAGCTGTTGGGGCCTCTATGGTTGGTTCCGTATCGGAGGCAACGATAACAACACCACAACAGCCACAGCAAACCTTGCCAGCGCTGGAACACAAACCAGCCGGGGGTGAATTAACACAGTATGCGACGAACAAAGACCACAATTTTTACCGCTACGACAATCTCAACGCGAAAAAAATAAATAATTTCGTCCAGGCGGCCAGTCATCGTCAATTGCTGCCTCCTCTCACGGAAGATGCGATCCTGTTCTACTACGACGAAACGGTTTTCGGCCAAGGGGATCATGGTGTGGTATTAACCGATGACGGTGTTTATTGCGTGTTAGGAAAATTGTATGAAACTTTCTACGCCCGCTTCAGCGAAGTCAGTAGCGTAGTCATAAAAGGATCCTTTAATAAAAAAATTGTCCTGCATATGAAGAATGGCCAGAAACATAATATTGAACTGACTCAATCAAATGCCGGGGCAAAAAAAATCTACGAACTTATCAGCATCGCAGCCCAGAATTAAGTAATCCTCCAGGCACCCGCTCAACGGGTGCCTTTCAGACTTCTGCATGACACATTCTGACAGTTTCACGCTTTATCGTGATCGCCATATCTACAGCGGCTTATATCGTTACGTTAAGAGAGAGCTGTCATGAGGCCTGAAATGAGCGATTTCACTGAACTGCCGGTCACTGGCTTTGTTAAGACCACAACAGCGGTCTACACGCGTAAACAGAACCCCTCGGTATTCTCGCCCGTGGCGCGTGAACTCCCTGCGGGAAGCCAGCTGACGGTGCAGGCTGCGGTGATGGGGGATGCTGTGGAAGGCAACGCGCACTGGTATCGCATTGATGAGGATACATACATCTGGGCGGGGGCATGCACACGGCTCGATCCTTACCCGGCGTTTCCGCCAGGCACGCGAACGAACTGGATGGCGGTGGTGTTCGAGGTACGCTAGGTCCGGTGTAGGTCGGGTTAGGCGAAGCCGCCACCCGACTCAAACACGCCGCGAAAACTTAATCCAGCTTCAGCTCGTCATAATGGGTAATCAGTTTACCCACGATGCCGTAGTCCAGCGCTTCTGCCGGAGACATCCAGAAGTTGCGGTCGGTGTCTTTTTTCACTTTTTCCAGCGGCTGGCCGGTGGCGTCGGCGATCAGCTTGTTCACGCGATCCAGCATGCGGATGATCTCGCGCGCTTCGATCTCAATATCCGTTGCCTGACCGCGCACGCCGCCCAGTGGCTGGTGGATCATAAAGCGGGTATTTGGCAGCGAGTAGCGGTGCTCTTTTTTCGCCGCCAGGAAGATGGTGATCCCGGCGCTCGCCACCCAGCCGGTGCCGATGACGTGCACTTCCGGGCGGATGAACTTGATGAAGTCGTGGATGGTATCGCCCGCTTCCACGTGGCCGCCCTGGCTGTTGATGTACAGCTTGATCGGATCGTTGCTGACGCTTTGCAGCAGGATCATCTGGGTGATGACCTTCTGCGCCAGCTCCTGGTTGATCTCACCGGAGATCACAATCGAACGAGACTCCAGCAGTTTTTGCTGCAGAGCGCCCGCGCCGTTTGCCCCTTCCGCTTTTTCCTTGTCGCTATCTTTCAGTGTGTAGTGCATTGTTATTTCCTCAGCTTGTCGCGCTCAAAACCAGAGTGTAGCCTGTTTTACCGGTGAAAGTCCTCACAGACAAATAACGAGGGAGCTTATGAATATTGCCCATGTCGCACTCTGGACCCGCAGCCTGAACGCGCAGGTTCAGTTCTGGGAAACGGTGTTTGGTGGCCGCAGTAACGAACGCTACGTCAGTAAAAATCGTCCCGGTTTCGAATCACACTTTATTACGCTGAATAACGGGCCGACCATCGAGCTGATGACGCTGCCGGATCTGCCCGACGCCCCTGCGCACCCGGAGTTTATCGGCTGGGCGCATATCGCCATCAACGTCGGCAGCAAAGCGCAGGTCGACAGCATGGCGGAGCGGGCACAGGCCAACGGCACGCTGCTCAGCGCCCCGCGCATGACCGGGGACGGCTTCTATGAAGCGGTAATTGCGGATCCGGACGGCAACCGCATTGAGCTTGTGGGTGCATAAAATCAGCGTTTCGTTGCTTAGCCGCCCCGGTCACGTATCGCTATACTTCATCTTCATACGGTTATCATATTGTTAAATGATAATGATAGTTAATGTGTTAAGATGAAAGTCAGCATAAACAGTCCCTTACGTAACCGGCGGGATTGTTTGCATCCTCGACATGTAAATCAGCACCGGGGCGGTGAATGGAACACATTGTGTATGTGGTTGATGACGATGACGCAGTCAGGCAGTCCGTGATCGGGCTGCTGGATTCGGCGGACCTGAACGCCGTCGGCTTTTCATCGGCAGAAGCGTTTCTTCAACACCGCTTTGAAGAGCTCCCGTCGTGCGTGGTCCTCGATATGCAAATGCCCGCCATCTCGGGCTTTGAGGTGGCTGACGCCCTAAAGGACAGCGGGCGCGAGATCCCGATTATTTTTCTTACCGGCCACGGCACTATCCCGATGTCGGTGCGCGCCATTAAAGGCGGCGCGTACGAATTTCTCACCAAGCCCGTCGAATCCACCGCGCTTATCGACGCCATTGAGTCCGCGCTTCAGCTGGCGGAACACAACGCCGTGCGCAATAAAGAGCACTACGCCCTGAAGCAGCGCCACATGTCCCTCACCCCGCGCGAGCACGAGGTGCTGACGCTGGCGATAAGCGGCATGCTGAACAAGCAGATTGCCGCCGAGCTGGGCGTCAGCGAGATCACGGTGAAGGTGCACCGCCGCCGCGTGATGGAGAAAATGCAGGTGCGCTCCGTCGCGGAGCTGGTCAGGGCCGTTGAGCGCCTGACCAATAGCCAGCCGGCGGAGTAACCTTTACCCTTCCTGCGCCGCCAGCGGCAGCGCAAACGCGAACACCGTGCCGTACGGCTCCCGGCGGCGCGCGCTCAGCTTCCCGCAGTGGCGCTCGATGATGCTGGCGCTGATGGTCAGCCCCATCCCCATCCCCTGGGCCTTGGTGGAGTAGAACGAGTCAAAAATCTGCTCCAGCCGCTCGGGCTCAATGCCGCTCCCGGTATCGGCGATCTCGACGATCACTTTCCCGTCCGCGTTGGCGGTGCTGAGGGTAATGGTGCTGGCGCGTTCCTTCACCTCGGCCATCGCCTCTACCGCATTCATCACCAGGTTCAACAGCACCTGCTGGATCTGCACGCTATCGCCGGTGATAAAGCTGTTCTGCGCCTGTAACAGATAATCAACGCTAATATGTCTCTGCTCCAGCTCGCTGCGCGAAAGCGTGATGATATGGTGGATCAGGTAGTGCATGTCGATGCGCGAGAAGGTGGGATCCTGCTTGCGCGTCAGGGACTGGATGCTGCGAATGATCTCCCCCGCCCGCGCGCCTTCCGCGGCGATCTCCTCCAGCCCCTCACGCACTTTATCCAGACGGGCGGGCTCGCGGTTGAGCCAGCGCAGGCTCGCCCCGGCGTTCGAGACGATCGACATCAGCGGCTGGTTGATCTCGTGGGCGATGGAGGAGGTCAGCTGCCCGACGGTGGTGGCCCGGGACACCCGCGCCAGATCCGCCTGCGCGACCCGCATGGCATCCTCCGCCGCGCGCTGGCCGGTGATATCGGTGATGATGCCGTAATACTCGTTCACCTCGCTGCCCACGCCCACCGGATCGCCAATCCCGAGGATGTAGCGCGTTGAGCCGTCGGTACGCTTAACGCGAAACTCCGCGCGCATGGAGAGCCCGTCGCGCACGCTTTGGGTGACGATGGCGCTGATGCGGGCGTAATCGTCCTCATGGACGAAGGTCAGAAACTCCGCCATGGAGATCGTCTTTTGCTGCCCGGGCAGGCCGAGAATGCGGGCGTACTCTTCCGAGACAAACATCAGATCCTGCTCCAGCTCCCAGCGCCAGCTGCCGGTGTGGCTGATCTGCTCGCCGAGCATCAGCGAGGTCTGGCTGGATCGCAGCTCTTTCTCCACCCGTCGGCGCTGGATGTTCTCCGCCAGCAGCTCGGCGTACAGCCGCGCCGTCTCAAGGGATACCGCGGCCTGCGCGCCCAGCAGGCTCACCACGCGCGAGTGCTCGGCGGTGAAGACCTCCGGCATCAGGCGGTTTTCGAGGTAGAGCACGCCTACCAGCCGCGCCTGTTTGAACATCGGGACGCACATGACCGCCGCCCCCGAGGTCACCAGATAAGGGTCCTGACTGAAGGGATGGAACTCCTCCGGCCTGCCGGTGCGGATCTCCTGCCCGGTGCGGATCACCGCCGCCAGCACCGACAGCGGCAGGTCGGTCGCCGTCGGCACGTCTTTCAGGATCCGCACCCGCACGCCCTCGGTGCTGGTCCAGGCGCTGGCCTCAATCTCCGGGATGAGGCTCTCGCTCACGCGCAGCAGCAGACCGCGCTGCGCCCCGGCGCGTTCGAGCAGGATGGTCATCAGGTTTTCGATTAAGCGCTCAAGGTTAATCTCTTCCGACAGCGCGCGGGAGGCTTTGATGACGCTTTGCAGATCGCGGATGGTCTCATTCTGGGCGAACGCCACCGTGTCGTAGGCGCTGGCCTGCCCGGAGGCCAGCAGGTGCGGGAAATCCTGCTCCAGCTGGCGCACCTTGGCCTGCGCGCCCGCGCGGCCCCAGGCGGCAATCGAGCCGCGGAAGTGCGCGTCCGACGCTGTCGGGTAGCCGCAGGCCAGCGCAAAGCGCCCCGCCAGCTCGTGGGCCAGGGCGTTGATCGGGTTAAACCCGCCCTCGCGGGACAGCCGGACCGCCTTCTCATACTGCTCGAGCGCAATGCTGTTCATTCCGTCCAGACGCACGATTTCGGCGTAAATCAGCGCCTCTTTATCCGCGAACGTGCCGGGATTAACGCGCGCCCAGAGGGCGATTTTGTCGTAGTGGGCGTGAATGCTGCGGCGGTGATTCGCCGAGAAGGTCTCCGGCGTCAGCTGACGGGAGAGCGCCAGGGCGCTGTAGAGATGGTAATCCAGCAGATGGATGTGGCCCGGCGCAGACCACGCGTACCAGCCCGCCATCTCGAGATCCGCCTGCGCGTCGGCATATTCGCCGCAGGTAAAGTGCGCCATGCCGCGATACAGCCAGTACCAGAAGAGCATGGTGGAGTTCTTCTCCGGCGCCTGCTCCGGCGACGCGGGAAGCAGCGCCTCCGGCAGCACCTGCGACGCGGTCCAGGTGCCGATGACCGGCGTGCGCAGGAACTCAACGTAGCCGCGCTGGACCATCAAAATGGTTTCCACGTCCTGGAAGTGGGTTTTACGCACGAACGCCAGGCCGCGATCGATGCTGGTCAGCACCCCGTCCAGGTGATCGCCCCGCGAGAGGAAGTTAATCACCTGGTGGCAGGCCGCAAAGCAGGCCATCGTCATATCTCCGTGGGTCACCGCCGAGGTGAAGCAGGCCTTCGCGCACTCGATGGTAAACGATAAAGGCTGGGTCCAGACGCTGAGCTGGTCGAGCGGCAGCAGGGTTTTGGCTTCGAACGCGTCGTAGCCGTGGCGATTGACCAGCTCGCGGGCCAGCGTGCCGTACTGGAACCCAAGGCGATACTCGGCGTAGCGGTGGCCAATCAGCACGCCAAACCAGGCCATCGCCGTGGTGGAGGCGCCGGTAATGCCGTGGTCGAGAGTCAGGTGCATCATGCGGCAGAGCAGCAAAAAGTGCAGGCGCGGGCAGATGAAGCTGGCGCAAATGCTGGCGCTGTAGAGCAGGTTCATCACCGCTTCGGTTTCCGGGTTATCCATCCGCGACAGTTGGGCAAACAGGTTTTTCGGCGCGTCGGCCGTGCGGTTGCAAAACAGCGCCCAGGCCTCGTCGCAGTCGGCATCTTCCGGATAGCAGCTAATCTGGATCCCAAAAATCCCCAGCCAGCAGAGTGCCTCCTCCAGCGCCAGACGGCTGTCCGACTGGCGAATGTACACCTCCACCAGCAGGTTCGCCGCCAGCGCCTTTTCGGTCAGCCCGCCTGGGCAGCCGAGAATGGCATCACACAGCTCGCGGGTCCGCTCCAGGTGCCCCAGCGCAAACTCGCAGCCCGCCTCTTCGATATCGAGCATAAAGTCCGACACCGTCCCGGCGTTGCCCAGCGCTCTGGCGGTCTGGATATAGCCGAGCGCCGAAGGATAATCCCCCGAGCGCTTCGCGCGTCGCGCGGCCAGAAGGCTCAGCTCGCGGAACATCTCGCGCTGCGGGGCGGGCTGGATGCTGTCCAGCGCGGCCGTGACGTGGTGAACGGCGCGGAACAGCAGCTCGTTCCCCGCCGCCTGACGCGCGGCGTCGGCCAGCAGGCTGGCGGTGGTCAGGTGAATATGGCTTCTCTCATGCCGATCCAGCAGCGCAAAGGCGGCCTCCTGCACCCGGTCGTGGGTGAAGGCGTACTTTTTTTCCGCCAGCACGATGAGCTGGGCCATCACCGCCGGGTGCAGCGCATAGCGCATTTCCGCCATCGACATGCCGACCACGCGGCAGATCATCTCCATCTCGCCCGTGCCGCCGAGACAGGCGATGCTGCCCAGCAGGCGGCGCGTCTCGTCGGGGAGTTCTTCAAGCTGCTCCAGCACCAGGGTGACGAGGTTTTCGGTGTAGTGCCTGGCGCGGATCGCCTGCAGATCGTAGTGCCACTTGTCCTGATATTTGTTGTGCACCACCAGGCCGTCATCCACGATGCGGCGGAAAAACTCGTGCACAAAGAGCGGGTTGCCGCCCGTCTTCTCGTGGATCAGCGTGGCGAGGTCGGTCGTCGCCGCGCTGCGGGTGCGAAATACCGTCGCCAGCCAGCGCGCCACTGCTTTTACGGAAAGCGCCTGCGGGACAATCTCGCTCGCGTTTTGCGCCGCCTCCGGCAGGCCCGCCAGCAGCGCCTGCAGGGCGGCGTCGGGCACGGCGCTGATATCCCGGTGGGCCGCGACCACCAGCAGCGGAACAGCGCCGCAGTTCATCAGCAGATATTTGAGCGTGTGCAGGCTGGCGGCGTCGCTCCACTGGAGATCGTCGAGCACCAGCACCAGCGGGCAGCCCTGCGAGGCAAAGGTTTTTACCAGCGCCAGCACCATATGGCTGAAGCGCGCCCGGGCATCAATGGAAAACGTATCCGCCGAGAAGCGCGGCTTGCTCTCCAGCAGCAGGCCCAGCTCTGGCACCAGGCTGACGGCCAGCGCCTCGTGCCCCTCCAGGGCGCGAGACAGGCGGATTTTCCACTTCGCCACCTCCTCTGCGGGCAGCCCCAGCAGGTGCAGCGTCAGGGTGCGGAACGCGGAACTTAATACGCCGTAGGGCAGCGACGGCGAAAACTGGTCGACTTTGCCCACCGCCAGCAGCACCGTACGCTGCTGCAGCGTTTTGAGCGCCGTCGCGATGATCGAAGATTTGCCGATCCCCGACGGCCCGCCGATTGTCACCAGCTCCGGCACCAGGTTCTGACTCACCCGCTCAAACGCCGCAATAACGTCGTTCGCCTGCGGATGCGTCGCGAAGAGGGAGTCCGCCAGATGGATCGCCGGGGTGCGGTCCTGCTGGCCGGGGGTAAAAGCGACGATCTCGCCCTCGCAGGTCAGCGTCGCCTGGCAGCGGCGGAGGTCGGCAATCAGCCCGTCGACCGTCTGGTAGCGGTTATCGGGGTGCTTTTCCAGCAGCTTCAGGATGATGGTCGACAGCATTCCCGGCACGTCCGGGCGGATCGCGTCCGGGGCCAGCGGCGCGGAGGCAATATGGTAGTGCGCCCAGTTGGCTCGATCGTCCTCCCCCAGCTCAAACGGCAGGCGTCCGGTCAGAAGTTCGTACAGCACCATACCGAGGCTGTAGAGATCGCTGCGGCCGTCGACGGGGCGCTGGGTGCGGGTGGTGTGCTCCGGCGACATATACGCGGGCGTACCGCCTGAAACGGCAAGCCGGGTCTGGGTGACGGCATCGGAGAGACTGCTTGAAAGGCCAAAGCTGCCCAGACGGCAGGTGGCGTCGTGATGAACAAAAATACTGCCGGGCTTGATATCGCCGTGGATCAGGTTTTGCAGATGCATCTGGCGCAGGGGAACGCAGATCTGGATCGCCATCTCGAGAAAGCGCGTGATGCCCGAGATCGCCCTGCCCGCGCGCCGCGCCAGCAGTTCAAACGAAAACGGGGCGTACACCAGCGCGAAGCGCCCCCGGTACTGCGTTGACGCGACGGCGCGAATGGCCCAGCTGTCCTGCAGCACGTCGCGCAGCGCAAACTCGTTTTTGAGCAGCCGGGTGGCCCGCTCTTCCTCTTCGTCGCTCACCGCGGTGGCGATAATGAACGAGCCGCCGGAATGAGGATGTCGCGCGTGCATCCAGGCGATTCCGCCCTCCTGCGCCAGCACGGTAAAAATCACATCCTCTTTAAGGACAAAAACCCGCCCCTGGTGAAGATTCCCCTGGGCGGGCCAGAATGCAGGCTGCTCGTGTTCGTTCATCCGCGATCCTTATTGTCGGCGGGCCATCTCCCGCTGAATATGATCCAGCAGAATATCGATGTTAATAGGCTTACGCAAAAATGCAGCGGCGCCCAGATCAAGAGCGTACCGCTGCATATTTTCATCAGCATGACCGGAGATAAAGAGCACGGGCGGAGGCGGTACGGCCAGCAGCCGGAGCTTTTCAAACAGCTCCAGGCCGCTCATGCCCCGCAGCTTGATGTCGGTGATCACCAGCGCCGCGCCGGACAGGGCGAAGGGATGGCTCAGAAACACCTCTGCCGAATCAAACGTATCGGCGGCATAGCCTTCCGACTCCAGGAGATTACTCAGCCCGCTGCGGACGGATCGTTCGTCATCAATGATGGCAATGCGCCACGGCAGCGTCATGCTGTCTTTCCTCTCACAAATCATTAAACGTCGCGATCGTCCTTCGCGGGCGCAGGGGGCGCCGTGCCGCTGATTTTCGGCACGCATTCGTGACGAAACCAGGCGAGGGTAAGCGGTTCGCGACTCAGTAAACGCCGTCCCACCGGGATGAGCTGCTCGCCCACCAGCATGCCAAACAGACCAAGCAGGGCGACAACCGGCGGTGCCGGGGAATGTACGTCGAGCAGGGCGTAAATTACCCCAGCAACCACGCCGCACACCAGCGAAATTATCCATGCTTTCATGACGACGCTCCCGTCTGCGAGTTGACCTGCGGAACGGTCACCGGAGGCGGCGGCGCGCCGTCGCGGGATAACAGATGTCGCGTCGCCTGTTCACCCGCCAGCATCCCCAGCAGGCCAATCAGCGCCAGCGCGGGCGGCGCGGGGGAGCGCACCTTCAGCACGGCATACATCAGGCCAATCAACACGCCTGCCGCAAGGGATATCAGCCCAGTACTCATTGTGAACTCCAGAGAAAGAGGCAGCGGCGAGCCGGATGAGGGACCAGCCCGCCAGCGGAACTTAGCGTGCCGGGACCGGCGCTAAGGTGCGATGCTCGCTCTTCTGGCGAGACGGCGCTTTGTGCACCATGGTGTAGGCGTAATCGACGCCCATGCCGTACGCGCCGGAGTGCTCGCGCACGATATCCATCACCGCGGTGTAGGTCTCTTTACGCGCCCAGTCGCGCTGCCACTCCAGCATCACCTGCTGCCAGGTCACCGGGATCACGCCCGCCTGGATCATGCGATGCATCGCGTAGTCGTGGGCTTCTTTGGAGGTGCCGCCGGACGCGTCCGCCACCATATAAATTTCGTAGTCGCCTTCCAGCATCGCGCACAGGGCAAAGCTGTTGTTGCACACTTCGGTCCACAGGCCGGCAACCACCACCTTCTTCTTGCCGTTGGCCTGCAGCGCGTCGCGCACCTTCTGGTCGTCCCAGGAGTTCATGGAGGTACGCTCCAGAATGTCCTGGCCCGGGAACACGTCCAGCAGCTCCGGATAGGTATTACCGGAGAAGCTTTCGGTCTCAACGGTGGTGATGATGGTCGGGATGTTGAACACCTTAGCCGCTTTCGCCAGCGCCACGGTGTTGTTTTTCAGCACCTGACGGTCAATAGACTGCACGCCAAACGCCATCTGAGGCTGGTGATCGATAAAGATGATCTGACAGTTCGCAGGGGTTAACACTTCGAGCTTTGAAGAGGTCATAGCATTTTCCAGTGGTTAAGGGTGAAATCGCCGCGAGCGCCGCGACGATAAAGTCACCCTCATCCTGCGGTTTTCCGTCTTTGCGCGTAATTATCTCTTCGTATAGTTAACCTTAGGTATAGTTATACTTTGGTATACCTATCCTATTGTATAACTGGATCTTTGCCGAAACCGGTTCCCATAATTCTGACCATTCCCCTCTCAGTCAGGAGCAGTTTATGGTTACCCTTGGTAAAGCCGATCTCATTCTGGTTAACGGCCAGTTTCACACCGTCGATCGCGAGAACCCCGTCGCGGAAGCCGTTGCCGTGCGCGACGGAAAATTTCTGGAAGTGGGTACCGTCGCCGAGGTGATGCAGCACCACTGCGAAGGCACCAAAGTGGTCGACTTAAAAGGCCACACCGCCATCCCCGGCCTGAACGACTCGCACCTGCACCTCATTCGCGGCGGGCTGAACTACAACCTTGAGCTGCGCTGGGAAGGCGTGCCGTCGCTGGCCGACGCCCTGCGGATGCTGAAAGAGCAGGCCCTGCGCACGCCGTCGCCCCAGTGGGTGCGCGTGGTGGGCGGCTGGACCGAGTTCCAGTTTGCCGAGCGCCGCATGCCGACCCTCGATGAAATTAACGACGCCGCGCCGGATACCCCGGTCTTCATCCTGCACCTGTACGACCGCGCCCTGCTCAACCGCGCCGCGCTGAAGGTGGTCGGCTACACCAAGGACACGCCAAACCCGCCGGGCGGGGAGATCCAGCGCGACGCCAACGGCAACCCGACCGGGATGCTGATTGCCCGTCCGAACGCCATGATCCTCTACGCCACGCTCGCCAAAGGGCCGAAGCTGCCGCTGGAGCAGCAGGTCAACTCCACGCGCCAGTTCATGCGCGAGCTCAACCGTCTGGGGCTGACCAGCGCCATCGACGCGGGCGGCGGCTTCCAGAACTACCCGGAAGATTACGAGGTGATTGCCGAGCTGCACGAGAAAAAGCAGATGACCATCCGCATCGCCTACAACCTGTTTACCCAGCGTCCGGGCCACGAGCTGGAAGATTTTGAAAAATGGACCGACATGCTCACGCCGGGCCAGGGCAGCGACTTCTTCCGCCACAACGGCGCGGGCGAGATGCTGGTCTTCTCCGCCGCCGATTTTGAAGACTTCCTCGAGCCGCGCCCGGACCTCGCGCCGGGCATGGAGGACGAGCTGGAGCGCGTGGTGCGCCATCTGGTGGAGCACCGCTGGCCGTTCCGCCTGCACGCCACCTATAACGAATCCATCAGCCGCATGCTGGACGTCTTCGAGAAGGTGAACCGCGACATTCCGTTCAACGGCCTGCACTGGTTCTTCGACCATGCGGAAACCGTTACCCAGGCCAACATCGACCGCATCAAAGCGCTCGGCGGCGGCATTGCCGTGCAGCACCGCATGGCGTTCCAGGGCGAGTACTTTGCCGAGCGCTACGGCATCGAAGCCACCCGCCACACGCCGCCGGTGGCAAAAATGCTCGAGACCGGCGTGCCGGTGGGCTTAGGGACGGACGCCACCCGCGTGGCGAGCTACAACCCGTGGACCGCGCTCTACTGGCTGGTCTCCGGCCGCACCGTCGGCGGGATGCAGATGTACGACCACAGCGCCCGTCTGGATCGCGATACCGCCCTGATGCTCTGGACCCAGGGCAGCGCGTGGTTCTCCAGCGAGCAGAATCAGAAGGGGCAGATCAAGGTCGGCCAGCTCGCCGACCTGGCCGTGCTCAGCAAAGACTACTTCCGCGTGCCGGAAGAGGAGATCAAGGGCATCGAGTCCGTCCTGACGGTGGTCAACGGCGATATCGTTTACGCCGCAGGCGCTTTTGGCCCGCTCGCGCCGCCTGCCATTCCGGTTCTGCCCGAGTGGTCCCCGGTGGTGAAGGTGCCGGGCCACTACCGCAGCGCGCCGCCGCAGGCCGCCCGCGTCGGCATGAGCGCCGTTCACCACTGCAGCGGCCCGTGCGGGGTTCACAGCCACCAGCATGATTTCGCCCGCACGTCAGAGATGCCGGTGTCCGACGATAACGCTTTCTGGGGGGCGCTGGGCTGCAGCTGCTTTGCATTCTGATGAAAAACACCTTTGCTCTGCCCCGGGTCGACCTGGGGCTGTTCTTCCTGCGCCTGACCGGCAGCCTGCTGCTGCTCTACGTGCACGGCCTGCCGAAGGTGCTGCACTTCAGCGAAGAGCTGACGCGCATTGAAGATCCGTTCGGCTTCGGGCCTTACGCCAGCCTGATCCCGGCGATTGTCGCCGAGGTGATTTGCCCGCTGTTTATCATTGCGGGCGTGTACACCCGCCTGGCGTGCCTGCCGATTATCGCCGTGCTGCTGGTGGCGATGCTGGCGGTCCACCCGAACTGGTCGATTGCCGAAGGGCAGTTTGGCTGGCTGCTGCTGATTATCTTCACCACCCTCGCCCTCACCGGGCCGGGCCAGTGGCGGCTGCAGCGTAAGACAGCGGAGAGGTACGCATGACCCAGGTTAACGACGTTCGCGACGCACACGTCGAGACGACGCCCGCACCGACGGTTTCGCCCTGGCAGCCGCTGAGCCAGCCGGTGTTCCGCATGCTGTGGATCGCCACGGTGGTCTCTAACGTCGGCTCATGGATGAGCGACGTCGGCATCAACTGGAGCATGCTGACTCTGAGCGCCGACCCGCTGGATATCGCGCTGGTGCAGGCGGCCAGCAGTCTGCCGATGTTCCTCTTCGCCCTGCCGTCCGGGGTGATGGCGGACATCGTCGACCGACGTAAATACCTGCTCTTCTCCCAGCTGTGGGTGTTCATCGCCGCCGCCGGGCTGACGGTGCTCTCCTTCACCGGACACGTCACCCCCGCCGTTCTGCTGGTGGCGACGTTTCTGCTGAGCGTGGGCGCGGCGATGAGCTCGCCGCCGTTCCAGGCCGTGGTGCCCGATCTGGTGAGCAAGCCGGAGCTGGGCGCCGCCGTGGCGCTGAACTCGCTCGGGGTGAACATCAGCCGGGCAATTGGCCCCGCGCTGGGCGGTTTTCTGCTGTCGCTCGCCGGGCCTTGGATGGTGTTTGCCCTGAACGCGCTGTCCGTGGTCGGCGTGGCGTGGGTGCTGTGGCGCTGGCGTCCGGCACCGTCCATTCAGCGCCTGCCGCCGGAGCACTTCTTCTCCGCGGTACGCTCCGGGATTCGCTACGTGCACGCCGCGCCGGTGCTGCGCAACGTGCTGGTGCGCACCGTGGCCTTCTTCGTTTTCGGCAGCGCGGGCTGGGCGCTGCTGCCGCTGGTGGCGCGCCGCGAGCTGGGCTTAGGCCCGGCGGGCTACGGCGTGATGCTGGCGTGCATTGGCCTGGGGGCGATTGCCGGGGCCATTCTGCTGCCGCGCCTGCGCCAGCGGCTCGACGCCGACCGCCTGATGGTGGCCGCCAGCCTGACCTTTGCCCTCACCATGCTGGCGCTGGCGTTCGTGCGCCACGTCTGGCTGCTCAACCTGTTTGAGTTCTTCACCGGCTTCGCGTGGATTGCGGTGCTTTCAACGCTGAACCTCGGCGCGCAGCGCAGCGCCGCCCGCTGGGTGAAGGCCCGCGCGCTGGCGGTGTACCTGACGGTGTTCTTCGGCTCGATGACCGCGGGCAGCGCCATCTGGGGGCAGATCGCTTCCCGCTTCGGCACCCCGACCTCGCTGGTTGTCGCCACGCTGGGGATGGTGCTGGCGAGCGCGACGGTGTTTCGCTGGAAGCTGGGCAAAGATCCGGATCTGAACCTCGACCTCAGCGGCCAGCCGCTGGACGGCGTGGAGATCGATCTGCCCAACGAGCGCGGCCCGGTGCTGGTGTCGCACGAGTACATCATCGACCCGCAGAACACCAGGGCCTTCCTGGAAGCCGTACACGAGCTGCGCCGGGTGCGCCGCCGCGCCGGGGCGATGAGCTGGGCGGTATACGAGGATATTGAGCGCCCCGGTCTGTTTATCGAGACATTCCTGATGGGCTCGTGGATTGAGCATCTGCGCCAGCAGGAGCGCCACACCATGAATGACCTCCTGCTGCAGAGCCGCGTTCTGGCTTTTCATCAGGGCACAACATCACCGGCAATACGCTACCTGGTCGCGCCGGTATAACCATAACCATCACCTGCACAGGAACACACTATGGCAACGTTTAAGGCAAAAGACGGCACGCAGATTTACTACAAGGACGGCGGCGCGGGCAAACCGGTTCTCTTCAGCCACGGCTGGCCGCTGGACGGCGACATGTGGGACAGCCAGCTGAACTACCTGGCGGAGCGCGGCTTCCGCGCCATCGCCTTTGACCGTCGCGGCTTTGGCCGCTCGGATCAGCCGTGGAACGGCTACGACTACGACACCTTTGCGTCCGACATCAACGACCTGATCACCACCCTGGATCTGCAGGACGTGACGCTGGTGGGCTTCTCCATGGGCGGCGGCGACGTAACCCGCTACATCAACAACTACGGCAGCGCGCGCGTCGCCGGTCTGGCGCTGCTGGGCGCGGTGACGCCAATCTTCGGCAAATCCGACTCCTTCCCGCAGGGTGTGGATCAGAGCGTGTTCGACGGCATTCGCGACGGGCTGCGTAAAGATCGCGCCCAGTTCATCAGCGACTTCGCGACGCCGTTCTACGGCATCAACGCCGGGCAGACCGTCTCTGCCGGTGCCCTGACCCAGACGCTGAACATCGCCCTGCTGGCGTCGCTGAAGGGCACCATCGACTGCGTGACCGCGTTCGGCGAAACCGACTTCCGCCCGGATATGGCGAAAATCGACGTGCCGACGCTGGTGATCCACGGCAGCAACGACCAGATCGTGCCGTTTGAAAGCACCGGCAAGCTGGCGGCAGAGATGATCAAAAACGCCACGCTGAAGGTGTACGACAACGCGCCGCACGGCTTTGCGCTGACCCACCAGGACCAGCTCAACGAAGATCTGCTGGCGTTTGTGAAGTCGCTGTAATTTTTTCCAGGCCGGGTAAGGCGCAGCCGCCACCCGGCGCTTTCGCTCCGCCAGCGTCACGTAGCCAATGATTGCTGAGACAGGACCTGCAGGCTGAAGGTGCGCGGCTCAAGCCTCGTCTGAGGTAAACACCATACCCGCGTAGGGCTTCTCCCGACACGCCGCCAGCCGCGCGGCGAGGCTGCCCACGTGCAGCTCCAGCTTGTGCCCGTCCGGGTCGAGAAAATAGAACGACGCCCCCTCGCTTTTGTTCTGCTTCCAGACGGTGACGCCCGCCTGCTCCAGCCTTTGCGAGAACGGTTCAAAATCTTCTTCCGCCACGGTAAACGCGTAGTGGGTGTAGTCGCTCTCCTGCGGCGGCACGTACTGGCGCGCCTCGTCGTACGACAGGCAGACCCACAGATCGCCGCAGGTGAGATAGGCCCCGGTATTCCAGCGGGCGTGCAGCGCAAGCCCCAGCAGCTCGTGCCAGAAGGTGACGCTTTTTTGCAGGTCGCTGACCGCGAGGGTCAGGTGGTTGAGTGATTGCAGCATGACGTGCCCTTTTGTTTTTCTCGCCGGACGTGATACGGTAAAAGCATGAACATAAACCACGCCGTGCTCACCGTAAACCGCTGGTGGCTGCCTTCTTAAAGGCGGCTCGGAGTAGTTTTCCCCATTTTCAGATAGCCGCCGAAAGGCGGCTTTCACACATCTAAGACCCCTTTCGGCATTACAACGTTAAGGAGTCTTTATGAACGCACCCACCATCCTCACCGGCGACCGCCCAACCGGCCCGCTGCACCTCGGCCACTTCGTCGGATCGCTGCGCCAGCGCGTGGCGCTCCAGCAGACGCACAGCCAGTTTGTGCTGATTGCCGACCTGCAGGGGCTGACCGACAACGGCAGCAACCCGCAGAAGATCCGCGACAACATCCCCGAAGTGCTGGCCGACTACCTCGCCGCCGGCATCGACCCGAACCTGACCACGATCTGCCTGCAGTCCGCCCTGCCCGCACTCGCCGAGCTGACGATGCTGTATATGAACATCGTCACCGTCGCCCGCGTGGAGCGTAACCCGACGGTCAAAAACGAGATTGCGCAGAAGGGCTTCGCCCGCTCGCTGCCGGTCGGGTTTATGGCCTACCCCATCAGCCAGGCGGCGGACATCACCGCGTTTAAGGCCGAGTGCGTGCCCGTCGGCGACGACCAGCTGCCGATGATTGAGCAGACCAACGAGATTGTGCACAAGATGAACAGCCTGCTGCCCGCCCCGGTGCTGCGCCACTGTAAGGCGATGCTGAGCGACACCAGCCGCCTGCCCGGCATCGACGGCAGCGCCAAGATGTCGAAATCGCTGGGCAACACGCTGCACCTTTCGGCCAGCGAAGAGACCATTCATCGTGCGGTCAGCGCCATGTACACCGACCCGAACCACCTGAAGGTGAGCGACCCGGGGCAGATTGAGGGGAACGTGGTGTTTACGTACCTCGACGCGTTTCATCCGGACAAGGAGAAAGTAGCGGCGATGAAGGCGCACTATCAGGCGGGCGGGCTGGGTGACCGGGTTTGTAAGAACGAGCTGGAGGGGTGCCTGCAGGAGCTGATTGCGCCGATGCGTGAGCGGAGGGCGATGTATATGCGTGACAGGGGGGAGCTGATGGCGATGCTGAAGCGCGGGACGGAACGGGCGCAGGGGGTGACGCAGGAGACGTTGAGGGAGGTGAAGGTTGGGCTGGGGGTGCCGGTGTTTAGTTAAGTTAGAATTAGCGGTGGAGTGCGTGGGAAGAGTACGAAGCCGCTAACTCGATTATTACGGAAATAAACGAGGCGCAATAAAGCATTAAATCCATTATTAGCCAATGTCGTTTATCATTCTTCCAAGAATGCTATATTCATGGATTCTTTATATCTTTAATGCGCGGCGTAAAATGATATGAGTAAGTTAATTATTTCCATGCTGAATACGTTACTGTGTGTTTTTGTGATTGCACTGTGCCTCATTTGCTTAGGTATCTCTGATAACTGGAAAGAATGCACTCTAGCTATAATCATTATTTTAGGAGGCACACACCTTACTTGTGTTTTACTGAATCGTGTATTGCCTCATAAGTTATCTATCTTAGAAGAAATACTGGAAGTATTGGGTGGACCACTATTAGTTATAGGCGCAATTGTGTGCTTTGATGTATTCGAACCCTGGCCGCTAAAAATCATTGGGATGTTTGCGTGGATTATTTTGATTTTCTTTGTACCTTCAATAATAAATCCCAAGCGTTAACTCGTTCTATTAATAAACTTATACGTTATTATTGAGAACACCCTAATCGAAGACGATCTTGATATCTGCGGCATGGATGGCGATGCCCAGATTGAAGACTGCGAGGAAGCGTTTGGCGTTACGCTCGTCATTGACGAAGATGGCTATGAGAAAACTTTTTCCCTCGCTGAAAACGAGTTTCTTTTTAGCACCGAGGACATAGATTACTTCGGTATCTGCCGCTTGATTCGCAGGCTACGGGGCATTCCTGAACCTGTGATACGCGATTTAACCGTTGGCGAACTTCATGCTGTGCTGGTTAAGGCTGTGAAAGAACAAATACATCATGATTGAGTTACTTTTAGCGTAGTGCGGGCATGCGCTCACATGCCCGTGCATACTGGTTTGAAGTTTAAACAGCCTGCCCGCTGCCACGCTTAATCACTGGAACATCACCCGTATCATTCAGCGCACCCGGGAAGGTCTTCAGCCACTGCGCGACTTTCTGCTTATTTATATTCACCACGCTCATACCTTCCAGGCATCCCCATAATTCTCTTGTATGTTGTGGCGTAATCACAATGCAGTCTTTCATGGCGCGTATTTTTACCGGCATACCGTTGATAAAGCCTGCACGGGTTAGCCAGTCGCCGCCCAGAAGAAGATATTTCATGTCAATGCGTGCATAGAGTTCGCAGCAGGCGGCACTGTCCTGCGGTGTTTCCGCTCGAGGATGGACGGGCGCCGCGTTGGGCGGGTTGCCGTGCAGACGGCGGGCGCTGTTTTTGCGTACCAGCTCGCGGTTTTCAATCACGCCAGTGAAAGCGTCTGATTCTGTTTTGCAAACAGTAAACTCTGGCTTAAAATTCGTTGCAGCCATATACAACTCCTATCAAGTTGGTTGTGGTTAGCGGTATGGGGGTGTTGCAGCACCTTCATATCGCGAATTCTTCTTTAAATAGTCTTTGATACTTCCTTTCGCCGGTTGGCGTAATTTCTGGTGACCATTATACAGGGCTGAATATAAATACAGCCGTTTGGTATGAGGGAAATTTGGAATTTGCGAGGGGGATTCAGGAAATAGGGTTGTGTGCGGTAAGCTCATGTTTTTGTTGATTGTGGGTTGATTGGTCTGAGTTTTTCGAGCATCATCGCACAACTACTGGCTCCTGTAACCGAACTATGACCATCGCAAAATCTCTTAGTCAAAAAATAGCCGGGATGAAAACATCCTGGTACAACAAAGCACCAGCGTTGAATAAACCCTTACTTGTTCTGTACGTTCTTTCCCAATACAAGAAAGGCCATGAGCGACTTTTCCAGTTTCAGGATGAAATACAAGATCAACTACGGGATTTGCTAAAACGCTACGGGCCAAAACGCAGCAACTATGAAGTTCTTATGCCATTCTGGCGGTTAAAGCATGATGGCTTCTGGGCGCTGGAAGGAACAGACCATTCTTTACTTAAAAGCCCTGAGGAACCGAGGCTGCAGACGGTCTTAGATAACAACGTGCGCGGTGGCTTTGATGTTACCTCGTTTTTTCTATTACAAAATCAGAAACTCCTGATCGATTCGCTTGCAAAACAGGTAGTTGAACAATATTTACCTATAAAATTTCACTCTGAGTTGTTCAAGGAACTGGGATTTGAAACACCTGAGCCATTTGAGGTAAATGAAAGCCCCAATGACCGTATCGCTCTCGTTCAACCAGACATTGATATTATCACACAGGATCTCTCGATAGACGAAACAACCCGAACAGCATTGATTCAGGCCAGAATCGGACAGGGTAATTTCCGGGCAGAATGCCTCAGACTGTATCCCGCCTGTCCTGTAACAGGTATTACCTTTCAGCCATTACTGAGAGCGAGCCATATCAAGCCCTGGTCCGCATGCCAAACTGCGAAAGAAAGATTAGATCCGCATAACGGTCTCATGCTGGCGGCTCATATTGATACTTTATTTGACTCTGGCTGGATTTCATTCGCTAACGAAGGTGACGTTCTGATAAGCAATCACCTTGATTTTGTAACATGCGATAAACTGAATTTACCAGAAAGGATCATTGCATTGCCGAAACCTTCATACAGCTATTTACAATGGCATAGGGAATATATTTTCAAGGGCTGAGACAGCCCTTTCTTACTATATCAATAGGCAAAATATTTTTATCCCCCCCAAACACAAGCGGTTTTGGCATCAAATAGAGTAACTTTCGCATGAAATTTTTCTTTTATGCTTAAAATATGTTTAGCATCTGCTTCAGAATAAACACCAATGTATATACTCCACAATTTAGGTTCTCTTTTTGAAGGAGCATGGACTGCTTTATTTATCGCATCAATAATATGCTCATCATATTCACCAAAATTAAAACCAAAAGTTATCAACGAGCCGTTCAAATTTGACAACTGTTCAAAACAATGTGATAGGTATCTGTTATGTCGGATATGGTTAAGTTTTTCGTCTCCATTACCAGCAGTTACGAATATTGGATAGTCACCAACCTCAAGGCGTTTTTTTACTTTTTCTATTAGAAATCCATCATTACTATACTGCTCTTTTTCAATATTAATCCCTACATCAAAAACATGTAACGCACCGTGTAAATAATGGATATTCTGATGATCTTTATTAGGCCCCCAAATTAAATCACCATACTCAGCCTCTGCACCACGAAGCACCTCTTCAGTATTTTCAAGTTCTCTTCCAAATCCATCAGTTGCATTGTCAATATGTTGACGCATTAAAACCCAATAAAGAAGCATATCATAATTAGTTGAAAATATATGACCACCACTATTAATAAACAACTTTAAAAAAGTAGCACATGCTTCGGCCTTGTGTTCAGGTATTTTGAAAACATGCTCAGGATGCAGTTGGTGTATTGAGCTAAGCAATCCTGCTTTTAGTTTATCGCTCGCATTTCTAATACTTTCTTGAAGAGCTTTACTGGAGTCAAAGGCTTCGAGCAATGCAAGCGTTGTATCTAATTGTTGCATAACGACTTCGAAAATTTTAGTCTTTATAACATCAAATAATTTATTAATTAATGTATCATCCCTTGACGATAAAAATCTACTAAGTGCATTATAAGAAAATATTTCACTATCATATGCCATACTAAAACCATTCCCCATTAATAAAGAGAATGTCCTTTTCTTTTTAATTAGATGATTAATTACTTCATCAAACTTCATAAGTTCCATAGAATTCATTCCAGTCAGAGTTAAATATCATTATTTTCATCACCTGTTAATTTTATACAAACAACAAAAATATAAATACAATCAATATCACAGATATAAGCAACTATTTATAGCAAAGCGAAATGATTAATTGATTACATGAATACCCCCTCAAGGAATCATTCATGGAAAACTGTTAAAAGTGGCAATAGTTATAAATCAATGGAAGATTGCCAAAACACTCAAATCACTTCACTAGCTATTAGAAAAAGTGAATTGTTTTGTAATAAAGAGAATATTAAATAATTTAACAGATAAACCAGAGAGACATATAACGATCTCTCTGGCTGCATGGTTTATCTGTCAACCATAAAATCAGTAATGCTCTTCAATATACCCATAAGCTTTTTGAAATAACTCACCATCTTTTCCTAAACCGAACTGTGCCAAAGTGAGCATTAACGCTTTTTGTATTTCACGCGGGCCACTGTTGGAATTTTGCCAACCATCAAAGCGGGTAGCTTTCACGATTTTATCAATTTGCTCTACAACATCACCGATTAACTTAGGGGTAGTTTCTGGGCGTGTTTCGAGGAAAAGCTTAGTCAAAGCCTGTTTATTATCAGCTTCAGTTACTGGGCGCTCGCCCGTTTCGCGCTCTGCTTGTACGGTATCTTTCGCAGCATCCAATAGGCCTTTCAACCAGTCGATAGCCTTGATAACACCAGCTTCATAATCCTGACGAAGTTTTTCCAGGCGTTCGCCCAATGCCACAAATTTAGGATCATGACTGCCGCGCAAACGCCCCATAAGATCAATCTCCAGGCGTTTGGCGCGTTGTTCCTGTTCTTTAGCGGTCAGGGTAAAAATAGCGTGCTCGTCCATGATCAACTCGTCAATATCATCGCGAATACGATTGATATCAGTATGCTCATGGATCATTTTGATGGTTTCAGGGCCAAGCGCAGCCCAAACAAGCGCACCTGTCTGCCCCACCGGACGCACCGATTCATAAATTTGCGCCAGCCATTTATAGTCCTGACGATAAGGGGTCAAAAAAGGATCTGGGTTGATAGCTGACCATAACTTGGATAACACCCCAAAACTGGCAGCAAATTCATCGCGTTTTTCGTTAGTTGGCAGACATTCTTGCGCAGCCATAATGCCTTCAAAACCTTCTATAGAACGATCCACACCAAGGAAGAAGGACAGACATTTATTAAGTTGTAACGGCAATAACTCTTTAAATGCCTCAATTCCTTCTACAACCCCTTCAATTTCTTCAGGATTATAGGCCAGAGCGGTACGCAGATTTTCGAAAACGCCGAGGTAGTCGATAATTAACCCCATGTCCTTGCGTACATCATCGGTTTCGTACAACCGGTTGGTTCGGCACATGGCCTGAAGAAGAGTATGATCGCGTAGAGGCTTATCGAGGTACATGCAGTAGCAAATTGGCGCATCAAAGCCCGTAAGCAGCTTGGCGGTAACGATGATAAGCTGTAATGGATGCTCCGGATCTTTAAAACATTCAATCAGATCCTTCTGTACCTGCTCTTCCGCATCGATGTGCTGCCAGCGTTCGAAATCGGCTTGTTTAACAGGTAGCTCCAATTCGTCATGCCATTTGAGCCAGTCCTTGTTGAGCTTATCTTTTTTACTACCCTCATCAGCTTTAACCGGAGCCTGGTCAACGTTCATGACCACTTCAACCGCATCAAAACCGAGCTTTTCACCGAGCAAATAATACATCTGCACGCAGGCTTCGCGATCGTATACCACAACCATGCCTTTCATCTTTTTCGGCATAACATGGCTGGTAAAATGCTCAACGATATCATTACTCACCGCAGCCATGCGTCTCGGAGATTTCAGCATAATAGCCAGCTTGCCAGCGCGTCTGGACAATGCTGCTTTTTCTTCTTCATCCAGGTTGTTTTCGGTGGCCAGTTGCTCGAACTCTTCATTGATGGCGTCACGATCCACTCGGAGTTCGGCCAGCCGAGGTTCGAACTTCACCGGGTTAGTCGCACCATCCCGGATCGACTGCTTGTAGCTATAGCGGCTCATATAGCGGCCAGGATCTTCTTCGGCACCGAACAATTTGAACGTATTACGATCAATGCCAGAAATCGGAGTACCAGTCAGGCCATAGAAGTGGGCATTGGGCAACGCCCAGCGCATTTTCTCGCCTAATCCACCTTCTTGGGTACGGTGAGCTTCGTCAACCAACACAATGATGTTGTCACGGTTGTTCAGGCCATTGGGGTTGCTATCATCAATTTCGATATCTTTAAATTTAAAGATGGTGGTGATCAAAATACCACGGCTGTCTTGCTCAATGTATTCGCCAAGCTTTTTACAACTTTGCACTTTAATCAGATTCTTAACGTCGGCCCCACCAAAGGTCTCGTTAATTTGGCTGTCCAGATCTCGCCGATCCACAACGATGAGTACCGTCGGATTTTTTAACGCATTGTCGGCACGCAGCATTTTGGCGGCGTAAAGCATCAACAAGGATTTACCCGATCCCTGGAAATGCCAAATAAGACCTTTTTTCGGATAGCCTCTACGAACACGCTCAACGATTTGTTTTGCTGCTTCAAATTGCGGATAACGCGGCAGGATTTTAACGCGTTTAGGTGGAGTATTTTTGCCCGTTTTGACGGTTGAAAATAATGCAAAAGATTCCAGTAGCTGCAATAAGGTCTGTGGATTTAACAAACTCTCGCAGCTGTTGAGTATCGATGCTAATCCCGGCAGAATCTCATCACGAAGCTCAGTATTATGCCAGGGCCCCCAGTCTTTAACTCGGGCATTAATTGCGCCATAGGCAAAGGTTTTTCCTTCGCTGGCAAAGCACAGCAAGTTAGGTACAAAGAAAGATTCAACGTTTTTCCAGTAGTACTTTTTGCCGCCCATGAAGTCGGCGGCCCCGTCTTGCCAGGTCACACTGGGGCGAGTTGCGGTTTTAACTTCTCCCACCACCAGTGGTATACCGTTCACATAAAGGACAATATCAAAATAGACTTCAGTAGCCGCGATATAGTGAACCTGCTGCGCCACCACAAAGTGGTTGTTCTCTATATTATCAAAATCAATCAGATTGATGGTGATATGGTCGCCATTCTCGCCAAAAGGTAAGGTTTTTTCAGCCATCAACCATTCCTGGAAGTTTTCATTGGCCTTTACCAAACCGGTATGACGGGCTTCCAAAACCACTCCTCGCAGTTTGTAAATGACCTCATCGGCATAGTCAGGTTGTCTGCCGATATCAGGGTTTAACGAACAAAGCGCGTCTTTTAGCCACTCATCAACGAAGATATCCTGCGCTTGTTTAGGCAGATTTTCTCCGTGGCAATAAGCCCATTTGCCACCACTCAAGCCCTTTAAGCGGTCGATAATTCCATTTTCTGTAACGGTTTGTTCGTTAAACATGTATCACTCCCTACTCAACAGTGAAACCTTAGTATTTAGTAAAGCTCTTTTTTTATTTTGGATACTCTCAAAAGAATCTTTAGCTACTATCAACATAGAACTAATTTGATCTATTTGTAAACTACTTAATTTTGCGATACTTAATTTACTTAAGATATTCCAATCAGCTCTTGGCATCTTAGTTCCTTTCGCAGAGTGCATAGCAATTTGAGCGAATGCTTTGCTACAAAATAAAGCAGCCAGAATAATCCCCACTTTGTTATTTTTAGGTTTTAGAACCACTAAATCAGAAGAGCATATACCATTACAATCTGTTAATGCAGCTTTTCGTAGGTATGGCCTAATTTTACCGTACAGGATATTATCAGGCTCAAAACGAAACTTCTGACTAACAACGCCATCTAGATTAGAATGATTAACTCCCCAATAATTTTTAGAAGTTAGGTGTTCAAAGCCTACATAAATATTTTCTTCATCGAATTCATCCGGACTAACACGCACTCTTCGTTCCTTACACAAATCATCTATTTGAACTGAGTTTTGTTTTATTGTTTTAGAGCAAAGCAAAACTTTATTAACAATTGTCTCAATCAAATTTTCATGACTATCCAAAACAGATTCTATGGCATTTAAATTGCGATCGATTCCTATCAATAATTTAAGCAAAGTGGACTGCATCTCTTTGGATGGAAATAAAAATTTTTGCTCCGCCAAAGTTTTCCACTTAATTGTTGGAGATAACGAGCCTTCAGAAATAGCTACAGCTCGATTCATAAATATATCGGACTGCATAAAGAAAGGAAGAAACCCAGGAATAGCCATTTCCAGATTTTCCTCAAGAACCATTGCATGCGCTGAGCAAATACAATCCCAGTCAGCCACAGCAACCTTACGTTGATAAGCGCGACGCTTACCAAATATGATCTGACCTTTCTTCACCAAAAGCTTTTGTCCCTCGACATCTCCTGGCGCGCCATGACGTTTGATTTTAAGGTTGTCAGGCTCTAAATGCTCCAAACCGACATAAATTTCAAGGTCTGTCTCGCTCGGTTCTACACGTTTGGAGATATGTTTCGCGATATCACCAAACTTCACCATTTGCCAGCCTTCCGGTAATTGCTGTTCCGTCATTTACTGCTCCACCTTGCTTTCAACGCTATATCCAAGAGCTGCAAGGCTTTGGAATAATTTATTAGTTTGTTTTTTCAACTGAGTACGGCTTACTTTCCACGCTTCAATCGCATGTTCAATATTATGTACTTCATCGTTATTTTGTGCTGGCACATACAGTGGAATTGACAGGTTATAAAGGTTTTCTTTAATAGCTTCGATATCCACTAAAGCGGTTATATCGCTTTTTTTCTCCGGATGAAAAAAAGCCTCGCATAATACCTCCAAATCCTCATCGGATAGGCGACTATGAGCGCGTTCACGGGTGACATGCTCAACTCCGTTGATAAACAACACTTTGTTTTTGCGTTCAGCAGGCTTATTGCAATTAAGCACCACCACACAAGATTCCATCGGCGAGTTATAAAACAGATTAGGTCCCAATCCAATCACCGCTTCAATGATGTCCGATTCAATCACCTGTTTACGAATGGCTTGCTCTGAATCGCGAAACAGCACGCCATGTGGCCAAAGCATAGCAGCACGACCGGCACCAGGTTTTAAGCTTTTGATTATATGGGTATAAAAAGCATAATCAGCACAGCCCTGCGGTGGTACGCCATAAAGATTACGACCATAGGGATCGGCGGCAAACTTGTCACGATTCCATTTTTTGATGGAGTACGGCGGGTTTGCAAAAATTACATCAAACTGCTTGAGCCGGTCATTTTCAATAAACTTAGGTTCAGCCAGAGTATCACCGCGCAGCACATCAAATTCTTCGATATCGTGCAGGAACATATTCATACGCGCGATAGCGGAGGTCAGCAGGTTCACTTCCTGGCCATAAAGGTGTACCGAGCGCCACTCTTCCCCTCTTGCGCGGAGATCCATCACTGCATTTAGCAACATCCCGCCAGTGCCGCATGTTGGATCATAGGCCGTTTCACCAGGTTTTAAGCCCATAATGCGCGTCATTAAATGCACGACTGTTCGGTTGGTGTAGAACTCTGCTGCCGTATGACCGGAATCATCAGCGAACTTTTTAATCAGGTATTCGTAGGCTTCACCAAGATCATCCTGGGCGACCGATTTAATACCCAGCGGAATTTTACTGAAATGTTCAATCAGATGAGCCAGCAGATTGACCTGCCCCCACGATTAGATACAACACTCAGTTAGTAACGTCGGAATCTTCATTCTCAGAATGACCCTTTCTCCAGCCCGCTGCAAATTCAGACGGTGTCTGATAATTCAGCGTGGAGTGCGGGC